>Ga0206802_1219_pt1 | contig 12732 bp, 9 predicted proteins | sample Alteio_BWOrgCont_63_FD_152902 | JGI IMG/M metagenome (GOLD analysis project Ga0206802, IMG submission 152902) | Enriched cells from forest soil in Barre Woods Harvard Forest LTER site, Petersham, Massachusetts, United States -... | ecosystem: Environmental > Terrestrial > Soil > Temperate forest > O... | reverse complement strand
TTGGTATGATTTTTTTGGGAGGGTCCCAGGCGACAGAACTGGCTGCGAGGCAGTGACTTAAGGAAGTCAAAAGGACGAAAAAGTGAAAAAGTGTGAAAAAAAATGTCATTTTTTTCGTCCGAAACCCCTGTTTTTCTGCCAAAACGACTGATTTTTGGAAGGTAAAATTGGCAAGATGCTGCTGTGCAGCATTTTATCAATTGTGAAAAGTGTGCAATCTTAGCCGGAACGATTCAGGTGAGTGATAACGCTCGCCCTCACCCTGGCCCTCTCCCCCAGGAGAGGGAATCATTTTCGACCACCGTGCAAAAGATTGCTGGCCGGTGCTCTTGAGCCATCGCTGAAAATAATTCTTCCCCTACTCGGCAAAACGCGAGCAAGCTCAGCAACGAGAGAAAGTCAGAAAGATGGGGTCAGAAACATAAAACAGAAAATCTTTTTGACTCCATTTTTCTGACGGCCGTCTGGTTGCTTTCCTCCGGTTGCTCAAGGTTCGGCTCTAGGGGCGTGAGACAGAATTCTTCGCTTGGCAGGGGCGTCTCGCCGAGACGCCCGGACGCCTCGGCGAGGCGTCCCTACCTCGTATGCGAAGAATTCTGTCGCGCACCTGGCTCCATGATGCGCTGCTTTTCTTTGTGTTCTCTGGCGGTCATATTGCATAATGTTGAAATCGTAATGCGCAAATACTGGCATGTCGTTAAAATCGGGTTTGAGAACACGCTGGTTTACCGCGTCAATTTTCTCTTCCGCGCCGGGTTCGGGTTGATTCCGCTGCTGGCCACCATTTACCTTTGGCAAACGATTTATCGCGGCCAAACTTCTCCGGTGGGAGATTACAGCCTGGCGGGCATGATCTCTTATTACCTGCTGGTCACGATTGTTGATACTCTTACGGCCGTCAATGAGGATGACTGGCAGATCGCGGCGGATATCAAGGACGGGAACATCAGCCAGTTCCTGCTTAAGCCGATTGATTATCTCAGCTACCGCCTGTGCCTCTTTTTGTCCGGCAAAATTATCTTTACGGCGGTGTCTCTGATTCCGGTGGGGATTTTTGTTTTCTGCCTGCGCCGCTACCTGGTCGCGCCAGCCGGGGGGTGGGCGCTGGTTTGCTTTGTGTGGTCGACCATGCTGGCCGCATTGTTGCAATTCTTTATGTCCTACACCATGGCGCTGCTGGCCTTCTGGCTGCTGGAGGTTTCAACGGTCATTTTCATCGCTTTTGCTCTCGAATACCTCGCGGGCGGCCATGTGTTTCCGCTAAACATCCTGCCGCCGGCGCTGGAGCAGGCATTGAATTGCACGCCCTTTCCCTATGTGCTGTTTTTCCCGGTCAGCATTTATTTGGGGCAGGCGCACGGCGCGGCGCTGTGGAGCGGGCTGGCCATGCAGGCGGCCTGGCTGATGTTTTTTTACCTGCTGGCGCAAACGGTCTGGCGCCGCGGCATCCGCAAATACTCGGCTGTGGGAGGATGAAATGTGATGAACACCGAACCTGTCAAAATAATTTCCTCGCTGCGGCGCTACGCGATGCTTTACGCCGCCTTGTGGCGCAATTCTGTGGTGCGGGAGATGGGTTTTAAGAGCAACTTTCTGCTTTGGATTGTGGTTGAGTTGCTGTGGTTCGCCCTGCAACTCTCGTTTATCGGCGTGGTCTATTTGCATACCGACCACATTGCGACCTGGACTAAATGGCAGGTGGTCCTGTTGGTGGGCGCGAGCCATTTCATCCAGCAACTCTTTCAAGCTCTTTTTTTGTCGAACTGCATTCAATTTTCCGAACTGGTCCGCACGGGCCGGCTCGATTTCATGCTGTTGCTCCCCATGAACGCACGGTTCCTGGTTTCATTGCGGGTGGTGGACTTGGGCGGCTTTGTCAATGCCGCCTCCGCCCTGGCGGTGATGGGCTACGCCGCCCGCCAACTTCACGTAACGCCGGCGGCGGTGCAGGTGCTGGGGTTCCTATTGTTGTGCGCCGCGAGCATTCTCATTCATTACTCGCTGATGTTTCTGCTCACCAGCGTGGCGTTCTGGACGGTGCGGGCGCAGGGAATTATCTGGGGCTATTACAGTTTCTTCAATATCGCGCGGTTGCCGGACGCCGCCTTCAAAGGATTCTTCAAGGCTTTCTTTACCTTTGCCATCCCCATGTTGCTGGTGGCCAATGTGCCGGCCAAATTGCTGCTCAATCAAATGCAGTCACCCGGACCGATGTTGCTGCTGGCGGGGATGGGATGTGTGTGCTTCATCCTCTCGGAACTTTTCTGGCGATTTTCCCTTCGCCGTTACACCAGCGCCAGCGCGTAGAATCAGTCTTTTCCGTCAGGTGACAAGAGCGCAAAAAGGGCCAAGACCGCCGCCAGAATCACCAGCGCCACGCAAACGATCTCCCGCTGCCAGGAAAGCGGATGCGGGCTTAGGCAAAAAGTCATGAACGCAAGCGCCACCAGCAGAACGTCACCGGCCAAAAGATACCATCGCGGCAAGGCAGGTTTCGGCGTGATCGCGACGGGCGACTTGGCTGGCTCAGCTAACGCGATCGGCGTGACCGGCGCGACTGGCGTTGTTGACTCAATCGGCGCTTCCGCGTTGTTGCCGCGCATCAAGGAACGAACGCCCGCCGACACGGGGGCGGCGCCTTCCTTGGGCGCGTTGCCCATGAGCGATCCCAAACCCCGGCCTAGACCTTGCTTAGACATCCGTCAAGCGTGTTCAAAGAACCCCCCGGAAACAACATTTTTATGCTACGGCGCAGCGATCAGCTCAAAGTAGTGCCCCCCGGAAACCGCGCCGACATTGATGGTGACGGTGTTGTTGGTTCCGTTGACCGAAACGTTGTTGGTCACGGGTGTCCAAGTGACTTGGGGCGCAAGATTGGCCGTTTGATTCAAGGTGAAAGCGGTCGCGTTCGTCGGCCAGGAAATGACAACGATTGGCAGGCTGGCCACAATCTGCAACGAGGGGGCGGTAATGTTGGCCGTCAACCCCGTTGGCTCAGTGAGGGAGTAGTCGGCCGCAGTGGCCCCTGTCAGCGTCAACCCGCTGACGATGACCGCGAGGCCGTTGCTCACGCCCAAGCTGGCAAAATTCGCCACATAACCATTGGTGCTCAGGCCCACCGTGTCGCCCGTGATCACGCCTGCCAGAATGACATTGTTGGAACTGAGCGTGGCAGTTGTTGTCGTGTCATACATTTTGCTATTGGCCGTGAGGCCGGAACTGATCGTCACAGCCGCGGCGGTGATATTGGCCGTGAGAGCGGAGGGTTGGGTGAGCAGGTAATTGGCGGCCCCGACGCCGCTCAAGGTCAGTCCACTTACCGTCACCGCGAGGCCGCTACCCACACCCGCGCTGGCAAAATTTGCGGCGTAGCCGTTGGTGTTCAGGCTCACGGCATCGCCGTTGACAATGCCCGCGAGAACCACGCTGTTGGAATTGAGCGTCGCGAGTGTCGTCCGGTCATACACTTTGCTGTTGGCCGTAAGGCCGGAGGAAATGGTCACCATCGCCAAATTGACGGTCAAATTGCCGGCTTGGTAGGCGATGGTGTAATTGGTCAAGCCCGTCCCGACGGCGGCGCTGGGGGTGATGGCGTAGGGCGAACCGGCGACAGTTGCCGTAGCCGCCGCGCCGGGACTGCTGAGAGTCACGCCGGTGACGGTGTCGCTGTTGGAGAGCACGGTCGTGGTGAAAGCATTCGTGCCCAAGTTCAAAGTCTGCCCGTAGGTCTTGCTCTGCGAGTTGGCGGTGATGGTCAACGGAGCCGGGTTGACGGTCAAATTGCCACTTTGGTAGGTGATGTTGTAGTTCGCCAAACCCGTTCCGGCGGCGGCGCTCGGTGTGATGGTGTAAGGCGAGCCGAACACACTGGCCGTGCCCGCCGCGCCGACGCTGCTCAAAGTCACGGCGGTCACGGTATCACTATTGGAGAGCACGGTGGTGGTGAAGGCATTGGTGCCTAGGTTCAAAGTCTGCCCATAAGTCTTGCTCTGCGCGCTGGCGGTAATGGTCAATGGCGCTTTGAGGACGGTGATCGTCGCGCTAATGGATGCGTTGGTGTAATTGACCAAGTCGGCCGGCGTAAAAGCGGCGGAAAGGATTTGGTTGCTGCCGGCCAGGAGGGACGTGCCAACCGGCGGAGTATAAACAAAAGTGCCCGCCAGGCTTCCGCTGAGATTAGTAGGGCTGGCGGCGGTGGCGTCAAGTTGGACGCCGCTGAGCAAAGTCCCATAGACGATGTTGGCCGGATTGGCCCATGTTAACTGCGGCACCAGTTTGAGCACTTTGATCGTAACATTCGTGGGATTGACCGTGGTCTGCCAAATAGCCACGGGCGGGAGATTCGTGCCGGTGAACGCGCCCGAAGAGGAGGCAAAATTGAGCACCGGAAAGGCGTTGCTCACAAAAGGGACATAGCCACTGTTCAGGTTGGCGCTGATGCTGCCGGTCAACGCAGGGTTTCCGGCCAGCGTAATCGTTCCGAAATTGGTCAGGCTATTGATCCCGAAATTTAACGTGCCGCCGGTCAAATTATAGGTGCTCAAACTCACCGTGCCGCTCTGGACACTTATGGTGCCGGTGTTGTTGAACATCACATTGTTGTCAAGAGTGGTGGTGCCGGCGTTGCCTGATTTGAGGAATGTACCGAAGTTATCAAAGAGGGTCGTGCCGCTATTGTAACCACCTTGCCAGCCGCTGCTGCTTTGCGCGATCCAAAAGCCGTAGTTGTATATCTGCGCGTTGTGACCGTTCAAGCCGTAAAGAGAGGTATTGGTCCAGGTGACGGTTCCGAAGTTAGTCAGGACCAGGCCGTTAAAACCATCCCCGCCCCCGTTCACAATGTTAAAGACGCTGTTGGTTGGAACGGTCAAAAGGCCGGCTATACTCCCGCCATCCCACGTGAGCGTCCCCGCAATCGTCCCGCCGAACGTCGCCCCGCCCGCTACGAAATTGCTGGCGCCTACAAACGTCGTAAGGTTGGTAAACGTATAGGGGATGCCGAGAAAATTGACGATCGCGCTGTTGGTCGTCACAAAGGTGCCGCCGCTGTTGGTGCCGCCGCCGTAAATACCCAGCGTGCCGCTCAAAACGCTGACCGTGCCGGTATTATTGAACAGGACATTTCCATCAAGGGTCGTAACGCCGGTGTTGCCCGACTTGAGGAACGTGCCGAAGTTGTCAAACAGAGTTGTGCCGTTGTTGTAGCCGCCTTGAAAGCTGCTGTCACTTTGGGCATTCCACAAACCGTAATTATAAATGTGCGCGTTGAGGCCGCTCAGCCCATAAAGAGTGGCGTTCGTCCAATTGACGGTCCCAAAGTTGGTTAATATCAGGCCATTAAAACCATCTCCGCCACCGGCCACAATGTTTAGCACGCTGTTGCTCGGAATCGTCAGGATCCCGGCCAGGCTCCCGCTGCTCCAGGTCAACGTTCCCAGCAGCACATTCGTTCCACTGAGGCTGGCGCCGTTGCCCGTTAGTTGCAAATTGGGAGCGGTGATATTCCCGTTGATCGTTGTGTTTCCTCCCAATTGAACCAGGTTCGTGCTGCTGAAGGTTATATTGGTGGTAAAGGTCATGTTATCCAAAATAAGTGCCCCGCCATTGGCAGTGGCAAAAGTGCCGCTGCCGCTATTGGTGCCCCCGCCTTGAATCGTCAACGTGCCGCTGTTCACCGTGACCGTTCCGGTATTGTTGAACACGAGATTATTGTCAAGCGTAGTGGTTCCGGCATTGCCGGACTTGAGAAAGGTGCCAAAGTTGTCAAAAAGGCTCGTGCCATTATTGTAGCCGCCCTCAAAAGCATTGTCGCTTTGCGCGTTCCACAGGCCGTAGTTGTAAATCTGCGCGTTGCGCGTATTAACGCCGTATAGGGTGGAGTTCGTCCACCTCACCGTCCCAAAGTTGGTCAAAACCAAGCCGTTAAAGCCATCCCCGCCCCCGTTCACAATGCTAAAGACGGCGTTAGAGGCGATGGTCATGTTGCCGGAAATGCTCCCCGAGCTCCAGATCAGTCCAGTCGTCATCACGTTGGTTCCGCTGAGGCTGCTGCCGTTGCCCGCCAATTGAATATTGGGCGCGATCAAACCGTTCATGACCGTGGTGCCTTCCACCGTCACCACCGTGCTGCTGTTAATGTTGACGTTGGTGGGAAACGTCATGTTATTCAGCACCAGCAGCCCGCCGTTGGAAGTGTTATACGAGCCGCCGCCGGTCGTGACGCCCCCGCCTTGAATGCTCAAGGTGCCGCTATTCACACTGACCGTTCCGGTATTGTTGAACACGACACTGCCGTCGAGAGTCGTAGTGCCAGCATTGCCCGACTTGAGGAAGGTTCCGAAGTTGTCAAAGAGGCTCGTGCCGTTATTGTAACCGCCCTCAAAAGTATTGTCGCTTTGGGCGTTCCACAAACCATAATTGTAAATCTGCACATTTTGCGAATTTAGGCCGTAGATCGTGCTGTTGGTCCAGTTGACCGTTCCAAAGTTGGTCAAAACCACGCCGTTAAAACCATCTCCACCGCCGTTTACGATGTTAAAAATGCTGTTGTTGGAAATAGTCATGTTGCCGACAATGCTCCCACCGCTCCAAGTCAGCGCGCCGACCAGCACATTGGTCCCGCTAAGTGTACCGCTGCCTACATATTGCAGGCTGGGAGCGGTGATAGTCCCATTCATCGTCGTGTTGCCTCCCAACTGAACGAGATTGGTGCTGTTGAAAGTCAAGTTGGTCACAAAGTTCATATTATCCAGGATGAGAGCCCCGCTGTTGGTGGTGGTAAAGGTCCCGCTGGCGCTGTTGGTGCCACCGCCTTGAATAGTTAGTGTGCCGCTCAAGACGCTGACGGCACCCATATTGTTGAACACAACATTGCCATCGAGGGTCGTGGTGCCATTGTTGCCGGATTTAAGGAACGTGCCGAAGTTTTCAAAGAGACTGGTGCCGTTATTGTAACCCCCTTGAAAGACGTTGTCGCTTTGCGCGTTCCACAAACCGTAGTTGTAGATTTGAGCATTATGCAGCAAAACGCCGTAGAGCGTGGCATTGGTCCAGTTGACGGTCCCATAGTTGCTCAATACCAGGCCGTTAAAACCATCCCCGCCTCCGTTCACAATGTTCAAGACGGAGTTGGTGGCAATCGTCATATTGCCGGAAATGCTCCCGCCGCTCCAAGTGAGAATGCCTGTCAATACATTCGTCCCAGCGACCAAGCCGCCATTGAAATTGAATTGGCCTTGGGCATTGATCTGGATCGAACCGTTGACGGTAAGCGTGTCCCCGTCGATGGCCAATGTTTGGAAGGTGGCGCTATTGGTGGCGCCCAAAACAAAACCAGCCACCGTCGGGCTGACATTCATCGTGACCACGTAGGAACTCAGTCCCGCTACGGTGATGTTTGCTGTGTCATTGCTGCCGGGAATCTGATTTGGACTCCAGTTAGTGGCGGCACTCCAACTTCCTCCGCTGGTGTTAGTCCAATTGATAATGGCGGCCCGGCTGGAAAGGATGCAGACCATGAAGTACGCGAGAAGTAGCCCGAGTCTGGCGGGCGTGGCTTTTTTGTTCATAAATTGTTGGTTATCACAACCGCAGCCTGATATGCACCGGCTCAACCAAACATTATTTTACGGCACCAGTGAGCAGTTATAGCAGGATATGAAGCTTCAAAACGGTCGAGATGTCAATAAAAACATGGCAAAAAAAGGCAAGGACCTTGTGGGCAAAATGCAACCTTCTTGTAATCAATAAATTAGGAATGTGACGGCTTTGTTGTGACCGGCTTTGGGACCAAGGTGGCTCGAATGGGGCGTGAGACAGAATTCTTCGCTTGGTAGGGGCGACTCGCCGAGACGCCCGGACGCCTCGGCGAGGCGTCCCCACCTCGTATGCGAAGAATTCTGTCGCGCACCCGCTCGAATGGCGACCCATAACATGCACTGGACATTGCGAGTGGACGGATTATTCTCTTGGCCGTGATTCTGACAAAAGTATTTCTCTTGAAGCTGTTGCTGGCGTTTGGCTTCGGCCTGATTATTCTTGCTCTGCTGTGAAGCGGTTCGGCTACGTTTTCGATCCGATCTTCCTGATTTCTTGCGCGCTCTACGCGGCCAATCGCTGGCTGATCAAACCGCATTGCCAGATCGCCTTCTTCCATAACTGGTTCAACGATGTGTTATTGATCCCTTGCGCGTTGCCGCCGCTGTTGCTGGCGCATCGCATGTTGCGGCTGCGCACACATGACCAACCGCCGACGTTCGCCGAGGTCGCGGCACACGTCATCGGGTGGTCCATCCTCTTTGAAGTCATCGGGCCGTGGATCATGCCCACGACGGGCGACCCGTGGGACGCAGTGGCTTATGCGTGCGGCGGAACGGCGGCCTTTCTTTGCTGGCGGGCGTGTTATGCGCGCGGCGCTGAGGAACGAGCAGATTTCGACCCGCTGGCGCCGCATTACGGCTGGATGGAACGCCTGCTGGCGGGTCGAAAGTTGCAGCATTGCCGCGCTACATTTTTGCGCGAGATTCCTCCGCCGCGCCGCGCGTTGGTGGCCGGCCAGGGTCACGGCTCGTTTGTCGCCGATTTGCTGCGAGCGCATCCGCAGGTGCGATGCACGTGTATTGACTCCAGTTCCGGCATGTTGGCGGCCGCCCGCGCCCGCCTGCGCGAGGACGGCTTGGATGAAACGAGCACCGAATTTATCCACGCCGACTTGCTGGAATGGTCCGCGCCCGAGGCGGAGTTCGATTTGATTGTTACGCATTTCTTCCTGGACTGTTTTCGCCCGGAGCAATTGGAACGGCTCATGCCCAAATTGTCCGGGGCCGCAGCCCCCAAGGCGTGCTGGCTGGTGGCGGACTTTCGAGAACCGCCGTCCGGCCCGGCCCGCTGGCGCGCGCGGGCGATCCTGGAAATCATGTATGTCTTCTTTCGTTGGGCCGCAGCTTTGCCCGCCTCACAATTGACGCCGCCGGACCCATTGTTGGAACGACACGGTTTCACTCTGGGAGAACGCCGCACTTATGACTGGGGGCTGATTCACAGCGACCTATGGATTCGCGGGGCCGCTTGATATTTCAGGCGCTTTTTTGGCAAAATATTCCAGCCAATTCAACGTGAGAACACCATTTGTGCTGCTTGTGTCTTGCTTGTATTGCTCGATGGTTTTGCCCCAATAAAAGCCAATCCAACCGGTTGCGATTTTTCGCGAACCTTCTATGAATTGTCCCAATTCCTCCATCGAACAATTCAAAGGAAATATCTCCTCGATGACCAACGGTTTGCCGATATGGTAAACAGCCAAGGCGGTCAGAGCCTTGGCCACCTCGCCCTTGGCTGGATAGAAATGGACGCTGACGAAATCAAGGTTTTGACTCACTTCCGGAGAATAGAAAAGCGGCTTGGCGTTCGGCCACGTTAAAGCCCAAGGAATGGCCCCCACGGTGATCAGATGAAGGTGGTCGTGTTTCCGAATCGCGACTGCCATTTTGTCTACCCACGCTTTGGCCACCTGTTTCTCGGTTCGGCCTGCCAAGTTCAGCGTCAGCCGTTGCACGAAACATTCGCCTCCGAAATCGCCGGGCGTCCAATCCCTGTCTTTGCCATCGCCGGCCATGACCGGCTCGTTCATCAAATCATAGCAAAACACCGCCGGGCTACTTGAGCAAGTTTCCGCCACCGCTCCCCAGAAGCGGCTTTGCACGTCCCATCTTTGGGCTTCGTTCAAGTCGTTGTACCATGGCGGCACTTCCGTGCGTTTGTAGCAACCGAGACCCGTGACATCAAGATAAAGCCCGGTCCGCTCCGCCAATTGCAGAAGTCGGGCCAACTGCGCCAAGGATTGTCGGTTCGGCTCACGCTTTGACTTCATGAATTTGCCCACTTGGAGATGAATGCGCACGACATTTGCGCCGAGGGACTTCATTGCGGCGAAATCCTTTTCCACGACTGGCCACTCGCCTTGCCAATATTCCTCTAAAAGGCGACCGGAGGGATCGTGGTCGTAATTAAAGCCCCACGGTCGGAAAGTAGAACCAGAGCCTGCGTGGACAAAGTGACTGCGGTCGGGACTGACTTCGATACGTTCAAGTGTCGCAGCGGCCGATGAATTGGCCGTCAAGCACAGGCAAGTCAAACTTAGCCCCTTAATGAAGTTCGCCACGCGTTTCACGGCGACATGGAAACCCAAACGGAGGCGCCATGCAAACCACGCGTTGAAAAAAACTAAGCCGCCATCGGGTTTTCCAGGCGGGCGATCCGTTCTTCCAATGGCGGGTGCGAAGCAAAAAGCGCCAACAAGCCGCCCGTCTTGCCGGAAATCATCAAGGCTTGGAAAGAGGGTTGTGGCTGACCAGCCACTTCTGCTCCGCCTTCGTCGACCGCCTGAAGCGCTTTCAGTGCGGAAAGCATGTGTTCACGCCCCGCGAAACGGGCGCCGCCGGCGTCGGCCCGGAATTCCCGCCAGCGGGAAAACCAGCAGACCACGATCATGCCCAACATCATAAAGATGCCTTGGAAGAGATTCATCAGGATATATTGCATGAAGAAATTGCCTCCGCGGTCATCATCACGATCCGATCCGCGCGAGAGCGCCATGGCCAGCACCCACGCCAGGAACATGGCGAAGGCGTTGACCACACCTTGGATAAGCGTCATCGTCACCATGTCGCCATTGGCGATGTGGGCCGTTTCGTGGGCCAGCACACCTTCGATGTCATATTGCCTCATTCTGGCCAACAAACCAGACGACACCGCCACCAGCGCCTGGGCCCGGCTCGGCCCGGTGGCAAAGGCGTTAATCTCCGGTGAATCGTAAATGCCTACCTCCGGCATGGTCGAAAGCCCCGCCGTGCGGGCCAGATTATGAACTGTTTGGACCAACCGCCGAAGCTCCGGCTCGGAAGTTTCGGGATCAATGACTTGCACCCCCATCATCATCTTGGCCATCCAGCGCGAGAGCGCCAGGGAGATGAAGGCCCCGCCCATGCCCCAGACGAAGCAGAACAGAAAAAGCTGTTGGCTCCCTCCCATGCGGGTCACCACCCCGCCAAAAAATAGGCTGACGATCAAGCCAATGGTGAGCATCACCAACAGGTTGACCAGCATCAGCAATGTAATGCGTTTTGCCATTTGCCAAAATCTCATATCACGAGTCTCCTTCTCACAGCTTATTGTGGGCCTTTTTTGAAAAATTTCAACCTGGCTGCTGGGAATGGATGTTTCTGCTCATCGGCCGCCAGGAAATGGAAAACGCACGCGGGCAAAAAAAATAGGCGCCCCACACGGGGCGCCCCATGAAAACTAACTCTACTGCGGAAGCAAGCGTATAATTGTTCGGCTTTTCCGTCTGCAAGGCGATTTACCAATTTATTTGTAGTGCGATTCCTTACAGGCAAACTCCGTTCACTTTCCGGCGTGACCGGACGGCCATAACGTGTATTTTGCGGGGGTCGTGACTACTGCGGATGCCATCAAGCTCCTGGAAGAGTTTCGCGCCGGCAAAATTGCTTTGCCCGACGCAGTGCGTGCGTTTCAAGCGCCGCCGGTGTCGGATTTAGGATTTGCCCAAGTGGACACACACCGGTCTTTGCGCAAGGGGTTCGCCGAAGTTATTTATGGCGGCGGCAAGACGGCGGAACAAGTCGTCGAGATCGCGGGCCGCCTCCTCGAACGCGAAGAGCGATTACTGATTACGCGGGTGGACGCAACCCAGGCGCGAGCCGTAAAGAAGAAGTTCAAAGTCGCGCGCCACCATGAAGCCGCCCGGTGCATCACCATGGACCCCTCCCCGCTCCCCAAGCGGCCAGGCCTCATCGCGGTCATCTGTGCCGGCACCAGCGATTTGCCGGTCGCCGAGGAAGCCGTGGTCACGGCGGACATCATGGGCAACCAGGTCGAACGCATTTACGACGTCGGCGTGGCTGGATTGCACCGGCTGCTCAACAAACTGGAGGCGATCCAAAAGGCTCGGGTGGTGATCGTGGTGGCGGGCATGGAGGGCGCTCTGCCAAGTGTCGTGGCTGGGCTGATTAGTCATCCGGTCATTGCCGTGCCGACCAGTGTGGGCTACGGCGCGAACTTTGCGGGATTGACGCCGCTGTTGAGTATGCTCAATTCTTGCAGCAGTGGAGTGACGGTCGTGAATATTGATAACGGCTTCGGCGCGGGTTACGCCGCCAGCCAGATCAATGCCCTTTGAAAATGCGAACGCTTTATCTGGATATTTTCAGCGGTCTCAGCGGCGATATGTTTATCGGTGCGATGCTGGATCTTGGCCTTGAGCTGGATGATCTGGAGCGGGAATTGGCCAAGCTCCGCGTGGCGAGTTACCACTTGCACGCTTCGCGCGCCAAACGCATGGAGATCGAAGGGACAAAGTTTGATGTGCATTTGGGGCACCACCAGCATGAACTCCACGACCACCATGAGCATGAGCACGAGCACGGCCATGAACATCACCATACCCATGAACATGAGCACGGTCACGAACACCACCACGAGCACGAACACGCGCATGACCATGAACATGAGCATCACCACGAGCATGGCCGATCTTACTCTGATATCCGGCAGTTGATCGCTGACAGCCGTCTTTCAGATTGGGTCAAGGCCAAAGCAGCGGCTGTGTTTCACCGCATCGCGATGGCTGAGGGCAAAATCCATGGACGGCCCGCCGAGGAGGTCCATTTTCATGAGGTGGGCGCGGTGGATTCCATCGTGGATATCGTGGGCGCG
>Ga0206802_1218_pt1:7500-12790 | contig 12790 bp, 5 predicted proteins | sample Alteio_BWOrgCont_63_FD_152902 | JGI IMG/M metagenome (GOLD analysis project Ga0206802, IMG submission 152902) | Enriched cells from forest soil in Barre Woods Harvard Forest LTER site, Petersham, Massachusetts, United States -... | ecosystem: Environmental > Terrestrial > Soil > Temperate... | reverse complement strand
CACCCCACGTTTGTTAGCGCTTGCAACATTAGCCAAACAGCAAAATATAGGATTGACAGTAGATGCAGAAGAAGCCGATCGTTTAGATCTTTCACTCGATATCATTGAAGCAGTTTTTAATGATGCTGCGCTTCAGGGTTGGGAAGGATTTGGTCTCGCTGTGCAAGCTTATCAAAAGCGCGCTGCATTTTTGATTGATTGGTTAGCTGAACTATCAATACGCCAAAACCGACGTTTAATGGTCAGGCTAGTCAAAGGTGCTTATTGGGATAGTGAGATAAAACAAAGCCAGGTACTTGGATTGGAAGGTTACCCTGTTTTCACTCGCAAAAACTCAACCGATGTTTCTTATTTAGCATGTGCACAAAAATTGTTGTCCCGACCTGAATGTTTTTATCCGCAATTTGGCACGCATAATGCTCACACCGTTGCTGCCATTCTTGCAATGGTAAACAAACAACAAGATTTTGAATTTCAATGCTTGCATGGCATGGGAGATGCACTTTACGATCAAATTATCCAAAAAAATATTGCTTGCAGAATTTATGCGCCCGTTGGTAACCACAAAAATTTATTGGGCTACTTAGTTCGTCGCTTATTAGAGAATGGCGCAAACACATCGTTTATTAATCAACTTGCTGATGAAAAAACATCTGTACAACAATTAATTGAAGATCCTATTATCCGTATCTCGCAATTAGAACATAAACCACATCCCTACATCCCTCTGCCAAAAGATATTTACAGCAACCGAATTAATTCTCAAGGATTAGATCTATCAAATATCACTATTTTAAACGAATTAAAAATAGCCGTAGAAAAAATGGATCAGCAAACTTGGCAGGCATCACCTTTAATCAATGGAAAAGCTATCTTACAAGCGCAACCTAAAACAACCCTCTCACCTATTGATAATCAAAAAATAATTGGCACAGTCTATGCAGCAACAAAAGAAGATGTCGATAGCGCACTAATTCATGCAGCTGACGCACAAAAAAAATGGGCGACGACTTCAATTGAAGAACGCGCACTCTATTTGGAACAAGCAGCAAATCTTTTTGAAAACAATATGCCTGTATTAATAACATTGTTATGCCAGGAAGGTGGAAAACAAATTGTCGACTGCATCTCTGAAGTACGAGAAACAGTTGATTATTGTCGTTATTATGCTGAACGCGCGCGGAAGGATTTAATTCCACAAATTTTGCAGGGCCCTACCGGTGAATTGAATGAACTTAGCTTGCACCCACGCGGCACTTTCGTGTGTATCAGTCCCTGGAACTTTCCATTAGCTATTTTTACAGGACAAATCGTTGCAGCCTTAGCTTGCGGAAATACTGTCATTGCAAAACCAGCTGAACAAACACCACTGATTGCCACTTATGCCATCCATTTATTACATCAAGCAGGCATTCCTAAAAATGTTTTACAACTCTTACCCGGTCAAGGAGAGATTGTCGGCTCAGCATTGGTTGCTGATCCACGGATTGCTGGCGTCATGTTTACTGGTTCGACTGAGACAGCTAAATTCATTCAACATAGCCTGGCTGATCGCCTCGGTTCTATCATTCCATTTATTGCTGAAACTGGTGGCCAAAATGCAATGATTGTCGATTCATCTGCATTACCTGAACAAGTTGTTGCAGATGTTCTCACTTCTGCTTTTGACAGCGCCGGTCAGCGTTGCTCTGCATTACGAGTTTTATTTATCCAAGAAGAAATTGCTGACCATTTGATTTCTATGCTTAAAGGCGCAATGGCAGAATTAACTATCGGTGACCCTAGTTTAATTTCGACTGATGCAGGCCCGGTAATCGATAATGATGCATTACAAATGTTGCAAAATCATTTTGCAAAAATGAGCAAGGAAGCCAAACTGATTTATCAAGTGCCAGTCCCAAATAAGCTGCCTGGAAATTATTTTGCACCTTGTGCATTTGAGCTAAGTGATCTTGGGCTACTAAAGCGTGAAGTCTTTGGTCCAATACTGCATGTCATCCGTTACGAAGCTAAAAACTTAGAGAAAGTATTAGAATCCATTATTAATACAGGCTATGGACTTACCATGGGAATCCACAGCCGCATCAATGCAACCATCAATTACATTTCAGAACGCATGCCTATCGGCAATATTTACGTCAATCGCAATATGATTGGTGCGGTCGTTGGTGTACAACCCTTTGGCGGCGAAAAATTATCAGGCACCGGCCCTAAAGCTGGTGGTCCTCATTATTTACCAAGATTATGCGTTGAAAGGTCCATTTCAATTAACACAACTGCAGCGGGCGGCAATGCAACGTTAGTAACATTGGCAGAGTAACTGACACAGGAAATAAAAAACCCCCGCTTGATTACCCAAGCGAGGGTTTCGTATTTGGAGCCTGGCGATGACCTACTTTCGCGTATGTTATCACACACTATCATCGGCGCGGAGCGGTTTCACTTCTGAGTTCGAGATGGATTCAGGTGGTTCCCACTCGCTATGGTCGCCAGACATACTAAAAATGATCATGCTCTTCGTGATCGTTTTTAGTATGTCCCCGCGGAGGCAGGGACCATTAGCTAACTCTTTAAAATTTGAGAACGAATGGTAAACAACTTGGGTGTTATATGATCAAGCCTCACGGTCAATTAGTACTGCTCAGCTTCATGTATTACTACACTTCCACTCGCAGCCTATCAACGTCTTAGTCTTAAACGGACCTTTAGGAACCTTGCGGTTCGAGAGATCTCATCTTGGGGCAGGCTTCCCGCTTAGATGCTTTCAGCGGTTATCCCTTCCGTACATAGCTACCCGGCTATGCCATTGGCATGACAACCGGTACACCAGAGGTACGTTCACTCCGGTCCTCTCGTACTAGGAGCAACTCCCCTCAAATCTCTAACGCCCACGGCAGATAGGGACCGAACTGTCTCACGACGTTCTAAACCCAGCTCGCGTACCACTTTAAATGGCGAACAGCCATACCCTTGGGACCGGCTTCAGCCCCAGGATGTGATGAGCCGACATCGAGGTGCCAAACACCGCCGTCGATATGAACTCTTGGGCGGTATCAGCCTGTTATCCCCGGCGTACCTTTTATCCGTTGAGCGATGGCCCTTCCATTCAGAACCACCGGATCACTAGAACCTGCTTTCGCACCTGCTCGACCTGTCAGTCTCACAGTCAAGCACCCTTTTGCTCTTACACGCATCGCGCGATTTCCGACCGCGCTGAGGGTACCTTCGTGCTCCTCCGTTACTCTTTGGGAGGAGACCGCCCCAGTCAAACTACCCACCATGCACTGTCCCCATCCTGGATCACAGGATCGGGTTAGAACTTCGACTTTATCAGGGTGGTATTTCAAGGTCGGCTCCACACCCGCTAGCGCGAATGCTTCTTTGCCTCCCACCTATCCTACACAGACAAATTCAAAGTCCAGTGCAAAGCTATAGTAAAGGTGCACGGGGTCTTTCCGTCTTGCCGCGGGTATACTGCATCTTCACAGCAATTTCAACTTCACTGAGTCCCGGGTGGAGACAGTGTGGCTGTCGTTACGCCATTCGTGCAGGTCGGAACTTACCCGACAAGGAATTTCGCTACCTTAGGACCGTTATAGTTACGGCCGCCGTTTACCGGGGCTTCGATCAGGAGCTTGCACCCCATCAATTAACCTTCCGGCACCGGGCAGGCGTCACACCCTATACTTCCTCTTTCGAGTTCGCAGAGTGCTGTGTTTTTATTAAACAGTCGCAACCACCATTTCTTTGCAACCTCTCCCAGCTCCAGTCGCAAGACCTTCACCAGTATGAGGCACACCTTCTCCCGAAGTTACGGTGTCAATTTGCCTAGTTCCTTCACCCGAGTTCTCTCAAGCGCCTTAGAATTCTCATCTCGTCCACCTGTGTCGGTTTGCGGTACGGTTCCATAGTATCTATCGCTTAGAGGCTTTTCCTGGAAGCCGGGCATCAGTTACTTCTCATACATCTCTGTACAATCGTCATCACGCCTCAGAATAAAGACCTCCGGATTTTCCAAAAGATCATTCCTACACGCTTAAACCAGGACTACCAACACCTGGCCAACTTAGCCTTCTCCGTCACCCCATCGCAATACTATCAAGTACGGGAATATTAACCCGTTTCCCATCAGCTACGCTTCTCAGCCTCACCTTAGGGGCCGACTCACCCTGCGCCGATTAACGTGGCGCAGGAAACCTTGGACTTTCGGCGTGCAGGTTTTTCACCCGCATTATCGTTACTCATGTCAGCATTCGCACTTCTGATACCTCCAGCACACTTCTCAATGCACCTTCACAGGCCTACAGAACGCTCCTCTACCACTCATACTTCTACAGTATGAATCCGAAGCTTCGGTGGATGGTTTTAGCCCCGTTACATCTTCCGCGCAAGCCGACTTGACCAGTGAGCTATTACGCTTTCTTTAAAGGATGGCTGCTTCTAAGCCAACCTCCTGGCTGTCTCGGACTTCTCACATCGTTTCCCACTTAACCATCACTTTGGGACCTTAGCTGTCGGTCTGGGCTGTATCCCTCTTCACGACGGACCTTATCACCCGCCGTGTGTCTCCCGCACTAAAACTTCTTGGTATTCGTAGTTTGCATCGGGTTGGTAGACCTATAAAGGTCCCCTAGCCGGCACAGAGCTCTACCCCCAAGAGTTATATGCAAGGCGCTACCTCAATAGCTTTCGAGGAGAACCAGCTATCTCCAAGTTTGTTTAGCCTTTCACTCCTATCCACAGCTCATCACCTACCTTTTCAACGGGAGTGTGTTCGGGCCTCCAGAAAGTGTTACCTTCCCTTCACCCTGGCCATGGATAGATCACTTGGTTTCGGGTCTATTCACATCGACTTAACGCCTTTTTCAGACTCGGTTTCCCTTCGCCTCCCCTACTCGGTTAAGCTCGCCAATGAAAATAACTCGCTGACCCATTATACAAAAGGTACGCAGTCACTCGGGATTACTCCCAAGCTCCTACTGCTTGTACGCACACGGTTTCAGGTTCTATTTCACTCCCCTATCCGGGGTTCTTTTCGCCTTTCCCTCACGGTACTGGTTCACTATCGGTCAGTAGAGAGTATTTAGCCTTGGAGGATGGTCCCCCCATCTTCAATCAGGATTTCACGTGTCCCGACCTACTCTTCGTTACCCTCACATTCGACTTTTTAAATACGGGGCTATCACCCGCTATGGCTGGCTTTTCCAAACCCTTCTCTTAAATCGTATGCAATTGCTGTAACTGGGCTGTTTCCCTTTCGCTCGCCACTACTCGGGAAATCTCGGTTGAT
>Ga0206802_1218_pt1:0-5000 | contig 12790 bp, 5 predicted proteins | sample Alteio_BWOrgCont_63_FD_152902 | JGI IMG/M metagenome (GOLD analysis project Ga0206802, IMG submission 152902) | Enriched cells from forest soil in Barre Woods Harvard Forest LTER site, Petersham, Massachusetts, United States -... | ecosystem: Environmental > Terrestrial > Soil > Temperate... | reverse complement strand
AAAGAGCTGAGTCGGGCATTTTACAGCCTATCTTCTTCCTGTCAACAGGAGATGTGAAAAAAATTAGATGTTTTTGTTGCGGTAGTGAACTTAACTGAAGTTTTAAATTGTAGTGGCTAGATAACTCGCTATAATACGCTTCTTTTGACTTACATCAGGTGAAGCCAGTGATAGAACAACTACGTAACATAGCAATTATAGCCCATGTTGACCATGGTAAGACAACTTTGGTTGATAAACTTTTACAACAGACATCCAGTTTGACCAAAAAAACCAGTCACACAGAGCGAGTCATGGACAGCAATGATCTAGAGCGCGAACGTGGAATTACCATTCTGGCTAAAAATACAGCCCTTAAATGGAAGAATTATAGAATCAATATAGTAGACACACCTGGCCACGCAGATTTTGGCGGTGAAGTTGAACGTATTTTATCGATGGTTGATTCAGTGCTATTGCTAGTTGATGCAGTCGATGGTCCTATGCCGCAAACACGATTTGTAACACAAAAAGCATTCGCAAAAGGTTTGAAACCCATTGTTGTCATTAATAAGATTGACCGTCCTGGGGCTAGGCCTCACTGGGTGGTTGATCAAGTGTTTGACTTATTTGATCGGCTGGGTGCTACAGATGAGCAACTTGATTTCCCTATCGTCTATACTTCTGCCTTACTTGGATATGCTGCATTAGATCCTGAAAAGCCAAGCGATAATATGGATCCTTTGTTTGAAACTATTGTAGCGCGCGTATCTCCACCGAAGGTAAATCCTGAAGGTCCTTTTCAAATGCAGATTACTACGCTTGATTATTCAAACTATGTCGGCACCATTGGCGTGGGACGCATTGCACGTGGCACAGCCAAAACCAATATGCAGGTTTCCATTATTGATATTGAAGGGCAAGTTCGTCAGGGACGCATCTTGCAAATTCTTGAATATCTGGGCTTAGAGCGCCATGAAGTGGGTGAAGCTTCTGCGGGTGATATTGTTGCGATCAGCGGAATTGAAGGGTTGAAAATATCGGATACGCTTTGTGATCCCACTAAAGTCGAAGCATTAACTCCTCTTACAGTGGATGAACCTACTGTTAGCATGACGTTTCAAGTCAATACTTCGCCTTTTGCTGGACGTGATGGGAAATACATCACTACCCGTAAAATTCGTGAACGCTTAGATAAAGAACTTTTGCATAACGTTGCTTTGCGCGTTGATGACACGGCTGATCCAGATAAGTTCAAAGTATCAGGACGCGGAGAGTTACATTTATCTATCTTAATTGAAAATATGCGGCGCGAGGGTTATGAACTTGCTGTATCACGACCTGAGGTTATTACAAAAGTAGTGAATGGGGAATTACAAGAACCATACGAAATTTTAACTATCGATCTCGAAACGGCATATCAAGGTACTGTGATGGAACGTCTTGGCGCGCGAAAAGCTGAGCTTACTCATATGATGCAAGATGATAAAGGACGTACTCGCATAGATTACGTCGTTCCTTCACGGGCATTGATTGGTTTTCACACTGAATTTTTAACGATTACTTCAGGCACAGGCATTATGCATCATGTGTTCAGTCACTATGGTCCAGCGGTTAAAGGTGCTATTGGTGGCCGTCAAAATGGAGTCTTGATTTCCAATCAAGCAGGTGTGGCACTTGCCTTTGCATTATGGAACTTGCAAGAACGTGGTCGTATGTTGATTGGACCTCAAACTGAAGTGTATGAGGGAATGATCGCTGGGATTCATACGCGTGACAATGATCTAGTGGTCAATGTGATCAAAGGAAAACAGCTAACTAATATGCGCGCTTCCGGGTCAGATGAAAACATTATGTTGACTCCACATATTCAGTTCAGCTTGGAGCAGGCGCTCGAATTCATTGAAGATGATGAATTGGTTGAAGTCACTCCTTCCGCCATTCGATTACGCAAAAAGTTCTTAAAAGAGCATGAAAGAAAACGGCCATCGAAAAAAGAAAGTGGTGAGTAATCGCTTTTTAGTGAAAGAACCAAGCATCCCCGCGAAAGCGGGGATCATTTGATTACCTCGCAAAAATAGCAATAAACTGCGCTAAAATTGCTTTTTCATCTTTATTATTAATTATTTTTTCATGGCGCAAATGAGGCTCTTCAAAATTGGCTGCTATGGCTTTTGCATATTCTTTATCTACGATACCGCCTCTTTGCTTGAGTCTTTGCAAAATAATTTGCTGGTCAGCCTGGACATGAATAAATAAAGCATCGGGGAATGTTTGACGAAGCATTTCGCGATTAGCTTCTTTATATAAGGCTTGTGCTACAACCAGCTTTTGATGCGTTAGCAATAGCTTTGTTGTTTCCTGAATAACCATGTCAGTGATTTGATTGCGCATGGATTGAGTAAAAGATTTTTTTTCACGGATAGATTGCTGCACTTCTTCCGGGAGTGATCGATCAGCATCCCAGAAATAATAGTTGAATTGCTTTGCCAGTATTTCACCAACAAAGTTTTTTCCTGAACCTGCCAAACCAAAGAGTATGATTAACATAAGCTATCCTCTGAATACCCCTATTCTAACCTTGACCCTCTTTATAATTAAACCGATAATGTTGCCATGACTCATTCTCATCATGGCCATTCACATCATCACGACACACCGAAATCGTTTAATCGCGCCTTTGCGGTTTCAGTTTGCTTGAATTTTGCATTTACTCTTATTCAAATTACTTATGCATTTTCAGCGAACTCAATGAGTTTGATGGCTGATGCGATGCATAATTTGGGAGATGTACTGGGGTTGGCACTTGCCTGGGGGGCCAATTGGCTGCTGACACTGCCTGCGAGGAAACGTTATAGCTATGGGTTTAAGCGTACGACTATCTTGGCTGCCATTATTAATGCGCTTTTATTAGTTGCAACTTCCGCCTTAATTACTTATGAGTCTATTTATAAATTACTGCATTTGACTCAAATTGATGAAAAAATTGTGATCGTGGTTGCCTTTGTCGGCATCTTGGTTAATGGTGGAACGGCCTTACTTTTTAGAAAAGGGGCGCATGATGATCTTAATATCAAAGGGGCTTTTTTACATTTGGTGGGTGATGCGATTATTTCTTTCGGCGTTGTCGTTGGTGGTGTTCTTATTTATTTCTCTGGGAAAATGTGGATTGATCCGCTGATTGGTTTATTGATTGTTGCAACGATTCTGTGGGGAACTTGGGGTTTGTTGCGCGATTCAGTGAATCTTATTCTGGATGCGATTCCGCATTATATCGATCATCATGGGGTTAATAAATTTCTACGGATGATTCCGGGAGTCACAGCAATCCATGATTTGCATATCTGGGGACTTAGCACAAAAGAAACTGCTTTGACGGTACACTTAGTGTTGCCTGAAAGAATACTTTCTGATGAAGATTACAAGCAAATTAATCAAACGTTGCAGGATGAATTTAAAATCAGTCATGCAACGATTCAAGTTGAAAAAGGTAGCGAAGATCATCCGTGTGGTCAGAGCGGGCTTTGTTAATTAACTTTATTATGGTTGCATCATCACACACCTCTCCCGCATAGGGGAGAGATGAGACACTCATTAAAGCCTGTTAGTGTAATGGAATTATTTTTGGTTTTACTAACCGTTCAAAATCTTGGTATGACATCTTTACCAATTCAGAATGTGAACCGCCATTAAATAAAATTTGGTCAAAGCCTGTTAGCGTACTTGAGACGAAAACGGGCATCTCATACAGATTACCAAATGGTGGCATCGCTCCTACTTCACATTCAGGAAATTTAGTTTTGAACTCTGCTTCGGTCGCTAGATCAACATTCGCAACTCCGGTAATTTCTTTCAGCGCTGCAAAATTAATATGATCGTGCGCAGGCAAAACAACCATAGCAAGCTCATTGTCCACTTTTACAATAACAGTTTTAGCAATTTGCTTTCCCGAGACATGTGCAGCTGCAGCAATTTCTTGCGCTGTAAACGCGGGTGAATGTGTCATCGCTGCATATTTAACATGATGACTATCGAGAAAATCTTTTAAGCGTTTGACTGTCATAACACGCCCTCCTCTAAAAACCATCCTTGCAATTGAACTATTTGGCTTACCACCCCTTAAATTTGAACAAGGAGAAAATTATTTTAAAGTTATTCTTTCTTCTCCACGAAAATTTGCCGATATGTCACGCGATGAGCGAATACAAGCGTGTTATCAACATGCTGTCATCAAACACTTGTCAAATAGCAGTATGACTAACACAAGCCTACGTGAGCGATTTAAAATGCACGAAAAACAACGAGCAATGATCTCACGTTTAATTAAAGAAGCATTAGCAGTAAAGGTCATTAAAGCAAAAGATATTAAGAGCAAATCCAGTAAGCACGTTGAGTATATTCCCTATTGGGCATAGGTGCGTGATTAACAAATGGTAAAGGTTAATAATGACGATATTAATTAATGGATTGTTGCATGACTGGAAAACGGAAAAGATTCGATGAATTAAGTCCAGGTATTGGCTATTGAAATAACTGGGTCAAGTGTTCGGATAACGGTTAGCTATTTATTTCGCGGAGGAAGAAACGCAACCCGAATAGCCACCGGCTGCATCGCAGCATTCCTAAGCCAAGCAAATCGCAAAGTTTTAGCCGCTTCAACTCGCGGAAATCGCTTTTTTATCACATCAAACGATATCTCTCGATCCTCAGACAAATCCCAAACAAATATAGCGCCAGTCTGATCTAACGCTTTTTCATTGATCCACGGACTTAATTGCTTATTCCAATTGATATAAACCGCTGGCCGATCAGCTGAATAAAAAGCAATATTGCCCGCGAGCCAACGAGAACCTGCAATCACCGTGGCTGGGGTATGAAATTTTTCTCGCCATTCATTCGTTAACTGCGCACCGATAATTTTTCCCGGATAATTTGCACTGGAAGGTTCATCTGCACGAATCAGTGCGATGCAATACCCTGCTACCAACAGTATTAATAGTCCGAAGATTGTCACTAACAGA
>Ga0206802_1217_pt1 | contig 12832 bp, 8 predicted proteins | sample Alteio_BWOrgCont_63_FD_152902 | JGI IMG/M metagenome (GOLD analysis project Ga0206802, IMG submission 152902) | Enriched cells from forest soil in Barre Woods Harvard Forest LTER site, Petersham, Massachusetts, United States -... | ecosystem: Environmental > Terrestrial > Soil > Temperate forest > O... | reverse complement strand
CCCCCGCAGGCACGCTGCTCATCGACGCCTGCCGCAAAGCCGGCATCGAGATTCCCGCCTTCTGTTACTATCCCGGCCTCAGCCTGCAAGCCGCTTGCCGCATGTGCGTCGTTCGCCAGGAGAAAGTGCCCAAGCTCCAGACCGCCTGCACCACCACTGTCTCCGAAGGTCAGTCCTTCACCACCGAATCGCCAGAGATCGTCCAGGCCCGCAAAGCCACCATTGAATTGCTCCTCGGCAACCATCCGCTCGACTGCCCCGTCTGCGATGCCGGTGGTGAGTGCGAGCTGCAGGACATGACCTTCAAATACGGCGCCGGCGAAAGCCTCTACGTCGAGGCCAAGCAGCACCGCGAAGAGCAGCAATGGTCGCCCGCCGTCTACTTCGATCGCCCCCGCTGCATCCTCTGCTATCGCTGCGTCCGCATGTGCGGCGAAGGCATGGACGTTTGGGCGCTAGGCATCCAGAACCGCGGCGCATCCGCCACCATAGCCCCCAACGGCGGCGACCATCTCGACTGCGAACAGTGCGGCATGTGCATCGACGCCTGCCCGGTCGGCGCGCTCACCAGCGGCACCTATCGCTACAAAACCCGCCCCTGGGAGATGAACCACGTCTCCACCGTCTGCACCCATTGCGGTGACGGCTGCAAGGTCACTCTAGGCGTCCGCCAGGCCAACGATGGCGCAGAAATCATCCGCGCCGACAACCGCGACAAATCCGGCATCAACGGAGACTTCCTCTGCGCCAAAGGCCGCTTCGGCTTCGATTTTGTCGACAGCAAAGACCGCCTCACCAAGCCACTCATCCGCAACGCCCAAGGCAAGCTCGAACCAGCCACCTGGGAGCAAGCCATTCGCGTCGTCGCTGCCAAGTTCAAAGAGATTCGCGACAGCAAAGGTGGCGCGAGCATCGGTGTAATCGGCTCCAACACAACCACCAACGAAGAAAATTACCTCCTGCAGAAATTCGCGCGTACGGTCCTCGGCACGAACAACATCGACCACGTCCGCTCCACCGACTATGCAGGCTTCGCCAAAGCCCTAGCCGGGCACGAGCATCGCGCTGCCAGCCTGCGCGATACGGAAACCGCGAAAGCCATCCTCCTCATCGGCGGCAATCCCACCGAAGAGCACCCACTCCTCGCCTGGAACATCCGCACCAACTTCCGCCACCATCAAGTCCGCCTCTACATCGCCACGGATAGCCCCATCAAGCTGGAACGCCAGGCCCGGCAATCCCTGCTGCTGCCCGTCGAAGGCTATGAAGCTTTCACCGAATTCCTGACCGGCAACGACAGCGCTCTCGAAGCAACCGCAGAAGCCAAGTCCTTCCGCGAAGCCATCGATGCAGAAGAATCGCTGCTTGTCATCTTCGGCGAAGAGTACCGGGGCGCGGCCATCGAATCTCTCGTAAAGTGGGGCCTCGCCAAGGAGAACGTAAAGTTCGCCTACCTTGGCGACTACGCCAACTCACGCGGTGCAGCCGATATGGGCCTTCTGCCCGACCTGCTCCCCGGCTATGTTCCCGTAAACACCCCAGGCGCATTCGCAGATGAATACCACAACCTTCCTCCAGCGCCTGGATCGGACCTTCCTGGAATGCTCGACGAGGTAGACAGAGGATTTCCTCGTTCGCTCTACATTGTTGGCGCAGATGTTGCTGAGCTCGCCGGTCAAACTCTTGTGCGTGGAAAAGGCTTCATCGTCGTACAAGACATATTCATGACCAAGACCGCAGCCCTAGCCGACGTGGTCCTACCCTCCGCCAGCCTCTACGAAAAAACCGGCACGGTAACCAACAGCTTCGGCGATGTTCAGCTAACCAAGAAGGCCGCCGACAAGGCCGGCGTCAAGCCCGACTTCGAAATCATCGTCCGCATCGCCGGAGCCATGGGCGCGGACGTCAAGAAGCTCGTTCCCTTCGGCAAGACAAATGGCGTCTCAGCCGACATGGGCCAATCCCGCGGCGCGCAATCCGGCGAAGCCGACCGCCACGCCGTCTGGCTTCGCGCCCACGGCCTCGAACCGCGCCTCAGCCCTTTCGATCCGCTCGCCGTCCTCGACGAAATCGAACGCCTAGTCCCGTCCTACCACCTTGACCGCCTCAACCTCTTCGGCGGCAACGACACAAAATCCGAACCGGGCTTCGTGCCCGTCTCCGATCTCGTTTCCGCCCGCGACCTCATTCTGCCCGCCCACGAAAACCTCTTCACCTCCGGCATCCTGGGCGCGCACACCGCAGCGTTAATCGAACTCAACCAGTACCAAAGCTCCATCGAACTATCGGAAACCGCCGCCGACTAGAGCGCGTAAGAAAGGTCCAAGTTCCTTGAACATCTTTTGGGTGTTTTTGCTGTTAAGCATCTTGAAAGTAGCCGTGGTGCTGGCCATCTTCCTGGGCGCAGTGGCCTACACGGTGCTGCTCGAGCGCAAGCTCGTCGGCCGCATCCAGAACCGCTGGGGACCCAGCCGCGTCGGCCCCTTCGGCCTCTGGCAACCCGCGGTCGACGGCCTCAAGCTCTTTCTCAAAGAAGACATGATCCCCGCCGGCGTCTACCGGCCGCTCTATCTCGCCGCGCCGCTCATCGCCCTGGGCTGCGCCCTGCTCTCCATCGCCGTCGTCCCCTTCGGCGCGCAAAATCTGAACTACCACGGCGTCAAGTTTTTCGAAATCGCCGACCTCAACATCGGCCTCCTCATCCTGCTCGGCGTCACCTCGATCAGTGTTTACGGCATAGCCCTCGCCGGCTGGTCTTCGAATAACAAATATTCGCTCCTAGGCGCGCTTCGCTCCTCGGCGCAGATGGTCAGCTACGAGCTGGCCCTCGGCCTCTCGCTCGTCGGAGTCGTCCTCCGCACCGGCTCTTTCAATCTCGCCGAAATTGTCCGCGTCCAATCCGTCCACGGCGCTCTCACCTGGAACCTCTTCGGCGGCGGCCAGTTCATCGCCTTCTTCATCTATCTCACTGCCGCCTACGCCGAGACCAACCGCGCTCCCTTCGACCTTCCCGAGGCCGAAACCGAGCTCACCGGCGGCTACCACACCGAGTACAGCTCCATGAAGTTCGCCATGTTCTTCATGGCTGAATACGGCAACATGATCACCGTAGGTTGCGTGGCCACGCTGCTCTTCCTCGGAGGCTGGACCAGCCCCTGGGGCCACCTGCTACCCGAACCGCAGAACATCATCCTCCAGGCCATCCTTCCCTTGCTCTGGTTCGTCTCCAAAGTCTTCTTCTTTCTCTTTCTCTACATCTGGGTGCGTGGAACCCTGCCGCGCTTCCGTTACGACCAGCTCATGGGCTACGGCTGGAAGTATCTCGTTCCCGTAGCCATGCTCAACATCGTGGGAACCAGTCTGGTAATGGCCATCTTCCCGTAAGTTACAATCGGGTTTGGCCTTAGCCAAACACTTGTACTTGTTGTCATCCTGAGCGTATGGACCCCCAAGGACAGGTCTTCGTCCGTGGAGCGAAGAAGCGAAGGATCTGCTTTACCGCCGTAAACGAAGGTCACATGCACTTAGTTCTCTTCCTGATTTTCGCGGGCTTCTGTCTGGCTGGAGCAGTCAACCTGCTTCTCCAGACCCATCCCATCAACTCCGCGCTCTCGCTCATCGTCGTCATGAGCTCGCTCGCCGTGCTTTACCTGCTGCTCGGCGCGGAGTTCCTGGCCATCGCCCAGATCATCGTCTACGCCGGCGCCGTCATGGTCCTCTTCACCTTTGTCGTCATGCTCCTGAACGTCGGCGAAGAAGAGCACACCCACGGCAGCTACGCGGCCAAGATCATCGGCTTCCCAGCCATCTTCACTGTCTTCGCGGTCATCACCACAGTGGTTCTTGAAGCCCAGCACCGTCTCGGAGGTGTCAAGCTCAGCGATGGCATCACCAAGACGGAGGAACTCAGCAAAGTCCTCTTCCGCGACATGCTGCTGCCCTTCGAACTGACCAGCGTCCTCATCCTCGTCGCCATCCTCGGCGCGGTAGCGCTGGCAAGAAAGGAAGGCCACTCCTGATGGATTTCCATACCGTCCCCACAAGCTGGTACCTGATTCTCTCCGCGCTCTTGTTTGCACTCGGCGTCGTCGGCTTTCTCATCAAGCGCAGCCTCATCACCGTCTTCATGTCCATCGAACTGATGCTCAACGCCGTCAACCTCTCGTTTGTAACCTTTGCTCACGAGTGGCACGCGGTCAAGGGCCAGATCTTCGTCTTCTTCGTCATGATGGTCGCGGCCGCCGAAGCCGCCGTAGGCCTGGCCATCATCATCGCCATCTTCCGCGCTCGCGCCACACTGAACGTCGACCAGATCGACCTGATGAAGCTGTAGTACGACTTTTGCCTAACTATGAATAGTCACCTCCATCTATGGTTGATCCCGACGCTGCCCTTTCTGGGCTTCCTGATCAACGGCATGCTCGGCCGCCGCTTTCCTAAAGGCTTGGTCTCAGCGGTCGCTCTGGGCTTTCCGCTCGCGTCCTTCTTAGTTGTCGTGCGCGCGGCGTTCATCTTTTTGAGCCTCAAGCCGCAGCCCATCCCGTGGCTCATTACCTACGCGCCCTGGATCAACGCCGGCCCGCTTCATGTCAACTTCAGCGTCGCGCTCGACCAACTCTCGCTGGTCATGCTGCTCATCATCACCGGCGTAGGTTTCCTCATCCACATCTACTCCGTAGGCTATATGGCCCACGAAGACGGTTACTGGCGCTACTTCAGCTACCTCAATCTCTTCCTCTTCTTCATGACCGTCCTGGTCCTGGCCGAAAACTATCTATTGATGTTCGTAGGCTGGGAAGGCGTCGGCTTGGCGTCGTATCTACTCATCGGCCACTACTTCGACAAAAAGTCCGCGGCCGATGCAGGCAGAAAAGCCTTCGTAGTCAATCGAATCGGCGACTTCGGCTTCCTTCTGGGAATGTTCCTGCTGCTTTCCCAATTCGGCAGCCTCAGCTTCTTCCAAATTGGCTCCGGTCTCGCTGCCAATCCCGCCCTGCAAGGCGGAATTCTGACCGCCATCTCCCTGTGTCTGCTCCTCGGAGCCTGCGGCAAATCCGCCCAGATCCCGCTCTACATCTGGCTCCCCGACGCCATGGAGGGCCCCACGCCCGTCTCCGCGCTCATCCACGCCGCCACCATGGTCACCGCCGGCGTCTACATGATCGCCCGGACGCATACGATCTTCGACCGCTCGCCCTTCACGCTCGCAGTCGTCGCCATCATCGGCGCCGCCACAGCCTTCTTCGCCGCCACAGTGGCCCTCGTCCAGACCGACATCAAGCGCGTCCTCGCCTACTCCACCATCTCCCAGCTCGGCTACATGTTCCTCGGCTGCGGCGTCGCGGCCTACTCAGCCGCAGTCTTCCACCTGATGACCCACGCCTTCTTCAAAGCGCTGCTCTTCCTCGCCGCGGGTTCCGTCATCCACGGCCTGGGCGGCGAGCAGGACATGCGCAAGATGGGCGGCCTGCGCAAAAAACTCCCAGTCACTTTTTGGACGATGACCATGGGCGTGGTCGCCATCGCCGGCATTTGGCCATTAGCAGGATTCTTCTCCAAGGACGCCATCCTCTACGAAGCTTTTCAGCACGGCACTCTAGGCAAATCCCTCTACTTCGTCGGTCTCGTAACCGCGCTGCTCACCAGCTTCTACATGTTCCGTCTCTGGTACCTCACGTTCATGGGCGAGAGCCGCAGTGCTTCCCACGGCTTCGAGGAGCACGGCGCCGCCGTTCACTCCCGCCCCGACTCCAAACTCGTCCTTGAAGCCGAGGAACCCCACCATATCCACGAGAGCCCCTGGTCCATGCTTACGCCTCTCGTCATTCTCGCCACGCTCTCCATTTGCGGCGGCTGGATCGGCATTGAGCGCTTCGGCAGCTTTCTCTCGCCCGTCGTCGGCCCAATCCTAGACCCTGCGCAGCAATCCGGCGGAAAAGGTCTCGATTGGGCTTTAAGTGGCATAGCCGTCGCGGTTGCCGCGCTGGGCTGGTTCGTCGCCTACACCTTCTACGGAAGCAAAAACGACCGCGCCCAAAAACTCGCCACCTCAGCCTCCGGCGTCTACACCCTGCTCTTGCACAAATACTGGATCGACGAACTCTACACCAACACCGTCGTCAAGCCGCTCACACTAGCCTCGCGCTATATCCTCGGCTGGATCGGCGAAGGCCTCATCATCCGCGGCTCAGCGTGGCTCCTAGCCGGCATCGCCACCCTGCTCGGCGAGTTAGTCCGACGCTGGCAATCTGGCAACCTCCGCTCCTACTCAGGCTGGCTCGCAGCAGGCGCAGCAGCCTTGCTCCTCTTCACCGTAGTAGGCGTAGTTCTAGGCATCGGCGGAGTCGACATCCGCATGGTATGGGCGGGCCACTAGATGAAAAGGCTTGATATCAATATCGTTCCCGCTCGCCAAGACAACTTGGCCATGCGCCGGTGGCGCTCCCTCGACCTTGCTCTCGGAATTGCACTGACGCTAATGTTTACAGCCTATGTTTCCATCGCGATTTGGCTAGGATCACACGGTATAGATATTCAATTCAACAGCGCGGGAGGCCGTTAGATCATGGACAACATCATCCTCTCGCTCATTCTCGTCACCCCGCTCATCGGCGCGCTGCTCGTCCTGCTTCTGCCCGACCGCGGCAAACTCCCCGCATGGATTGCGCTCCTGACCGCGCTCGTCACTTTTGGCTTGACCCTCCATCTGCCCGCGCACTTCGACTACGCGCATCCACAATTCCAGTTCGAGCAGAACATCTCCGCGATCAGCAACCCAGCTATCCGCTACCACGTCGGCGTGGATGGCCTCGCGCTCTGGCTCGTGGTCCTCACCGGCCTGCTCGCCCCCATCGGCGTCCTCGCCAGTTGGAAGACCATCCAGACTCGCACCAAAATCTATTACTCGCTCTTCCTCGTCCAGCAGACCGCCATGTTCGGCGTCTTCGTTTCGCTCGACTTGATGCTCTACTACGGCTTCTGGGAGCTTTCGCTCGTCCCCATGGCCATCCTCGTCGCCATGTACGGCCGGGGCATCACCGAGAATGGCGGTCCCAAAGCCGCCCTGCGCTTCTTCCTCTACACCTTCATCCCTTCGGCCCCGTTGCTCGTCGCCATCCTCTGGCTGTACGCCAAAACCGGCACCTTTGACTTCCAAGCCCTCCAAGGCGCCATCTACTACGGCAAATTTTCCGCTGAAGCGCTCTGCTGGGCCTCGGTAGCCTTCCTCATCGCCTTCGCCGTCAAAGTCCCAGTCTTAGGTCTGCATGGCTGGCTCGCCGACACATTCTCCGAAGCCCCCGTAGGCATGGGCATGGTAGTCGCCGGCAAGCTCGGCCTTTATTCCCTCATTCGCTTCCACGTCGGCCTCTTTCCCGTGCAAGCCCGTCAGGCCGCGCCCTGGCTCATCGCCCTCGCCGCCGTCGGCGTCCTCTACGGCGCATTGCTCGCCCTAGTCCAAAAAGACTTCTGGAAGCTCCTCGCCTACGGCACCTTATCCAGCCTCAGCTTCTGCACCCTCGGCATCTACGGATTCACCCTCACCGGCCTCGACGGCAGCGTCTTTCAGACCCTCAACGAAGGCATCATTGGAGCCGCTCTGTTCGTGCTTTTCGGAATTCTCTACGACCGTTTCGGCACCAGCCAGATTCCCACCTTCGGCGGCCTGGCCCAGCGCACGCCCATGCTGGTCACACTCTTCGTCATCAGCAGCCTTGCCATGATCGGCCTGCCCATGCTCAACGGCTTCATTGGAGAATTCCTCGTCCTCTCCAGCACCTTCACCGGCGTAAGCCGAGGCTGGGCCGCCGCAGCCACTCTTGGAGTGATCTTGAGCGCCGCGTATATGCTTACCCTGGTCCAGAAAATCTTCTACGGACCGCCCTCGAGCGCGGTCACCGGCAACCCTATTCCCAACCAGTTGCTCGACCTGAACCTGCGCGAAAAGCTTGTCCTTTACTCGCTCGCTACCCTGATGTTGGTCATGGGCCTCTGTCCCAACCTCTTCCTCCCGGCCATCGAGAGCGAAACCCGCGGGGCCATAGGCTGGGCCCATCTCAAGCCCTTCGTCGCGCCAGACTGCATTCATCACAAATGTGTGTCCTTTGGGGCCGTCGGTATCGACCACGTAGGAGGCCAGCAATGACCCCCATGCTGACCACCGTTCCCGACATCTATCGCATCCTCCCGGAAATCGTCCTCACGATTACCGGCGTCCTCATCATGCTGATTGACGCCGCCCTGCCGCCGGCATCCAGCCGCCGCGGCCTCGGCTGGCTGGGAGCTTTCGGCGTCATGGGCGCGCTCTACGCCAGCCTCTTGCAGCTCTCCCTGCCCGCAGGCACAGCTTTCTATAACACAGTCCAGACCGACGCCTTCAGCGTCTTCTTTCACGTCTTAATCTGCGCCATCGTCCTCGTCTCTCTGCTCCTCTCGCTGGATGCGTTACCCGCCAACCAGCACCACCGCGGCGAATACTTCGCCCTCATGGTCTTCGGCGCGGTCGGCATGTGCCTCATGACCTCCGCCGTCGAGCTGCTGGTCGTCTTCATCGCTCTCGAAATCTCCTCCATCTCCACCTACATCCTCGCCGGCTTCCGCAAACACACCGGCAAAGGCCCGGAAGCCGCCATCAAATACTTCCTTCTAGGTTCTTTCGCCACCGGCTTCCTGCTCTACGGAGTAGCCCTGATCTTCGGCGCGACCGGCTCAACGCAAATCGACGAAATCGCCGCCGCAATCCCCCACGCCAAACCCTCTTCCTTGGTCCTCGCAGCCTTCGCCCTCATGATGGTCGGTGTGCTCTTCAAAGTCTCCGCCGCGCCCTTCCATGTCTGGACCCCCGACGTCTACGAAGGCGCGCCCTCGCCCGTAGTCGCTCTCATGTCCACCGCGCCCAAGGCCGCAGCCTTCGCCCTGCTCATCCGCCTGCTCTACGGCAGCTTCCCCATGCTCCAACCCATGTGGGCGCCGCTCATGTGGATCGTGGCTATCCTTTCCATGACCGTCGGCAACCTCGCCGCCCTGCGCCAGGACAACGTCAAGCGCATGTTGGCCTATTCCTCCATCGCCCACGCCGGCTACCTGCTCGCCGCCTTCGCCGGCCTCGGATCCACTGGCATCGCCGCCGCCAGCTTCTACATCGCCGCCTACGCCGCCATGAACTTCGGCATCTTCGCCGTAGTCACCGTCGTCAGCGGCTACGAAGAAAAGCTGCCCCTCGCTGCCGACTATCGCGGGCTCCTCTACCGCGCCCCGCTCCTCGGCAGCCTGCTTCTCTTCTTCCTCACCTCGCTGATCGGAATCCCCTTTACGGCCGGCTTCTTCGGCAAGTTCTACTCCTTCTCCACAGCCCTTCAAGGCGGAGCGGTCTGGCTAGGCCTCATCGGCCTGCTCAACTCCGGCCTCGCCGCAGCTTACTACCTGCGCTTCGCCGTAACCGTAGCCCAGCCTCCCATTGCTGGAACACCGCAGGCGGCAACGCCGAAGATCGGCGTTGCCGTCGGCGCGGCGCTAGCCTTCTCCGCTCTGGCAACCCTCTTCCTGGGCATCGCCCCGATGCGCATTCTTACCGCGGCCCAGGCTGCCCAAAGCGCCTTTGGGACGCAGACCAACCCGCAATCCATGAAGCCGATTCACTAGCCCCGTCCAGAATCGCCCACGCGGCTGGAAATCTCTCTGTTGCTGACTGCGAAATGGGCCAAAACCGCAGTAAATGCTCTTTAATTATCAGGATGTAAGCTATTGATTTAATTAAGACACAGATGGTCTGACCATCCGGATCGGATCGCTCCGGACGCCGATCTTCCGGCTAAGCCTGACCGGTTACGAAAATTCCGCTCCCCAGCCCCCGGTTCTGAAAGAACGCCAGCAGCTCCTGCCGCGCAGTGTCAATATCGCCGGACGAGAGCGACGTTCCAAGGCTGCTCAGCAGTTGTTGGAGCGGGTTCGTCTCGCCCGATGGCGCAGAGCTTCCTGTTCCGGCGCCGGTTCCCGTACCGGTTCCGGTACTCCCCGATCCTGAGGCAGGTTGCGTCTCCAGGCTCGTAAGGCTTGCGTAGGCGCCCTGCGCCAGCGACAGGTTCCCGGATAGTATGCTCTGAAACAACGTTCCAAGGTCCTGCTGGAAAAAGCCGTTCTCGCTGGTTCCGGAACTGCCCTGGCCGCCGCTCGTTCCCGTGGTTCCTCCGGAGCGGTGATGGTGATGATGGCCACCGCTCCAACCTGACTCCTGGGTGCTCTGCTGCGAAGTAAAAAAACTTTGCAAAGCCGTCTGTGCTCCGGAGATATTCCCCGAACCAAGATCCGTTCCCAGGGTAGTCAGCAACTGGCTAAGCGGACTGGTCTGGCTTCCCGTCTGACCGCTCGTCTGCCCGGACGATCCGTTTTGGCTCGAACTCAGTTGCTGCGTCAATGTTGCCAGGTCGCTCTGAGCGTTGGAGAGATTTCCTGCCTGGATAGCCTGAAACAACTCCGCGAGAGTCTTTGCCGGGCCTTGTTGATTGTAGAAATTCGCCGAGTTCACGGGGGCTTGTGAGGCGGGGGTCCATGCGCCGATTGCCGAGGTGCTCATTCCGATTCTCCTCTGCGGCGAATGCCTGCATCGAGACTTCGCAGCACCCGAGGTTAGGGCAAGTTGAGAACCAGTGTAGAGCACCGCGTGGTAAGAAACACTTAATTGAGATTTCATACTGCCCGCTACAGTAACGCCTTGTAAAACTCCACTGCCAGCCCCAGCACGCGCTCCTTCGTATATCTTTCCAACACCCATGCCCGGCCGGCGCTCCCCATTGATTTTCGCCTTTCCGCATCCCCGAACAACGTCAACACAGCCTCGCGGATTGCCTCTGGAATCCCCGGCGGAATCAGCAACCCCGTCACCTCCGGCAACACCGCATCCCGTGCTCCAGTCGATTCCGTCGTAATCACCGCCAACCCGCAAGCCGCCGCCTCCAGCGCGACATTGGGAAATCCCTCCCGATGCGTCGGCAGCACAAATAAATCCATCGCCCGGTAATACGGCGCGGTATCCGCCACAAACCCGGTATATCGAATATGCTTGTGTCCCGCGATGTGCACCCTCCAACTCGATCCCAGAGCATCCTCCGCCCGGTCAAACCACCCCACTAGCAGCAGCCAGCATCGCGGTTCCACGCGCAATACCTCCTCAAACGCCGCCAGAAGTTCAGGAACCCCTTTATCGTTGGTGAGCCTCCCTACAAACCCCAGTACCAGACCGTCCTCATCGATCCCCAACGCTCTTCGAACGCCGCTCGCACCGGGTGAAAACCGCTCCGCATCCACGCCGTTGCTGCTGCCTTCGCCCAGCAAGCGCAGCTTTTTCTCCGGCGCAATCTTCAATACCAGCGCCGCCGAGCGAAGACTGGTGCTGTTGCAAAGCACCACCTGCGCGCACCACGCCGCCACCCGTTCCGACCAGAGCAGCACTCTCCTTTTGCCGCCTCGCGAGCCCTCCAGTTTCAGCCCGCGCAGCGTATACACCCGATGCGGCACCCGTAAAACCCAGGCCGCTACATTCCCCAAAAACCCGGCCTTAGGCGTGCTGAAATCCGTGATCGCAGGCCGCAGCCGCAGCAATATCCGGCACATCGCCAAAAACGAGATCGCGTCGGCAAACGGAGAAATCCCACGCCGCATCGGCAGCGCGCAGACCGCAACCCCCTCCTCTTTTCCCAGCGCGGTCAGCGTCTCCCCAGGCGCCGAAACCAGCGTCACGTCAAATCCCGCCAAGCGCAGCGCTCTCAGGCGTCCCCTGAGCACCAGGCAAGTCTGGTCGCTGGTCACGCCGATCACCAGACAAGCCTTCTCGCTCACCCCGCGCAACGATCTCGCACGCATAGAGGCGTCTGTTTGCAAATCAGATTCCAAGGAGAGTGACGTCATCGCGGAACCTCTATTGAATACGCGACGCAGCCGGGAAAAGGGCTGTAATAGCCAAAAAGTTCCAACTTAGTACATTGTCATTTGCTTAGAATGGCAATAGTACCGCAATGGGAATGATTCGTCCAGCCAAGATTGATATAGATATATGCGAACTAAATCACGAAGTTATTATCATGCTTGCCCGTACTAACTCACCAAGCAATGCTCCACAATTTTCTACCCGTAAAATAGGACCGCCATCCCCTGAAATAGGCATGGATTCCTTGCACAAACAGGAGTACCCTTAAGTGCAACCTAGCAACCGAATGAGATTGTTTCCATGATGCAGAGAACCAGGTTACTGCTATTGATACCGCATCTCGGCGGAGGCGGCGCCGAGCAGGTAACTTCGCAGTTAGTTCGCCACCTCGATCCAAAGCGTTTTGAAATTCACCTCGGCCTGGTAACACGAGATGGGCCAGGAGCCAAACCAATCCCCAGATGGGTCCAGGTTCACCGCCTGAATCGCAAGCGAGTTCGCCAAGTCTGGTTCCAGCTGATCCACCTCATCCGCACCGAGCGGCCCGATGTCGTCCTCTCCGGCATGGCTCATCTTAATTTTCTCGTCCTTCTGCTCAAGCCGTTCCTCCCTCCAACGACGCGCATCCTGGTTCGCCAGAGCACCACTGCCTCTACCAGCTCCGGCACCTGGCTCAATCGTCTTCTCTATCGTTCTCTCTATCCCCGAGCCGACGCAATCCTCTGCCAGTCCGACGCCATGGCCGCCGACCTTGCCGCGAACTTCGCCATTGAGCGCGCCAAACTGAAAGTCCTGGCCAATCCCATCAATATCCAGGCCATCCGCGCCGCCCTGGCCTCAGTTCCCCGGCCTGCCTGGGCCAGCACATCGCCGCGCCTGCTTTTCGTGGGCCGTCTGGCCCGGGAAAAGGGC
>Ga0206802_1216_pt1 | contig 12855 bp, 8 predicted proteins | sample Alteio_BWOrgCont_63_FD_152902 | JGI IMG/M metagenome (GOLD analysis project Ga0206802, IMG submission 152902) | Enriched cells from forest soil in Barre Woods Harvard Forest LTER site, Petersham, Massachusetts, United States -... | ecosystem: Environmental > Terrestrial > Soil > Temperate forest > O... | reverse complement strand
ATTGCTTTGCTAACTCTTTTCCACCACCAGCGCTGAAAATTCGCTCTTCATGGCCGCAATTTGAACAAACATGCGTGCTCATGTTTTCAACGACACCCAAAATGGGGATGCTGACTTTGCGAAACATTTCAATCGCACGTCGCGCATCCAGCAAAGCCAAATCTTGAGGTGTCGTTACAATCAAGGCACCGCTGACAGGGATTTTTTGTGCCAAAGTTAATTGGATATCACCGGTTCCTGGTGGCAAATCGATGACTAAATAATCTAAATTTTCCCAATGGGTATCATTCAATAATTGCTGCAAAGCCGTACTGACCATAGGGCCTCGCCAAACCATAGGAGCATTGGTATCAATTAAATAGCCAATCGACATCGATTGAATTCCATGCCGCACAATAGGATGAAGTACTTTGGGATCTTTAGGTTCTGGGCGTTCGTAAATACCCAGCATACTAGGTTGGCTGGGGCCGTAAATATCGGCGTCTAAAATGCCTACCTGTGCACCCTCTTTGGCAAGTGCTAAAGCGAGATTGACTGAGGTAGTAGATTTTCCTACGCCACCTTTGCCTGAAGCAACGGCAATAATGTTTTTCACTTGAGGTAAGCCTTTCATGCCTTTTTGGCCTACATGGGATGCAATGTGCGAACTGATATGAATTTTAACTTCTCGGTTTTCAACAATTGGCTTTAATAATTCCTGCAGTGTCTGAGTAAGTGATTGCAGAATTCCAGCTAGTGGATAGCCAAACACTAAGCTGACCGTCACTTGGTGTGGCTCGATTTCAATATTCTTAATTGCTTTGGCAACAAATAAATCTTGCTGTAAGTAAGGGTCAATGTATTCTGCCAGCTTTTTTTCTATTGCTTGGCGTGATAAATCAGTCATGAGAATATCCCAGAAATTTGGGAGATTATTGTGCCATGGAGATGGCTAGAATTGTAGTACTATTACTTGTAATTATTCAGCCATTTGTACGAAAAACTGGTATACTTCCCCCAACTTATTGATCTCAATAGCGAATATGAAACGAAAATTACTTGTCACCAATGCACTGCCTTATGCCAATGGACCACTACACTTGGGCCACATGGTCGGCTATATCCAAGCTGATATCTGGGTGCGCTTTCAAAAAATGCGCGGTATCGATTGCACTTATATTTGCGGTAGTGATAGTCATGGCACACCTATCATGATCCAAGCAGAAAAGCTGGGGATCACACCTGAAGCTCTTGTAGAAAACATGTATCAAGAGCACCAACAAGATTTCCATGATTTTTTAGTTAAGTTTGATAACTACTACACTACACATTCACCGGAAAATCGTGAACTGGTGGAAATGATTTTTGAGCGTCATTTAAAAAACGGAAATATTAGTAAACATACGATCAAACAATTATATGATCCCGTTAAAAATATGTTCCTGCCGGATCGTTTTATTAAAGGCGAATGTCCACGTTGCGGTGCGAAGGATCAATATGGTGATAGTTGCGAAGCTTGTGGCGCAACTTACTTACCTACTGAGTTAAAGAACCCCTACTCAGTAGTTTCAGGCGCCAAACCCATTGAAAAAGAATCTGAGCATTACTTTTTTAAATTACAAAATTATGAAGAATTTCTGCATCAGTGGACTCGCGCGGGACATCTGCCCGAACAAGTCACTAACAAACTGGATGAATGGTTTAAAGAAGGCTTGCGCGAATGGGATATTTCACGCGACAAACCCTATTTTGGCTTTAAAATTCCAGGCGAAGATGCTAAATATTTTTATGTCTGGCTGGATGCGCCCATTGGTTATATGGCGAGCTTTAAAAATTTATGCCACAAACGGCCTGATTTAAATTTCGATGAATACTGGAATAAAGACAGTAAAACAGAGCTTTATCATTTTATTGGTAAAGATATTATGTATTTTCATACTTTATTTTGGCCAGCAGTTTTAAAAGGCGCTGACTTACGCACACCCACTTCTGTTTTTGTTAATGGTTTTTTAACCGTTGACGGACAAAAAATGTCGAAGTCACGCGGAACGTTTATCAAGGCGCGCACTTATTTAAGTCATTTGAATCCTGAATATCTACGCTATTTTTATGCAGCAAAATTGAGTGACCGAGCAGAAGATTTAGATATTCAATTTGATGATTTTGCTCAGCGGGTGAATGCAGATTTAGTGGGTAAATTTGTGAACATTGCCAGCCGTTGCGCGAGCTTCCTGCAGAAAAATTTTCATGGGAAATTATCTGCAAAAATAATTGAACCGGAATTATTTGCTGACTTTGTTAAAACAGGCGATTTGATTGCGGAGAAATTTGAAAAATTAGAATTAGGCCAAGCCATTCGATTGATTATGGCACTCGCTGATCGGGCCAACCAATATATTGATGAAAAAAAACCATGGTCTGCTATTAAAGACTCGGCACGGGCAGAGGAAGTTCATGATGTTTGCACATTGGGAATGAATTTATTTCGATTACTTGCACTTTATTTAAAACCAGTTTTACCGAATACGGCTAAGAAAGTTGAAACACTGTTGAATATTCCTGATCTTTCCTGGCAAGATAAAAATTTATCTTTATTGAATCATGTTATCAATCCATTTGAGCCGCTTTTACAGCGTTTAGACAAAACCCAAATTGAGGAAATGAAAATGGCAGCACAATCTGATGTTGAGCACAGCACAGCCCCAGTACAAACTCCGCCAGATGCACCTGCTTCTAATATTGAAGCTATCAAAGAAACTATTTCAATTGATGACTTTGCGAAAATCGATTTACGCATTGCAAAAATTATTCATGCTGAACAAGTAGAAGGTGCGGATAAATTATTGCGTCTGGAATTAGATCTCGGCAGTGAAAAACGACAAGTGTTTGCTGGAATTAAATCTGCTTATGAACCGCAACAATTGATTGGACGATTCACGGTTGTGGTAGCCAATCTTGCACCACGGCAAATGCGCTTTGGTATTTCGCAAGGAATGGTACTGGCAGCGGGCCCTGGCGGCAAAGAAATTTGGTTGCTAAGTCCAGATAGCGGTGCCCAACCTGGGATGCGCGTAAAATAAAACATTGCACCATGACTCAATCTATCACCCCAGAACAAATTGATGCAATACTTCCGCAAACTCAATGTGAATTATGCGGCTATAAAGGTTGCATGCCCTATGCAAAAGCAATTGTGGAAAATAATGAAAAAATAAATTTATGTCCACCAGGTGGTGTGAGCGGTTTGATTGCGCTGGCAGAATTAATCAATCAAGATCCCTCCCCCTTCATTGAAGACATGCAGCAAAAAGCAAAACCATTCAGGCTCGCAGTGATTCGAGAAGCAGAATGTATCGGCTGCACCAAATGCATCCAAGCTTGCCCAGTGGATGCTATTTTGGGTGCAGCGAAACAAATGCATAGCGTCATTACTGATGAATGCACAGGATGTGAATTATGCATTGCACCTTGTCCTGTCGATTGCATTGATATGGTAGTAGTTGCCGAAGGCAAAATAAATTCGACACTAGCGCGAACACGTTATACTGCACGAAAGCAACGACTTGAAAACAAGCAAGGAAATGCTATAGAAAATAATATTCCCGATCAAAAGGCTTATATTCAGGCCGCGATCATGCGGGCTAAAAATAAAAAAAGCCCTCTTTAAAAAAAGAGAGCTTTATATGCAGCAGCAATTCTGATTTATCGATTTTTTCTTATTAACATGTTTGCTAATGTTTGCGCTACCGGCTGAGATTCAAGTTTTAACTCTGCTTTATCTACAGGACCTAACATTTCTTTGCCTGCTACTTTGTTAAGGAATAGTCCCATTGTACTCACACCGGCATGTAAACGTTCCCCAGGTAAAAAAGGTGTCTTGCTGTCTTGATGATAATAAGCAGGTTTGCCAGAGAGGGCTGCTTTATTAATGAGTGTTGCAGGAACTGCGCAAGCGACTCCTTGGGCTGCCAGTGCGGCTTGATCTCCGGTGACATTATGCGTAGCGCAGATGAGTGTGGAAGGTATTTTAGATAAATCGACAAGAGGCTCTAACTCTTTAGTGATAATAAACTTAACTTGGTTAGCAACAGGAGTGCCTGCATATTTTGTTATGACTTCTGCTAATGTTAAAACGTAATTATTCAATTTTATTGGATCAGCCTTAAGGCCAGGATGAATACCTAAGCGAATCTCAATATTGGAATAAGATTTATTATCTTGGATGCAACTTAAAAGCTGTTCAAGTAACTTTTTATCATCCTCTGCATTTTTAGTGGCTGAAATAAAAAGTAACGACTGTTTATCTGATAACTTTAATTTATTTCGTGTATCAGAAATTTCTTTTTGATCAAATGCGTGTGGTTGTGTAGCAGCATCAATTGCTCGGTGACCTACTGCTGCAGTTTTAATTTCGGGGTTAGCTCGCTTAGCACTTAGCTCTGCTTGCTGGGTTGCTAGCATCCATGCAAATTTCTTTTGCCAAGGTTTTTTTTGTTGTAATGTTTTATAAAAAATGTGCTCACTTTCTTCAAATAAGTACTCATTATAGATCATTCCAAACTCTAATCTATCACTGATCAATTCCGCGATTTGAAATGGGGCTGCTGCATTATTTTCTGATGGATTACCAATCAGTGCTGTATCAATCTCTAGCTTGGCTAAACATTCTTGGACCTTGCTTAGTTGCTGAGGACTTAATGCGGAATTTTCGACTCCCTTGGCTTCTTCTTCACCGATAATATCAGACAAGCTCAGGTGAGAAACATTCGGAAATTCTTTTACGGAATTTCCGACTATCGATGTAGCATTTTTACCCACCGTTAAGACATATATTTTTTCACCAGTCTCTTTTGCTTCTTTGACTGCCTTAACTACTAATTTAACTGTATCTATAATGTTTTCAGTATCGCCTGTGCTATGACAAGCTAATAGTATTCCCATCGAATTTTATCCCCTACTTAGTTAATTGCTGTGAAGCTTATACTTGAATTAATTGGATTTCAATGCATCCCTTTTTGAATTACCTTGTTGCAGAGTGGATATACTTAACTATCTAAATAATCATTTTTCACTATAAATTGATTTTTTGGCCAAAAGAAGCTCCATTAACAAATCTTGAATTTGAGGCTTGTCGTAATGTTTCCCAGCTTAATTTGCGATCATTGGCACAGCTTGAAACATTCAAAATATCTCAATGCAAAAATTTAAGAAACATTGCATTTCCTATCGTTTTTTGAAGGATGGTCTGATGTGAAACTTACCCCTGAAGAGAAAGTAAATGATTTGAATACGCAATTATTGAAAAAAATATGTGTGCCCTTACGTCAAGCACTTAGAAATTCGAGTTGCTGGCCTGCTTATTCTGTTTCCTTGTGGCTAACAAAAAATAAAATTGTCTTAATGCAAGAAGCAGAAGCTAAAATTAAAAATGATCATGAATTATTATCTGCACTGAGAAACATCGCCTCAGAGGGTGGTGCTTATAAGGTGATGACGGGACGTTTACAGACATTTCCTGGTTTGGCAGGTAAGTTATGTAATTGCCTTGCGACAACTAAAACACTACAAGAATTGATTGCTTCTCCAGAGTTTGAAGATGTGATTTGTAGCGCGGCAGGTGATGATGCCGCTGCGCCGATACGACAGTTTGTTGCAGGTTAAGAGGGAAATAAAAAATTACTTCTTTGAACCACTCTCTTGCCACTTTGGCTTGCTCCAGGGACCTGTCACAGTATAGTGATACGTTGTCACATTTGAAACGCTTTGGCTTACTGCTTTATCAATCAGCCACGTTGCGACGCCGGCGATAGGATTGAAGCCAGTTGCGATAGTTGCAACGATGGGCAAGCTGGAGGTAACGTAAGGTGTGATACTCATGACCAAATCATAGTCTTTATCTTTTAAACCGATACGTCCTGCGATATCAACGCGTGCGACCGTCCCATTGACCGTTAAATCTTTGGTATAGGCATTACCATCACTTAATGTAAAGTTAGCAGTGATGTAATCAAAGCTATAACCTTTTTCAGTTAAGTCACTGAAATTCAAACTTAAGCGGCGTGGAAGTGTTTGCAAACTTAAAATACTTAGCATACGACCGAAACCTAATTTAGCGTTACTTACGCCACTTAAATTAATGATTTGGCCTTCACCCAACTTCAGTGATACATCACCTGACATTTCTCCAGGAGCTGGACTATACGGTGCATCTGACCAATCGAGATTGAACTTCACATTTCCCTTGCTTGCCACAAGATTAGATTCAGCAAATCCCCATTCAGTTAATAACTCCGATACATGATCTGTATCTATACTGCCATGAATACTTGTTTCATAAGTGTTTCCCGATAATGCCCAATCACCTTGTGCAGTTAATTTTTCTACCGCAGAATCCATACTGAGATTATTAATAATAAGTCCTGATTTTGAAGGTGATGTATTAAATGCCACTCTCCCTAATCTTGTATTTCCATAGCGGACATCATTGCCAATGAATGAAATAGATGGAAGAGCTCCAGGATCTATCTTACTAGCACTACCCTTTAGTGCAGATGAAAAATACAAACGATCAAACGTGGCTTGTATACTAGTGATTGAACCATTCGCTGGTAATATAATCTTGCCTGACATATCTTGATTGATTAAACCTATTTGTAAGGCATTGTTAAGCTGCGATAATTGTATACGCACCTGATCTAGCTCTTGCCCCATAATAGTTAAATGATTAACTAATACATTAATATTTCGCCACCAATTATTTGCTGCTGAGATTGGTTTTACTGGGGATGGTTTATTCAGGTTTAATGAATCAATATAATTCTTCCAAGTATCCCAATCAAATTGATCGACTTGCCCAGTAATCGTCAGTCCAGGCGTTTCAGACCAACTGGCATCTCCCTTTCCTAAATGAATTTCTCCACTATAAAATTCCAATGCTTTATTTTTTTCCCTGTCCAAGGTAAGTGCTGCAGTTGCTAAATCTCCATAAACTATTTTGCTTTTTATCGGTTGATCATCATTCAAAAATAACTCTAGCTTAAAATTAGTCGCTGTATTTACTGCTTTGTTATAGGGTACTGGCGCATTAATAACAATCCCCTTGAAATCAGACTGCAAAGTAACGTGCGTCGGCAAAGAACTACCATGCGGGGCAAGATCTAACACCGCCTCATAAGCAGTCGTGCCTGTGACTACTTTTGACAGTGATAAACCTAACCATTTCTCAAGTGCTGAAACTTGAACTTGACTCTGTACTTTTGCACGCACGAAACTTTTCTTATCGGGTGATAACTGGGTTGATAGATTTAATTTCGCATCTTGTCCCAATATACGAAGAGGAATATCTTTTGCATCAATTCCATTTTCGCTAAATTGAAAATGGCCACTCATTTTTTCTAATGCGAGATTCCAGGCGGGAATACTTAATATCGCATTTGACGTATTGATTTGTCCTTTGACCATGGTATCGGCTGGCTTGGCTAATGGAATAGTTAGATCAAGACTTAACTCCATCGGGCCTTGCAAACTTACTTCACTTAGACTACCGCCAACTGATTTTTCAAGCGGGCTATGATGAAGAAAATATAATCCTTTTGCCAAATCAGAATTAATTAACCCCTGCGCCATTAACAAGCTGGGGTCAGCAACACCAATATTAGTCAGAGTCGCGTGTACTGTTTTCAATGGAACATCATAAAAAAACCCTGAATCCGCATCCGCAGTCATTGTACTGCCTGCAAATGTCAGCTGCCCATTCATTTTATGCATGAGCGGCCAACCAGGGGCAAAGCTAAATTCTAAATTTTTCACCTTACTGCTAATTAAAAACTTCCCATTATTTGCTGCAAAAGGATAATCCTTTAAACTGCCTTGCACCTCTACTTTGCCTTCATTTATTTGGCCTGAGAGAAATGCCTGCTTGAGCCAACTATTTAAAGAAGCACTGAGAATGCTTTGCGGCAAATAGTTGATAAGGTTTCTTGCATTTGCAACAGAAAAATCAGCTGTAATATTAACAACCGGCGATGTTTTTGGAACAAGATTAATTTCAAAACTTGATTTAACATTGACATCTTGATTCACTAGTTGCAAATTATTTGCTATTAAAGCCCAGATATCATCCTGCAAATTATTTAGGGTTAGCTGACCAGCAATGCTGTTGAAATGTAGAGGATTTTGGAAAATTTGCGGATAATTAATCTGCAGGTTCGTGCTATTTAATTGAAAACCCCCTTGCTTCCCATCCCAATTTAATTTTCCTGTTAAGTTTTTTACACCGGGATAATTATTCCATGCATTAAATGCCATATTATTTAAAAAAACCGAAATAACACAATTTTGCTTATTGATTGGATCATCAATCGGCAAATCAATTGAAAAATTTTCAAGTTCTCCATGCAGGTTAAGCGTTCTGAATGCAGTGCTAACATTATCTGGTAGTAAATGACTTACATTCAATAAATCTACCGTATCTGCTAAATTTAAATAATTCATTTTAACTGTTTTGACTTTCCATTGATTTGCTTTGTTAGGCGCAAGTATCACAGAAAAATCTAGCGTTGGTAAAAGATGCTGGGGTAAATCAATTAAGATGTCCGTGCCTTCTATGACTTGATTTGCACCATCCCATTTCCAATTAGCATTACCACTCAACCGTGGAATTTCTCTTGATTGCTGACTGGTAGGCGATGCTAAGATCAAATCATAAGCTTGAAATTTACTCTGCACACTCTGCAATGCATTTTCTTTCCATTCTACCCAAATCTTAGCACTACCTAGCCCTTGTTTGATTTGCCAACCATGCCAATTTAATTTACTAAATCTTTCTGGTAGCGACACCCCCTCAAGATAAAGATAAATAACTGCAGTGGCATGGGGAAAATCATTCATCTTGCCATGCCAATTAATATTTAATACAACAGTAGTGGGAGCTTCTTGTTGAAATATAGCTTGCCCATGAAGCAAATGATCATCGCTAGAATTTTTTAACACTAAATTATCAAGTATAATAGGCTCTTTAATGCCTGCCGTTGAAATAAAATCAATATTGATTTCGTGTAGCTGTAATTTTGGTTGTGAAAAAATCCATTCTAATACTTCATTCGCCTTGACTGAGGCACCTGTTAAATTATCACTAACTGAAACTCCGGGACCTCCTATGTTATACCCTCCTTGCGCCTCTTCACGGACAGTAAATTGAACTCCTGATATTTTCAAGCTATCTAACATTGGCTGCCAGGCAAGCAAACTTCTAAAAATACTAAAATCAAGTTTAATTCTGCGAATAGAAATACTAGGCTTTTTGGTCGTGGGATCTAAAATCAGTACTTGTTCAAAAACCAATTCAGGTTGATAGATTGACCATGCAAGATAGACATGCTCAATAGTCACTGGCGTTTGCAATGTTTTGTTAGCGTATGCTTCAAAATCAGGTAAGTGATTATTAAAATAGGGCGTAAGCATACGAGTAATACTAATCGTCAGTGCCATTAAAATAATTAGCACCGCAAACAGATATCCGACCCACTTAATTGTTTTTTGGTAAAATCTTATCACGCTGCAGCCATCCTTGAAGTTACCCTAAAGGTAACACACTATGCTGTTCCCGCCCATATGATGACTCAATTTTTAACTTAATTGGCTTACTGATTAAAGCGGCCAATTCAGCAATGGCATTGGCTTCTTCATTTTGTATGTAGCTAATGACTTCCTGTGATGCATTCACTGTAAACCCTGGCCAAGTATAGATCGCAGTAAGACGTTTAATTTCCCGAAAAATTTCGTAACAGATTGTCTGTATTGATTTAATCGAACCACGTTTCTGGCAGGTAGGACACGGGTCACATAAAATATGTTCTAGACTCTCTCGCGTACGCTTTCTTGTCATTTGCACTAGACCAAGACTGGATAATTCACTAATCTCAACACGTGCTGTATCTTTAGCAACGACATCCATCAGTGCTTTTAATAGTTGCCGACGATTGACTGAGTCGACCATGTCAATAAAATCAATAATAATGATTCCACCCAAATTTCTTAATCTTACCTGTCTTGCAATAGCATAAACTGCTTCTAGGTTTGTTTGAAAAACAGTTTGCTCTGAATTAGTCTTTCCTAAATACGAACCGGTATTAATATCAATCGTCGTCATTGCTTCTGTTTGATCAATGACAATATGGCCGCCAGATTTCAAATGAACTCTACGGTCTAATGATCGTTGAATTTCATCTTCAACTGCATAAAGATCAAAAATGGCACCTTTATCAAGATAATATTCAATGCATTTCGCTAAATGTGGAATATACCGTATAGCAAATTCCTGCATTTTTTCAGCGGTCGCTTTATCATCAATCATTATTTTCTTAACATCAGGGGAGGCAAAATCTCTGAGGACACGCAATTCAATGGGTAATTCATGGTAAAGCAATTGCCCTGGTTTAGTTTGTTTTGCATTTTGCATTAACTCAAGCCATAAAGTATCTAGGAAGATTTTATCGGTGGTAATTTCCTCGATTGAGACACCCTCTGCTACTGTGCGAAAAATATAACCGCCAATTTCATTTGGTTTTAGTAATCCTTGCAAACGTTCGCGTTCGGCATGGCTAGTAATTTTTTGTGAGACATTAATTTCATACAATCCAGGTGTTAAAACAAGGTAACGCGAAGGGATACCGAATTGAGTAGTTAATCTGGCTCCTTTGGTGCCTAAAGTATCTTTATAGACTTGTACCAATATTTCCTGACCAGGTTTTAAAAAATGACAAATATCAAATTCTGTCGGATCAATTGATGCAGATTGCTTGATATATTCCAACATATCGCTGCTATGCAAAAATGCCGAACGCTCTAAACCCACGTCGATAAATGCAGCTTGCATCCCTGGTGCTAATCGACTGACGCGACCCTTGTAAATATTACCCAAGATGCCTTGCCGATTATTTCGTTCAATATAAATTTCTTGTAATTGATTGCGATCGATCAAAGCCACTCGTGCTTCTTGCGGGGTAAAATTAATGAGAATTTCTTCCGGCATAGCCAGCTTCTCCATTACTCATTAAGCCATTCTGACACGATAACGCAAATTCCTGAGAACGCCCACTACCCAAGGCCACAACAACATACTTACTAAAGAAGATGTCCAATAGAGTTTAGTTTTGGGTAGCTCGTGAATAAACCCTTGGACACAATAAATAACAAACTGATAAAGAAGAACGACTAGCAAAATACATAATCCCTGTTGAACCAATGGGAACATTTTAATCCTGGCATGCATTTTTACGACAAAATAAGATGCTATAGTCATCGCCAGTGCATGCTCACCGAACAGGGTGCCGCTTAAGACATCAAGTAAAAGACCCAATAACCAGGCAGCTCCAATGCTGATTTGATCAGGAGCTGCAATATTCCAGTAGATAACAACTAACAAAACCCAGGCAGGGCGCATCCAGATAGCCCATTCTGGCATAGGTAAAAGCGTCAGAATAAAAGCTAACAAGAATGAAATCGTAAGAATTAGGCCATTACGCATCTTTAAACTCTCGCCTTGGAAACGCCAACCATTCTATTTGGCCAAACCAATAGCACTTGGCGCCCCTGATCCAAATGTGCATTAGGTACCAACTTGATGGTGGCAAATGAATAGCCCGGATCGTGCAATACACTAATGACTCGTCCCACTGGATATCCTTCTGGGTAGTTTTCTCCTAATCCAGAGGTAACAAACACATCACCAGGATGGATATCGGCCGTTTGCGCAATATTCATTAATCGTAACTGACCTGTATAACCATCACCCATTGCAATCGCCCGAATTCCATTACGTGTGTTTTGCACTGGAATACCACTCTTAGGATCATTTATTAATAAAACTCGACTCGTGGTAAGCCCTACCTGAATAACTTGCCCCATGACACCACCTGCATCAAGAACAGGCTGACCTACGTATACTTTATCGCTACTACCTTTATCTAGAACTACTTGATGAACTAATGGGTCAGAGTCAACAGCAAGAAGTTGCGCAATTTCCATTTTCCCTTGAATTTGCGCAGAAGAACGTAATAAGGCTTTCAGCTGGTTGTTTTCTGATTCAACCGCCACAAAACGCTGCACCTCCGCTTGAAGAAGAAGGTCATGGGCTTTTAAATCCAGGTTTTCTTTAATCAAAGCATCGTGGGTACTCATTAACTGGCCAACATTGTCAATTAATTGAACGGGCCAGCTAACTAGATATTGCACGGGTGCCAAACACATAGACAAGCAGGCACGCAACTCAGTTATTGCTGCGAATCGCTTATCCAAAACCATCAAGGCGATTGCCAAAATAATCAGGATAGTCGCGCGCAATCCCGCGTGCGATTCTCTTGTGAAAATGGATTTAATGGTAACACCTCATTATTCTCTCAGAAGAAATTCCAATCCTCCGGTACCCGCCATTTCTAATGCTCTGCCACCGCCGCGTGCTACACAAGTCAGCGGTTCGTCGGCAATAATTACAGGTAATCCGGTTTCTTCCATCAATAAACGATCAATATTACGCAATAACGCACCACCACCGGTTAACACCATACCGCGTTCTGCAATATCTGCGGCAAGTTCTGGTGGTGCTTGTTCTAGTGCAGCACGAACGTTGCCAAGAATGCCTGAGAGAGGTTCTTGTAACGCTTCCAATACTTCATTACTGTTAATGGTGACACTGCGTGGAATTCCTTCTGCTAAATTACGTCCTCGTACTTCCATTTCACGGACATCATTCGTTGGATAAGCAGAACCAATTTCTTGTTTGATTCGTTCAGCACTCGCCTCACCAATCAAAATGCCATAATTACGGCGGACATAACTAACAATAGCTTCATCAAACCGATCACCACCAATACGGAC
>Ga0206802_1202_pt1 | contig 12943 bp, 8 predicted proteins | sample Alteio_BWOrgCont_63_FD_152902 | JGI IMG/M metagenome (GOLD analysis project Ga0206802, IMG submission 152902) | Enriched cells from forest soil in Barre Woods Harvard Forest LTER site, Petersham, Massachusetts, United States -... | ecosystem: Environmental > Terrestrial > Soil > Temperate forest > O... | reverse complement strand
GAATTTATCCACCCCGCGCATGAGGCCGATATTGCCTTCCTCAATCAAATCGCTTAAAGCGATGCCGAGATTGGTGTAACGCTTGGTGGCGTGATCTAAAGCAATGGCAAATGCCCCTGCTGGTGAACGCTTACCTGTACGGCATTGCAACATGTACAAAACTTCATCTTCGATCGTGAATTCCAAATCTTGCATTTCCTTATATTAGGATTCCAAAATCGCACGCACGGCACAAAGTTGATCATAGGCCTTAGGCATGGTGTCTTGCAAACTGGAAAGTTTCAGCGGTGTGCGGATACCAGCAACAACGTCTTCGCCCTGGGCGTTGATCAAATAATCGCCGTAGAAGGTATTCTCGCCGGTATTTGGGTCACGGGTAAAGCAAACGCCTGTTCCGCTTTTATCTCCCTTATTACCGAACACCATCTGAACCACGTTGACCGCAGTTCCTTCTAAATCTGTGATTTTCTCGACACGGCGATACGTCTGGGCCTTTTCAGCTTCCCAGCTGCCGAACACCGCCATGACCGCACCCATCAATTGTTTCCAAGGATCTTGAGGAAAATCTTCCCCTTTGTTCATTTTATAAAAAGCCTTAAATTGATTACACAATTCTTTAAGTTTTTCAGCCGGGATATCAGGATCATTCTTCACACCAATTTCATGCTTCATTTCATGGAGCATGTCTTCCATCGGCTGCTTGGAAAGTCCCATAGCGGTCGAGGCATACATTTGGATGAAACGGCGGTAGGAATCATACGCGAAGCGCGCATTGCCGGTTTTCTTGGCCAAACCTTCGACGGATTTGTCATTCAAACCTAAATTCAAAATAGTTTCGAGCATGCCTGGCATGGAACGGGCCGCACCGGAACGTACAGAAATTAAAAGAGGATCATTGGAATCACCCAATTTTTTACCGGTAACTTTTTCAAGCTTCTTTAAAGCATCACGTAATTCTGCTTCCAGGCCAGCAGGAAGTTTTCTGCCCAATTTATAGTATTCCGCGCAGGTCTGTATGCTCACTGTAAAACCAGCCGGCACGTTGATACCGATCGAGGTCATTTCCATAAGGCCGATGCCTTTACCACCTAAAACATTTTTTGTTAAATCCGCGCCCTTTGCTTCCGCCTTACCGGCGCCGTACGAAAACACATGCTTTTTTGCCATTGCTCAACTGCCTTTCTATTAGTTAGTCCTAGTAGTGTGTCATTGCGAGCGAAGCGAAGCAATCTTTTAAGAGATTGCCACGTCGCTACGCTCCTCGCAATGACACAATTAAATTAACTTTTCTTTCAAATATCCCGACAGGCGCTCCAGAGGGATACGCTCCTGCTGCATGGTATCCCTGAAACGCACCGTGACTTGTTTATCTTCAAGTGATTGTACGTCCACTGTAACACAAAAAACCGTTCCCACCTCATCCTGACGGCGGTAGAGTTTTCCTATGGCAGCTGTATCATCATACACACAAACCATGTCTTTTTGAAGCTCTGATTTGATTTTCTTGGCCAAGGCCACAATGCCCTCATTTTTCTTTAATAAGGGCAAAACCGCTACTTTAATAGGGGCTAATTTAGGATGGAATTTCATCACCACACGCAAAGTGTCATTGACCGTTTCTTCGTGATAAGCGTCCACCAGAAATGCTAAAGTCGCACGGTCACACCCGCCAGAAGGTTCGATTACATGGGGAAAGAATTTTTCCAGAGTCACCGGATCCTGATACTGTAAATCCTTACCGGAAAATTTTGCATGTTGTTTTAAATCATAATCGCCACGATTGGCAATGCCTTCCAACTCGGACCAACCAAAGGGAAATAAATATTCTATATCCGAACACCCCGCTGCATAGTGCGCTAATTCATCTTTAGCATGCATGCGTAAGCGTAATCTCTCTTTATTTAAACCCAAAGAAAAATACCAGTTTAAACGATCTTGAATCCAACGCTCATGCGCCTCGCTGGCTTGTTCAGGCCGACAGAAATACTCAATTTCCATCTGTTCAAATTCTCGACTACGAAAAATAAAATTCTTAGTCGTAACTTCATTACGAAATGATTTCCCAACTTGGGCAATGCCGAAAGGTAATTTACGATGGGTGGAGTCAACCACATTGGCAAAATTAACAAAAATCCCCTGAGCGGTTTCAGGTCTTAAATAAACTTTCTCCGCAGTCTCTTCCACCGGGCCTAAAGATGTTTTAAGCATTAAATTAGCCGCAACACCTTCATCCGGCAAAGATTGGCCACAGTTAGGGCATGGTATATGGCCAATCCCCTTATCATCGCTCCCAAGCCGTTTAACAAAATTTTCAAACTCTAAATTAACACCACCAAAAGTATAATGAAGATCAGCGATATAAGAAAAAGTAACTTCAGGGTCTTTAACTAACGCCAAATTAGAAGCAAGTGATTTTCCAGGCCCCTTAGCCCAACGTAGCATATGCCCCATATCCTTAGGATTAGACATGCTTTTAGCCAAGGATTGAAACCAGGGACTATCCTTAATTTCATCATAAACTTTATCAAGTCGAAAAAACTTGCTACAGGCAGGGCATTTGACAAAAGGGTCTGAAAAACTATCTGCATGCCCTGAAGCCTTCCAGACCATGGCGTGCATCAATATCCCTGAATCAAGCCCAACCACATCATCCCGAAAATGGACAATGGTCTGCCACCAGGCGTTTTTGATATTACGTTTTAATTCAACCCCTAAAGGTCCGTAATCAAAAACACCGTTAAGACCACCATAAATTTCGGAAGACTGAAAAATAAAACCCCGGCGTTTGGCTAGGGAGACGATTTTATCCATTAAATCTGCCTGTATCATATGAACGGGTATTGTAGCAAAAGCGAATTAAAAAGCAACTTTAAAACTTTTTCCAATATTTCAGGGTTTATGGTATTTTTTAAGGAAAGAAATACGGTTTAATCGGTAGGCAAGACCAATCTAAAAGAATATCGCATTTAATTATCAATATATTTTAACATTTCTGCATCAGCGTATTTAAAATCTTCCATGATTCGCATGGATTCTTTTGCGCAAGCAAGAGATTCTTCTTTAAGAAGAGCAGCTTTTTCTTTTTTAGACTTTGCGCCAAGATAAAAGCGCACCGCGCGCTGAATGAATGTACTGCGCGAGATTCTCCTTATAAAGTATTTATTGAAAGTATGCCCTAAAATAAATACTTCTACAAGAACTATATTTCCTGCCCCACCGTCTCCTGCATGCCTAAAAACTTCCGCAAATCCCTCATGGGCTGGATATCGATGATCACCGGCACAAGGCCAGGAGCGTTTTGGAATTGGGCCAGTTGGGCAGAATCCAGATGGAATTTGATCCCTTCACCCGCGTTTTGGCTTTGTAGTACTTTTTCGGCAGGAGTCAAATCAATACCGCCTGTGGGAGAACCTTCCATGGCTAGATCTTTTCTTATTTGTTTGGACAATCGAGTTATCAAATTGGTTTCATCCACTGGTTTAGCATTCCGTCCAGCATCTTCTAATGCTCCCATACTCTTAATCAGCCTTTCAATGGCCCCTTGACTTTCGAAACCTTGAAGGGCTGCTTCTCGCTCAAGTCGTTTGGCCATAAAATGAGAGACATCAGTATATAAAAAACCATACATCTTCCAATTGTCTTTGGTATCATCGATAGGATTTAACCCGCCAATGTCCGTAAGGAATACCTTCCCACCCTTTACCCCAAAACTACTTAATTTAAGGTCCCAATTAACAACCCCCCGCCTCATCATTTCTTTATTTATTTCAAAAGACTGTGCAAGCAACTTTTGAATATCCTTCTCCCTATTCTTCCCGTCTCCTTCCAATTTTTGCTCCAAAACCTCATCTAAAGGACGCATTCTTTCTTGGATCACTTCCCATCCATCGGCAACAACAAAATCTGCTACCAATCCGCCCAAACGCTCTTGAGCCAAGGTGATGGATCTATGAAGATCTCGCATTGCTGATACGCTTTTCTTTTCTATCGGTCTCTTTAAAACAATGTTCAATTTATTAACATAAAACACATCAAATTGACGGCTTGGTTGCGACACATCGGAAAATCTATAATTATTTTTAACAGCATTAAATATATCATCAAGCCCCAAAGGACTTTCTTGTGACATGGCCGCATCTGCTGTCAATTGGGCGCTGTCCCCATAAAACTTTATGAGTTGAGCTTCCATTTCTCTTAAATATTCCTTATTGATGTTGTTATTGTAATCGGCGTTATATCTTCTAATATATTCCTCAAATTCATTCATAGGTCTTTCCAATGATTTGTCCCTTAAGAAATTACTCTCTATCCATTTTCTTAAGAATTTCACAGCTAAGTCTTTTGCAATAAGCATCAATTCACCATCTTGAATGGACATTATGTCTGGCGCTTCAATCCCCGCATAATGAAAAAGCCTCTCGGCATAACTCTTTGCCTTTTCTTTATAAGCAACCGGAGCTTGATTCTCCGGAGTATAGCCATCCCCATTATAAAAACTCTTTATACCTTTCAATTTTTTGTACAACTCAGATTCTATCAACGCTTTAATATCAGGTTGCTCACCTTTATTTTGCGTCCTCCAGGTTCCTCCACCAACCACACTTATAACAGATTCAATTTTTGTATTAATTATCATATCAATGTGTTCTAACAAAAGCTTCTCATAGGCCTTTCTCCAGGTATGCGTGTGTTCTTTGCTATAGAGGATGCCCTCGGTTTTACGAAAAGTATCTACTGTGTCATAACTAACTCCGTACCAAGATTTATCAAAACCTTCTATATACTCATACCCAAGATCCTTGCTCACTTTTTCTATTGATGTACTATTTTTTTCAATTTCAAGATATATAGCATTACCCAAATTAGCCGGCTTAGGAGCCCCTTTGAGGCCCAGAACAATACTCCCTTCCGGAAGGGTAACGTCTCCGACAAGCCATGTATCAACAGGAAGTATATTCTCTACCTGCTCCTGAGGCACTCTATAAAGCGGTATCAATACTGTATACAGCTTGTCATCCCAATCTCCCTGGGCATGAGATCCCACCTGATGATTTAAAGAAAAATGAATAGTGTCACGCACGGTCCGACCTATTGCATTCATGGTGGCACGGATCTGTCCGTTTTCAGGAGGGTAATCCGTTTTGTGAACAAGGAGCATATCCGTTACTGCTAAGCCTTCTTTAGTAAGCTGCAAGTTGCTTATCTTCTGAGGAGAGGATCTTGCAGTTTGCCAGCCATTGGCCTGAGCATCTCGAACCATGTTTTTTATGATATCAAGAGTGACTCGCTTGTCGAAATATTTTCTAAGATTAAAATATTGTTTAAGTTGCTCTGGCAACACGCCATCGTTAAGAGCCTCTTCTGTCTGTAAGCTATCGCTGTTCGCTACATCCGCAATCGAATCAAAAACCCTATCAACATCTTCATGCGAAAAAAGTCTCTTAACAATTTGCAGTCCTAATGGTGATTTCTGATAGTAGGCGAAAACCGTTTGTATGTTCAGTCCTCCCTGACTAGCCCATGTCAAGATTCCGAAAAGCTCTTTGGGTGATTTTGTGACGATTATCTCATTTAGAAGCTTCCATGGATCTATATTATTGCCCAACCCAAAATTTATCACGGAAATGGCAGTCTCCCGCTCGGATGGTACCGACTCAATTGCATCAACCATTTTCTGACTCAATGATATGCTAATACCTTTGATGATCATCAACTGCACCAAATCAGGGGCAATCTTTTGCAACGTTACTAGCGATTTGAAATAAGACTTGAATTCTAAAGAATTTTCTACATATGACTGTTCATAAAGAGGACTTAATCTTTTAATAAAACGTTGTGTAACAAGATTATGACTATTTCTTCTATCCTTACCTAAAGCGACTTGAATCTTATTAATTTGTTTGCCAGTATCTGCAGTTCTCTGAAAAATATTTTTCACAATATCAATTATTGAAGGTTTAGCACTGGGAACCCCCTTTGCTGCTTGTTGTGTTACCTGATGGTGCCATGGGAATACCTGCGCTACACCCACAGTAGCTTCAACCTGCATAACATGGTCAGCTAAACCTTCCTCTTGTTGAATTGCTGCCATTGCCTGGGAATCTGTTGCTGTAGTAATTTTAGGGGTAATAAGCATCCCTCCTGAGAAATATTTTCTTGGAATTGTTTCTTGCGTTGTGGGGTCAACGTCTTCTTTAATATAGTTAAAAACACCTTTTTTAAATGCCCTTAAATATTTCTGATAAATCCTTTCTTTTTCCTTCGGGTCATCAATATTAACGCCAGCAACCTTGTTTTTATCCGCATACACCTGCTCTAAAATACTGTCCTTGATTTTCTTCTTATACCATGTGGCAAGAATAAGGCTGTTGTATACTTGACGAAGATGAGCAAAATTCTTATTTTCATTAATTTCTATTGTTAGTTGAGGGATGACAATTTCTCTGACAATCTGGCTTCCTAATTGGCTAGTATTTTTAGTCTGTGCTTGCTTGGATTGAATACCTTCATGTTTCTCAAGAGAAAGATAGTCTTGTTCTAGCATGACCTTGAGTTTACTTTCCACCACATACGCCGTTCCTGCTTTGGCGTTTTCGTAGACTACTGCTTTTTCAGGTACTATCCAAACTTTGTTAAATGTGTTAACGGGTATGTTGGTTGTTCCGTAGCGTTTGGTTGCTTCTTCATAGATTCGTTTCCAAAATTTCTTACCTATTTTATCCTCTGGATATATCAATGAAGCTGTTATCTGCTTGAGCATGTAATCTTCTGCGAGTAAGTCTCTGCCCATTTCGGTAAGTCCAAAACTGTTAGGGATAATACGGTCTTTTTCGTATGGCGACAAATTGACCCACAAATCTTTCTCTGGGATGGTTAGACTGGCTAGGAAGTATTTGATTAGTTTTATAGCTTCGGTTTTAAGTTGTTCTTGTTGAGATTGCTTCGTCGCTTCGCTCCTCGCAATGACACCTGTACTCACGATGTCGCCCCCATAGGGCCTTTTGACACTGTCTCCTTTGTCTAAAATAAAATCAAAACGAAATGGATTATCAGGATGTACTTTGATTCCTTTAAGTATGGGAGGATCAAGTGGAGGGCTTAAATGGACCATGACGCCAGGTGCGGGCAAACGAAAATCTTGGGCTTGAGCTAAAGGGACAGATCCAAATGTATTGGTCAAAAATGCTACCAAAATAGCTATGTGGATGCATGGGGCCTTCATACTATAAATATGCACTATATTTATACTAAAAACAAGGCCTGCCGCTCTCTGCGGCATGCAGGCTATTAAATTTGCAATAGCATAGCTCGACTAGAGGGCTATTTTAGGAAAACGCTTTCTTGGAATTTTCGACGAGAAAAGAATTACTTAATTAAAATAATTTTCCAACTATAAATGGTAAAACACTTTCAGTCCGTAAAATCCTGGGGCCTAAATCTATTAGCTTACAGCCGGCGGCTTTTAGTTGGTTGATTTCGTAGTTGACGATGCCGCCTTCGGGGCCGATGATTAAAACGATGGATTGAGATTCTTCGCCCTTTGGGCTCAGAATGACGGCAGATGATCCTGGATGGGCGACTAGGGATAGTTTTCCTTTAATGAGATTAGGGAGTTCATCTTCTACAAAGGGTTTGAAGCCTTTTTTTAGGATGACTTCGGGCATGACCGTGTCCTTGGCTTGTTCGAGGCCTAAAATTAATTGCTCTTCAATCGCTTGCGGTTTTAAAGATGAGGAATTCCATAAACTTTTCTCTACACGGTTAAAATTTAGAATAATCATTTTTTTTACGCCCAGCATGGCCGCAGAAAATAAAATGCGCTTGAGCATGGGCGGACGGGGTAAGGCCAGAATCAGCGTTAAAGGCAAAGGCTCTGGAGGCTTGCCATCAAGCTTAACTTCAAGTTCAATGGCATCGGTTTTTTTGCTGATAATCGTCCCCTGCCCCATGAGGCCGTTGATCTTGCCGACGGTTAAATTCTGGTCGCATTGAGCTTTCAGTATCTCTTGGATATGCACAAATCTGCGGTCGGTTAGACGGACGCGGGTTGGGGTGATGAAGTCGGGGTCGGAAAGTAAAATAAGATTCATTTATCCCCCCTCCCTTGCCTTCCCCACCAGGGGGAGGGAATTATACAATTAATTTCTTAAGTTCAGCTTGTTCAAGATGAAAGGAGTGTGCATCGTCAGGGAATTGGCCTTGGGTGACTTCTTTTTTGTATTGTTTGACGGCCTCAAGGATTTGTGGCCTCAAGTCCGCGTATTTTTTGCTGAATTTGGGTTGATAGCGGGTAAAAAGGCCTAACAGGTCATGAATGACCAAAACTTGACCATCACAATGAGGCCCGGCACCGATGCCGATGGTAGGGATCTTTAATTGCTTGGTGATCACCTCGGCCACCTCCTGCGGAATACATTCCAAGACAATACTAAAACAGCCCGCATCCTCTAATATCTTGGCACTTTCAATAATCTTTTTGGCTGATGCCGCATCCTTTCCCTGCACCTTCATGCCGCCAAGCGCTTGCGCGGTTTGCGGGGTTAAGCCCACATGACCCATGACAGCGATACCTGCTTTAGCAATGGCTGAGGCCACCTTGGGGCAGTCTTCAAACCATTCTAATTTAACCGCCAGACAGCCTTGCTCGATGAATTGACGGGCATTATCCACCGCGGCACTGGGATTCAACTGATAGGAACAAAAAGGCATATCACCGACAACCATCGCGTTCTTGACTGCGCGCACCACCGCCTTGGTATGATGCAGCATTTCTTTCATGCCTACTTCTGTTGTTGATTCTAACCCTAAAACAACGTTCGCCAAGGAATCACCCACTAAGATAATATCTATGCCTGCCTCATCTAAAAATGAAGCGATGGGGTAATCGTAGGCGGTGAGCATGGTGATGCGTTCTTTGGACTTTTGAGCGATTATTTGTTCAATTGTTTTCATAGTAAAGATTCTTCGCTTCGCTCAGAATGACGAGCAACTATTGGTTTAAATATTTAATGATTTTTTGCGCGGCGGCTTTGCCGCCGGCGATGGCTTCCACGACTGATCCGCCCGCAGTCATGACACTGCCACAGCCAAAGACCCTTCCCATGCTGGTCATGCCGGTTTGGGCGTCGGCCCACAAAGAACCATCTTCATCCCACTTAATTTGAGGCAAATAATTCTTTAAAAAATCATTAGGCCTCTGACCATTAGAGATTACCACCGTCTGGGCCTCTACAATGATCGGCTCATCAGAAGACGGCTCAAGTTTTAACCCATCCTTTGCTTCAATCACATCCATTTTTTGACATTTCACACCTTGCACAAAACCATTCTCATCCCCCACCATCCCAAGAACCCTCATGGCGTGGACTTCAATGCCTTCTTCACGCGATTCTTTTAAAATTTCTGCATCAACACCTGCTTCTTCCTCAAAACCTTCGAAGATGATTTGAACTTCACTGCCCAAACGCACACTCAAACGCGCCGCGTCAAAAGCTGCTTGGCCACGACCTACAACCACCGTCTTGGACCCTGGTATCATCTGCTGGCGGGATATTGCCAAGGCATCTTCTTTATTGGTTGCCTGCAACCGATACAAAAATTCCTTATCGTAATAAACACCCCCCAGGCTGCTGCCAGGAAGGTCACTAAAAAGCGGTAGGCTGGCACCGGTGGCCAAAAGCAGGGCTGAAAAGCCACGCATAAAAACCTCATCAATCATCACGGTACGGCCAAAGACCACGTCTGTTTGGATTTCCACCCCTAATAATTTCAATTGGGAAAATTGCTCATCGAGCACCTTCTGCGGCAGGCGAAATTCCGGAATAGCGTAACGCAAAAGCCCTCCGGGCTCATGCGCCGCTTCAAAAATCGTGACGCTTAAATTTGATTTAGCTAAATAATAGGCAGCGCTCATGCCTGCGGGGCCTGAGCCGATAATTGCTACTTTTTTACCTCGTGGGTTTGGCGTTAGCCGTTCTGCTTTGCCCTGACCAAATTCCGCGGCAAATCTCTCGAGTGACCGGATGGCAATCGGGTTCCCATCAGCATTAAAAACACAGGCCTGCTCGCAGGGGGCCGGACAAATATGACCGCAAATGGCAGGGAAAGGGTTCTCTTGTTTAATCCGCTCCAAACTAAGTGCCGTATCCCCTTCACGCAATAAACGGATAAAGCCCGGGATATCAATGCCCAAGGGACAACCAGGCAGGCACGTGGCCACCGCGCACTGTGGACAGCGACGAGCTTCGTCCTGGGCTATTTTTTTGTTGAACCCCAAAGAGATTTCACTAACCCTACGAATCCTGGTCTCTTTTGGTCTATGTGATGGGTCTTGTTTTCCCATTGAACCGGCTCCAATGCATTCATCCGTTGTGATAAATCCTGATAATCCACCTTATGCCCGTCGAATTCAGGCCCGTCAGTACAAGCCAGTCGAAATTGCCCGTCTATTTTTACCCTGCAGGAGCCGCACAAACCCAGGCCATTGACCATGTAAGGATTTAGCGTCACCCTTAAGGGGATATTTTTTTCTTTGGTCATCTGGGCGGCAGCCTGCATCATCTCAACCGAACCAATGGCGTAGACCCGATGGACCGTGTATTTATTCAACAACTCTTTCAAAAGGCCGGTGGCCAAACCACGACGCTCATAACTGCCGTCATTGGTCGTGATGAAAACTTCATCGCAGACCACCCGCATTTGGGCCTCCAGCATCAGCACTTTCTTGGACTTGGCCCCGATAATACCAATGACTTTATTGCCCTTTTTCTTAAGCCCCCGGCAGATCGGTAAGATCTGTGCCGCCCCAATACCCGTGGCCACACAAATAACCAGTCCGTATTTATCCATCTGGGCTCCCTGCCCCAAAGGCCCCACCATCTGATAAAGACCCTCCCCGATAGAAAGGTCTCCTAATTTCCGGGTCGCGGGGCCCACTTCATGGACGAGTAAAGAAATAACACTGCGTCGCTCATCGCTATCAACAATGGTCATAGGAATATTATGCTCACCCCTGACAGGTGTCACCATCACAAACTGACCAGGCAAGGCTTTGGAGGCGATGAGGGGGGCCGTGATATCAATCTTCTTAATGTCCTGGGCGATGACTTGTTTATGGATAATTTTGTACATTATTTAACCGAAAACTCCGTTTCTAAAACTTTATCGCCAAAACGCACGGTGACCGCCTGGGCATCGATAGACTCCAACCCCTTCAAAAGGGGAGACACGACATTTTCCATGTTATACATGGTCAATTTAGCGGATTGGGCGCCTAAAGCATAATTATCCAGAAGGTGTATCAGGTCTGCTTTTTGCTCTATATAATTGGCGATATCCCCCCGGATGGAATCTTCTTCACGGCTTAAATTCTCAATCTCTCCGTTGACCAATTCAGGATCAGCAATTGACGTGTCTGATAACGGGGCATTCTTAAGCTGGACTAATTTTCTTTGGGCCAGGACCAACTCCGCGCTTTTGTCCGCAATGGCCTGGTCTAATTCCTGCTTTTTACTGTCCCCATCCTGTTTATACTCCGCGGCCATGGAAACCCTGCCGGAGAGATACTTATCAAACCATCCCAGAAAATCCTGGGCCCGGCGCGATAATTCAGAAGTTTTCATCAAAGTCACGGAATGGAATTTTTCGCCATTCGCTAAACTAAATGTCGCAAGCAAATCATCAGAAACAATGGAACGCAGGGAATCATTATAAGCATCGATGGATTGCTTGAGCAACTCACGGGAGCTGGCAATTAACAAATAGTCCCCCAGAAAACCATACCCGGGATCCATGTTTCCCCCAAACGGCAACGGGACATAATGAATATCAACATTATTATATTCTTCATTGCGCATCGTCGTGATTGAATTTTGAGCAAGCTTATCCAGCAAGCGCTCTGCCCTGGGGCGATCTTGTATTTTGACAAAAACCAATAGACGAGGAAAAGGATAGGTGCCCTGCATATCGACATCCGTTAAATAACCGCCGATTTCGTGGCCCAAAACAGGCAATACATCCCTCCTGATATTGATATGGAAATGTTTTTCTAATCTGTGTTTGTATTGACTGATCCCTTGGGCCAATACCGGATTTTCTTGAAGCCGTCGTTTGACAACACCCCAAGACTGATCAAAATCAAAACACCCGCCCCAGTTGTACAATATGGCATTATGGGGGACCAATTTTAAGGTATCGTTGGCTAATGCCGGGCATGAAAAAGTCTTTCGCATCCCGGAGGGCATATATTCTTCATCCAGCCCTATGATCATTTTGTATTTACTGACCACCCCGGGCATGTACGATAAACCGTACACCGGAAAAGCTGACATTTGATACCCGAGCGGTGTGAGCTTTGAATCCACTTCCCCTCGCCACAGGTATGAAAAGAGATTTAAATTTACAAAAATTAACCCATCTGAGGACGGATACGTATTTTGACGCACAAAATTAAACGCGGGATCCTGCCCTAAAGAATCCTGCTTATGCTCATAAACATCCACCACCTCTTCTAAATGCCCTAACAGCTCGGGAGTAAGTATCAACAGGTCCCTGATGCGAACATAGGACAATCCCACACCTTGCTTTTTGAATTTAATGTGATTAATGACACGTCCCTGATATCGTTGTTGCCAGACACTGACACCATCACCCCACTGGCGGGAAAGCTGGCCTAAAAGCTCAGCGATCCTGGTCGATAATTTCAATCGAAAAACCACAAAAACCTGATAGGAACCGTTCCTTCGATAAACAGCTACCGCGGCTTCCTTGCTCAACAATCTTTTGATGAGAGGATTATCCCAAAATTTCACCAAATCTTTCTGCCAATACTTAAAATCACGGATGTCTTTGGAAGAAAAATTATTACGATTCAAAGCATCCGGCACGTCAATGGCCGCTATACTTTTCCCAAAATCTGAATTGATCACTTGATTGATATGCTCTT
>Ga0206802_1213_pt1 | contig 12993 bp, 11 predicted proteins | sample Alteio_BWOrgCont_63_FD_152902 | JGI IMG/M metagenome (GOLD analysis project Ga0206802, IMG submission 152902) | Enriched cells from forest soil in Barre Woods Harvard Forest LTER site, Petersham, Massachusetts, United States -... | ecosystem: Environmental > Terrestrial > Soil > Temperate forest >... | reverse complement strand
TGTATTAAATATAAATGCACAGGTAACCGGCATAGAGTTTCGTGCTGATCTAATTAAGTTATGTAATGATATCGCCACAAAATCTAATTTCAAAAAATTACATTTTGAAGAAGGAACGATCGATAGTTATGATAGTGTTGATACAAATATTTTAATCGCATTGCACGCTTGTGATACGGCAACAGACGATGCTATACACAAAGGAATTGCTGCCAATGCTGATTTGATCGTTGTTGCACCTTGTTGCCACAAACAAATAAGACGCGAAATAGAAAAACATAAAACACACAATGATGTCGAGTTCATTACCAAGCACGGCATCTTTTTAGAACGTCAGGCAGAAATGGTGACAGATTCTATCAGAGCTATGGTGTTAGAATATTTTGGATATAAAACAAAAGTGTTTGAATTTATTACGGATGCCCATACGCCTAAGAATATTATAATCGTTGGAACAAAAAACAATACGCTTGCTTATAAAAGTCCTGCCGTTTTAGATAAAATAAAAGCTGCTAAAAAATATTTTGGTGTTGAAGTGTATCATTTGGAAAAAGTAATGGGAATTTAAAAAGACATATCTATCTTTAGAAAAAAATGAAATTTTACGTTTTTATTTTCGTAATGCTATTGTTTGCTAATAGTGTTTCTGCACAAAAAAAGCCTGTCGTTTTAGCTGCAGATGTAGACTCAATTCAACAAAAAGATACAGTGCCCCATGTTACACTCTATTTTTACAGAACGTACATCAATCCAATGGTGGCGCCAATTAAAAAAGTGCCAATTTATTTGAATGACACTTTGTGTTACAAGTTAAAAGCTAATGCCTTAGTTGCATTAACAATACATAAAGAAGGCCCAATGGTTGTTTCACTTGATCCCAAAGACACATCTGTTAAACAAACTATTCCCATAAATACTAAATATGGTGAAACATATTATTTCAGGTGCTGGATAGTTCCCGGCCTCTGGGGAGGCAAGCCTATTATGGCAAATGAAAAGCCTGAAGTTGGCAGAGCCCAGCTGGGACTTGTTAACAAACCTGCAGATAATTAAATACATATCAACCCGAACAATTGTTCGGGTTTTTTAACGCCAGCTTTTACCGAACGAATAAATTAATTTGTATATTTGTAAGGTAAACTTACAAGTTTTACTACTTAATTATGATATCTACACAAACCGACCTTCAATTAGCCTCAGATTTTAGAACAGTCGTTACCCGGTTAATTAAAAAACTACGCACTAAATCTGCAACAAGTCTGAGCCTTTCACTTACCGAAAGATCAACCATGGCGTTGCTAGATCAGCATAAAGAATTATTGCCGAGTGAACTTGCAGGCATGGAAAAAATAACAACACAATCCATGTCACAGATATTGAGCCATTTACTTGAGCTCGGTTATATTAACAGGAAAGAATCAAAAACAGATAAACGCAAAGCCATCATATCCTTATCAAAAACAGGACAAACTGTTTTATATAAAGCAAGGAACGAACGTGATGAATGGCTCAACAAAGCATTACAGGCAAACTGTTCGGAAAAAGAACAGGAACTGTTGCGCCGCTGTTTACCCATATTGACCAAGCTGGTTGATTTTGATTAGAATTAATAATTGTATAGAAAAGAAAGAGGAGGATAATTATGAACATCAGTACATTCAGTGCATTTAAGAGCAGAAACTACAGGTTATATTTTGTTGGTCAATCCATTTCATTGATCGGAACATGGATGCAGAAAACTGCCGTAAGCTGGGTTGTGTATTCGCTTACGCATTCAAAATTTATGTTGGGTGTTACCTTATTCTCCACCATGTTTCCATCATTTTTATTTTCATTTGTTGGTGGGGTAGCGGCAGATCGTTTCAGTAAATACAAATTACTTTTGTTGACGCAGATCGTATCAATGATACAAGCTATTATGTTGGCTGTCTTGATATACTTTAAACATTATTTCATTTGGGAAATATTGGCACTAAGCGCTTTGTTAGGTCTTGTTAATGCATTTGATGTACCTGCAAGACAATCATTAGTGTACGACATGGTTGACGATAAAAAAGATCTACCAAATGCATTGGCATTAAATTCATCCATGGTTAATTTATCAAGATTGATCGGACCTGGTATTGCTGGTATTGCCATTGAACGATTAGGTGATGATGTCTGTTTTGGATTGAACGCTTTAAGTTTTGTTGCAGTAATTAGTTCTCTATTATTAATGAAGCTGCCAAAATATATTTCGAAACCATCAACCAAAAATGTGTTGGGAGAACTTCGTGAAGGATTGCTGTATGTTAAAAGAACACCTTCAATCGGATTTTTAATATTAATGCTGGGCATGATCAGCCTGCTGGTTTTACCCTTTAGTACTTTAATACCGGTATATGCAAAAGACATATTTAAAGGAACCGCATCGACATTCGGTATTATTGATAGTGCCATCGGGTTAGGTGCATTTACGGGCGCCATATTTTTAGCATCCTTAAAACCAGGCAAGAACCTCAGAAAAATATTAGCCATCAACACATTTGTTTTTGGTACGGGCCTGGTATTATTTTCACACATGACTTATTATCCGCTGGCACTGCTTTTTGTAACCATCGGTGCTTTCGGTATGATGTCGCAAGTAACGATCACCAACACTTTAATACAAACTACAGTTGATCCCTCCATGCGCGGCCGTGTGATTAGTTTATATGCGATGGCATTTTTTGGTATGCAGCCGCTGGGCGGTTTAGTGATCGGTTATATATCAAAATATCTCAGCGTACAAAATACAGTAATGGGAGAAGGTTTTTTTGCCATACTGATCGGTTTATTGCATGTGCGCTTTTTACATAGGCACAAAAAATTAAATAAAGGTACACTTAGAGTAGTGCCAAAGCCAGTGGAAGTTGCAGCATAATTTTTAAACGACCCAATCAAAAATTGGGTCATTTTTTGGCTTAAATTAAAGTTTCTAAATATAGAAACTTTGCCTACCTTTATAAAAATCCAATCCTATTGAAACATTTTGAAACGGCGTTTCTAGAACAAGCCGAAAAATTTATTACCGGGCTTGATAAGAAAGCCGCTACTAAAGTTCTTTATAATATCAGACTTGCTGAACAAACAAATGATCCGAAACTTTTAAAAAAATTACGAAATGATATTTGGGAGTTTAGAACAAGATTTGGAGGTCAGCAAATTAGACTATTAGCCTTTTGGGATAAAACAAACGATAAAGAAACATTGGTTTTTGCAACGCACGGATTTATAAAAAAAGTAGATAAAGTGCCTGCAAATGAAATTGAAAGAGCAATTAACATTAAAAGAAAGTATTATGAAAGCAAAAAATAATAAGACTGCATCTATAAAATCATTTTCACTTTCGGAAATGGAAGACAAGTATGTCGGCAAAATCGGAACGAAAGAACGGGACGAATACGAATATAAACTTAGCATGGATATTTTAAGTCACATGATCAAAAAAGCACGACAAGAAAGAAAATTAACACAAGAGCAGTTAGGTAAATTAGTTGGTGTTCAAAAAGCGCAAATTTCTAAATTAGAAAGTAGTGCCAACAGTGCAACAATTGATACGATTATAAAAGTTTTCAAAGCTTTAAAAGCCGATGTTCATTTTAATGTAACGCTTGAAGATAAGTTGTTACAATTATCTTAATTTCTACTTGTATTGAGCGCAACGTCCCTTTCAGGAGACGTTGCTAAGAAAAAAATGCATAACAAAAAAAGGAGATATTATTCACGCGACACCTGATATTGAAGTTAAGATAATTGCGTATATTTAAGCATAAAGAACCTAAGCCTATCCTGTGATAAATACATTTCTGTATTATGGATAAACTCACAAAGGACCAAAGGCGAAAAAACATGCAGGCTGTCCGCTCAGCGGGTTCAAAAATAGAAACTATTTTAGCAAAAAATTTATTTGCATTAGGATTACGTTATCGAAAAAACGATAAGACTGTATTTGGTAAGCCCGACTTAACGTTTAAGAAATATAAAATTGCGATTTTTGTTGATGGAGAATTTTGGCATGGCAAAGACTGGGAAACACGCAAAAAAGATCACAAAAGTAATCAGGCATTCTGGTTAGCTAAAATAGAAGGCAATATAAAACGAGACAAAGACGTAAATGATAAGTTGTTAAAAGATGGGTGGAAAGTTTTACGTTTTTGGGGTAATGACATAAATAAAAATTTGCGAACTTGCACAGACCAAATACTAGAGGCCATAAATGAAGCTAAAACAAAACAAAATAAGCATTAATGAGTTTGAAGGCAAGAACTTTCAAATTAAACTGATTGAACCAATTCCTGCAAATCATAAAAAGGCCGTTGTCACTCATTATTTGCACAATATTCATAATGGGGTTGCTAAGCATTATAAAAAAGAGGCTTTAAAATACATTAAGCAAATAGTTGAGTATAAACAAGAAGAGGAAAATCTTTCTATTGTTTCTGATGATGCTTTACAACAGTTACTTTTTGAAGTTGAACATGTTCCTTTTCCAACTCCTGAAGATTACCAATTTAAATTTATTGATTTATTTGCAGGTGTTGGTGGGTTTAGAATTGCCATGCAAAATTTAGGTGGTAAGTGTGTATTTACAAGTGAGTGGGATAAAGAAGCGCAAAAAACTTACAAGGCTAATTTCGGGGAGGTTCCTTTTGGCGATATCACAAAAGAAGAAACGAAAAAATTTATCCCAAATGGCTTTGATGTACTATGCGCAGGTTTTCCTTGTCAAGCATTTTCAATTGCAGGTAAAAGAGGAGGATTCGAAGACACAAGAGGAACTTTGTTTTTTGATGTAGCAGAAATAATTAAACGGAAAAAGCCAAAAGCTATTTTTCTTGAAAATGTAAAAGGTCTAAGAAATCACAATGGAGGTAAGACTTTGGAAACAATTTTAAATGTTTTACGTAATGATTTGAATTATTTCGTACCTGAACCTAAAGTAATTAACGCAAAAGACTTTGGAGTTGCTCAACAACGAGAAAGACTTTACATTGTTGGATTTAGAAAAGACTTAGGAATAACAGAATTTGAATATCCAAAACCTACTAAGAAAAAAGTATCTTTTTCACAGATAAAAGAAAAGAAAACTGTTCCTACAAAATATTACCTATCAAAGCAATATCTCAAAACATTACATAATCATAAAGCTCGTCATGAAAGTAAGGGTAACGGATTTGGATTTATGATTATCCCTGATGATGGTATAGCTAACGCGATTGTTGTTGGAGGAATGGGTAGAGAAAGAAATTTAGTAATAGATGATCGTATAATTGACTTTACCCCTACAACGCATATAAAAGGAGAAGTAAATCGTGAAGGTATTCGCAAAATGACTCCAAGAGAATGGGCAAGATTGCAAGGTTTCCCTGATAAGTATATTATTCCTGTTGCAGACGCGTCAGCTTATAAACAATTTGGTAACTCTGTTGCTGTTCCTGCTATACAGGCAACAGCAAATAATATTTTAAACTTAATCCTAGAAAACATAAATGATAACAGGAAATAAAGGAGAGTGGAGCGAAGTCTACGCCTTATTTAAAATACTTGGAGATAAAAAATTATTTGCGGGTGATGCTGAACTTAATAAGGTTGAGGAGTTATTTTATCCTATAATTAAGATAATTCGAAATGAAAGCGGAGGCAATTACGAGTATGAACTTTCGGGAGACTTAGTAATAATTTCTGGAGATAAAGAAAAATTAAGAATCCCTGTTAAAACATTCTCTGAACAAGCTGCTAAATTATTAGCAAAAATAAAAGGTTCTTCAGGAGCTTTTTCTATTCCAGAAACTGAAGCCTTTATGAATTCTGTGTATTGCAGTAGTTTAAAAGCCAAGTCTACTACGAAAACAGATATTCGCATCGTAATACACGACCAACGAATAAATCAAACAGCCAAGTTAGGATTTAGTATTAAATCAAAATTAGGCAGTGATTCCACGTTACTTAATGCTGGAAAAGCTACAAATTTTATTTTCCAGATAAAAGATTTTAATCCAAGTTCTATAGATCTAAAAAGAATAAATAATATTGATTCCAATAGTAAAATTAAAGATAGGGTTTTTGAAATAGCGAAATTGGGAGGGAAACTAAAATATGCTGACCTTGATTATGGTGTTTTTAAAAACAACCTTGTCTTAATAGACAGTTTGCTTCCAAATATAATTGCTGAATTAGTTATAGCTTTTTATACAAAGAATATAAGTAAAATTGAGGATTTGTCTAATGAGGTGAATGATAAAAATCCTCTTAAATATGATAAACAGTTTTCTCACTTATTTTATGAATATAAAATAAAGCGATTTCTAACAGATATTGCGTTAGGCATGATGCCTTCTAAAGTTTGGAATGGTGTTTATGATGCAACAGGCGGTTATCTTCTTGTAAAAGAAAATGGCGATGTACTTTGTTATCATATTTATGATAGGAATAATTTTGAAGATTATTTATATCATAATACAAGACTGGAAACAGCAAGCAGCACTAGACACGAGTTTGGGCAAATATATCAAGTTGATAAAAATTACTTTCTGAAACTAAATTTACAAATAAGGTTTTCATAAATAAATCTCTTAAAGAGCAAATAATTAAAAATCCCGAACAAGTTGTTCGGGATTTTTAATTATTTACTAAGATGCATACTACGCTCTCTATACAACTGTCTGAAATAAGGATCTTTCAGATCTTTTATAAAGCGTATCGCTTCTCCCGTACTTTTCATTTCAGGACCAAGCTCTTTGTTTACACCCGGAAATTTATTGAAAGAGAAAACCGGTTCTTTTATTGCGAAGCCTTTTAATTTTTTCTCGTATTTAAAGTCTTTCAATTTTGCAGACCCTAACATTACTTTTGTTGCGATGTTTAAGTAAGGTATTTGGTAAGCTTTTGCAATGAATGGTGTTGTACGGCTCGCTCTTGGGTTGGCTTCAATTACATACACAGTACCATCTTTTATCGCAAACTGAATATTTATCAGTCCATTAATTTTTAATGCTCTTGCAATTTTTTCTGCGTACTCTTCCATTGTATGAACGATCAACGGAGATAAATTGAATTGTGGTAACACACCATGGCTATCGCCACTATGTATACCTGCAGGTTCAATGTGTTCCATCACACCCATTACATGAAACTGATCGCCATCAAAAATTCCGTCGATCTCTGCTTCCTGGCAACGATCTAAGAAATGATCGATCAAAATCGTATTGTTTGGTAAATGTTTTAATAAACTTAAAACACCTTTTTCTAATTCTTCATCATTCAAAACGATACGCATTCTTTGTCCACCCAACACATAGCTCGGACGAACCAAAACAGGATAACCAACTTTCTTCGCTACTTCAATTGCTTCATCCGTATTAAATGCTGTTCCGTAGTTTGGATAAGGAATGCCTAACTCTTTCAGCATATCACTGAAACGTCCGCGATCTTCTGCGATATCCATACTGTCGTATGAGCTCCCTATAATTTTAATTCCTTTTTCGTGTAAACGTTTTGCTAACTTCAATGCTGTTTGTCCGCCTAACTGAACAATTACACCGTAAGGTTTTTCATGTTCAACTATCTCCCACAAATGCTCCCAGAACACCGGTTCGAAATATAATTTATCAGCAATATCAAAATCAGTTGAAACGGTTTCAGGATTACAATTTACCATGATGGCTTCGTAACCTGATTCTTTGATCGCTAACAACCCATGTACACAACAGTAATCAAACTCAATACCCTGGCCGATTCTATTAGGACCACTACCAAGTACAATAACTTTTTTCTTGTCTGATACTTTACTTTCGTTGCTAACTAATTTATTAGCAGTAGCAGGTTTATTCTCAAAAGTAGAGTAGAAGTAAGGTGTCTTCGCTTCAAATTCAGCGCTACAAGTATCCACCATTTTGAATACTCTAGTTAAACCCATTTTCTTTCTGCGCTCGTAAATTTCTTCACTATCGATATCATCTTCTTTCATGATGCGCGCTAATTGCTCATCACTGAAACCTAAAAATTTCGCTTCCTTTAATAGATCATCAGGCAATGTTTTCAATCCAAACTTCGCGACCTTTTTTTCGCAATCAACAATTTTTTGGATCTGGTAGATGAACCATCTGTCGATACCTGTTGCTTCAACAATTGTTTTGATACTAACGCCGGCCATTAACGCATCTTTAATTCTAAAGACTCTGTCCCATTTCGGTATCTTGATGTATTCGATCAATTCTTCAGCATGCATTAAGCTTTTGCCATAATAACCTAAACCAACTGCATCATTTTCTAAACTCTGACAAGCTTTTTGAATCGCTTCAGCAAAGCTTCTGCCGATTGCCATTACTTCACCTACACTCTTCATCTGGAAACCTAAAGTATCATTAGCTCCTTTAAATTTATCAAAGTTCCAGCGTGGTATTTTTACGATAACGTAATCAAGTGCCGGTTCAAAATATGCAGATGTTGATTTTGTAATTTGATTTTTCAATTCATCCAAATTAAAGCCTATCGCCAGTTTTGCAGCAATTTTTGCAATTGGGTAACCTGTTGCTTTACTTGCTAACGCAGATGAACGACTCACGCGTGGGTTAATTTCCACCACAATAATTTCTTCCGTATGTGGATTCATAGCAAACTGAACATTACATCCACCTGCAAAGTTTCCTAAAGCGCGCATCATTCTGATAGCAGTGTTACGCATTGTCTGGTAAGCCGTATCACTCAATGTCATCGCAGGTGCAACAGTAATGCTATCGCCAGTATGAACACCCATCGGGTCAAAATTTTCTACTGTACAAATGATCACCACATTATCATTATCATCACGTAACAATTCCAATTCGTATTCTTTCCAGCCTAATACTGCTTTCTCAACTAATACTTCGTGTATCGGAGATGCCGTTAAGCCGTTATTTAATGCTTCGTCTAATTCTTCCTTTTTAAATACAATTCCACCGCCAGATCCACCTAGCGTAAATGAAGGTCTTATTACTAATGGAAATCCAATTTCCTGCGCAAATTCTTTTCCTTCTAAAAATGAATTAGCTGTTTTTGCCGGACAAACCGGAATTTTCATTTCGATCATCCATTGACGGAATTTTTCCCTATCCTCAGCTTTATCAATTGCTTTAATATCAACTCCGATCAAACGACAATTGTATTTTTCCCAAAGACCAATTTCATCAGCATCTTTACAAAGATTTAATGCTGTTTGTCCGCCCATGGTAGGCAAAACTGCGTCTATCTCGTTTTCTGATAAAATTTGTTCAATACTTTCAACAGTTAACGGAAGCAGGTAAACCCTGTCGGCCATCATCGGATCCGTCATAATTGTTGCCGGATTACTGTTGATGAGGATCACTTTTACTCCTTCTTCCCTTAAGCTGCGCGCAGCCTGAGTGCCGGAGTAATCGAATTCGCAGGCCTGGCCAATAACAATGGGGCCTGATCCTATAATAAGTACTGTTTTGATGGAATTATCTTTTGGCATATGTAGTGTGCCTTGGAGGCGGGCAAAATTAGTGCAATTTGGTTAAAAAACCGAGAGCAAATTGTTATGGTTTAAAATAACGTTTGTTCTTCATTATTGCATTGGGTGGGATTGTTTTCACCTCAAGCCGGTGTGGCTTCGTAACTGCAACGCCTCTACTTTTACACCTTTGAAAAAATTCGCTACGCTCTTTTTCCAATTCCGACTTTGTCGGAACCGGTGTAAAAGAGGCGGCTTATGCAGTTACTGGTGGAGAGTGCGAAGAAATAGAGTAGGTAGTGGAAGTTTTTGCTTTTTCTTCTATCTCCTAACTTCAATATTCTAGCTTCTTTCAATTAAATTGCAACGTATGCGTTTATATAAATTTATTCTGTCTTTTGGTTTCATCATCGTCGGTTTTTCAGCTATTTCTCAGGTTTTTCCTGAAAAAAATTATCCTAAAGGTTATTTTCAATGGCCAGTTGATGCCAAGATCGCGCTAGCAGCTAATTTTGGAGAGTTACGTCTGAATCATTACCACATGGGATTGGATTGTAAAACGGACCAGGTACAGAACAAACACGTATTTGCTGCTGCAGATGGATATATTGCTAAAGTAAAAATTGAACCTTCCGGTTTTGGTCGTTGTATTTATATTAATCATCCTAATGGATTAACTACTGTTTATGCCCATTTGAATAATTTTAATCCGGCACTGGAAAAATACGTGACTGAGCAACAATACAAATTGCAAAGCTGGCAAATATTTATAGATATTCCTGCTGATCTTTTTCCTGTTAAAAAGGGACAATTTATTGCTTACAGCGGAAGCACCGGCGGTTCCGAAGGTCCGCATACACATTTTGAGATACGTGATACCAAAACTGATAAAGTATTAAACACTTTATTATTTGGTTTCCCTATCACAGATAATATTCCACCTGATGTATTGCGATTAGCTGTGTACGATAGAAGCATCAGCACTTATGAACAAACCCCGAGAATTTATTCTTTAAGAAAGGTAAACGGCGTTTATACGCCACCGGCATCTTTATTAATTGAACATACTAACAAAGTAAGTTTTGCTATTACCGCTTATGATAGATACATAGGATCTACTCATCAAAATGGTATTTATCAGGCTGTATTATACGACAATGAAAAACCCGTTGTTGGTTTTGATATTGATAGTATTAGTTATGATCAGACGAGAGATGTGAATGCACATATTGATTATAAGCTAAAGAATACTGGCGGCCCTTATGTACAACATTTATCAAGATTGCCAGGTTATAATGAAAGTATTTATAAAGAGATCAACGGTGATGGCGTTATCGATATTGGCGATGATAGCATACATCAAATTAAAATAGCTGTTATAGATGCTTATGGTAATACATCCTATGTAAAATTTAGTGCGCGCGGAACAGTTAGTGATAAAGAAAAACACATTTTAGATTCTTCGAGAATCGAAAACTCTAATGAATTTTTACCGGGCTGTATCAATGTTTTTGAAAATAATCAGATCGCTTTTTATCTGACAGAAAAAAGTCTGTACGATTCAATTCGTTTCACATACAAAGTTTTCCCTGCTAATTCTTCTGATGGTGTTTCTGATATTTTTGAATTATATAATGGCGATGTGCCAATGCATGGTTATTTCCCCATCAAAATAAAAGGCAACGTGAGCGACTCTTTTAAAGATAAGATTGTGATGGAAAGATATTGGGGGACCAAAAAAGAATTTGCAAAAGCTGATGATGAAGGTGATAGCTGGTACAGATCAGACTTTAGAGATTTTGGATATTTTAAATTATTTCTGGATACTATTCCTCCAACAATAAAACCACTTGGATTTTATGATGGCATGAATTGTGCCGGCGTTCACCGATTGGCCTTTTCAATTACTGACAACAGCAAAGACATTAAAAGTTTCAGGGCTGAATTGGATGGCAACTGGTTGCGTTTTACTAATGATAAAAATCTTGCTTATATCTATGATTTTGACGAGCATTGTTCCAGAGGTTCTCATGTCTTAAAAATAATTGCGGAAGATATTGTGGGAAATAAAACAGAAAAAATATATCATTTTACAAGATAGCTTAGTGCCTTTCGAAGACTACTCGTCTTTGTCATGCTGAGGAACGAAGCATCTTATTCTTAATTAGCAGAATGGGTGCAAAGATCAGTGGACTTGGAAGCAATAAAAATATTTGAAACCTAATCAATCAAAACCATGACAACATTAACAGAAGGAAAAAAAGCACCGGCATTTAAAGGTGTAGATCAAAATGGCAAAACCGTTTCTCTTGCAGATTTTAAGGGCAAAAAAGTGATACTATACTTTTATCCGAAAGATGATACACCGGGATTTACGGCACAGTCTTGTAATTTAAGAGATAACTACAGCGAACTATTAAAAAAAGGATTCACTGTAATTGGTGTAAGCATTGATGATGTAAAGAGCCATAAAAAATTCGAGACAAAATTTTCATTACCGTTTCCTTTGATCGCTGATGCGGATCAAAAAATAGTAAATGATTATGGGGTTTGGGGAGAGAAAAGTTTTATGGGCAAAAATTACATGGGCACTATTCGTACAACTTTTTTAATTGATGAAGAAGGAAAAATAAAAAAAATAATCAATAAGCCGGATACAAAAAATCATACAGAAGAAGTATTGAAAGCCTGGGAAGATAGCAAATAAGGAATAAGAAATGAGGAACAAAAAATAAGAAAGTTGGGAACCGTTTATAATAGTTTGACCATAAAAGTTTCGCAACTTTCTTATTTCTTATTTTATGTTTCTTATTTTTTATTAAAACTAATCGCCCCTTGGGCATTGATAGCTACTTGATAAATTAAACGACAGGCCAATCTCTGCGATCAGATATTGGTCTTTTTGTTTGCTCCATCCGCGTTGCTGGTTTGCTTGAAAAACTTGCCCCTTGCTACGATCCTGCAGTTGTGCAGCGACTGAACCTGGGGGGAAATTTGGCGTGCCGTCGGGCTTGGTTAAGCCCACATAGGTTGTACTAACATCATCCAAATAATCTGTTGTTGTAAGTCGCTGAACTATCTCGAAAGAAAAATTTACTCCATTGCTAAGATTATACTTTACACCCATGCCAATAGGAAAACAAGCGGCTACTCTGCTATATGGTTTGCGGACCTTTCCATCATATCCTTTGTAAGAAATATTTTGACCTTCAGTACCAAGTGGTTGGAGATAAATTTTTTGTCCATTAAGATCCGTATAAGGATCAAAATAAAAGGCTCCTATGCCTATCGTTATAAAAGGCGTGAATGAATGTTTAGGGTCTCCGGGTATGAATTTAAAAAAATTAAAATCTCCATGAACCGCTACTTCCCAAATACTGGTCTTAAAACTTAAGTTTCTTTCCTGTTGATATACATTGTTGCTATAAGAATCACTATATCCAACATGCGCATAATGTGCACTCACACGCATTCCTAAATATTCATTGAATTGTTTTAGATAATAACCTCCTACTGTAGGG
>Ga0206802_1211_pt1 | contig 13076 bp, 11 predicted proteins | sample Alteio_BWOrgCont_63_FD_152902 | JGI IMG/M metagenome (GOLD analysis project Ga0206802, IMG submission 152902) | Enriched cells from forest soil in Barre Woods Harvard Forest LTER site, Petersham, Massachusetts, United States -... | ecosystem: Environmental > Terrestrial > Soil > Temperate forest >... | reverse complement strand
TGATGAAAATAAGAATGTTGACTTTTGGATCGACCTCGCTAAGCGTTGTGGCGATTCATTTGTAGAAGCTTACATTCCTATAGTTGAAAAAAGAAAGAATACACCATACACAGGTAAGAATAAACACTGGCAGGAAATACGCAGAGGCAGATATGTTGAATTTAATTTAGTGCACGACCGTGGTACATTATTTGGTCTAAAAACGAACGGAAGAATTGAAAGTATTTTAATGAGCCTTCCACCGACTGTAAGGTTTGAATATAATTATCAACCAGAAAAAGGAAGCGAAGAAGATAAATTATTGCAAGCTTGTTCACATCCTGTTGATTGGTTAGATATTGATCAAAAAGAAATAGATAAAGACGAGTGGGCTCGTAAAGCTAATAGCTGCTAATAATTATGGTCAGACGGGGACCGTCAGACCATTTGCACGGTGTCTGACGGCCTCCGTCTGACACACCAGAATACTGTTATAAATAAATCAATACACCATGTATTTACAAAGAAGAAATAGAATTTTAAGAACTAATCCCTCGATAAGAAGCCTTGTAGCAGAAACTATTCTAACACCTTCAGATTTTATTGCACCATTATTTATCGACGAGGGTAAGAATATAAAATTCGAAATACCATCAATGCCAGGCTACTACCGTCGTTCATTAGATTTAACTATAGTTGAAGTAAAAGAATTATGGAGCTTAGGAATCAAAAGCGTTTTGCTTTTCATTAAATGCGATGATTCTTTAAAAGATAATACCGGTAAAGAAGCATGGAATAAAGATGGCTTGATGCAACGCAGCATCAAAGCAATTAAGGATGCTGTTCCTGAAATGATCGTAATGACAGATGTGGCACTTGATCCTTATTCAATTTACGGACATGATGGTATTGTAGAAAATAATGAAATCGTAAATGATCCTACGGTAGATGCATTAGTACAAATGAGTATCAGTCATGCTGAAGCAGGCGCAGACTTTGTTGCACCAAGTGACATGATGGATGGTCGAATTGGATCTATTCGCGAAGGTTTGGAATTTAATAATTATACCAAGGTTGGCATTATGTCTTATAGTGCTAAATACGCGTCTTGTTTTTACGGACCATTTAGAGATGCGCTGGATAGTAGTCCCGGATTTGGCGATAAGAAGACTTACCAAATGGATTACGCAAACAGAAAAGAGGCTATCAAAGAAACATTGATGGATGTTGAAGAAGGCGCAGACATTGTAATGGTAAAACCCGCTATGGCTTATTTAGATATTATTCGCGAAATAAAAAACACTGTAACTATACCTGTTAGTGCATATCACGTTAGCGGTGAATATGCAATGATAAAAGCTGCTGCGAAAATGGGTTGGTTAGAGGAAGATAAAGCGATCATTGAAAGTTTAACTTCTATCAAACGTGCTGGTGCAGATTTGATAGTTACTTATTTTGCTAAAGATGCAGTTAAACTGATTAACAAGTAAGAATTTAGATTCCCTGAATCTTAATAAAGAATTGTAGTAGCAATATTAACCCAACTCCAATCAATCCGTAATAAATGTACTTAAAGAAACTATTGTCTTTAAACTTATGATTTAAATATCTTCCCAAGAAAATTGTCGGGATCACAACCGGCAGGGTTATCAAAAAATAATGAGTAACAGTTGTCGTCCAAAGACCTTTGTACCAATAACCAAACATTCCAATAAAACTGGCAATTAAAAAATAAGCCTGTAATGTAGCCCTGAAATGTTTTGCAGACCAGCTGCGCATATTACCGTATAACACAAGTGGCGGACCATTAATGCCATAGGCTCCGCCAAAAACACCGGATAGAAATCCGCAAATAAAAAGCCAGCCTTTTTTATCTGATTCAAGCTTTATGCTGCGTTTCCAGAATAAAGAATAAAGAGAATACAATATTATGAGTAACCCCAATCCAAATTTTACACACTGCTCATTACCATAAATCAATATCAACAAGCCTAAAGGAATACCCATTACTGCAAATATGATTAACCACTTTGCGCTATTAAAATGTATTTGTTCATGATCTTGTATTACTACAATACCTGCTATAGTAATTGATATAAGAACAGAAAGCGGCACAGCAATTTCAACGGGAATAAAAAGTATAAGTAATGGAACCGCAACCAATGATTCGCCAAAACCAAAAGTTGAACGAATTAAAGTAGCAATAAAAATAATGGCTAAAATACAGGCTGTTGTTATTCCCATGAATTATTATAAATATTTATCCTTTTATTTCTCGTCCTTCTGAACCTGTTTCATTGGGAATTAGCTCAAAAACAAATTGTGGCGCAAGTCCTTCTTCTCTGCGATGCGATACATAAAGAATAGCTGTTCTACTTTCTGCTGCTATCTTATTTATTAAAGATGTTACCAAGGATACATGATAATCATCCAAACCTGAAGTAGGTTCATCTAAAATTAATAATGGCGGATGTTTGATCATGGCTCGTGCAATCAACGCCAATCTTTGTTGACCCAACGATAGTTTACTGAATGATATATTTCTCAACTCGTACATTTCAATTAACTGCAACCATTCATTCGCTAATTGTAAATGTGCTTCGGCAGGAATAACATATAAACCAATCGAATCAAATAACCCGGATACGATCATGCTTTGCAACGTATGTTGTTTACTAAACAGATCCGTCATTGATGGAGTAAAATAACCAACGTTCTGTTTTATATCCCACACTGTCTCGCCAGTTCCTTTTTTCATTCCAAACAATGTCATGTCTTGTCCGTAACCTTTTGGATTATCCCCGGTGATCATTGTAAGCATTGTAGATTTACCAGAACCATTCGGACCGATCAATTGCCAAAATTCACCGGCATTTATTATCCAGGAAATATCTCTTATAATCGGACGTTCGTTGTAAGACACATTTACTTTATTAAAAGCAACAAGCTCGCTGCTTTTAATAACATAATCATGTAAAGGCTTTGGAACATCATTCGGAAAAATGATCGATTCATTTTTCTGCTGAGTCAAATATTTTTCAACATTTTGGTAATAGGTAATTTTATTTTTATCATCAACGATTACTGCATTCGTGATAAATGGTAATACATCTGTTTTTCGATTGATAATCTGAATAAGAGAAGCTTGTTCTCTCGCATTTTTTAATAACCCACCCAAAGATCGTTGCGAGGCAATATCTAAATTATCAAACGGATTATCAAGAATTATATAATCAGGATCTTTAGAAAGGCAATAAGCAAGTAATGCTTTTTTTTGTTCTCCGCTTGACATAGAGCGAAGTCTTCTGTTGCCAATTTTATCTACTTCAATACGATCGTGTATCTCTTCTTCGTTAATCAGTTCTATTATGGAAAGATCAGACATTAACATCGATGTCTGATCATTGAATATGGATAAGTCACCTGTTACTTTTTTATCCAGTAACTGCTGAATAAAAAGATCTTTATTGGCGTTCTTCGAAATAAAGATCGCCCAGTGATTATTTCTCTTCATTAAGAATCTAGTATTTAATGCGCAAAATCAGCTTCAAAATCCCCTTTAATTCTTTCCATTGATGGATTAAAGTAACCAAACTTTAAATTCGGAAATTCTTCATGTATTAGTTCCATCATTTGTTTGATGCCCATACACTCTCCTGTTTCAGCAACACCAATCTTTCCCATGTACCAATCAGGATCAATATTAAAATTGCGCCATTGTATCATGCACAAATCCGTTTCTTTAATTAGTTTACGCAATGCTTCGTATTCTTCAACACTATCCGTCATACCCGGAAAAACAAAATAATTAATGCTCGTCCAGCCACCAAAGCTTCGTACAACTTTCAGACTTTCAATAATATCTTCAAACTTATAATTATTCGGACGATAATATGGCGTGTATATTTTTTCTCTCGCACTATTTGTACTAACACGCATGCTATTTAAACCTGCTTCACACAAAGCTTTTACTGCATCGGGTTTACTTCCGTTCGTATTGATATTGATGCTTCCTTTAGTTGTATGCTTGCGAATTTCTTTGATTGATTCACGAATTGTTTCCCACATCAACAATGGCTCACCTTCACAACCTTGTCCGAAACTAACAATCGGATAAGGCGCTGTTTCCAAATGCGGCACTGTAAACTCAACAATTTCTTCTGCACTTGGTTTAAACGTTAAACGATCCTGTGTGCTGACAATAGTTTCTTCTTCAGGTTGAAAAGAAATACAGCCAACACAATTGGCGTTACAAGCAGGCGATGAAGGAATAGGACATTCCCATCTGCCTAAGAAAAAATTTCTCGCAGCCGGACAATGATATGTCAAACAACAATTATCCGCCAGATGTTTTACCAAACGGTTATGCGGATATGCAGTTAATAATCTGCCAACACCACTTTCAATCTTCTCCGTATCAAAACCTTCACTCTCTTGTCGAATATCATTTTCAATTCTAACCGCAGGCACATAAAATTTATTATTAAACCATGATGCTGCCGTATAACAAAACAAAGGCAGTGTTGGTGCATCCTGCATCGTTTCGTAAGCTGAAATAAATAAACCTGTATATGCTGGTGGAATAAAAGCAGCAACAGCCCACCCCTTTTCACACAAACGCATTTCGCCCGTTTTTACATCGATCCCAATTCCTCTGCGCCCTGGCAATTCATATAAAGAACCGCCTTCAGGAAGTTCTATCCAATCATCTTCGGGTACAGGAACTGCATCCCAACCGGTACGGCCCGTTGCGTATAATGACAAATCTTCGAAAATATTTCCCTCGCCATCAGAGTAAAGGATGTATGGACTTTCTGCTAAAATCATAGAGCAAAATTCGTCAATTTGTAGTAGTTCGTCAATTTTAAATTGAAGGTATTTGTGAGCCTGCTTTTGTACTACTATTAAACTTCATTGGCAGGTTCTCCCGAAACCTTTCGGGATCGCACATCCGATAGCTATCGGATTCGTCAGTTGAATTACTATTAAGCTGAAACTAATTGCTCCCTGCAAAATGAATTAAACTGCTTTTCTTCTACCTTGGTCTCATCTTCATCAACAACCAATTGCAGTAATTTATTATCTACAAAATCAAGCGTAAGCAATCCATCTTTTAAAATAATATTATTAAACTGCTGCCACTCAAAAACCTCATCTTTAAATACTTTTTTCAACAATACATTGTCTGCCGTAATGATCACTTCTGGTTTCTTCTGTAAAAATTTAAGCAGAAATGCATAGCACAATAAAATACCGGCAAAAATAAAAGAGTGTGTTCCTATAAATAAAATAACAGCAGCAATTATTAATACAACAGGTAGGCTAATTTTAAATCGTATTGAGATCGTGTTTACAAAATAAGATATCGCTAATAAAATAACTGCTGTTGAAATGCTAATCAAATAGTATGTTCCTCCATATAACAACGTTGCGATACCTGCTACTGCAAGCAGTATCCTTGTTATCACAATTTCGATATTAGTCTTATTTTCTTTTAGTACAAACGTAAACATTGCCATAATTTATTTACTAAAATAGCCCTTCCGAAAACGGAAAGGCTATTAATTATCAATTACACTCAAAATTAAGAGTTGCTTACCATTAACAAATTGCATAATCTAAATAAACATCGCGCACCTACATTTGCATCCCATTCATCCTGACTAACACCAATTTCATTCAAATCAAATCCTATAATTTTTCTGCCGCTCTGTATTACTTTTTTGCAAATATAAAAAACCTGATCAACCTCTAGTCCACCGGGAACCGGTGTACCCGTATGCGGACAAAGCTTTGGATCTAACGCATCAATATCAAAACTTACATATACTTTTTCAGGAAGGTGGTTTACGATCTCATCAGCAATATGTTTCCATGTCTGACCGTCGTATTGCCTGTCTTTAAGTTCCTTGTCAAAATAAGTAACCACCCTGCTATTACTGTTTACGATATAGTTCCATTCTTCTTCACAATAATCTCTAATGCCTATTTGTACCAGTTTTTTCAACTGAGGAATTTCTTCTAACGCATTGTACATAACCGATGCATGAGAATATTTGAAATCTTCATATGCGGCCCTTAAATCGCAATGCGCATCAAATTGTAAAATACCAAAATCTCCGTGCTTGTCTGCGATAGCTTTAAAAAATCCAAATGGAGTACTGTGATCTCCTCCAAGCAATCCTACCAGTTTCCCATTGTTCAGTAGATCTTTTGTCTGTTCATATACCCAGTCATTTAAATAAAGACTACCAGCATTTAATTCCTTCAATGCTTTGCACATAAATTTATTATCAGCCACATCCTGCCCTTCTGAAATATAGTTGATGTACAATTCTGCCTCTTTACGCAAGTAATCACTTTTCATCAACACCTTCTTATCTATATCACGCATGTAATACCCTTTTTTCCAGGCATCTTTTGCATCGGGATCAAACAGATCTACCTGTAAAGCCGCTTTAAAAACATGTTCCGGAGCCCTTGCTGTACCGCCGTTATAACTCACTGTAACTTCCCATGGAACGGGCAAAATAATGAGCCTCGCATCTTCTTCTTTGAACGGCAATCCAAAAATGTTATTATTAGGATTTGCTACTGAATTTTGATCAAAATTAGAAAGATCAATCATTTGATGGATTTATTTAATATAAAGATGTGCATTTTTATTGCTAAAGAACAGCAAATCTACATGATTGTTTAATAAAGGACATATTAAAATATTATAAAAAAGTATTGAAATCATATAGCCTTGCATACCATTGATATATAAAAATCAGCCCAAGAAGACCCTTTAATTTTAACCAAACAAATTAAAACTTAGCGACTGTTTATGTTACCTTTGCAGCGAAATTTCGGGTATGAAAAGAACACATATTGTTTTATTGGTTGTAATTGCTATGGCAATTGGTGCATTGACAATGGTTTCAGCGGATTTTTCGACATACGATACCATCAATTCTGCAAGAGAAAAACAAGGTAAATTTGTGCATATAATCGCTTCGGTAGATAAAACAATTCCTTTTGATTATGACCCCGCAAAAAACCCTAATTATCTTGGTTTTTCAGTTATTGACAGTTTAGGTGGTGAAACAAAAGTAGTGTACCACAATACCAAACCTACAGATCTTGAAAAAAGCGATAGAGTGGTTTTAAAAGGCAGAATGCAGGGTGATGTTTTTGAATGCAGCGAGATATTATTGAAATGTCCGAGCAAATACAAAGACGATAAAAAACAATTAGAAAAAACTATACCTAATACTTAATGGTTTAGTGTTTAGACGTTTGGCGTTTAGTTAATACTAATTTAACTTTTCTGTTCTCAACTACTAAATGCTCAACTCTCAACATTACACAATGCAATTTGACGGCGAACATCTACTAGTTGGTAAACTCGGACATTTTTTTGTACTACTTTCTTTTACAGCTTCTCTACTTGCTACTATCGCTTATTTTATTGCATCGCGAAAAACAGATGCTACTGAAAAATCTTCCTGGATAAGATTCGCAAGAATTAACTTCTTTATTGAGGCTGTTGCAGTGCTCGCAATTTTTTCTTGTATATTTTACATTTGCTCCAATCATTATTTAGAATACCTCTATGCCTACAAGCATACTTCCAAAGAATTAGAATTCAAATATTTACTCGCCTGTATTTGGGAAGATCAAGGCGGAAGTTTTTTATTATGGACGATATGGCACTGCGTTTTAGGTATTTTCCTGATCATCAAAAGCAAAGACTGGGAAGCTCCTGTAATGACAGTGGTAAGTTTTGCGCAGGTATTTTTAGCGATGATGATAATGGGCATTTATCTTTTTAATATAAAAATTGGCAACAGTCCGTTTGTATTAACACGCGATGAAATTAACGGGCCTATTTTCGCCATGCCGGAATATTTGAGTTTGATAAAAGATGGTATCGGCTTAAATGTTTTATTGCGCAATTATTGGATGGTAATACATCCTCCCATTTTATTTTTAGGATTTGCTTCTACCATTGTTCCGTTTGCATTTGCTTATGCCGGCATACAAACAAAACGTTTTGGAGAATGGGTAAAACCCGCTCTGCCTTATGCTTTATTCAGCGCTACCGTTTTGGGTGTTGGTATAATGATGGGAGCAAAATGGGCCTATGAATCTTTATCTTTTGGTGGTTACTGGGCATGGGATCCTGTTGAGAATGCGTCATTAGTACCCTGGCTAATAATGATAGCAGGCTTACACACCATGGTAATTTACAAGGCTACCACACATTCGTTAAGAGCCAGCTATGCATTTGTAATACTATCTTTTCTTTTTATTCTTTACTCAACTTTTTTAACACGTACCGGCATTTTAGGAGATACTTCTGTACACGCATTTACAGAAGCCGGTAAAGCGATGAATGTTTTGATACTAACATTTGTTGGTGTATTTGCGGTATTATCTTTAGCATTATTCTTTATTAACCTAAAAAAAATACCGGCAGATCAAAGAGAAGAAACAACAGACTCGAGAGAATTCTGGATGTTCATCGGTTCGCTTATTTTCTTTTTATCGGCAATGTTCATTATTGCAAAAACATCCGTGCCCGTTTTTAATGAAGTATTCGGCACACACTGGGCACCTCCGGAAGATATAGAATTCGGGTACAATAAAGTGTTGATATTAATTGTGGTTATCATTGGGATACTGACTGCAGTTACACAATATTTAAAATATAAAAATACTTCAAGTAGTTATTTTTTAAAGAAGCTGATAACTCCTACAGTTATTGCTTTAATTGTAACCATATCGTTGTTTATATTTTATCCAATCACCTACACTAAACAAGGTTCAGGATTTTTAATTGCTATTTACATTGCTTTATTTGCAACTATCTATTCCTTTATTGCCAATGCAGGTTATATCTGGAGCGGATTAAATGGTAATGTAAAAGCCGCGGGCGGATCTGTTGCGCATTTAGGATTTGCCTTGATGCTTGTAGGAATGCTTATTTCTTCCAGCAACAAAAAAATTATCAGCGAAGACAAATTCAAGAATTTTATTATCCCAATGGGCATCGATCCTTTAACTAAACAAGCCGATGATCCATTAGAGAATCTTAACCTTATTCGTCAGGTACCCACTGCAATGGGGCCATATTCTGTTACTTACATGGGCGATAGTAATGCCAATGAAGCCGGAAGACATTACTACCATTTACTTTTCGAAAGAAAAGATTCTGCTACGAATGAATTGAAAGAATCTTTTGTTGTGAACCCTGATGTTTATCTCATGAAAAATAATAACATGAGCAGTAATCCGGACACAAAACATTATTTAACGCATGATGTGTTCACCTATATTTCATACACATTAGATCCTGATAAAAACAAAGACACTGCTCAGTTTAAAATAAAGGAAGTTTCTGTCGGAGATACCCTTTTTTATTCCAAAGGATTTATGGTGATCAATAGTGTTGAAAAAAATCCTCAACAAAACAAATTCAACATTGTGCCTAACGGAGCAATGCTGATGGCTCATATTACAATTACCGGACCTGATAGTATGAAGTATGCTTCAACACCTGTTATTATGGTGGATAGCTTTGGTATTAACCAGGTAGATGATACTGTATATGCACAAAACTTATTTTTAAAATTTGCCGGTGTTTCAAACAATGGCAAAATAAAAATAGGCGTTAAAGAATCGGATAAGATGATAGATTTTGTTACTGTAAAAGCATATGTGTTCCCTTATATAAATCTTGTCTGGATCGGATTGGTAATAATGGCCATCGGATTAATAATGAGTATTATAAAAAGAGCCAAACTCTCTCCTGTACTTAGTGCTTTTGTATTAACTATCATTGCTATAGCTTTATTTTATATGTTTCTTTTTGCACATTAACAGCTATTGCTTTAAATACTGTTAATAATAGGGTTACTTTATTGCTGTTAACTCTATTATAAAAAGGAATATCGTAATTTCACGCTGCGATGGTTAACCGTCAGAAATATAAATCTTTTAATATCCTACTCCTCTTTGTGATCTTCCTTCTTACAAAGAGCCAATTATGTTTTGCCCAACCAGGAATCAATGATACCATGGCTGTCCAGGCAATAGTGTATGAAGGTGATACCATAAGTTTTCAATGCCTTCCTCCATATTTTGCTTATTCAAAATACGATGCAGCTACAGCCTATGTAAGACATAACAAACAACAACAAGCAAACGAGGCATGGACCGAATTACGCAATGCTGTTTATGTTACCTACCCTTATGCCAGACGCTGCGGAATAATTATTAATGATATTAACTATCATTTAGCCCGTATTCAGGGAGAAGAAGCAAAACATGAGTATCTTAAAACAAGAGAAAAAGAATTGCGCAAAGAATTTACTGACCCGCTTACCAATATGTCTATTTTTCAAGGAAAGATCCTAATGAAATTAATTAACAGAGAAACCGGTAACAACTGTTACAATATTATAAAAGGGTACAAAGGAGGATTGACTGCCAGGCTCTATCAAACAGTAGCTTTTTTCTTTGACAGCAACTTAAAACAACCTTATGACAGAACCGGTGATGATGCTGATATAGAAAAGATCGTACTGGAAGTTCAACGAATGTATGGTTACCGGGGTTAATTGTTAATGGTAAATTGTAAATGATTAATGTTGTGTTCACACTTGTAATAATCTGCCTCTTTTATCTTCATCTTATTTTTTTACATTTACAATATAGAACAAGCACTAATATCTAACAGCTGCTTTTCATTTATCATTAACCATTTACAATTCACCATTATTTATGAAATTAGATATACTCGCTTTTGGTGCTCACCCGGATGATGTAGAACTTAGCTGCGGCGGCACTTTACTGATCGAAAAAATAAACGGTAAAAAAACCGGCGTTATTGATCTGACACAAGGCGAATTGGGAACAAGAGGTACTCCTGAAACAAGAAAAAAAAGAAGCAGCTGCGGCAGCTAAAATTTTGCAATTAGACGTAAGAGAAAACCTTGAGCTTGCAGATGGATTTTTTCAAAATGATGAAGCGCATCAAAGAAAAATAATTGCTGTCATTAGAAAATATCAACCCGAAATTGTTTTGTGCAATGCGCCCGATGACCGTCATCCTGACCATGGTAAAGGTGCCAGATTAATTGTAGACTCAGTCTTTTTATCAGGTTTAAGAAAAATAATTACTACACACAATAATGTTACACAAGATGTATGGCGCCCAAAATATGTTTTTCATTATATACAGGATAAATACCTTGCTCCAAATTTTTTAATTGACATTACGAAAGTGATGGATAAAAAGATCGAGTCTGTAAAAGCTTACGGTACACAATTCCATAATCCTGATCTGGATGAGCCGCAGACTTATATCTCTACTCCCGATTTTATGGATAGTATTTTGTACCGCGCTAAAATGTTAGGCAAGATGATCGGCGTTACGTATGCCGAAGGTTTTATTTCCAACAAAATGATCGGCTTTGAAAGTTTTGATTCCTTCATCAAACAAAACACTTAAATAATTCAAAAGTGAAAACCAAAAAGTTAAAGGCATTCCTCAGTTTTTGATTTTCACTTTTAACTTTTGACTTTAACATGGATCTAAATAAAGAATATCAAAGTCTAATTAACAGCAATTCGCTCGGTGATGGCTTGCGCATGACCGCAGGAATTATTTTACCTGCAATTGTTTTTAATTATTTCAATCTTCTTTCTATAGGAATTGTTGTATCTGTAGGTGCTATGTGTGTAAGCCTTACAGATACCGCCGGACCAATACACCAGCGCCTCAACGGCATGGCTGCATGTTTTGCTATTGGCTTTATAGTCGCACTTATAACAGGCTTCGCTGTACACCATATTATTTTGCTCGGCATTGCAATTACATGTATTTGTTTTATCGTTTCAATGATCGGCGTGTATGGCAGCAGGGCTAATTCAGTTGGTGTTGGTGTTCTGCTGATAATGGTATTAACAATTGAAAGCAAGAGCCAAGAGTGGCTTGTTGTTTATAATGCTTTTTATATTTTGGCAGGAGGCGTATGGTATATGCTGATGAGTTTATTGCTCTATCGCGTAAGACCATATAAAGTGCCACAGCAACTACTAGGCAATTATATTGTAGCGACAGCAGATTATTTGCGCATAAGAGGTTCGTTTTACAACAAACATGTAGACTACAACAAAAGCTACCAGCACCTGTTGGAACAACAAATTGCTGTGCAAGGGAAACAAGATCTTGTACGCGAGATATTATTCAAAACCCGTTCTATCGTAACCGACTCTACCAATACCGGAAGAATACTACTTATGATATTTCGTGATACGACCGATCTTTTTGAAAGAGCAACAACATCATATCAGGATTATGAAAAACTGCATCAATCTTTTGAAAACAGCGATATTCTTTCCCGTTTTCAACATTTCATTATTGAAGCATCAAAAGAGCTGGATGAAATTGGACTCGCAGTAAAAAGTAATCAACCATCTGAAGAAAGCGGTGTATTACAGAAACATTTTCAAGAACTGCATGATTATTTTGAAACCTTTAGAGACGATAATCGCACGCCGGAAAACGTAGAAAGCTTTATTGACCTGCGACATATTTTAAATAGCATAGAAGATATTGTCAGCCGCATACACACCCTACATCTATACACCACCTATGATAAAAAGCACGCAAAGAAATTACCTTCAGCATCAGAGTATGAAAAATTTATTACACATAATGTTATTGATCTTAAATTATTAAAAGACAACCTCTCTTTTAGTTCTAACATTTTCAGACATGCTATTAGAATTAGTGTTGCTGCTTTATTTGGATATATCGTTTCTAAATTCTTACCAATAGGACATAGCTATTGGATACTACTTACGATCATCGTAATCCTAAAACCTGCTTACAGCTTAAGTAAGAATAGAACTTACCAGCGTCTTTTAGGCACTATTGCAGGCGCAGCCATTGGCGTTATTGTTTTATACTTTATAAAAGATGATACAATACTATTTGTCTGTATGTTGTTATTCATGATCGGTTCCTATAGCCTGATCAGGACGAAATACTTTGCAAGTATTTTATTGATAACACCATACATCATGATCTTGTTTCATTTACT
>Ga0206802_1209_pt1 | contig 13307 bp, 6 predicted proteins | sample Alteio_BWOrgCont_63_FD_152902 | JGI IMG/M metagenome (GOLD analysis project Ga0206802, IMG submission 152902) | Enriched cells from forest soil in Barre Woods Harvard Forest LTER site, Petersham, Massachusetts, United States -... | ecosystem: Environmental > Terrestrial > Soil > Temperate forest > O... | reverse complement strand
CAGTCGGCATCTTTCACCATTCGCCCTGGAACAGTCCTTGAAAAGCCATATCAAATCACTGCCGTAGTTGAGTCCGGTGGAAAGCAGTATGAAGAAGGTTATGTGTCTGTAGGCTATATAGGCTTGCGGCCCTATTTTCTTTACTCGCCCGCGGTTTACAGGACGATGGGCGCGGATGTGAAGATAGCACCCTCGTTGAAGATCGCTTATATCGAAGGAAGCGGCGACGACGTGCCTGCGGCGCTTGAGGCGCTGGGTGTACATGTGTCGTTTCTCTCCGCGCAAGACCTCGCAAATGCGGACCTGAGCCAATACGACACCATTCTGCTTGGTGTGCGCGCGTACGCTGTGCGGCCTGATCTGATTGCGAACAATGGTCGACTGCTGAAATATGTGGAGAACGGGGGTGTTGTCGTAGTGCAGTACAACACACCGGAGTTCGATCACAACTACGGGCCGTATCCATACGTAATGTCGAACGATCCGGAAGAGGTTACCGATGAGAATTCCGTTGTAAACATTCTCGATGCAAAGAATCCAGTCTTTCAGTGGCCCAATGCGATCACGTCGAAGGATTTTGAAGGATGGATCGAGGAGCGCGGGTCGAAGTTTTTAGAGTCCTGGGACAAACACTATGAGCCGCTGCTGGAAACCCATGATGAAGGACAAGGTCCACAGCAGGGCGGCTTGGTATATGCGCGCTACGGAAAGGGTGTCTACATCTACAACGCGTATGCCTTCTACCGGCAGCTTCCGTTGGGTGTACCGGGAGCGTACAGGATTTTTGCGAACATACTGAGCCTGTCGAAGAATCCGCAAGTCCACGCAGGCCAATAATGCAGGGGTACTTTGCCATCGATACACATAAGAAGAAGGCTGCGGATGTCATCCCGATGCTCCCGCGATCCACGGCTCACACGCCCATGCAAACTCAGACGATTACTACCGTACAACTCGATCGCGGGATGGGACTGGCGGGAGCCATGTCCGCAAACATTCTGAACATGGTCGGTGTTGGGCCATTCCTGACCATACCGCTAGCCCTTGCGGCGATGGGCGGACCACAGGCGATGCTGGGATGGATCCTGGGAGCTGTTCTCTGCCTGTGCGATGGACTTGTGTGGGCTGAGCTAGGCTCCGCGTTACCTCACTCGGGCGGCTCATATCACTATTTGTTGCAGGCTTTCGGTCTAAACCGATGGGGACGTTTGATCAGCTTTCTCTTCCTCTGGCAATCCCTGCTGATCGGTCCTATTTCAATAGGAGCGGGAGCGGTAGGGTTTGGACAATATGCGGGCTTTCTTGCACCGCATCTGGGCCACTGGCAATTGGTATTGGTAGCCATGGTTGTCTGCCTGCTCAACACGGCCCTGCTCTATCGAAACATTCGTTTGATCAGTGCGGTTTCAATTGTGATGACAGTAGCTGTCCTGGGAACTTGCGCGTGGATCGTTGTGAGCGGCATGCTCCATTTCCATGCTGCTCTCGCATTCAGCTTTCCGGCGCATGCCTTCGATCCATCGCGTTCTTTTTGGCTTGGGCTGGGCTCGGCAACTTTGATTGCTACCTACGACTACGGCGGATACAACAATGTCTGTTTTCTTGGCGATGAAATCAAAGCTCCGAGGAGGACAATTCCCTGGGCAGTGATCGCTTCGATTGCGTTGCTGGCCATTCTGTACCTGGCGATGAATCTTTCGATCCTGGGCACAATCCCGTGGCGGCAAGGTCAACATTCGAATGCGATTGTCGCCGACTACATGCAAGAGCTCTATGGCCGAAGCAGCGGCATCTTTGTTTCCGTGCTGGTGTTGATCGCAAGCTTCGGTTCGGTCTTTGCAATTCTGCTTGGGTTCTCACGCGTCCCATATGCAGCTGCGGCAGACGGGCATTTCTTCCGGTTCTTCGCGCGGTTGCATCCCCGTGGACGATTTCCATCGACATCGCTTCTCTTCATGGGAGGGCTATCGGCACTGGCCTGCCTGGTGTCCTTGTCCGATTTGATCTCGGTGCTCATTGTAGTGCAGACGATGACGCAGTTTGCGGCGCAATGCGTGGCAGTGATGATGCTAAGGAGAAGAAGAGTCGCGGCGCCCGATAGCTTTCGCATGCCTCTCTTTCCGCTGCCCGCGGTGATCGCTCTGCTGGGGTGGATTTACATCGTGGCCAGCAGCAATCCGTTACACATCGCAATTGGCGCTGCAATGGCAGTCACAGGAACAGGAGCCTATCTGCTTCTGGCCCACAGCAAGAGGGAGTGGCCTTTTCAGGTGTCGAATGAAGTATGAAGTTGTCGTAGTTGGTGAGATCTATATCGATCATGTTTTCACTGGGTTCAGCGCATGGCCGCAGCCCGGTGAGGAAGCGTTTGCTCGCCGCTACTATCGCGAAATCGGCGGCGGCGCTGTGAATACGGCTTGTGCGTTGGGGCGACTGGGACGGAGCGTGAGCCTTATCGGGATCATTGGAATCAAAGATGCTGTGTGGTTCAAGGGCCGGTTGAGTGAGTTTGGCGTCGGCAGCGACGGGATACGCATGACGGAAGGAGATACTGGCGTAACGGCCAGTGTTTCTCTGATGAATGAACGATCGTTTTTTACCTATGCAGGCGAGAACGAGAAGTTAATGGAACTACTTCGCTCAGAAGTGGTTCTGGATGCATTAGTAAATGCGCAACATGTGCATTTCGCATTGCCATTGGAGCATGATTTAGCAGCGGAGCTTCTACCGCTGTTGCGTGATGCCGGCTGTAAAACCTCTCTCGATGTCGGATTTCAACGTCAATGGCTCGTGTCCATTTCAGCGATCGATACATGCCGCGCAACGGACTACTTTCTGCCCAATGAGCGCGAGTCGCTGTTGCTCGCCGAGTTGGATGCAGAGGACTATCTGACGTTTGCGCAGAAGAACGGGTTCAGGAGTGCGGTGATCAAGTTGGGTGCGCGCGGCGCAAGGATGCTTGCGCATAACCGAAGATACGAGACGGTGCCGCCAGTAGTCGATGTAGTTGACACGACGGGCGCGGGCGATGCATTCGATGCGGGGTTCATCGATGCCTTATTGGACGATGCTGAGCCTGAAGACTGCTTGCGCCGCGCATGCATCTGCGGAGGCCTTTCAACTCGCGTGGCGGGAGCGCTCGGAGCGCTGCCAAACCGCAAAGAACTTAGGAAAGTCTATGAACAAACCTACACGTCGTAAGATCGCATTGATTGGCGGAGGCGGTGTTCGCACGCCGCTGGTTGTTTTCGGCATCAACGAATCGAGCGAGGCGCTGGGGGCTGAGGAACTGGCGCTCTATGACCTGGACCAGGAACGATGCCGCGTCATGGCCGAGCTAGGCAATGCGATCGTAGCCGAAGAGGGCGGGACATTGCGGGTGCGTGTTGTATCCTCCTTGGAAGACGCCGTGGATGGTGCATCGTTCGTTTTGAGCAGCATCCGCGCTGGAGGCAACCAGGCTCGCGCTCATGATGAGCGGGTAGCCATCGAGCATGGATATCCCGGCCAGGAGACGACCGGTCCGGGAGGCGTTGCCATGGCTCTGCGGACTGTGCCGATTGCCGTGGAACAGGCGAAGGCAATCGAGCGGCTCAGCCCAGATGCGTGGTTGATCAACTTCACCAATCCGGCTGGTTTGATTACGCAAGCTATCCAGAATCGATTCAGTGCGAAGGTTGTAGGCATCTGCGACACTCCCTCGGAGATGATGCACCGCATTCGCACGGCACTGAATGAAGATGAAGAGAGTTGTTGTTGCGATTATCTGGGGCTGAATCACTTGGGATGGGTGCGGCGGATCTGGTTGCGCGGCGAGGATGTGACGGAACGACTGTTTGGCGATGACGACTTTCTTAACAAGGTGTATTCAGTCAAGGTCTTCGACCATGAGCTTATTCGGGCGCTTAAGCTGCTTCCGACCGAATATCTTTTCTTCTACTACTCTCGCCGCAAGGCGCTTGAGAACCAACACAAGCAAGGAAGCACTCGCGGGGCAGAGATCCAACAGTTGAACGAGCGCTTGCTTGGCAACCTAGCGGAGTTGTTGCAGCAGGGGGACGCGCGTGGTGCCGTTGTTTCCTACAAGAATTATTTGAATGTGCGATCGGGATCGTATATGAAGCTTGAAGGGAATGCGGATTCGGCGTTGACGGAGGTCTATGGTGGTGAAGAGGATCCATTTCGCGCAGCCAGCGGATACCATCGCATTGCAATCGATGTAATGAAGGCGTTATGCGGGAGCGCGCCGAAGCGCATTGTGGTGAATACGCGCAACCTTGGGAGTATTGAAGATGTGGATGCGGATGATGTAGTTGAAGTGCCCTGCATGATCAGCGCCGACACGATTACCCCAGAGCCTTGCGGGCGATTACCCGAAGCTGTGCGCGGACTCGTGCATGCGGTGAAGGCTTACGAACGTGAGGCAATCGAGGCGGCGTTGTCGGGATCGAGTACGTCGATGCGCAAGACGATGCTGTTGTATCCGGCGATCGGTGAGTGGGAGCCCTCGGAGCGTTTGCTGCAAGAACTTATTGTGAAGTGTTGATTCCTATTTATCTTCCTATTTGGGTCTTTTTTGAGATATCTCTGGAGGCTTTCCATGTTCTTCCTTATAGCCTTACGCATTTCTTCCGTTGCTCCGATTGCATTACTGGCCGCTGCTCTGTTCCATGATTACGCCACAGTCGCGGCGCAGGCCCAGACGAGCCAACCTATCAAGAAGACAATCACAGTGGACGAAGGGACAGACCTTGCCGTTACGGTTTCACCGGATCACTCGAAGATAATCATGGATCTGCAAGGCATGCTTTACTCTGTTTCCATTGCAGGCGGACACGCAACGCGGATCACGGCTCCGGTGGCTGAGGCGTCGCATCCAAACTGGTCGCCAAAGGGCGATCGTATCGCCTTTCAGTCCTACATGGGAGGCACTTTTCACATCTGGACCATGAAGCCAGATGGATCTCAAATGAAGCAACTCACCTTTGGACACGGCGACGATCGTGAACCGAACTTCTCTCCAGATGGCAGCATGATCGCGTTTGCATCGGATCGCGCATTCAAGGGAAGCTACGACATTTGGACCGTAGATGTGCGCTCCGGTGCACTGAAGCAATGGACGATGGCTGAGACCGATGAATACGAGCCAGCGTGGTCTCCCGATGGACGGGAGATTGCGTTTGTCAGCGGCGCTGGTGCGGTCGGCAAGGCAATTGAATCGGTGAATGCAGCGGGCGAGCGGCATAACGTGGTCTCGCTTGAGGGAGATGGACGTGTGGAAGCGCCGTCCTGGTCGCCTGACGGCCAGACGCTCGCGTACGTCCGGTTTTTTGGCGCTGGGATGTTCATGAATTCGGCTCGCCTGACGCTCAAAGGAGCGCCGGTCACCGCGCTGCAATCGAATGATGCGTTCCCTTTCGCTGCATCCTGGATATCTTCGTCTTCGTTTGTCTATGCCGCCAATGGACACATCCTCCGCGTAGACGCGACGACAGGCAGCGAGACGGTGATCCCGTTCACGGCGGATATTGAAGCGGCGCGCCCTCAATATGCGCACAAACAATATGATTTCGATTCGGTTTCTCCTCACGCGGTCAAAGGGATTTTGGCCCCGGCTCTCTCTCCGGACGGAAAGCAAGTAGCCTTTACCGCGGTGAATCAACTCTGGATTATGAGTCTGGGCGAAAAGCCGCGCGCGATGACCCAAGATGCTTTCTATAAACAGGGTCCTGCGTGGTCTCCAGACGGCAAGACGCTGGCGTATGTCACAGACAAGGGCGGCGAAGAGAGCATCTACCTGATGGACGTGGCGACGGGTGTCGACAAACCATTATCAATCAGCCCTGCGGGAGCGCAGATTTTTCCTGCGTGGTCACCCGATGGACGATGGATTGCGTTTCAGGACCAGACTGGCGCTACTCTGCGCGCAGAAGTGGCGACGGGTAAGACCGATGCGCTCGCGCCAGTGACATTTTTCCCTGGACGCCCGGCTTGGTCCTCCGATGGTTCGACAGTGGCGATCGCAACGGTGAAGCCCTATACAAAGCGATTCCGCGAAGGAACAAGCCAGATTCTCACTGTAGATGTTGCGACGAAGCAGACGAAGTTCTTTGAGCCGGCGCCATTCGAATCGGTGACAACGCGCACAGAGGATGGGCCTGTCTATGCGCCCAGTGGCAAAGAGATGGCTTTCGTGATGGATGACCTGCTCTACACGATGCCCGTGGATGCGCACGGCCTGCCCAGCGGCAATGCTGTGCGGCTGAACAATGAGACGACGGACGCTCCGACTTGGAGCGGCGATTCAAGCCGACTGCTCTATCTGCATAACGGCGAACTGCACATGCTTTCTCGCGCGACGGGCAAGATTACACCTCTGCCGGTTCCGCTTACCTACGCTTCGCAGAAGCCGGAAGGAAAGATGCTGATTCACGCCGGGCGGTTCTGGAAAGGAGAAGGGCCGGAGGAGCAGAAAGATGTCGACATTCTCATCGCGGGCAATCGTATCGAGCAGGTGACGCCGCATACCAGCCATGTGCCCGAGCAGGGCCTGCGTGTGGTGGATGCATCGTCGATGACCGTGATGCCGGGTCTGTGGGAGAGCCATGCACATCCGAACTCGCATAACTCGATCTACTACGGCAGCCGCATGGGCCGGCTGTGGCTGGCTTATGGGATTACAGAGCTTCGCGATATGGCGGATAATGCTTATCGCGCGGCTGAGGAGCGTGAGGCCTTCGATTCAGGAGCCGCGATTGGCCCGAGGCTCTTTCCAACCGGTGAAGCGATCGACGGCGAACGCGTCTATTACTCGATGATGATTCCGACGACAAGCGAGGCGCAGTTGGATCGCGAACTGGAACGGCTCAAGGCGCTGGACTTCGACCTCGTGAAGCTCTATGTGCGTTTGCCGTATGCGTGGATGGTGAAAGGCGATAAATTCGCGCATGAAGAGATGGGCGTGGAGACAGCGTCGCATTATTTATTGCCAGCAGTGGTGCTGGGCAACGACGGCATGAGCCACATCAGTGCGACTTCGCGGACCGGCTATGCCTATTCACGATCCTTTACCGGCGCGAGCTACAACGACGTTCGTAAGATGCTCTCCCAATCGGGCATGTTCACCATTTCGACGCTCTTGAATATGGCGGGCTATTCGGAGAACCGGACGATGCCGGAAGATCCGCGCTACGAGATTGCGCCGCAGTGGGAGCAAGCGCGACTGAAGCACACGCGCGACACGGTGGTGCTGGAGGATCAGAAAGATGGGATGCAGCGCATCCAAGAAGAGGAAGAAACGGTGGCTTCGGATTTTCGCGACGGCGGCCTCATTCTCGCAGGAACCGACTCGCCGCTCGATCTGCCATCGACTTCACTCCATCTGAATTTGCGCATGCAGGTGAAGTTCGGTTTGGCTCCGTGGCAAGCGCTGGAGACTGTAACCAGGATTCCCGCGAAGGCCTTTTATCTCTCGAAAGACTTGGGAACTCTGGAACCCGGCAAGCTTGCGGATCTTATCCTCGTGGATGGCGATCCGCTGGTCAACATCGACGACGCAGCCAAGGTACGCTGCGTGATGAAGAACGGCATCTTGATGTCGGTGGAGTCGATCGCAAAGCCATTTGTGCAGTTGCCAGAGAGAGAGGCGTGCCCAGTAAATTGAGTCGCCACGACCGGACAAGCCCACCAACCAATGCTTCGGAGAGACAGAACGCAACTGACTGAAGCACCTAAAAATAGGTGGCAAGCCCGAAGGTCATTGCCACTCTCATTTCAGGATTAAACCCAACTTAAACCTCTTCGGACGGTGTGTCTTGGTTCTAAATGCGTAGACAATACTCCATATTTCGGTTGACCCTCTTTGGAAGTTGTCACCTCTTTTGCGTTAAGCGAAGATAAGTGATGGTGTACCCAATACGAGAGAAGGGAATCGGATGACGAATTTGCTCCAGGATCTACGCTATGCGATCCGGCAGTTGCGCCGGTCGCCGGGATTCACTTTGACTGCAGTGCTGACGCTGGCCTTCGGCATCGGAGCTACGACGGCCATCTTCTCCATCGTGGAGGGCGTGCTGCTGCGGCCACTCCCATTCTCCGACCCTTCCCGGCTGGTTTTTCTGGCCGATATCATAGACGGGGTGGATTACGGTGGCGACCTACCAGGAGTCACCGCGCCGGGAGTCCGCATCTACATGCGTGACACGACGGCCTTCTCCAATCTTGGCAGCTATCAGCCCTCTACCTACGAATTATCTGGTCTCGGCGATGCATCTCAGATCGAGGCTACGCGGCTTACCGCCAGCATGTTTCCCGTGCTTGGAGTTGCGCCGCTGATGGGACGCGTTTTTACCCAGAAGGAAGACGATTCCAGCGCGCCGGTCGCGGTCCTAAGCTACGGTATGTGGCACAGCCGCTTCCACGGCGATGAACGCATTCTCGGGCGAAAAATTCTGCTCGATCGCAAACCCTACGAAATCGTTGGTGTGATGCCGCGAGATTTTGTGTTTCCGTTGGTTCCAGTGCAATTGAATCGAACAGAGCTATGGATTCCCATGAGCCTCACTCCGGAAGAAATCGCCCGGGGTGCAACTGGGTGGAGCTACTACCTGGTGGGACGGCTGAAGCCAGGTGTAACTCCCGAACAGGCACAGCAGGATGCGATTGGCGCAGCGCGCGAGATCATGCGCAGCTTTCCGCCGGCGCTCTCCCGCCGCCGCATTCATCCGCTAGTCCAGCGGCTCGACGAGGCTACGTTGGGCCAAGCTCGTCCCCTGGTGCGCACACTCTTTTTCGCTGTCGTAGTGGTCTTGTTTATCGCTTGTGCCAATTTGGCGGGGTTGCTGCTCGTGCGAGTGATTCGGCGACGGCGAGAGATCTCTGTGCGTCTGGCGCTGGGCGCGAGAGGAGCGGCCATTGTGCGCCAATCCCTGGTTGAAGTTTTGCTGCTGAGCCTTGGCGGGGGCCTGCTCGGGTTGCTACTGGCGTGGATTGCGCTGCGTACAGGTGTTAGCTTTCTTCCTGAAACGCTGCCCCGCGCAAGCTCCATCGGCCTGGATTGGCCCGTCGTGGGCTTCGCGCTGGGATTGGCCATGCTCACCTGCTGCCTTTGCGGCCTCATTCCGGCCCTGGCTGCGGCTCGCACCAGCGCCAACGAGGCTCTTAAAGAAGGCGGCCGAACCAGCAGCGCCGGCAGCGGCCACGTCCGCCTGCGCTCGGCCTTGGTCATCGCGGAGCTCGCTGTTGCGTTGGTGCTGCTCACTGCCTCAGGCTTGTTGCTGCGCAGCTTTGAAAAAATGCGCTCCGTAGACCTTGGCTTCCGCGCCGACCACATGCTCACCGCTGCCTATAGCCTTCCGCGTCAGCAATACTCGACGCAGGCCGCCGTAGACGCCTTCGATCTCGCCCTTCGCACCAAGGTGGCAGAGTTACCGGGAGTGCAGGCGGTGGGAGTGACCACGCTGCTGCCCGCGGCCAATCAGGATGCTCGCGCCACCTTTACCCCCGAAGGCTACGTGCCTCCCAAGGGCGCAGGCCTGAACGTGGGTTGGCCGTCCGAAGTGATGGGCGATTACTTTGGGGCAGCGGGCATTCGCATCCTGCGAGGCCGCGCTTTCACCTCGGCTGACACTGCGTCTGCTCCGCTGGTGACGATCGTCAACCGGACTCTCGCGGAGCGCTACTGGCCCGGACAAGATCCCATTGGCAAGCGCCTGCATCGCGGCTCAGCGGAAGCGACGACGCTGCCCTGGCTTACCGTGGTGGGTGAAATCAGCGACCTGAAAGATCTCGCGGCCGACATACCCACCATGAACCAGTTCTATATTCCAGCCAGCCAGGCAAAAGCCGACGCCGGCTCCTTTGCCAGGCCTGAGATGCTATCCGGCAACTCCGGCTCCATTGTGGTGCGCGGCCTGCAGCAACCCGAACAAATGGCTGGCGAACTGCGCGCCATCGTCCGCTCCATTGACCCACAGCTTCCGCTCACGCATGTAGAATCCATGGAACAGGTAGTAGACGAAGGCCAAGCGTCGCGCCGTTTCCAGACGGCTCTGATCTGCATCTTCGCCGGGGCCGCTGTGTTCCTGGCTGTGCTCGGCATCTACAGCGTTATCGCCTTTTCGGCAGCGCTGCGCACGCAGGAGATGGCCATCCGGCTGGCGCTCGGCTCGCAACGTTCCAGCGTTATGCGCCTCGTCCTGACCTCGGCCGCAAGGCTGGGGCTGATTGGTTGCGGCATCGGCGCACTTGTCGCAGTCTTTGCCACCCGTTTGCTGCGCTCGCTGCTCTTTGACGTCGATCCTCTCGACCCGATCGTTCTAGTTCTGGCCGCGCTCTCAATCTTTCTGCTCGCCCTTGCGGCGTCGATCATTCCAGCGCGCCGTGCCGCATCCATCGATCCTATGCAGGCTCTTCGCGCCGAGTAACTCTCCTACCCAAACCCGATAAGAGCAGGCAATGGCTTATCCGGCTTTCTTGAACAATCGCCATGCGCATATGCCCGTCGATTACCCTTACATCAACCGAAGTTATAGCCGCAAGGGAGACGCACGTTGGGATTGAACGCGTTGGATCTGGGAGTCATCGTCGCCTACATGGCGGGCGTTACCCTCTTCGGCCTGCATTTTCGGCGTAAACAGCAAACGTTGAAGAATTACTTTCTCGCCGGCAATTCCATTCCATGGTGGGGGATATCTCTCTCCATTGTTGCGGCAGAGACCAGCACTCTCACCGTCATCAGCATTCCAGGAATGGCCTATGACAAGGACTTCCGCTTCCTCCAACTGGTAATTGGCTACCTGATTGGCCGCGTAGTCGTAAGTTTTGTATTTATACCGCAATACTTTCGCGGCGAGTTGGTTACGGCATACCAACTCATGGAGCGCCGTTTCGGACAGAAGCTCCGCACTTTGACCGCGGGAATGTTTTTGCTGACGCGGGCAGCAGCCGAGGGCGTGCGCGTCTTTGCAGTAGCCCTCGTTGTGCGGATCGCATTGGGCAACCTGCTCTCTGGGCTAGGCGAATTCGGCCGCGATCTTTGCGCGATCGCCATCGTGACGCTGCTCACCTTGATCTACACCTTTGAGGGAGGCATGGCGGCGGTGATCTGGACCGACGTCGTGCAACTCACCATCTACGTGGCCGGCACGATTGTGGGCTTCTTCACCATTCTGCATCTGGTGCCAGGTGGATGGCAGACGATGCACGCGATGGCAAGCCAGGCAGGCAAGTTTCACGTCTTTGATCTTTCGTGGAATTTCACCACAACCTACACACTATGGGCTGGAGTGATCGGCGGAGCCTTTCTGACCACCGCAAGTCATGGCACCGACCAGTTGATCGTGCAAAGACTTCTTTCCGCACGCAGTGAGCGGCAATCGAAGATCGCATTGCTCTCGAGTGGCGTCGCCATCTTCTTTCAGTTCTCGCTCTTTCTGCTGGTGGGCACGATGTTGTATGTGTTTTACCGCCTCTTCCCATCCACCGTCGCCTTCACTCGCACCGATACTATCTTCCCGACATTCATAGTCGGCCGCATGCCCCACGGTATAAGCGGGCTGTTGATCTCGGCGATTCTCGCGGCCGCCATGTCCAACCTAAGCGCCGCGTTGAACTCGCTCTCCTCGACAACCATCGTCGATTTTTACCGCCGCATTCGTCCGGAATCGACCGAACAACGGCAAGTCGAGCTCTCCCGGTTTGCGACCATCGGATGGGCAGTAGTTCTCTTTGGACTGGCGCTGCTAGCCCGCCATGGCGGCAAGGTGCTCGAGGTGGGCCTGTCGATCGCATCTGTAGCCTACGGCTCTCTGCTCGGAGTTTTTCTTCTGGGAGTGTTAACGAGAAAAGCCTCGGAGCGCGGCGCAATGATCGGCATGATCCTTGGCTTTGCCTTGAATCTCTACCTATGGCTATTCACCAGCGTCGCATTCACCTGGTATGTCGTCCTGGGCAGCATCGTCACGTTCGTAGTCGGATACAGCGCAAGCTGGCTGTTACCTCAAACCCCTCGACAGGTGCTGCGCTGAAGAATTGCAACTGAGCGCAATTACTCGTGCGCTGCTGCCTTAGCGCGCCACTTATCTGTTAGTTGTTTGTCCGAGAGCGCCTTGATGAAGACTCCTCCAACCACACTGCGAGCTTGAAAGCCAATCTGCTTGCCTGTCTTCGTGTCATACCAATCGGTCAGCGGAACCCGGCTAGGCGTCTCGTTGATCCACAGATAGATCGGATCGACAAGCGCCTTGAATTGCTCAGGATTCGAGGTGAGTGTCGCAGTCCAAAGAGACCAGTCGAGCTTCGTGTAATCGGCCCGGCTGTCGAGTGGCAAGCCGTAACGATTGATCTTTGTCAAGTAGTAGGTCATCTCCGTATCCCTGACGTTCTTAGGGAATAGGTTGTAGCCAAGAACTATATCCCAAACCAGGTTGTATTTCTGGCTCCATGTGCCTGGGCTATTGAACGCAAGTTTGTAGTGATCGCCCTCTTGGGCCATGCCAACCCATTTCTCGGCCATGGACTTCGCAGTTGCGCTGTAATCCTTCGCAGCACCATCCTGCCTGAGCAGCTTAGCCAGGTCGGCATATGCTGCCAGCGCATCGATTGCCTTGATGGATAGATTCGAATTATGTGCAACATGGCCGGCAAAGTCATCCGTAGTCAGTTGATTCTCCGGATCGAGCCCTTTTTCCTTCAGATATTCGGCCCACTTTGTAAGCTGCGGCCAGTAGCGTTCCGCGAGCTGCGCATTGCCTTCTGCCCGCGCCAGAGCATCCACAAGAAGGAGCATGTTGCCGCTCTCTTCCACTGGCATCTGATCTTCTTCGGTCTTCTCTCCGCCGCCATAGACTTGTCCATTGGCCAATGGATACTGACCCAGGTCATGTGGGGAGAAAGGGAACTTCCAACGAGCAAGAGAGGAGTATTCAAGTACAGGAAGAAGTTCAGCCTCAAGCAACTTGGGCTGAAAGAACAGGAAAAATGGAGCGGTAGGATAGATCACATCGACCGTCGCAGTGCATCCGTTCGAGAAGTTTTCCTTTTCGAAGAGCATCGGATCGCCATTGGCATCGGCGACGAGGCCGTGGGCAGCAAGGGTCTGCCGATAGGCCAATACCCCGATCGCCGCGTAGTGCTCTCCACCCACCCTGGTCAGGTCCGCGGTCAACTCGGCGTCAAATGCGATAGCACGTTTATCAAGGCTGGCATATTGTCCTTCAGCAGTGTCCAGCATTTCCTCGACAGGCATGTTATTGCGCTGCCAGTATGGCCGGAGATTCCGCTCCAGATATTGAATGGCATAGCCTTCG
>Ga0206802_1208_pt1 | contig 13318 bp, 8 predicted proteins | sample Alteio_BWOrgCont_63_FD_152902 | JGI IMG/M metagenome (GOLD analysis project Ga0206802, IMG submission 152902) | Enriched cells from forest soil in Barre Woods Harvard Forest LTER site, Petersham, Massachusetts, United States -... | ecosystem: Environmental > Terrestrial > Soil > Temperate forest > O... | reverse complement strand
TTCGGAATAGGAAGTGCACTCAACGATTGCTGCACTATTTCAGGCAGTAATGCTTCTACTGTTTTTCCCAATACTGTTTGATTATACCCAACCCATTTACCCTGAGTATTTTCAATAATGATGAGTTGCTCCGGTGTAATATTGCATGACCGTGCAAAACCAACGCAGGCTGGTGTCGGCTGACCTGATGCATCATAGGCAGCTTGCCAGGCAGGGCCGCGGCGTTCAACCATACTGTCAATTTGTTTTGCTATTAGCTGATCAACTTTAACCGCTAAGCGGCGCGGTGTTGCAAAAAAATTAGCGTCAGAAAATTCAAGCTTGGCTTCTTGCAAACGTTTTTTTATTTCATCACGAAAGCTTTCTGCTAGTTTACGTAATGCTTTAGGAGGTAGCTCCTCTGTGTGAATTTCAACTAAAAAATCAGCGTGTTTAGACATGTTGTTTACCCTTCAATAAAGGAAAATCTAATGCTTCACGCATTTTGAAATAATTTTCTGCAACTGCTTTTGACATTTTTCGAATTCTCAAAATATGTTGCTGACGCTCCGTCACAGAAATCGCCCGTCGTGCATCTAATAAATTAAAAGTATGCGATGCCTTTAATACCATTTCATAGGCTGGCAGTGGCAATCCTTCGCGAATTAATCGTTCACTTTCTTTTTCATATGTTGCAAATAATTCTTTTAACACGTTGATATCGGCTTGCTCGAAATTATATTGCGACATTTCAACTTCATTTTGATGAAATACATCACCATAAGTCACAATACCTTCCGGCGTTTTACTCCAGATTAAATCATAAATATTATTGATTCCTTGTAGCGGCATCGCTAATCGCTCTAATCCATAAGTGATCTCACCCATCACTGGCCGACATTCCAGACCACCTACTTGCTGGAAGTAAGTAAACTGTGTCACTTCCATACCATTTAACCAAACTTCCCAACCCAATCCCCATGAACCCAACGTTGGTGCTTCCCAATTATCTTCAACGAAACGAATATCATCGGTCAGCGGATCCACTCCTAACTCTCGCAGCGAACCAAGATAAAGATCCTGAATATTATCTGGCGAAGGTTTTAGCGCAACTTGAAATTGATAATAATGTTGCACCCGATTTGGATTTTCACCATAACGCCCATCCGTTGGACGACGGCAAGGCTGCACATAAGCTGCTCGCCAAGGCTCAGGCCCAACCGCACGTAAAAAAGTCGCTGGGTGAAAAGTGCCGGCACCCACTTCCATATCAAGCGGTTGAACAATCACACAGCCTTGCGCTGCCCAATAGGCTTGCAGAGCTGCAATTATTCCTTGCAAAGTTTTAACGTCGTATTGTGTATTTTTCATAGCATCTCAGATGGATTTATTTAGCGCAGAATTATACCATTGTTTTGCAGAGAAATTGATAATTAATCGTTATTGACTTAACTTTGTTCCAGCCACCAACTCCCTCTCAACTTGATCTTGCACTGCTTGCACCACTTGCCCACCATCTTGTGCGGCCATCTGTCTTAATTGAGTCAAACTTTTATTTTCCAATATGATCGGTGAAGGTATTGTCAAAATGACTTCTGATAATTCGACCGCAACACAAAAACGCAACACTGGATCATTTAAATCTAATAATTTTTGCGCGACAGCAAGCAATCCCTGACTATCTTTTTGGGCATCTATTTCATCTCTAAACATATTGAAACTAAGCATATCTTTTCGATCAAAATTATAAATATCGATATTATTAAACAATTGTGGTGATACTTTGCTGGCAAATTCAATCTCTGTTGCCATTTGAAAATTTAATAAAGCTCGGGCTAAAGAATTTTTTAGTTTTCTTGCCAGTTGGTCTTGTATTTGACTATCCTGGAAAAGATTTGCGAAGAAGCTTTGGTCAGGCATAATGACACCCTCCGGGTGAGTAATACGTATTAATTATAGGCGTTAAATAGCCATCCGCTTTGATTGTCGAACAAAAATTGCGCTGAACATACTTATTTTGAACATTTATTGCTAAAGAGGTTGCTTAATGGATAGCCCATCACCAATGACAGAGGATCAGTTACCGAATTTTTCTCATATTTTGCCAGAGCATATTGAGCCAGGATTAAAACAAGTTATTAGTCAAAACCGCCTAATGCTAAATGAAATATTGGCACAAACTTCTCCCTATACTTGGGACAGCCTAATATCACCTGTGGATGAAATGACTGACCGCCTTTCAAAATTCTGGTCACCCATTTCTCATTTACGCGCAGTAGCAGAGAGTGAAGAACTTCGCTCTGCCTATAATAATTGCCTACCATTGCTAACTGAGTACAGCACTGAAATTTCACAAAACGAAGTGTTGTACAAAGCGATTCAATCACTGACTAGTCATCCTGAATATCCTAAACTCATTCGTGCACAACACAAAGTCATTGAAAATGATTTGCGTGATTTTAAATTAGGCGGCGTCACCCTGCCCGTGGCTGAAAAAGCACATTATGCTGAATTGCAAAAACAATTAAGCAAGCTCACCACTAAATTTAGTGAAAACATACTCGATGCAACGCATGGCTGGACTTATCATGTCACTGACATTAATGTCTTAAAAGGATTACCCGAACAAACATTGAAACTGCTTGAAGAAAATGCTGAGCACAACAATTTAACCGGCTGGGTTATTACACTTGATCACCCTTGTTATGCACCAGTGATGATGTATTTGGATAATCGTGAATTGCGCTGGTTATTATATGAAGCTTATGTCACACGCGCCTCAGATCAAGGACCCAAAGCTGGCCGCTGGGATAATTCACCACTCATGGAAGAAATTTTAAAACTTCGCTATGAAAAAGCTAATTTACTAGGTTTTAAAAATTATGCGGAATATTCTCTCGCCACTAAAATGGCGGAAGAGCCTACACAAGTTCTTAAATTTCTTTATGATCTAGTGCCAATGGCAAAGAAATTTGCGGAACAAGAAATAAAAGAATTACATGCAATTGCTAAAGCTGACGGCGTCGAGCAACTCGAAGCATGGGACACCGGCTATTATTCTGAAAAATTGCGCAAAGAAAAATATGATTTACAACAAGAAGATTTACGCCCTTACTTTCCAGCTAGTAAAGTATTGGCTGGCATGTTCACGGTAGTTAATAAAATCTATGGCATCAGAATTGTTGAGCATTTTGGTGTAGATACCTGGCATCCGCAAGTACAATTTTTTGATATCTTTGATCAAGAAAATAATTTACGCGGTTCTTTTTATACGGATCTTTATGCGCGAGCGCATAAGCGCGATGGCGCATGGATGGATGAATATTGCGTTCGCAGACGTTTGGCCGATGGAAAAATTCAAACACCAATTGCCTATTTAACTTGTAACTTTAACCGGCCGCTAGGCAATCAACCCGCCTTATTGACACATGATGATGTAATTACTGTATTCCATGAATTTGGCCACTGTCTGCATCATCTATTAACCAAAATTGATTATGCCGGTGTTTCAGGCATTAATGGTGTGCCATGGGATGCGGTGGAATTGCCCAGTCAATTTATGGAGCATTGGTGTTGGGATAGAGAAACCTTAACGCTTATTTCCGCGCACTTCGATACAGGTGAACCTTTGCCTGATGCACTTTATAACAAATTAATTGCCGCCAGAAATTTTCATTCTGGCATGCATCTTTTACGACAATTAGAATTTGCCATTTTTGATTTCCGTATGCATTTAGAATATGACCCTGCGCGCGGTGCGCATATCCAAGAATTACTAGATGAAATACGTGATCAAGTATCGGTAATTAAACCGCCGCGATTTAATCGGTTTCAACATAGTTTTTCGCATATTTTTGCTGGCGGTTATTCGGCAGGTTACTATAGTTATCTCTGGGCTGAATTACTTTCTTGTGATGCTTTTTCAAAATTTGAAGAAACGGATATTTTTGATGCCGACACAGGGCATTCCTTTTTGAAAAATATTCTTGAGCAAGGTGGGTCGCAGCATCCTATGGATTTATTTATTGCGTTTAGGGGACGGAAGCCGAGTATTGATGCGTTGTTACGGCATCATGGGTTGATATAGCTAGTGGCGTTGCTGCATCCCTTACTATTATAAAATACGAACGCCGGGATACATGCCCTCAAATACTTTTTGATAGGAGCCCTAAGAACACTCCAGATTCCTTAGCCAGTCGAGTAGCTGCGTCTTGAATATTTTCGAGTGTAGTAGGTGGTCGAAACTGATGGTCTAGTAATCTATCACTAGCTCCAAAAAAGCCGCAGTCATACTGACGGACAATACCCCATAAATTTTTTGACATTCTATTTTGTAGCTCAGGATCAGAAAGTAAATGTTCCCATACTGTTTGTTTGTTTATTCTTTCTCTGATGGTTCGTGTTGCAATGAGAGTAATCTCATTATCTTTCCGTAAGGTAACTCTGCCATCGGGTAGGATTGAATAATCAGTTCCTATCCCTTTGCCTCTACATAAGCGGGTTACCCAATTTAATTGTTCAGTGGTGTTACTGATCTCTTTGCTGCTACATAACCCTTTGGCCCAATCTAATTGTTCAATGGTGTTACTGATGGGGTCATAATTCATGAGGCATCCCGTAGGAATGTTTAGCATAGTAAGAGTATTATTAGATAAAATTCTTGGATGCGTCGGGTCTTGGTCTAGATAACTTCTCTTCATCATGGCTACAAAAGTACGTCTATCAAGAGTATCTTTATTAGGTAAAATCCTTGGATGCGTTCGACCACATGTCGTCGTGTCTTGAAAAGCTCGTATAAAAATGGCTTTCCTACCTATCAAAGCTGGAGGCTGAAATATCATTGTATTAGGCAATAGGTTGCCACAAGGCAGATCTTCTACGGCAAAATATTTTCCACCTGGCCACATCCATAAGTTTCTAGGTGTGCGTAGCTTCTCTGCTTCAGGCGGTAAAAAATACTGGGTTGTAAGAATTAGTGATTCGCGTAAAAAATCGGGTTCATAATATTCTAATGTGTTAGCTTGCTTACCCCTTAGAATGGCAATGCACGGTTTTTCATCCTTGACAAAAGCTATGCAAGAAGAATCATGGCTACTTTCTCTTCCATAGAATACTATTTTTGCAAAAATATTTTTTTGCAGATCAAACAAGATTAACTTTGAGACTATTCTTTTTTTTTCAAAAGTGCAGTATATAAAGGCGGCTAAAAATCGTTTGTTTGGCGAGAGCTTAAAATATGGCCTCCCTCCCAGTGGAGAAATATACTCATGTAATTGAGCTGAGCTTATGCTCAAGATCTGGCAAGGGCTACCTTCTTCTGGATAAACTAAACAAGTATCTTTTGATAAGCTTTCTGTATTTGCTACTAAATATATTGATTTTATTTGCGTCGTATTTTTATTTTCTACGTTATACACTTTTATTTGATTAGGTTTTTCTTCGTCGCCCTCATCGTTTCCCAAGCACGCGAATGATTGGTCGCTAAGATATTTCCATGGACCCCAAACTCCTTTTTCGTGAAGGGGCATTTCGATAGTTGTTAGTACGCTGAATTCAGCATCTTGAGATTTTTTTCCTGATGTGGTTGGTAGAGCAGAAGATGTAGATTCGCCATAACCTATTTTTTGCTCTTTTGCTTCGACTGGTTTTTGCATGCCAGAAAAAAAGCTACTGCTACTTCCTGCCATATAAAGAACCTCTTTTGAGAAAAACTCGCTAATGATAAACAAAACGCGGATTTTTGTCTAACTACGTACCCCATTAGGTTCCTTTCGCACCATGCCAAATGTAATTTACAGCATCACCCCAATGAGTCTCTTGATGAAATTTTAAAAGCGGATAATCTTCGCTAACATATTGCTTTTCATGCTCCTTCCACTCAACAGGAAATAAAATGGAGACACCGCTTGGTTGCACGCCATTGCCAAAAGCACCATTGGCAATAATCATTTGATTGGTAGCAATTTTTATATTTCCGATATGCTGTGGATTCAGGTTGGGTATCCCAAGTAATACAAGTTTGTCGAGAAAATCAAGCAAGTCAGTATTATACTCATCAGTAAAATGTAATGCCTGTTTTTCTTTATTAAGTATTTTTTCGCGATCAACTTCACTAAGCCCTAGAATATCTTCCTTCAAGATAGCAATGGCTTGGGTTAATGCAGGCAATTTGCTGAGATCATAAGCTGCGACCGTGTATCCCTGATTTTTTAAATCATTTAAATCAGTTTCTGAAACTGTTTTCCCCGTCGCTTTTGCATTTTGATAAAATTTTAAATTGTGTTGGATCACCAATTTTGTTACCTGCTCTGGTGTTGGATTTGACATACTTTGCCACTCACCTAATATTGCAGAGTAATCCCAACCATGATCGGGAGTAGTATCTTGTGAGCCGATAAAAAAATCGACTGAATCAGCCATTTCATAAGCCACTTCAATCTGGCCCATTTCACAAGCATCGCTACCATAAATATCAACATTGTGACCTATTATTTTTTTAGCATAGCGCAGCGAATCAGCAAGCTCTTTGGTCGCAATGTAATGATTGGTATTTTTATCACGCCCAATTGACAGCTGAGTTAAATAATCTAGACCAGGCATTTTCAAATCAGGAGAAGTCACAGGTTGATAAATGGGTTTTATCCAACCATCCCCATGACCACTGATTTCAATAAAATAATGACGTGCAGGATAATTTTGCACAGCCCAAGCAATAAAATCTTCAAATTGATGGTAGTCACCCGTGTCGATATTTCCTAATTCTTTTAGTACGGTTGAAGAAATGTCTTCGACATCATCCGTTGTTTTTTTCTGATTGATATACAACCGATAACTTTTATTATCAAAAGTACTTCCCAACTGAACAAGAACGTTAACGTTATTATCAGAACCAACATGTTCAAGATCAATAATGTTATTTTGCAAATGATCTGTCAGCTCTTTACTGTTTGGGATGTAAATAAGATAGGTCCAATCTTTAACTGGGGCCGCTACCAAAGACGCTGGGATAAAAGTTAAAGAGATTAATATTAATAGAAGTATGCTGGATAATTTAGCCATTTTTTTAACCTGAATTCGTTACAATTTGCGCGATTATAGCGCACGATATGTTAACTAGCTACTATCTTATTCATTTTACAGTATTTCTTAAAAATGACGCCGCCTGGCAAAACTAGAATAAGGTATATAATTAAGAATAGATCTTTCATCATGGGCCTCAAAGGAGCGACGAATCATGTTTGAAGCGGATCGTCCCATCTTAAGCAGCACACAAGATCGTTTAGGAAGAACAGTTTTTGCAAAATATCTTGCTCGCGCTATGCTAGATCATCAAGATCCTCAAAGTCTTGTGGTCGGTTTATATGGTGGCTGGGGTGTTGGCAAAACTTCGCTGCTCAACTTAGTCATTGAAGAATTGCAAGTTGCTGCAAGTAATATGTTTGATAATGAAAAGCCTATCATTCTTAATTTCAGTCCTTGGAGTTATTCCAGTCAAAATCAATTAATTTATAGTTTCTTCCGTCGACTATCTGCTGCGATCAGACAAACGCCCGACTTGGAAAATCGTGAACGCATTATCCATCTGCTCGAATTATATGTTTCTTTCTTTACACACAAACCGGTTCCCAAAGCTTTGCGAATGAAACGATCTCTCAAATCTAGATTATTGAAATCTAAAACCAAAGCTGAAAAAGAAATTTATGGCTGGGAATCAGGAAAAGATTTATCCGCAGTCAAAGCCGAACTCAATGCACTGTTGCGCAAACAAAAACATAAAGTTGTTATCCTCATCGATAATATTTCACGCATTGAAGATCATGAAGTAAAACAAATTTTCCAAATCGTCAAATCAATGGGGGATTATGCCAATACTGTTTATTTGCTCTCGCTAGATAAAAAATTAACTATCAATGCGATTGATCGCCTCTATGGCAGTGATGGCAAAGAATTCTTAAATAAAATCGTACAGCTTCCTTTTGAAGTTCCCGCCATTTCAAAACAAGATCTCGAAAATCTTTTACTCGATAAGTTAAAAAAAGTCATCGCATTTGCCTATGAAGATAGCTGGGATAGCAAATACTGGGCTGATATTTATTACACCTCTCTCAAGCACTTTTTCACTGATTGCCGTGATATTACGCGTTACGTCAACACATTAAGTTTTGGTTTTAACCGCGTAAAAGAAGTCGTGAATGGCGTCGATTTTTTTGCCATTACTGCAATTGAAGTATTTGAGCCACATGTTTATGAAGGTATTCGTGATAATAAAGATTTATTCACTGATTTGGTCAATGAAGCTTTTGCGGTCGATCCAGATAGACTGTCTAAAGATAAGCTACGCTGTGAAGAAGTACTGGATAGAGCAAAACATATTTCTCGTGACATTTTACAGCAATTATTGGTTCGACTTTTCCCGCGTTTACTCAGCATTTATAAAGCTAATAGTTTTTTCTACCACTCTGAGGCACTTGCAAGACGAAACCACCGTATCTGCAGCCCTGACTTGTTTGATGTGTTTTTTCGACTTTCTATGCCAACAGGCTACATACCAGATTCGGAATTTGAGGCCGTTTTGTCATTAGCAGCTCACGCAGAAGCATTTGATCAAGCCCTCACTAGACTCAATCAAGATGAAAGAATTGAGAAATTTTTAGATTTACTAGACAGCATTGATCCCAGCAAAATTCCAACTAGTCATGTCTCAAATATTATTCGCGCACTAATGGATAATGCTGATTTATTTCCAGAAGGAGAAAATACTTTATTAAGCTTCAATACCCCTATGCGTATTCATCGCATTTTTCATCAGTTATTACGACGTTATGATGAAGCCGACAAACGTTTTGAAATCTTTAGCCATGCAATCAAACAGACTGTGAAGAGTTTATACATCATCATTCATGAACTCAATGTACAAACAGAAGAACATACAGAAGATGAAGATGCAGATACTTTCATTCCTTTAGAACATCGTGATTTTTCCCCACAGCAGTTAGACTCTCTTAAAAAGCTATCGATTGAGCGAATTAAATTCTGGATCGATGTTAAAAGATTAGCTGAGCATCCTAAATTAATCCCCATTCTTTATGCCTGGAAAGCTTGGGGTAATAAAGATGAATGTCAACGCTACGTTGCTGATCTGGTACAAGATGATATTGGGTTAATCACATTTTTAGTGGCTGCATTAAAAGAACCTATCGAACAAGCCATTTCTAAACTAGAAGTAAATCCTGAATGGGAAAAATATCTTGTTAATATCGAAAGCTTCATCCCACTCAAATCGATTGAAGCACATGCAGAATTATTATTTGAAGATGGTTATTTTGAAAAATTGCGTGAACGTGAGCAACTAGCATTATTAATTTATCTGGCATTGATTAAATCTGATAAAGTAAAAACCTTTCCGAAAACAACCGTGTGATTAAACATCCAAAGATAACTGAAAAAACGTTCTCCATTGATTCCCGTTTTGCTCCATCGCTGTTAAGGTTTGTACTGGCAGTGTCAGAGGTTTCGCAATATAAAAATTTCCATTAACCGCAGGAATAAAATTAATTCGCAAACCTACACCTGTTGAAAATGCACTTTGTTTCGCAGGTAAACTAGCACCATCACGGTTCCAAATTTCTCCACCGTCATAGAATACATAATATTGAACTTGCTTTAACCATCGCCATTCAGGATCAGTGCTAAATCGCAATTCTATCTTGGCGCCTAAGCCATTATCACCAACAATAGCAGAGGGATCATAACCGCGCCCAAAATCAGATCCACCATAACTATACTGCACTGATGCTAGCAATGGATTACAAGAATACTGCCCTGAAAAAGCCCCTAATATAGAAAACCGATCACTGATCAATTGTAAACGCGAACCTGTTATCATCAGTTTGGTATAATTAGGAATTGCTAATGGGCGTGATTGTAAAAAATGTGGCGTCGCTCCTAGGATATTAAATCCATGTTCAAGATTAAGACTCAAATTGTTATAACCCTGCCAACTATCTGATGAATCAAAGCTCCCACCAATCGTGAGTGGGCGTATCAAATCATAATAAAACAACGTGCTTAATATCGTTGATTTCACGTTTTGATAACTGAATGTGCTATGCACAAAAAAATCTGCCGTACGCGTACGAAAAATGGGGTAAGTCAAATCTGTGAATACATAAGTATTATTACCCATGACATCCACTGAACTTAATGTAAATAAAGGGTGCGTTTGTGAATAATTGCCCCCTAAAGTAAAACGCAACCCATTCGTCCCAAGCGGATTAGTGTGAATAAATTCAATAAAATTTAATTCTGTTGTATGTGGAACAGTGACGTAGCGCAAACTATTACTGTCACCTGCCATCAACGTCGAATTAAGAGTTCCTTTGACGCCAATTTCTTGGGGACCTATATAACGAGTTCCAACATTATCGTACGAAACATTTCCTTGTACCATTATCCGCTCCGCCACTAAAACAAGATCGGCAGCGGTTGGAATAGTTTTAGAAGGATGAATCACTGCTTTGACTGTGATACCAGGCAAATCATTCATAAGCAGCATGTCGCGTTCTAAATATGAAAGCTGAAATGGATGCAATTGCGTAATCTTCTGTCCATATCTTTCGAGAAGGGATTTTGCAACACCTACATTACCTTCTACTGTCACTTGGCTAATATAGCCTTCAACAATTTGAACCGTAACGACACCCTTTTTTATTGCTTGCGGCGGCAACAAGGCACGTGAAAGAACATATCCGTGGCTACGATATTTTTTTGTTATCGCATTCACTACACGCATTAAATCTCCCAGTGAAATAGTACGATCAAGCGACGACTTAAACATCGCTTGCAATTCTTCATTTGGAAAAGCTGTATTTCCTTTGACGATGATTTTTTTTAATTGTATATGAATTTTTTCAAGGGCAGGTGGGATAACTGCTTCCCCTGTTTCTTCAACCATGTTTGCTGGTGCGGGTTTTTTATTGGGTAATGCATTTTCTAAACGCTGCCGTATCAATCCTGGGTCAGTCACTGTTGTAATCTGAGAAGCGACATCAGCAAAAACAACCATAGAATGCGTGACAAACAAAATGCCGCAACAACATGCTATTCGTGCTTTTAATTTCTGCATGACTATCAAGCCGTCACTGTGATACTAAACCAACCACGAGGTGCTCGACCATTTCTTGAGAGTGTTCCATTTGTCGATGTTTCCTCTGCTATATCCTGCTTAGTCAGTGGCTGCGCGAGTATTAAATTTCCTAAAATATGTTCTGTAAACACAAAACGGATACCAATACCCGTTGATGTTTCACTTTGCTTGGTTTTCGATCCAGCAATGTTTTTACGATTCCAAATAACACCACCATCGTAAAAAACATAAGGCTGCAGATATTGTAGAAAACGCCATCCTGGCGTGAGATCCATGCGTAACTCCAGTGTCCCACCTGCGCCCAAATCACCGATGATATCCGCAGAATCATAACCACGACCCAACTGCGCACCACCAAAAGGAAACTGTGCTGTTGCTAGCAATGGCTGACAAGAGTATTGACCTTTACCCAAAAGCATCGCTGAGTATCTTGTTGTGCCAAATTGTTGTACGCGACTAGCTTGTAAATTAAATTTGAGATACTTGCTTGTTGCACCAAAACGGGACGTAGATCTTGAAGTTGGGTCCGTGGTAGCACCAAACCAAGGCACACCTTTTTCAATGGTTCCAGTCAGATTATTGGTACCTTTATAACTATCCGCAAGATTATAAACAGCACCAACGTTTATATTACGTATATGATCCAGATATAATCTCTGGCCAAATACCGTCACACCGCTATCTACGTAATTAAAGATGCCATTTAATGTTAAATCACTTTCTCGTGAAAGAATTAATGGATAAGAAAATTGTCCATCATAAGTATTACTTATACCATTGGTTTTTATCGACGCCAAATTTAACCCTGGACGTGTATTTGATTGATTGGCATCCGCAGTAAATGCCAATCCACTGCCACCAATTAGCGCAGTGTAAGAAATATCTTTATACTTTAACTGCTTTGGACGAGCTGTTGATATATAACTTAATCGAGTTGTATCACCTGATAAGAAAATAGAATTCGCTGTGGCACTCAGCGTCACTTCATTAGGACCAATAAAACGCGATCCATAATTATCATATGAAACATAGCCTGATAAGGTTTGCGTATCAGTCACGATGTTCAGTGTTGACGCTGCTAATGTTTTGGTTGATGGTTCAAGCACTGATTTAACATGCACACCAGGGACGCTATTGGCTAATCGCAAATAATATTCCAACACGCGGACTTGCAATGGACGAGACTGAGTAATTTTTCCAATATATCTTTGGATAACTGCCTTAGCACCTTTAGGCTTACCAATGATTTTTACTTCATCGATAAAGCCTTCCAATATGCGTATATGCACAACACCATTGGCCACATGCTGGGGAGGCAAAATAGCTCGAGATAAAATATAACCATTGTTACGATAATAATTCGTAATGTTTTGCACGATATCCATCAATTCTGCGACTGAAATACTCGTATTTACTTTATCTTTATAAAGGCTAGATAATTCTTTTTCGCTATAGGTATGATTACCATCCAAAACAATCTTGGTTAACTTAAATTTGATCTTTTCTGCCTGAGGGCCCAAGCTGCCCACCACTTGTTTTGGTTGCGTAATAGAACCGGTGGGCTTTACTGCAGAAGAGGTTGTTGGTAACTGCTGTGTGAGTGCTTTACCGATAACACCTGGTTCAGCAGAACCAGGAATCTCTTGGGGGGTAATAGCAAAAGCCATATTCGCCCCAAACAAGCTAAATAGTATCGGTAAAATTGCTTGTTTAGCCCATCTTTGCATTATCAATCCTTGTCTTTGATATCCCTAATGTAATTAGCTGTAAATTATACCTTTTAATCAAACAATTACCAGAATTTTAGTCATTCGCCTTTACTGTTTTGCAGAACAGTGGTAAAACTTACACACTAAAATCAATGTTGAACTTGAAATTTATATGCACTCTGTCCCTGCACAGCTTATATTAGAGACCGGAGAGGTTTTTTACGGCCAAGCGCCTGGAGACCAGAAAGAAATATCTTTTGGAGAGGTTGTTTTTAATACAGGGATGGTTGGATATGTTGAATCTTTGACCGACCCTTCTTACGCTGGTCAAATTTTAGCCTTCACTTACCCCCTTATTGGCAATTATGGCGTTAGCCTACCCGACACTTGGGAATCCACAAAATCTCATGTAAAAGGCGTGGTTATGTCAGAATTGGCTCCTTTCCACTCTAGCCATAGTGCACAATTATCACTACCAGAATGG
>Ga0206802_1206_pt1 | contig 13356 bp, 8 predicted proteins | sample Alteio_BWOrgCont_63_FD_152902 | JGI IMG/M metagenome (GOLD analysis project Ga0206802, IMG submission 152902) | Enriched cells from forest soil in Barre Woods Harvard Forest LTER site, Petersham, Massachusetts, United States -... | ecosystem: Environmental > Terrestrial > Soil > Temperate forest > O... | reverse complement strand
GTCAGGGCATAGCGAGCCAGCGCCGCGATTTGCGGTTCAAAATCCTCCGTTTGCGCGGCCAATTGAGCGGCCACGCTGTGCAAAAACGGTTCCACGGCATCCGCGATCTGTTTCCACCCGGAGCCTTGCGGACTCGATGGTCTGGCGGGGACGGCCAACCGACTGGTCTCTGCAGCCAACATGTCCTTAAATTTACCGACTCAAAACTGTCAACGCAAGTCAAACTTCGGAAGGCGGAAGACAAGGGGCGCAAATCTGGTTTTGGTAGATGGATGGCCAGCCTGCTTTCTCCTGTTCAACAGCTTTGAACCTCCCCACCTCTTCTGCCAATTTGGCTCCTTTTAACCACTTGGAGGCCGCTTCGATGCATTTCACGCAATCAAGCGTAGCGCACTAGTAGCTTCTACTAGCTGCTAGCAGCTTCGATTTGCTGCTGCCATCACACGCCTTTTTTGGATTTTCCACGCGCCAACCCACGCGCCAGTGTCAGCCTAACAATTTGCCCATTGGTGCGGACCTCGTTTGGAAGGGACCGAGATTGCGTGAAAATCACGCAGTGCCAGCCCGTCACTTCACCTGTACACGACAAAGCGCTGGCCCGCCCGCCTTTTTCCGCTGCTGACCGTTAGTCACTAACCTCTGTTTCCCCTGGATTTCAAAGAACACACGCCAGCGTCACCTTTTCAGGGAACCGGCGTCTCCACCATCCTCTTATACCACTCTTTTGTGGTAACGCAAGTAGCCCTCCGTACCAAAAACGGATTTGCGCCCGCACAAGGAGCCGGATTTATTTTGGCTGGACTAATCCAATCCCGGAGGCGATACTCGCGTCCCGTATGACGACAACCAAGATGAATGCAGGACTAACCTTTTTGAAAACGCCTGCCCTGTTTATGGCGGTCGGCGCCATGCTCTTGGCGGGATGCCAAACCCCGGCTCCGCCCATGCCGGAGGGCCAAGCGCCTGTGGCGGCCCAGGCCTCGGCGGTGCCGGCCCCCTCGGAAATTGCCCCGAACAAATTTGTGGTTTACGCGACGGATGGCTCAAGCAAGATCACGATTGATACCACCGAGGCGACGAACATGACTGATTGGGCCGAACACAAGCTGGCGCCGGTGCTGGCGCAATGGTATCCTAAAATTTCCGCCATGCTGCCCACTCCGGGATACATCCCGCCGACGAATTGGACCGTGACCCTCGCCCCCGGCAACGGCGTTGCCGCTACTGGCGGCACCCGCGTCACCGGGAATGCCACTTGGTTTAAGAATGAACTCGATAAACAGGGCGTGGGCGCCTTGCTGCATGAGGAAGTGCATGTGATCCAGCAATACGGCGGCGGGCGGCGCAACTTCGTAGCTGGCAACTTTGCCCTCGGTGACATCACCAACTTTGCTGCCTTTGTGAAAAAGCTCAAGGACAAGTCAGATCCGGTCTCGACGCTGCTCGATGGCCAACTCACGCCGGCCGAACGCAAGGCCATTGCGGGTTACCGGGGCCCCGGCCCCAAGGCTTACATTTTGCGCACCAATCTGGTGGGCGCCCTCAACCGTATCATCAGCGGTCCCGGCCTTTATGACGCGGCCGTTTTCAAAGGCGTGACCTTGCGCGAGAGCACCACGAACCTGCTGGCCGACAAGCCGGAGGGCAGCGATTTGAAACGCCTCAACCGCTCCCTGCTCGAAGACGCGTATGCGGGCGAACTGGCCCGTCGTGCCGCCGGCGGCGGACGCCGAGGTGGAGGAGGGAGCAACACGGGATGGTTGACCGAGGGTATTCCAGATTACATCCGTTGGTTCATCTACGAACCGCAGTCGCATGGGGCCGACGCGGTTTATATGCAGGGGCGCTTTGCCAGCGGCGAGAGAAGGGGGCAGCCGTTCGAGCCGAAATACACCGATTCCTATCGGATCAGCGCCAATTTCCTTAATTATGTCGTCAACAAGTACGACCGCCATCTCGTGACCAAATTGAACGACGCCTTGCGCCAGGGAAAATACTACGATGACATTTGGGCCGATAACACGGGCAAAACAGTCGAAGAATTGAATCAGGAATGGCTGGTGGTGTTGCGGGAAGAGGTCAAAAGCATCAAACCCAAAGTCGCCAGCGCGACCACGCCATCCAAGACTTGACTGCCCGGTACATTCCAAGGGAATCGCCTGAAGAAGATTCCCTTGACCATCGCTTTGCTCCGTTAATGCGCGAGGCCGGGGTGACGGCGATTTTCATTGCGTTTGCGAGGAAATTCCTCGAACTCTACCGCCATGTCTAAAATCTCATCCATTCGGAATGCGATGCTGGTCGCAGTCGGAGTTGTTTTGGGTTTGGTTAACGGGCGAGCGGCAGAAGTCTCTGCCCCGCTGCCGGAGGCTCTCACAAGTTTTGGCGCTGTCACTGTTGAAGGTTCGCTTTACGTTTACGGCGGCCATTTGGGACAGCGGCGCGCCTACTGCTCAAATGATGTCTCCAGCGCGCTCCTTCGTCTGAATCTCTCCCCAGACGCGACTTGGGAAACCTTGCCCTCCAATGTACCGGCGCAGAGTCCCGTGCTTGTTGCAGAAGGCTCATATCTCTACCGGCTTGGCGGGATGACCGCGCGCAATCCGCAAGGCCAGAGCAATGATCTGTGGTCGCTCGACAGCGCGGCCCGGTTCAACCTGCAAACGAAGGTATGGGAAGCCCTGCCTTCGCTCCCGGAGGCGCGGTCCAGCGCGGACGGATGCGTTGTCAATCATAAGCTCTTTCTGGTGGGCGGCTGGAAACTCGCGGGCCAGGCGGAGTCGGTCTGGCCCGGGACGGCGCTCGTGCTTGATCTCGTTCAAACCAACGCAAATTGGCGCGTGTTGCCGCAACCATTTAAACGCAGAGGAATCGCGCTGGCGGCGCTGGGCGCCAAACTTTACTGCATCGGCGGATTGGAGGCTGAAGGATCTTCCACTCTCGCCGTCAATGTGCTTAACACTGAGAATGATGAATGGTCAGCCGGCCCGCCGATTCCCGACGGCAAACTCAGCGGCTTCGGAGTCGCCGCTTGCGTGGCGGATGGGCGTCTTTACATGAGCGACATGGATGGAATCCTCTGGCGCCTGAAGGCCCAGGCTGATGGCTGGGAAGAGGCCGGACATTTGGCAACCCCGCGCATGGTCCACAGACTGGTTCCGGGCGGGCATGGGCAGATCCTGGCCGTAGGTGGCCAGGGTGAGAAACTCAAACTTCGCGATATTGAGATCGTTACCCTGAGTAAAGACCCCTAATTATAATAGGTTATTGTGCGTTGGTGGAACTCTTATTGGGAACGGACTTATACCTTGTAAATATCATGTGTGCCTATGTCCTCGGTCACGACACAATCGCGTTCGACATAAAACACGACTCGCAAATCACCCTTAATGTCCACCGCATATATCGTTTGGCCATAGCCCAACTTTCGCAACTGGAAGCGGTTTTCACTTTTTTTTGAACGCGGACGCTTCAATTTCCCAATGAAATGAACGTTTTTGGGTCAAAAGTCCGTTTGGTGCAGACCTAGCCCCTTCCACGGCTGGCGCTGCTTGCGGTAAGATGCTGGTCCTTGTTATGGCCAAGCCATTTTTGCATTGTCATCACCGATTTAAGAACGGCAAAGACCATTGCTATGGGAGCATCGCCGAGAAGGTTCGCACAGCGCGGGGCTGGGTGCAACGGCCCATCCTTTATCTGGGCGAGATCAACGATAGCCAGAGGCAGGCGTGGACCAAAGTCACGGATGTGTTTGACACAGTCCGGGATCAAACCCGCCCTTTGGCGTTGTATCCGGCGGATCGGGCGGTGCCCGAGCACGCCAGCGAATAGGGCGTGCAAGTGCGGCTGGGGGAGTTTGTCTTGCGGCGTCCACGGCAGTGGGGCGCGTGCTGGGTGGGATGCCGGCTGTGGGATCAATTAAAGCTGGAGGAGTTTTGGCGCGACCGGTTGCCGGATTCGCGGGAGGGCACCTGCTGGCGTCATGGCCTTCAAACGCTGACGGTGTATCGTTTGATCGATCCGGGCAGCGAATGGCGGCTGCATCGGCAGTGGTTTGCCAATAGCGCGATGGTCGCGACGGACGGGCCCGAGGAGAGCCAGCCGATCGCGCCGCCCAATTTCCGTTTTGAATTGCGCAAGGACAAGCCGCGGCAAGTGCGGCGGCGGGAAGGACGGTATCTGTTGCGCAGCAACCTCAGCGCGCAGGAACCGGAGAAGCTGTGGCAGTTTTACATTCAGTTGACGCAAGTGGAGGCGGCCTTCAAAGACCTCAAGGACGACCTGGCGTTGCGCCCGATCTTTCATCCATTGGAAGAGCGGATTGAGGCGCACATCTTTGTATCGTTTCTGGCCTACTGTTTGCACGCGCACTTGCGCGCCCACCTGAAGCCCCTTGGCGCCGGGCCTGACGCCGCGCGGCGTCCTGGATAAATTTGCGGCCATGCAAATGCTCGACGTGCATTTCCCGACCACCGACGGTCGGGAACTGATCTTCCGGCGCTACACCCAGCCGGAGAAAGACCAGAAGATGCTCCTGACGCAACTGAACTGGGAACTGCCTCCACAATCGCCGCCGCGCATCACGCAGAAAGGAAAACTGGTCGAAGAATAACCTTGGTGCAGACCTTTTGAAACGCGGCCCTGATTTGCACCGACTTATGAGTTACAACTTGCCCCAGTTGCGAAAGTCGGGCTAATGCAACCCATTTTCAAAACCCTCAAAAAAGCAGTTTTTTCGCTTGGTGGATACAGGCCGCATTTCGCCTTCGAATCTTTCACCATTTTCGGTGATCTGCCTTTGACTCGATTGGCGATCCTTGCAAAATTTGATTCGTGCCGCGGGACGCATCTACCGCGAGGATTCCGGTTCGCACAGCAAGGCTAGGTCTATGAATTGACCTCCCACGGTTTGGTGGGTATGCACAGCCAGAAGATTGCTCCCTTTGCGCAGCGCTTTCCGCAGCGCTTCGGTGACGCCAAACGCCTCGTAACTGGTGGTGTAGCCGCCGCGTTGCCAGACGAGCTGGCCGTTGACATAGACCTCCGTGTCCTCGTCATGGAAAATAACGAGCGCGGCAGCCTTGAGTTTTTCCTCCGTGAAATCGAAGCTTTGACGAAGCCAAATATCGTCATTGGTCCAAACGGTGTGAACGCCGTCCAAGGCATGACCGAAGGGCGCGAGGCCGCTGGCCCAACCGCTGTCGTCGGCTTCCGCAGTCATCCAATTTGACGGCGGCGGCGCGAGCGTGAAACGATAAGGCTTGGCCAATCCTCCATCGGCCGCGCCGCCCACGAGGACTTTCCATGGACGCTGGGCGGAGGGAGCAGGTTCGCCCGCGGTCGGGCCGGATATTTCGTAAGCGGCGGGACGGGCCGTGAAATCATGGAGCCGTTTGAGGTCGAACTTGGCCCTCCGGTCATAGTAGAACAAGCCGTTGTGCTCCTGCTCGACGTCGGTCAATTGCGTGTAGCAAAATCCGAACAGATTAGGATTATCGAGCAAGGCGGCGGTCAGTCCGCCATAACGGGTGTAAAATTCCTCCTCTGACTTCGGGCCGTCTCCATAACCCCAACCGCCTTCGGTCGCCCAGCCGATACCGCCAAATTCGCTGATCATGAAAGGAAGGCCGAGATCCGCCTGCCCGGAACCCTTCACGCCATAACGCGGGGGCACTTGGACTGCCGATGTGCGGTCAAAGAATTCCTCCCAACGCTGTTTGAACGGCGCAGGTTTTTGATTGTAGTCATGATCGTCGAGCACCGTTGGATGGGCCATGGTGTGCGCCCAGCCGCTGGATTCTATAACCGGCCGGGAAGGATCCAGAGCCCGGGTTTGCTGCCAGACGATTTGCTGTAGTTCGCTGGCTTTGCCCGGGCTTTCGTTAAACGGACACCAGCCTATGATTGCCGGATGATTCCGGTCGCGGAGCAACACTTCGTGCCATTCGTTGGTATAATTGGCGTAGTCGCGCGGCTCATAATCGAAACCCCAATTGGGAAACTCACCCCAAACCAAATAGCCGAGCTGGTCGGCCCAGTAAAGGTAGCGCGGTTCGAAAACCTTCTGGTGCAAGCGCGCTCCGTTGAATCCAGCCGCCATGGATCGCTCAATATCCTTTTTGAGTTCATCGTCGGAAGGCGCTGTCCATTCGCCATCAGGATAAAAGCCCTGGTCGAGAATCAAGCGTTGAAAGACGCGCTTGCCGTTTAGGAGTATCGCGCGGCCCTGAATGGCAACGCTGCGCATGCCAAAGTAACTGGACATTTCATCCACCGTCTTTCCGCCGCGCTGGAGTGTGAATTTGAGGTCGTAAAGAAACGGCGTGGCCGGTTCCCATAGGTGCTTTTGGGTCAAATCCACGACGAGGTGGTTTCCTTCGTGGTTCACAGGGCACGAAGCAGATCCAACATTCTGTCCACTGGCCAGCGCCTCCACCGTCAGGGTGAGTCCAGGCTCAGAGCCGTTGACTTGCGCGTCAATGATGATGCGAGCATGGTCAGGATCGGTTGTGAGAGCAAAATTCTCGAGGAAGGAGGAGCCGACCGCTTCGAGCCAAACGGGCTGCCAGATTCCGGTGGTGCGAGTATAAACGCACCCTTCGCTCACGGTGTGCGTTTGTTTGCCGGTTGGTTCGTGGCCGCCGGCGACATCATGAAAAACATGGACGACCAGCTCGTTTTCTCCGTCCCGCAGAAGGCCGGCAACATCAAAATCAAATGGCACGCTGCCGCCGATATGGGACCCAACCGGCCGGCCATTGACCCAGACCCACGCCTGGTAATCCACCGCGCCAAAATGGAGGCGCACCCGTTGGCCTTGCATGGCGGGCGGCACTTGAAATTTGCGCCGATACCAAGTGTGCTGCATGAAGCCATAATGCCCGACGCCGGAGAGTTTGCTCTCCGGGCAAAAAGGGACGGTAATGGTGGAGGTGAGATCTTTGCCGGAGTTCAGCCCGCGCGCTTCGCCATCGCCCGCGTCATCTATCTCGAATTGCCATTGGCCGTTTAGGGTGACCCAATTCTGGCGGAAAGCATCCGGGCGGGGATGTTCGGCGCGTGGCGTTTCGGCGCCCAAAGAACATGTGAGCGCCAACGATAATAGGAGGGTAATAATGGAATCCGATGGATGGCGTCTAAATATGTTCATTTGACGAATGACATCAAGATTGCCAGCTTTCCCGGGAAATTCTTCCGAAGTCAATAGGACGGATCCAAAAGATACATGGACTGCGTGCCCATATTAACCGTTGAAGCTACCGATGGCCAAGTCACTTCATTGTGAAATTGATTGTCGTTATTCCAACGCTTTCGCCAAGGATTATTCGGCGTCGGATCAATGAGATTGTTCGGGGTGGGGTTGCCAGGAGCCCTATCATTCCGGACGGCCTTCTCTACATGGGCGTCACAGCAGGCGAGGTCTGTCTTGTAGTTATGTCGATTGGCCGGTTCCTGACCGCCATAACCGCCTTGGCCGCTGTTCGGCATGTCCGTTGGATCCAAATTGGCTTCCCAGGAGCCACTGGTTTCATTGACTGGGAGAGCACGGGTGTCTGCCAGATTGATCATTTGGGCCGGCGCCACCACGACTGAATCTTTTACCGGCCCTTGGGAAACGCCGCCATCCACATCGCCACCCAGACCAAGTTGAGGCACGTTGCCGAGATTCAATCCCCAATCGTTGTATCCTATGGAAAAGCGGCTGTTGGGAGTCACGATCCAAGGGCTGGCGTTGCCGTACTGGTCTGTTCCGCCAAGGGTTTTGTTCACATTGGTATCCCAGGCGGCATCCGCCGGGGCTGCCGGACAAAAGAAGACACTCCTGTTGTTGCCAGCATAGATCGAGATCCTTTGCATCCAAACATAGCTGCCATTGTTGGCATCGTAATCTCCGGGATAAGCCTTGTTGTCAACGACATACAGTTGAATTCCGAGGCTGAGCTGCCGCAGATTGTTGATGCAAGCGGTTTGTTTGGCTTCGCTCTTGGCCCGAGCCAGACCGGGCAACAGAAGCGCGGCCAGAATGGCGATGATGGCGATGACCACCAGTAATTCGATCAGAGTGAACCCTGCCCGCCCGACACAATTCGATGCTTTCATTTTCATAGGATTTGCACCGATGACTTTAATGTTAATATCCGCGCAATGCGTCTGGTTGTCAAAGGCGGCGTGCGAGACTCTTGCTGTCTTGCGGTGCCAAAAGCGGCCGGCGCCGAAGCTCCAGCCGCAGTGTATTCTTTAGGATCAATTCCCATTGAGCGCGATGGTTAGTGAACCCGGATTTTGTAGTATTCGGCGGCGTTTGTCGCCTTGACCGAATAAGGCGAGACAGCCGTGTTTGTGGTCCACGGTCCGAGCAGATTGGTGGCCTGGACGAGGGTGCCTGCCGACCAGGTCAGCACTATGTTATTGCCGGAGGAAGTGATCCCCATCGTGACCGGGATGGTGATGGACGCGCTGGTGGCGGTGACGCCACCCACGGTGGCGCTGACGGTGGCGCTGCCGCCGGCGACCGCCGTGATCAAACCACTGCTATTGACCGTGAGGATGTTCGTATTGCTGCTGCTCCAATTGGTGGCGGCGTCGGTAACCGGCACATTGGTGGCGGTGGTGAATGTTCCCACCACGCTGGCTTGCTGAGATTGGCCAGCCAGCATGTTCGAGACTGCGAGGCCGATGGACACGGAACTTGGCGTCAGGTTTGTCACCACGACACTCGAGCCGGCGGCGGCGCTCACAGCAATGTACAACGGGGACACCGCGCCATTCCAAATCCGAAACTCGTAAATGGCGCCGCTAAACTGGTCGTCTCCATACACGTCGTTTCCTAACATATTCTGGTCCGTGCCGCCGGAGCCTCCAATGCTGCCCGGAGCATAGAACGTGCTGGGAAAATTCCTCGCGGCATCCAACACGCCATTGGTGTAAAGACTGCCAGTCAAGGTGTAATTGTTATAGGTTAAGCAGACGTATTCTTCCGCATTGGTGGGGAAGTGATTAGCCGTTACTAAATCAAGCTCGGCTCCGTTTGGCGTGAAGGCTACTTCCAAGTCGTTGTTATCCCTGTTTGGGTATGCGATCAGCGCGAAGTTTTGATTGCCGTTGTTGCCGAAATCCCAAACCTCCGCCCAGACATTGGCGTTGCTCTGTAACATCCAGCACTCCACCGTCAGCGAACTGGTGCCGACCAGAATGCTACTCGGCAGAGACAGATACCCTGAGTAACCGGAGCCGCCTTTGGTATTTCCAGGCAGGAACAGGCCGTTGCTGATGGTGGCGGCCGCTCCGGCGCTGCCCGGAATCAGCGTCCCATTCATGCCACCGATCGAATCCGTGGCGTCGCTGACAAAGCTGTAACGATTTATCAAGGAGAAGGAGGAAACCGTGATACTGCTGCTGGTGCCGGTCAGGCCGTTGACCGTGGCGCTGATGGTGGTCGTTCCAGGGCCAACTCCCGTGATCAAACCACTGCTATTGACCGTCAGAACATTCGTATTGCCGCTGACCCAATTCGTGGCGTCGGAAGTGGCTAGAAGGCTGGTAGATCCAGCGGCAGCAATCGTCACGTTGACGGCAGCTTGGATGGTTCCGGTCATTGTTACCGTGCCGGGAGCCGTGACGGTCACGGACGTTGGGGTCAGGTTTGTCACCACGGTGCCGGGCCCCAGAGCCTCGCTAGCCGAGATGTAAGTTTGTGAAACGACGCCATTCCAGATTCGCACCTCGTAGATGGTGCCGCTGAATTGGGGATCGCCAAAGACGTCGTTGCCGAAGGTGTTTGCCGTCGTGCCGCCGGCGCCGCCAAAGCTGCCGGGAGAATACGTGGCATTAGGCAGAACGGTCGACCCGTCCAAAACTCCGTTGAGGTAGAGATTGCCCGTCAGATTTGAATTGTTGTAGGTCACCGCCACGTAAGACTCAGAACCGGCCGACAAATCACCGGACACCGCGTCAATGTCGTTCTCGCCCCCGTTTGGTGTAAAGGCCACCCGCATCTGACCGCCGCTGCCCGGGCTGTCCTGGATGAGGGCGAAGTTGATGGAGCCGCTGGAGCCGAAGTCCCAGATTTCCGCCCATGTATTGACCAAATTCGGCTGCACCCAGCACTCAACCGTGACCGATGTGTCACCCGCGACAATACCGTTGGGTAGAGAAACATAACCCGAAACCCCATTGCCGCCGCCCGCGTTGCCCGGCAGGGAAAGACCATTGGCGATGGTGGCGGGTGCTCCTGTTGTGGGTGCAACGATCGTCCCATTCCAACTTGGGCCGCCGACGGAGTCAGAGGCGTCACTGACAAAGCTATAGCGATGCGCCAGGAGGCTCGAATTCACCGTCAATGTGACAATGGCACTGGTGACGCTGCCGAGCGAGTTCGTTACGAGGACGCTGTAACTTCCGGCCTGGTTGAAGCTCAGGTTGGTCAACGTCAGAGTGGCATTGGTCGCGCCGCCAATCGGAGTGCTCCCTGCATTCCATTGATAACCTAAGTTGCCGCCAATCGCAGTCACGGTGAAAGTCACCGTCTCGCCGACTACACCGTTAACAGAAGCAGGTTGCTGCGTGATGGCCGGCTTCGTCAAGGCAACCGTTATGAGCGCGCTGGTGAGGTTCGATGCTCCGATGACAGCCGTCACCGTGGCGCTGCCGCCGCTGACGGCGGTAATCAAACCGGTGGCGTTGACCGTAAGAATATTCGTATTGCTGCTGCTCCAACTCGTGGCCGCGTCCGTGACATTGATATTGGTGGCGACTGCGAAATTCCCGAGGATGACGGCCTGCTGGGTTTGCGCGCCAATCATAGTGGTCGTGACGCTGTTGGTGAAAGAGAGCGGGGTTGTGTTGGTGACGATGACACTCGGACCGACGGCGGCGGCCAGCGCGACGTAAATTGGGGAAAGCGCGCCATTCCAGATCCGCAACTCGTAGATGGTGCCGCCAAACTGCTGGTCGCCAAAGACGTCGTTGCCTAACATATCCTGCGTCGTTCCCACCCCGTTGGCGGCTCCAAACGTGCCGGGATCGTAAGAACAATTGCCTTGCGAGAAGGTGATGCGCGGAAGAGTCGTCGAGGCGATCAAAGCGCCGTTGGTATAAAGACTGCCGAGCAGCGTGGAATCATTGTAGGTCACGGCAACATAGTTTGACGTGGCCGGCAGGAAGGAAGGCGCGGTGATATCGTCTTCGCCGCCGTTGGGGGTGAAGCCCACTCTCATGGTGCCGGTCGGGCTATTGTCTTGAATCAGCGCGAAGTTGGTGGTGCCGTTGACGCCAAAGTCCCAGATTTCCGCCCAGGTATTAACCGAATTCGGCTGCACCCAGCATTCCACCGTCAGCGAAGTATTGCTAAGGAGGATCCCGCTAGGCAGAGACACATAACCTGAGGAACCGAATCCACCCTTGGTATTCCCCGGCAGGGCGAGTCCATTGCTGGCCGTCGGGGTGGTGCCGTTGGTGCCCGCCACGAAGGATCCGGTCCAGGCCGTGCCGCCCACGGAATCGGTCAGATCACTCACAAAACTATAGCGGTGCGTCAGGAGTTGCGGCGTTACTGTAATGCTGCTGCTGGTGCAACTGACGCCTGCGATGGTGGCCTTGACCGTGGTGGTGCCGGCACCGACTCCAGTAATCAAACCATTGCTATTGACCGTTAAGACATTCGTGTTGGCGCTGCTCCAGTTGGTGACATCCATGCTGGCTAGCAATTGATTTGTGCCTGTGGCCGCAATCTGCACGAAGACATTGCCTGGCTGGGTTCCCGTGGCGACCATGTTGGTGACAACCGCCCCAAAGATGGCATTTGTAGGAGTCAGGTTGGTGACGAGCACGCTCGGGCCAACAATTGTGCTGGCGCTGATATACCGCTGTGACAAGACACCGTTCCAAATTCGCAACTCGTAGATGTTGCCGCCAAATTGGGGATCACCATATCGGTCGTTTCCCAGGGTATTGCTGGTCGTCCCGGTCGCGCCACCGAAGGTGCCTGGGGAATAGCTTCGAGCCGTGGAGAAAACCACCGTCCCGTCTAGGGCTCCGTTAAGGAAGAGATTCGCTGTAATATTGGTATTGTTATACGTTACCACCGTGTAATTCGTTGCCCCATTCGCCTGCATGTAAGTCGGCGCCATGATGTCGGTCTCGTTCCCGTTCGGGGTAAAAGCCACTCTCATATTGCCGGGTCCCGGGCTGTCCTGAATGAGCGCGAAGTTAGTCACGGCTGCGCCGCCATTGACGCCGAAGGCCCAAATCTCAGCCCATGTATTGACCGCAGTAGGCTGAACCCAGCATTCGACCGATACATTGGTGTCGCCCAAGACAATCCCAGTGGGCAGAGTCACATAACCTGAGACGTTGCCGGCCGTCGCCCCAGCCAGGCTAAGGCCGTTGCTGACGGTGGCAGGGGTTCCGTTGGATGGAGTCACAAACGTCCCCGCCCAGGCGGCGCCACCCACAGAGTCATTAAGATTGGTTATAAAGCTGTAGCGATGCGTCAGGGTTTGGGCCGAAATCAAACCAGGCAGTCCGAAGATCAACAGAGTCATGACGGCCAGAGGATTGCATGCAAAACGCGCCAGGCCAGACCGGGAGAGGGATGATTTCATAGTTCGTTTCATAATTCGTTTTTTGAGCGACTTTCGCTTAGTTGTTCCTGCCACCCGCACATGACGGGTCGAAACCTTGCCTTGCGCTGGCAACCGCGTTAACCGCCGTGGCCGACCGCAAACAAGACCCAAATTGACGCCGACGAAGCCTTGGGGCGACCAAGACGCGCGCGATGTCTTCGAGATTTGCACTAGTTCTACACGCCGCCCTTCTTCTTGTCATGTGGCATGAAATGGCCACACGAACAATTCAGCCTATATGTTATGATCGTCGCCATGACCCTTGAGATTGCTGTATATGGATCGCCGCTATATGCCGGTCCGATTGCCGTTATCCGGAAACTCGTTGGAAAGTTTTTGGCCGTTGCCGTATGGTGATGCCAGGTGTACAATTTATGAACTCTCTCACTCTTTCACGCTATTTTGCCATCGTTTGTCTTTTGACCTGTTTGACGGCTGCGAGAGGCCAGGTCACCGTGGTCGAACGCCCCGCGACAGCCACCACCAATTCATTTTACGCCGGCAATCGGGCGCCGCTCGCAGCCGCTCCTTTTTACAAACTCCCCCTCGGCGCCATCACGCCGCGCGGGTGGCTGCGCCATCAGCTTGAATTGGAGCGCGACGGAATGACGGGACATTTGGAGCAAATTTCGCCCTGGCTCGATTTCGCCAAGAGTTCCTGGGCCGACCCGCAAGGCCGCGGCAAGTATGGCTGGGAGGAATTGCCTTATTGGCTCAAGGGTTACGGCGATCT
>Ga0206802_1203_pt1 | contig 13455 bp, 9 predicted proteins | sample Alteio_BWOrgCont_63_FD_152902 | JGI IMG/M metagenome (GOLD analysis project Ga0206802, IMG submission 152902) | Enriched cells from forest soil in Barre Woods Harvard Forest LTER site, Petersham, Massachusetts, United States -... | ecosystem: Environmental > Terrestrial > Soil > Temperate forest > O... | reverse complement strand
GCAATGTAAGTAGCTTTTTTAAGCGTAAATGTAAATTGTTTTTTGCCCGTTTTTTGGTAGATATTATAAGCGGTTGTAATAAGTGGATTTTGGATTTCACTGATTTCAAGCAATTTACTGGTTAGTAATCCGGTTGTGAGATCTTTTTTTTGTGCGATGATTTTCCCGTGATCATTGACAATAAAAATGGCGCTATGATCATCAATCGAAAACTTTTTTAATTGCTCTGCAATTAAATCCATGCTGAGATCCGCAGCGGCTACACCAGTTAGTTTGTTGTTAACGTAGATGGGAAATGCAATGCTAATCCCACTTTCAGAAGAACCAAAAAATTGATAAACACCAATCCATGGCTCATCGGGTGATTTTGATTTTTGTGCCGCTATATACCAGGGGCGTTGGCGTGGGTCGTAAACAAGCTTTGTATCTATCTCTTTTTTGATTAAATGCCCCTGGCTATCTTTATAACTTTGTGTGAGTAGAGTGCCATTTTTTTCAACTGAAACACTTTGCGAAATAAATACAGTGTTAGTTGGTATTTGTTTGTTTCTAATGAAGGGAATAATTTGCAAATCGATGGGGTTGTGTAAGTAACGATTTTCAATAAAAAAATTGCCTTTGATGTCGGCCACATAAACACTGGTTAACTGAGGATATGATTCTAGGATAATATGCATAAATGAGGAGAGTGATGCCATATCAGCAATATCAAGCAAGCTATCTTCCAATAGAAAGTTGGCCGTATAGATAAAAGCAGTTGGTCTTAAAAAATTATCTAGTTTGGTGACGATAGCCTCATTAGCATTTTCAATTAGACTGTTGCCTATATTGATAATAGCTTCGTTGCTGCGTTCGCGAGTGTAATAAATAATAACAAGTACAGTGGTTACAAATAATGAAAGAAAGATAGTGAGGATATCTACGCGCAGTTTACGTTTCTTTCTATGAAACACTGGATTACTCCCTGTCAGTTTCTTTTAGCCTTCTCCCATCGTGGGAGAAGGAGGAATACGTTTTTGTTACATTAAGCCATAAACGCGCAGTTTGCGAGTAATTCGATTGGCTGCGTTAACATCTTTAAGCGGTCCTACTTTAACGTGATAAAGTTGTTTTGCCTCGCTAACATAGATAGGTGAAGACAACATGGGGCGTAATTTTCTCTTTAATCGTTCTGCATAAATTCGACTTTTAAATGCGCCAACTTGCAAATAGATATCAGCATTGTCGGCTTTTATTATCTGATGATGTGGAGCGCTATTATGTGCAAACAAGAAGCTTAGCGGATTAGTGAAACCGCGGTGTGCATATTGAACTGGATCAATTGCTTTGACCCTAACAGTTGCTGTTCCGTGGCCTAACATGCCGAGTTTTTTTGCCGCAACATAGGATAAGTCAATAATTCGATTGGCTTCAAAAGGTCCGCGATCATTTACTTTGACAATGATCTTACGGTTATTTCTTAGGTTAGTGACTTCTACATAAGTTGGGAGTGGCAGAGATTTATGTGCTGCAGTCATCGCTAACATATTATAGCGTTCACCATTGGAGGTGTGATGTTCATGAAACATGGTGCCGTACCAGGATGCAGTTCCCACTTCATCGTAATTTCTACTGGATGGCATCACATGATATTTTTTGCCAAAAACGTAATAAACAGGTTTGTTACCAATTCTACTCAAAGGTTCTGATTTAGGCACAGCATCTGGAATTTTTGAAGCATCTACGTAGTAATTGGGTGGTCCATCTTTCTTATGATAGGTCGAACACGCATTAAGAAATAAAAGCCCTATTAAACTGAGACCCAAAAACACAGCGTGGGAGATACGCCACTCACTCTTAAAGGTGGCGCAATTTTCTGTGGTGCTTTTATACATTATTCGTTTTCTCCCTTAGGGCAGTTATGTAGTAGCTCAACCGATATACTGCCATGGCATACAAATCGCTATTATTATACCGTTTTATGACATCAAAGTTAGGGAAACCTAACCAATATTCATGTCTGAAATAGCTTCTTAACTGGACAATCGATACCTTCTGATGGTTTGTGATCATTCCCTTTGGATTAATCCCATATTTTAAAAGTTGCGCTTTTGAATAAGTATGAGATGAACTGTTATTTTTGAGTAAAGCCTCGAGGCGATTTATTTTTTGAATAGAAGCAGGAATGATGACAGATTGACCAGTCTGCCAACCGTGTTTGTTATAGTAATTAGCAACACTACCAATGACATCAACGTCATCATTGGATAAATCGATTTTAGGATAACCTGAAAAATTAATAGCAAAACGTCGATAACTACTAGGCATAAATTGAGGCTGTCCAATGGCGCCCGCATAGGATCCTTTGATGGTCAATGGATTTAAATCTTGTTCTCGAGATAATAATAAAAATGCTTCTAATTCATTGCGAAAAAAAGCTGCTCGAGGCGTATTGCTAAAAGCTAAATTAGATAGCGCATCAATAACACGAAAATTACCCATTCGCGTTCCATATTTGGTTTCAACACCAATCGTAGCTACGATAATACTGGCAGGAACGCCAAACATTTTTTCCGCTCGTTGCAGTGCATCTTGGTGTTTGTTCCAAAACTTGACTCCTTCGCGGATTCGCCATTCAGTAACAAATAACATCTGATAGGAGTACCAAGGTTTTTGTTCGAGTGGCGCTTTGATACTTTTAATTACTTGAGGGCGAATTTTTACACTATCAAAAATTCTGATTAGGGATGCTTCGTTAAATTGGTGCTTTCTTACCATATCATGAATAAATGTTTGTACTTGTGGTTGGTCAATGAAACTTAAGTCCGCAAATGCAGTGCTTGAGCAAAATAGTAATATTAAAATGGTGAAAACTTTTCTTAGCATCTTTTTCTTTCCTCTAAGGCGCACTTACGTTGTTAACAGCTTTCGGTGAGTCTGTATTGACATTAGGATACCGAAACTTGCCATAATCGTCATCATGGATGATCCTCCATAACTAATTAGTGGAAGAGGGATCCCTGCAACGGGCAACACACCCGTTACCATACCAATATTAATAAAAAATGACATGAAAAAAGTAAAGCTGATGCTGGCTGCGAGCAAACGTGTAAAAGTATCCTGGGCCTTGATGGCAATATAAAAGCCACGTATGACAATTGTCATAAATAAAGCAATCAAAACAATACTACCGACAAAACCGAATTCTTCGCCGCAGACGGCAAAAATAAAATCAGTTGTGTGTTCTGGTAAAAAGTGTAAATGCGATTGCGTGCCATTAAACAGACCCTTACCAAACAGCCCTCCAGAGCCAATAGCAATTTTTGATTGAATAATATGGTAACCCTTGCCTAGAGGATCTCTTTCAGGATTAAGAAAAGTTAATACTCGTTGTTTTTGGTAAGCATGAAGAAAATGCCAGATAATTGGAGTGCAAATACTACCCAATATACTCATGCTGATAATAAGCCGCCAACCAAGACCTGCAAATAACAAAACGCTGCCACCAGCAATAATAAATACAATCGCTGTACTTAAGTCTGGTTGTTTTATTGCAAGAAATACTGGAATGAGAATTAAGAGACTTGCCAAAAGAAGCGAGCGAGCGGGAATAGGCAGATGGATGCGATGAAAATGCCAGGCCAGCAACATAGGAATGGCAAGCTTCATCATTTCAGAGGGTTGAAAATGCATAAAACCCAAATTAAACCATCGTTGCGCGCCATTGCCAATACGTCCGATAATGAGCACACCTGCAAGCAAAATAAGGCTCAATAAATAAATCCACGGTGACCAACGTTGGTAAGTGGAGGGCGGTATCTGAGCAAAAACCAGCATGATAATAAAAGCAAATCCAATATGAAATGTCTGTTTTTCAATGCTGAGCATATCTTCGTTACTGGCACTGTATAAAATGGTTAAGCCAAATAAAATCAATAATATCAGACTGATTAATAGAGGCGGATCAATATGCAAAGCTTGCCAAAAATTTCTATATTGCACACGGGACTTAGATTTTTTTATTTGCATTAATCCAACCAGGTTCATGTTGGTTTTACTCCTTGATGAGGTAGTAAATAATAATCTAAAATTTTACGTGCGGCAGTGGCGGCTACTCCGCTATTTTCTGAGATAATCGCAATAGCAATTTTCGGATGATCAACAGGTGCAAATGCAATTAATAAACTATGATCACGTAATCGCTCGGGGAGATAACTTTGATCTTCATGGTCGACTTCATTGATAGTATGTTTTTTTGCAAATACTTGCGCAGTACCTGTTTTGGCTGCAACGGTGTATGCAAGATTTTTTCCGACTCGATACAGTGTTCCTTGCGGTTCAGTGACAGCACCCTGCATCGCATTAATAACAATTTCCCAATTTTGTGGATCATCTAAAATAATGGGTTTAAGTGGGTTGGGTGGTTGAGTGACGGTTAATTTTCCTGGAGATTGTGCAGAAAGCAAAAGATAAGGTGTATAACGTTTCCCACGATTTGCCATGGTGGATACGGCTGCAGCTAGTTGCAATGGCGTGGCTTGTATATAACCTTGTCCAATTCCTGAGTTTAATGTGTCACCTGGGTACCATGAAGCACCTTTTGTTTTACGTTTCCAAGCAGGGGAAGGGACATTGCCAGGTAATTCATCAACAAGATCAACACCAGTTGTTTCACCAAAACCAAATTGGCTAAGAATATCATCAATCGGATGAATACCCATTTTATAAGCCAGTTGGAAAAAATAGGTATCACAAGAACCAACAACGGCTCGATGAAGATTAACTTCACCGTGTCCATGGTGTCGCCAGCAATGAAAGATATGTTCATTGTTACTAAGCTTAAACCAGCCAGGATCAAAGATCGTGTAGCTTGGATCAGTTGCGCCCGTATTTAAACCTTGAAGTGCAATATAGGGTTTGACTGTGGAAGCAGGAGGATACAAACCTCGGATGGCACGATTGTAAAGAGGCTTGTCTGGCGATTGTTGTAATGCTTGGAAATCTTGGTTGCTGATTCCAGCGACAAAAACATTCGGGTCATAACCAGGTTCACTGACGAGAGCTAGTATTTGTCCTGTGCTCGGCTGAATTGCGACAATGGCACCACGGTGGCCTTCAAGTGCAGCAGTGGCTGCAAGTTGCAAATTAATATCAAGGGTCAGATGCAGATCTTCACCTGGATTGGATCTGATTTGATTCAGGGTACGAATCGATTCACCGCTCGCATCATTTTCTACTTGTTGATAGCCTACTTGGCCGTGTAATTCTTCTTCATAGTATTTTTCGATACCCATTTTGCCGATATAGTTGGAGGCGCTGTAATTGACGGGATCAATTTCTTCAAGTTCTTCTGTATTAATTCGCCCTACATAACCTAAAACATGGCTTAAGCTATTTCCATAAGGATAGTAACGTATTAAGCGTGCTTTAACGATGACCCCTGGGAAGCGATATTGGTTTTCTGAAAACTTGGCGAGTTCTTGCTCAGATAAGCGTAATTTCAGCGGGAGTTCTTCAAATCGGCGATGTTCTTTTAATTGCTTTTGAAATTGTGCAATTTCTGTATCAGTAAGAAACACGATTTTTGAAATTTCAGAAAGTGTTTGTGGCATGTCTTGAATTTTGTAAGGAATAACATCTAAGCTAAATACAGGGATATTATCTGCTAGCAGGATTCCATTTCGATCATAAATTAATCCTCGTGTGGGTTCAGCAGGGACTAAATCTAGCCAATTTTTCTTCGATAGGGTGGTATAAAGGTCGTGTTTGGCGTGCTGTAAATAAAATAGCCGAATAATTAGTAGTAGAATTAATAGGGTAATAATAATAAGCGCAACAATCACTCGATGATTGATGAGTCGAATTTCTGCAAAGTGATTTTTGATTGCTATGCGTTTTCGTTGCATGAGATGCCCAATAGTTGACAGGCGAGTTTACCCTGATTAGGTATGTTTTCTCAATAAGATGACAGCATTAAAGGTTAAAATCGATAACTTACATTAAGAATGATGGGTAGTGTGATTCCTGAATTGTGTTTAGCTAGCGCAGCATTTGAATAGTGGAGAGCCCCAAGACTGATCGCAAGCCGTTGCTCAGCCCCGCAGGCGAATCCTAAGCCTATTTGATCTTGGAAGGAGAAATGCATTCCTAGGTTACGCGGCCCAATGTGGGTGCGGCTGAGATAAGATACACCGAGGCTAGCTTCTGCAAAGGGTGATAAATAACTGGTTTTCGTAAAATAATAACGGACGATGGGTGCAATAGAATAAATACTGAGGCTGCGATAGTTATTGGCACCTGATACATGCCAATAACCATAACTCAAATCAAAATAGACTTGTAATTTATCCCAGGTAAGAGCTTCTGGCAGATAACCCGCTGCAATTCGATAGCCGTGTAAATTTCTGGGGTCGTTAGTGGCAAGAGGGTAAGTAATCGTCACATCAAACGGATGGGTTTTTGCTGATGCAGTAGAAAATAAGGCAATCCAGATGAAGATAACCTGAAGCAATTTCCTTGTCACAGTTTGTATCCTTCCCTTGAAATCAATTTAAAATCATACCATGATTTTAAAAAATCTCTATTGTTGAATGCGATTCACCTATAAGTGCGGAAAAATTATTTACATAGATCGCTTAGTAGGGCAATTTGTTCATCGTTATCGTTTAATGCAGAAATATAATTAAATTTTTTCCCGCCAGCTTTTATAAATTGCTCTTTGCCGCGAATAGCAATTTCTTCTAAAGTTTCTAGGCAATCGGCAGAAAAACCAGGAGAGATGACGGATAATTCAGTGATTCCTTGTTGCGGTAATTTTTTTAAAACCATATCAGTATAGGGTGCTAACCACTTAGCTCGGCCTAATCGTGATTGAAAAGCGATGGACCATTGGTTTGGTTTTAATTGCAATTTTTCTGCAACTAACTTAGCAGTCAAATGACAGCGTTCTCCGTAGGGATCGCCTTGTTTAACAGAACGCAGGGGAATGCCATGAAATGAAAATAATAAATATTGAGTTGGTTTGTTTTGCTTGATGCTATTGGCAATTGCTTCGATATAGAGTGGGTGATCTGCATAGTCATTCATGAAATGAACTTCAGGTAATTTTTGCCAGGTTTTCAGTACATCCATAACTTGATTGAATGATGAGCCGGTTGCAGCGCTTGAATGTTGCGGATAAAGCGGCAGGACTATTATTTTTTCGCAGTTTTTTTTACGTAAAGATTCTAAAGCATTTTTTATGGAGGGTTGACTATAATGCATACCCAGTGCGACATGAGCAGTCTCAGTTAATTTTTTTTGTAATTTCTCGGCAATGCGTTGAGTGATCACCAAAAGTGGTGAACCTTCTTTGGTCCAGATTTTTTGATAGAGTTTTGCTGATTTTTTTGAGCGTAAAGGCAGGATCAGTCCGCGCAAGATCGGTTGCCAAAGCACGGGAGGGATATTCACTACCCGTTTATCGGATAGAAATTTTTGCAGATATTTTTTTACGGTAGCAGGACTCGGATCTGCTGGAGTACCAATATTAGTTAACAATATACCTGTTTTACTTGTCATTATATTTGAATCCCAAAGCGGCTAGACGGTCTTTAATGTTAGGGTGGGTTGAGAATAAATCAGCAAAGGATGACATGCCAGTGATGCCAGCTTGAGTGGGATCAAAGATATAGGCTTCGCGGCGCACATTTTCATGAGCTGTATTCTGGTAGGCGTAAGAATAGGTATCTTGATTTTGTGCATGGTCTTGATTAATTTTGAGTAAGGCAGATGCAAGCGGATGGCTGTCACGCAGTAATTCTACTGATCCAGCATCAGCCATATATTCACGTGTTCGGCTGAGATAAAGCAATAATAAGACGTTGATAACCGGTAATAAATAACGTAACAACATGATAATGCCAGCTAATGCATTGCGAGAACGATCTTCTCCATTTCGTCTACCAAAAATCATATTATAAAATAAGAGATCAAGAACCATGATAATCAGGTTTGCTAATAAGGAAGCCATCAAAGTGAGTTTAATGTCCATGTGGCGAATATGACTTAATTCGTGTGCCATTACTGCTTGTAATTCTTCGCGGTTAAGCTTTTGCATCAAGCCGCGAGTGATGGCGACCATGGCAGATTTTTCGCTATAGCCGCTGGCGAAAGCATTCATATAGTCAGCTTCAATAATAAAAACTTTTGGCATGTACTTTAAGCCTGCTGCAATTTTCAATTCTTCGATAATGTTGTAAAGTTGTTTTTCTTGTAATGATTGAGCAGTTTCTGGAGTGATTTCGTGGTATTCAGTGCCAAGTAACATTAGTTTGTCACTAAAAGCAAAAGTGATGAACAATGAAAAAGCGGCTACACCTAGCATGACCAATGTTGCATAAGGGAAAAGCTGTAGTGTCATGAGCGCCTGAAAAATTTGTGAAAGAGGTGCAGTTTGGTAAGTTCCAGAATAGATGTAGGTATCAACTAATAATCCGACTGCTAGATAAATTAAAAAAAATAGACCAATAACGAAAATAGTTTTTCGATTATTGGTGCGTATGGATTTACGCCAGTCGGCGGTAGAGGTCATGTTTATCATTGTCTTATAGCTTAACCGTATACTTTTCTTGCTCAGCAACTTTTTCTTCGCTTAATTGCCAATAAGGATAATTAAAATCTAATTTAGCTTTAGACATAGAGACAACCATGGAAGCAAAGAAAGATTTTTTGGTCGCATTGTAATTTTCTACGCTGTCGTTATAGGCTTGCTTAGCGAAAGCTAGTTTGTTTTCTGTGCTAACAATTTCTTCTTGCAATTGCAGGCAATTTTGATTGGCTTTCAAATCAGGGTATTGTTCAAATACCAAATTAATTTTAGAAGCGATTTCAGAAATTTTATTTTCAGCGGCAATGCGGCCAGCTTCATCACCGGATGTTTTTGCAGCTTGTGCCTGGTTACGTAATGCAACCACGTCTTTCAAAGTGGTTTGTTCATAGTTCATGTAATTTTTGACAACATTGATGAGTGACTCGAATACTTTAAATCGACGATCGAGTTGGATATCAATTTGTTTTTGATTGTTTCGAACGGACTCAATGATGGCGACAATGTTATTGTAAGTGAATACAATATAGCCACCTATAACGAGGAGAATAAGGAAAATAGTTAATCCAGTACCCATAATAGTTGACTCCTTTTGATTAAGGCATAAATTATACCACTTTCTATTAATTTTCAGGAAGAGCCAAATGTCAGATATTACGTTAAATTTAACCCCTAATCTTTATGATTATTTTCAAAAAATCTCTTTACGAGAGCCTGAAGTATTAAGAAAACTTCGCGAGCAAACTCATAAAATGAGTATGTCACAAATGCAGATTTCGCCGGAGCAAGGGCAATTCATGCGTTTGTTGATTGAGTTAATGCAGGCTAAGAAAACACTGGATATTGGTACTTTTACTGGTTATAGCGCATTGTCTGTGGCACTAGGTTTGCCACCGCAAGGGAAAACAATTTGCTGTGATATCAATGGGGAGTGGACAAAAATCGCTAAAAAACATTGGGAAATGGCAGAGGTGGCTGACCGTATTGAATTGCACTTGGCTCCTGCTTTGGAAACATTACAAAAGCTACTCGATGAGGGTCAAGCAGGAACCTTTGATTTTAGTTTTATTGATGCAGATAAATTAAATTATGAAAATTATTATGAGTTTTCATTGAAATTAGTGCGTAAGGGTGGCTTGATAGCGGTTGATAATGTTCTATGGGATGGGAAGGTGGCTGATCCTAGTATTGATGATGCTAATACGGTGGCGATTAGAAATTTAAATCAAAAATTGTTGAAGGATGAGCGTGTGAGTATTTCTATGTTGTCGATTGGAGATGGGTTAACTTTGGCTTTGAAAAGGTAGGGGCGACCGGCGGTCGCCCAAGCTGCTAATGGCGCTGTTACTGCTAAGCGGTGTTAATATATAGTTAAGCAGGGCGACCGCCGGTCGCCCCTACATACACCACAGATTATGCGGGGATTGATCCTACCCTTGCGCTTCAAGAAACAACAATCTCTTTATGCCGTGCAAACAAACAATCCACCCACAAATTACTCAAATGCTCCTGAAGCCGATTTTGCACCAACCGTTCATCGATATTATCAAAATCAATTAACTCTAATGGTTGATCTGGCCAAGAACAGGCGAAAACAGCTTTAGTACGCTTACCACTTTCAGGATCAATTTGCCATTGTAAGCATTGAGCGCAGACGCCTTTCAGCATGCACTGCATAGTGCTGTAAACGGAACCAAATACCCGTGGGTCTTTGAGGAAATGTTCATTTAAACTGGTTTTTCTAGCTTCCTGGAAGAGGCGCAGGAAGGTGCTATTGCCGATGACATAAATTCGATCGACTTCTTTTAAGGGAATTTCTGACGAGTGATGCAATAGCGCATCTGGAATATTTCCTGAAACTAAATGATCTTGTGGACGAGTTACAATTTTTTCTCCTGATGCGATAGACCAGAGAATTAAATCAGCAGCACTTTCTATTCTCTCTTGGCAATAAATATCTTGCTTAGTTTTGAAATGGCCGAGATAGATAACGCGATTGCCTGTTGCGCGCAAAGCAGGACCATAAGTGCTTATGAGTGGAATGCTTAGTTGATTACCAATGATTAATACGGTTTCACTTTCATCGGTGATTTTGGCGCGAACGCCTGTGGGTCCCATGAGTGATACTGTTTCACCTGGTTGCAGATGGCTGCAGAGTTTAGAACTTGCGCCACTCTCAATGACCATAAATGACAATGTACCTTTGTCTTTGTCGCAGTCAGCTGCAGTCAGTGCCAATGGTTCCATTTGCAAGGTAGTGCCATTAATATGTTGTGCAAATGTTTCATAATTTTGTAAGCGATAAAATTGGCCTGGTTGAAAATGTTTTGCAGCCAAGGGAGATTTGATCGTAATCTCAACGACATTCTCGGTATATCTTTTGACTTTCTCTACTCGAGATTCAAATAAATCATGAATGTGATTTGCAAATTTTTGATATTCAGCCGCATCACCTTTTTTATGCAAATGATCTTTCAACACTTCAAGAATTTTAGGATAAGTGCGCAAACCTGATGCGATTGCTTTTACTACGCTGCCATGAAAAACAGGGTGGGTATCACCCACTAAACTAACACGATAATAATCCTTTTGGTAGGATGTGAAAGGACCAAAATTAGGATCTTTGCAATGAGTGATGCTATTGGCTGGTTCAAGCTGGCCATTTTTATCTTCGTAGTGATGATATTGATAACGGTGGCGTAAGAAAGTGCCTTCATGTTCAAAGCCATAAGCCACATTAGGCTGCGTACCAGTTGCTACAAAAATAGATTTCGCAGAAAGATGAACTACTTCATTGGTTGCTTGCCATACTGCATCAATACCAAGAATTCGTCGATGACAGACTAAGGTTTCCACTTGTCCGTATTGATCAAGATCAACAGAAGCAGGCTCGAGTGATTGTAGGTAAAAAATGCCTTCATCCAGCGCTTTTTTTAATTCTTCGTGATTGTTGATGTAAGCAGGAGAATCCTGCATGCGACGTCGATAAGCAATAGTTACACCACCCCAAAGATGGATTAACTTAATGAAGTTTGGTTTTTCTTTATGGATTTTGGCACGTTCACGTTCTTTGCGGACTGCTTTTCCATGGGTTAAAAACTCTTCTAAAATCTCAAGTGATGCTGGATCTAAATTTTCTAGTACCGCTTCTTTTCCTAAGGCACTCACAAGGTTTTCGTAGCGATCTAGCACTTTTTCAACTTGGGTAATGTAGTAAGCTTGTACTTCAGTGGCTGTATCAACACCTGTTAAACCGCCACCAATGACGATGGCAGGTAATCTGACTTGTAAATTAGTGAGACTGCTTTTTTTTGCGGCATTTCCTAGTTGCAGTGCCATTAGGAAATCATTAGCTTGACGCATGCCAGGTGCCAGACTGCCAGGAATACTCAATGCCTTGGGAAGGCCCGCACCCACTGCAATTGCAAAATGATCGAAACCCATTTCCCAGGCATCTTCAATAGTGACTGTACCGCCAAAACGAGTACTGCCAAATACTTGAAAATACGGTCTACGCATCAAGCTAAGATAAATTAATTTCAAAAAGTTTTTATCCCAGCGAACAGTAATGCCATATTCTGCAACGCCGCCAAAGCCTGCCATTAATCTTTCATCGAGTGATTCTTTTAAATCTTCAAATCGATAAACAGGTTGTTTGATTAATTTTTCAGGTAGCGGTTCAATCTTTAAACCATCAAATCCGACGACAGCAAATCCTTCCATTAATAAATGGTGTGCAAGGGTAAAACCTGCAGGACCCATGCCCGCAATCATAATTTTTAAACCATTGTAAGGTTTCATGATGGGTTGTTCTAATCGCAAAGGATTCCAGCGAGTCAACAAATCATAAATTTCAACACCCCAAGGCAGGCTCAAGACATCGGTTAAAACACGTGTCTCAATTTGCGGAATATCAACAGGATCTTGCTTCTGATAAATGCACGCTTTCATGCAATCATTACAAATACGATGACCTGTCGCAGGACACATGGGGTTATCTACCATCACCATGGCAAGTGAGCCAATGCTATGGCCATCGCGTTTTAAAATATTCATTTCAGAAATTTTTTCTTCTAGAGGGCAACCGGTTAGTGTCACATCGAGAGGGTTCTTTTTTAATCCTTGCGCTGGATCACCTTTCTTAACCGGAAAACCTTTGGAGCAAAAATCACCTTCATGATCATGACAATAGATACAATAATTAACTTGGTCTTGTACCTCGCGTGCTGAGGCGCGTGGATCCGTGAGTGTAAAGCCATCACGTAAGCGTAGCTCCTCTTCCGGTATGGCGAGTTTGTGATTATCACAAGTTTGGGTTGGAACCAGGTCTTCAAATTCCAATCGTTCGGGAATATGGAAGCTAGACCAATGTTTTACTTCCTCAAAAGAAGCCAAGGCACGTGCACACCACTGAGTTAATTTTTCAATTTCTGCAGTATATTTTTCTGTATTAGCCAAATAGTCATTCGCTAGGAGGGCAACGGCTAGTTCTTTGTCTTTTGTTTGTAGGGGCATTTTCTTTAATTCGCTGTCTAGCCATTGATTGAGTTCAGCGAAAGAGGGAAGGGAGTCAACCTGCAGCAAAAGCTTTTTGGCGCGGCGTAATACAAAGAATTTTTTAAAAGCAGAGACAGGGTTACTCGATAGCGTTGTTGTTTGTAAGGCATCTGCTGCTTCTTCAATGTGAAAAAGTACTACAATAAACTCTTCTAAATATTTGGATACATTGATTAATAATTCGCTAATGGCAATCGGATCTAAGGCTTTTGTTTCATGTCGATAAGCCATTAAATCAGAATGAACTTGGGGGTTTTTAGCTTTAAGTTGATTTAAAAAAGCCTGGTCAAGTCGTTCTAACCCCTGTGAATGAAATAACTCTTCATAAGCGA
>Ga0206802_1201_pt1 | contig 13559 bp, 15 predicted proteins | sample Alteio_BWOrgCont_63_FD_152902 | JGI IMG/M metagenome (GOLD analysis project Ga0206802, IMG submission 152902) | Enriched cells from forest soil in Barre Woods Harvard Forest LTER site, Petersham, Massachusetts, United States -... | ecosystem: Environmental > Terrestrial > Soil > Temperate forest >... | reverse complement strand
CCTTTAAGCCTCAACCTGTTAGGATGTATTATGGCGATGAAAAACCGTTTTCGCTTGGTCAAGTATGGGAGCTACAGCGGGATGTATTATTGGCATGACACAGTCACCGGTCAGCGCGCGTCGCTTGGTACGAAAGACAAGACGAAGGCCGTTGAACTTTTAGTGGCGAAGAATGAGTCGGCGCGCGACCCATCCTTCAATCTTCAAAAATCGCGGATTTACGCCATGGCCGCCGATCCGGCCTCCGGATCGCGCACTTGGGGAGCATCGATTGGCGCCCTGATCGCCAGCAAACCCAAAGACAGCGAGAATCGGGCCCGGTTGGAACGATTTTCCAAAGAGAAGGCACTCAAGCCAATCCTAAAAGTTGTTTTCCTTGAAACGCGGGCGGAACAACTGCTCAATGTGCTGGTTAGCACGAACACGTTCCTGCGCCGCGTTCAAAACTTTTGCGTCGGCATGAACTGGCTGCCGTGCCCAATCCTTCCGCGCAAGCTGTGGCCCCCCGTCAAATACAAACGCAAACGCTCAATCCTGTGGGAGGAACATGAGCGGATTGTCAAGCGGGAGCGCAATGCTGAGCGGCGCGGGTTTTACGACCTCTGCTGGTACTTGGGCGGTTCTCAAAGTGACGTGGTTTGGCTCGCCGCCGAGGATGTGGATTGGACCGACTGCACGGTGTGCTACGACCGGCAGAAATTGGGGTCGCTTGACCAGACCCAAATTCATCCCCCACTGATCCGGTTCGGGAAGAAATGCGCCGAGGTCCTACGGTCCCTGCCACAGTCCGGGCCCCTCTTTCCAAATCTGCGCAAGGTCAAGGCCAAGGACCGGGCCAATGAATTCCGCCAACGCTGCCAGGGACTCAACATCGCCGGCGTAACATTACACTCGTACCGGTATTCCTGGGCGGAACGCGGACGGAAATCGGGATATCCACTCCGCTACGCTCAGGAGGCGCTGGGTCATAATTCCAAAGCCGTCCATATCGCGTACGGGAAGCGCGCGCAGGTCACGATGCCATCTCTGGAGGAATACGAAGAGACTGCAGCCAAAAAGAACGGCCAAAGCCAAACGGCCCAAGGTTGCGACGCGCATGCTCCGCAGCCTCAACTCTAACTCCTGCTGATGACAGAGCCCACGACCTCATCTTCCGGGCTGTCTGCCTGGACAGGAAACCAGATTGCCCGGCGCTTAATGATCTCCTTGTGAAAATGTTCCAATGCAGCCGTGGTTCTAGTCCGATCTCTTCCAAGACTGCTTCAGCTCGGCGTTTCAGTTTGGGGTCAATCCGGCTATTGACTCTTGTGTTCATGTGCCCAATGTGACCCAGACGTGGCTCTTGTCAAACCGCCTGTTTGCATTGTATTGGTATTCGCCGTCCGCCGCCATGATTTCATAACCCAAGGCTGGAAACCGGGGGTGGTCGCCCATTCGGACACTGAGATCAATCGGCAACGCCAACCCTCTCACCTCGTTCTGCTCAGCTTCCTCTCAATGGGGACGCTCCTTTACCGCTTACTAAGGAGCGTCAGCCATTCCGTTTTTTCAAATCACTGCGCACCAAACCGTAAACGCGGTCCAGATTCCGCTTGGTTAGTTCTTTCAGAGAACAAAATGGCTTCTTCATTTTAAGCCTAATTGAAAGTTCAGGATAATAGATTTCGTTCGTTTTACCGATTTGAGCCATCGCGGTTTTGATAGACTTTATGCGCTCAGATATAAACACGTCGGGAGCTTTTGATTTGTAGCCTCGCTTCTGAATGGCCTTTTGCTGGCGATACCATGCCTCCGCATCAGCCATTTTCGCAGTTGGCAAATCCTCCCGATGGCCCAGCCTAAAGTGATTTTTGAAGCGACCTCCCCACATCGCATAGGCTCCGTGCCTCGTCATGCTGACTTCGCCCTGTGCGAGATCCTCGATCCACCGCCCAATCTGATTTACTTCCTCGGAGGTACCACGTCTTTATGGACCATTGGACGCGTGGCTGCGCTGATTAAGGAGCAAGCCGGATGCGATTATCATCCCGGACATGTTTGGAGAATTTTGCGCGGCTTGGGCTGGAGTTCGCAGCGTCCCGTCGGCCGGGCTTTGGAGCGGGATGAAGCGGCCATCGCGCACTGGAAGAAGAAGCCATGGCCTGCCATTAAAAAAAGCCCGCCGAGAGGGGCGCACGATAGTCTTCGTAGACGAGAGTGGAATTACCCAAAAGCCCCATCGAGTTCGGACCTGGGCGTGGCGTGGCCAGACTCCAATCCTGCAGCATCATTTCAATTGGGACAATCTGGCGGCCATTGCCGGCATCACCCTCTGGAACTTTTACTTTCGCATATATGAAGGGTCCATCAAGGCGCAAGAAGTCGTCGACTTTTTGGGCCTGCGTCATGTGTCTGGCAAACTCCTCATCGTCTGGGACGGATTGCCCGCCCACCGCAGCCGGTTGGTCAAAGAATTTCTGGCTCAACAAAAAGGCCGGGTTTGGCTGGAGCGGCTGCCGGCCTATGCCCCGGAATTAAATCCTGTTGAGTATATTTGGGGCTACTGGAAGAAACACGAGCTCCCAAACTTCTGCCCCAAAGACTACTTTGAGCTAAGTTCCCAAGCCCGCAAAGCCCTCGGCCGAATGAAGAAAAGAAAAACCCTTGTCACCGCATTCTGGAAACAAGCTGAATTGTTTTAGAATGTCCCTATATTATGCGATTCTCAATAGGTCTGCGGTTTCTTGAAATCACCCTGCTGGTAGGTGATTTGCTTGGCGAATTCAACCCAAGCGGCGTCCTTCGCTTTGCCCAAACCGTGAGAATTTATTGACGCCTTGGTGCAACCTACGGCGCAGTTTTTGGTCGGTCGAAAAATCACCGGGCATCCTTCGATCCTGGGAGAGGTCGAACACAGCTGGAACAAGTTTGCACCAAGTTAAATCACCGGCTCCGCCAAAAATAGCGAACATAGTCGGTTCAATTAGGTCTGTCGCCATCGCAGTGCTCAATCCGTCTCCCATTCGGGGTAAAAGGTGACCTGGGCGTCGGTCGCTCGCGAGTGGGGGAGCCGAAATGGTCTCGCGGGGCCTGTCATCCATCATTTTCCAAGCATTTTGGCAATGATGAAGATTACTATCGCTCCAAAAAGACCTCCGCCGCCAAGGAGGTAAATAAGCGAATAGCCGGCGGCAGCAAACATGTGTGGTATCAGTAGGGCGAGCATAAGTATTTCAAATTTAATTATCCCTGCAGCCAGCCTTCTAGCTGCAGGGACATTTGTTGATTAGCGAGATACTGTTTCAGCACGGTTGCGGTAAGGGCCGCCAGAACGGATGCCGCGTTGAACTTTCCCCTCCGGCTTTCGGGTGGCATCCGCCGATGGGTCATCACCTGGTTCGCCCAGTGCCTTTTCGTTGCTGCCGGAACGTGCCAGTTTTGTCAGCGATTCGTTGGCGGCCTTTTCTTCTTCAAGGATTTCCTCAAGAATGGTAGCGGCCTCCTCATTCCCCAGCACGCCAGCCCATTCATGCAGACAACCGTAAGAGGCTGTCTCATAGTGTTCGACCTTTTGACCAGCCGAAATGAGAGCAGCATTGATGGCCGGCGAACCCTTGAAATCCGCTGCAATTTCATCGCCTTCCTTCAAAAGTCCGACAGTGGCTTCGCACGTCTTGCCCTTTGCTTTCTCGTCGAAGCAATGAAAGACTTGCTCGACTTTCGTCACATGGCCTTCGGTTTCTTTCAAGTGGTTTAGAAGTGCTTCCTTCAGTTTCTCACAGGTAGCGGCTTTGGCCAGCTTTGGCAATGCCTTCACGATTCGTCGTTCGGCATCATACATGTCGGCCAGTTCGTCCAGGAACAGATTTCTCAATGTTTTCATATCTTTGTCCGTGATTTCCGAGTGTGACAACTATCGGGCAAGAACCGGGTCTTTGGCCAAACGCCGTCCACCGTCTCGGTTTGTTCCCTTAGGCGGGGATGACTCTCCGGTCACACAAATATCCTCGGCGCCGGCGTTGGTAAAGATATCCTTGGCCTTGCTAATCTCGTCAGAATTCTCGGTATGGACCGAAATGAGGAGATTTCCTTCCTGGATCTTGCCCTCGTAGCGTTTGGCTTCGATTTCTGGAATGCCCAGGCCGATTAAACCTCCGGCGATGCCGCCGACGGTTGCGCCAATGGCCGCGCCACTCAAGGCCGCAATAATCGGCCCGGCGGCAATGAAGGGGCCAACGCCTGGTATGGCCAAAGCGCCAATCCCAGCAATCCATCCCAAGGCGCCCCCAAGGACGCCGCCGGTACCCGCCCCAGTGGCGACTCCTTCTGGCGCCTTTGTATTTTTCTCGTGAGCGAAATCGCGGGTTGTCTCCTTATCGGGAAACAAAACGGAAATGTCGTTGTTTGAGAAGTTGGCACCCCTAAGCTGATCGACAATTCGGTCGGCTTGGCCTCGAGATGTTGATATGCAGAATACAGATTTCTTTGACATAATATTATAAACCTTCGTTGTACTGAGTTTTGACGTTGACCGAATTAATTGTTGCTTGTGAGTTTCACTTCCAAATGGTTCTCAACATTGTCGGCATGGGCGGCAGTATGGGCCATCTCTCCGATTTGGTTCTTCTCTTCTGCGCTCTTAACGGGTCCGCGCAGCGTCACATGTCCGTTTTGAGTAATGATTTTGACATTCTTTGCATCCACGGACAATTCCTTGTCAGCCATGATTTGTTTTCGAATATTCCTTGTTATATCCAGGTCAGCTTTAGTATTGCCTTGGTCCAACGGGGTGACTGCGCTGTCATTTTGGTCGCGAACGTTGCGCGCCGTATTATCCGCATCCACTGTCTCGTTTGTGCTGAAGTAAGGCGCGACATGGTAGGCGCCATATACCTGGCCTACGTAGCCTGGTTGATTAAATTGAGGCCACTCGCCGGTCTTGAAATGCGGTGCGATACTCAACGCCTCCTTGGACACGTCAAGTCGGAGGGCGTCCCGTTCCTGGGTGTACCGGAGTGTCGTTGGAGGCACGGCGCTGAGCTCGTCCCCCATGCCTAGAAATCCGCCAGAAGACACCACTACCGCGACGATGCGGCCGGAAGAGAGGTCCACCAGCATGTTCTCAACCTTGCCCAACTTTTCACCTTGGTTATTCTTGACTGTCATACCGAGGACATCGCTCACTTTGGCGGTGTCCTTGAGATTTGCCCGATGCGACAAGTGAGTCATATGCGCGGCGGTTGGATTAGAATCGTCGGCTGCGTGTATGGCTCCGGGTGTTTCCTGGGCCACGGCTGATAGGCACATCATGGAGCCAGTGCAAGCTCCCAGAATAAGTTGAAGATGACATTTCATATTTTTATTGTGACTTATTTATTGCAAGAGTGATTTGACTTCCTTTCGTGGAAAGCCTTGATCACGTGGATTACCTTAACGCTGAAATATCCTCGTCACCAGGGAGGTCTAGTACTACGAGGGAATGCACTACAGGGCTGTTGCCAGGCCTTGAGTTTAATTCTTTAGGAATTCGCCCAAACTGAACATAGAAGCAGACCAAGATTCCCTGCCGAATATCTGCCAACGCGCATTGGACGTTGGTTCAAGAATTATTGCGCAGCGTACCAGGATGCATGCCGATATTCTAAGCTGAGGGGAGTTCGATCCAAAACCGGCTGCCTTTCCCAAGTTCAGATTCCAATCCACAAGTGCCTCTCATTCGCTGCATGGCGCGAGCTACGATGGCCAAGCCCATACCTGTACCTTCGTACAAATCTGCATTGACGCCACGTTCGAAGATGCCGAAGATTTTCTGATGTATTTCAGCAGGTATGCCTATCCCCTGATCTTCCACCCAAATGCGAACACGATGATTAAGACCCTCGGTTTGGACGGAAGTTAAGACGGCAGGCGACGCTTCACTTGCGCTAAACAGCAGGGGTGAGGAGCGGGTGCTTGGTGAATTCTCTGATAGAACCTCGCTGTAAATGCTAATCTTCGCTGGAGAGGCTGTTTCCACGAATTTAACCGCATTGTCAATTAAATTCGCAATTACTTGTTTGAGCAGCTCCTTATTTCCATGCACTGCATGGAGCCCGGAATTCACTGTAACTGCCATGCGCACTTCATTACCGCGCATTGAGAGAACATTCTCGATAATTGGCTGCATCTCAACGCGTGATAGGGGGACTTCCTGCCGCGAAACCTTACTGAAATCCAAAAGGTTGAGGATAAGTGTCTCCATTCGATGCGGCGTTTGCGCCAATCGTTGAACAATGCGCCTTACGCCCGGCGTCAGCTCTTTTTCGAAGTCCTCGAGCAATATATTGCAGAAACCAATCATTCCGCGAACGGGCGCCTTCAGATCATGCGCCAGGGTATAGGAGAACATTTCGAGTTCTGTAATTGTCTCCTGAAGCCGGGTCGTCCTCTCTTCGACCATCTGTTCCAAATCCTGCGCATGATTGGCGAGTTTGTCTTTGGCTGCGACAAGAAGTTCACTCGTCTTTTCACGGTCCACCGCAATAGCAAGATATTGTCCAATCGTCATTAATAAATCGGACTCGTCTGTAGCGATGAAGTCGCGGCTGCTACTTGCGAAACAGAGCAGCCCGAGGAGTCGATCATTAGCGAACAGAGGAACCCCAACAGCCGAAGCCAGTCCCGCGTTTTTTAGAGGGGAATAATCTGACTCGACGCTGTTTTGAATAGAGTTGAAATGCGTTATTTCGCGTGACTGAGCTAATCTGGTGAACAGGGGATAATTTTCGAAGTCCTTTTCCGCGTGAAGTGATATACCACCAGCTTCGTAAAGGGTGAGAACCCCGGTTTCAGGGTCTCGCAAATAGAATACGAATGAGTCGAAATCCAAATGTTCAGCGACTTTGAAAAACAGTTGGCGCATGGATTTCCAAGGCGTTTCTGATTTCAAAAGATGGGCCAATATCCAAGAGAGAATTTCCTGCCGGCGATGCTGTCGAATCAGCGCCTCAGCTTGGCGTTCTCGTTGGGTCACATCCTCGATCACGACAATTATTCCGGATACGGCCCCATTCGAAAGCAGTGGAGCAATCCGAGCCGTCTGTCGCATCAAATCTTGTCCACCTTCGTGCTTGGGCGCCGACAGCGGCAGCAAATGATGATGCAACGTCGTGGAAAGGACGGTGGCTTCGCCGTTCGACGCCCGTTCGAAGGGCGGTGTTAACCCGCGTTCGGCAATTTCAGGAAAAATGGCGAATATGCTTTTTCCAATGACCTCCTTCACGCTCAGGCTGCTGTGCGTTTCCATCCAATGGTTCCAACCTTGAATTCGAAATGATGGGTCCAAAGTGAGGACCCCATAAGGTGCAAATTGCTGAACCCAAGAAAGAAGTGCCTTCTCCCGGTTCGATTCCGAATTCTCTTCAACTCCAGACATGAATGAATCGCTTAGGCAAGCTCTCGGTCTTCCCATTTCTTCAGTTCGGCAAGCAGCGTTTCAAGGGATGTGACGCCGAGGATTATCACCAGATATCCGCTTACATTGTTGACTCGAATATGAAAGCTGGTTTGGATGATCAAAGCATATTCGAGCCCCTGATCATGGATCGTGATGGAGCGAAGCACCTTTTCAACCGATTCAATCTGAAGGGAGGGAACAGTGAACGTAACTTGAACCTTCAATAAGTTCCCGAAAGCCCCGAGGCAAGCATTCAAGACTATGTTTCCAACCTCGGTGATCACTTCGCGCGCAGCCCCGTCAAAGCCAGTCATGTCCGGTCGGTCTGTCAAAAGGCGATTCAAAAGCAAGGCAGCCTCTCGATCTAATAAGAGAATGGCATTGCCCGTGATAGGCCCGGAGAAAACCTGGTTGACGCTGGCTACTTCACCTTCGAGCATTTTTTCCAATTTATTGGCTATTTCCGTGATGCGATGGATGGCGACTTCGGGAACTTCCAGTGTGATGCGGTGCCCAGTTAAATCGGACAACGCCGACGCGGCTCTCGCATAGCCGATATTAATCAGTTCCGTGAGGGCATCATTCTGGCTGGCGGTCAATTCCATGCATCGCCTCCAGACTGAATAAGTGAGAGCATTTCGCCCAACTGTTCCTTGTTGACGGGCTTGTTCAAAATGGCCGAAGCCCCTCCTGCTTTGGCTTGATCTCGGGTTGATCGTTGGATATCGGCGGTCAGAATGATGACGGGCAATTTTGGATTGAGTTGTTTGAATTTCGCCAAAACGTCCAACCCTTGCATTCCGTGCATGACCACGTCCAAAATGACAAGGTCATGTTGTTCCAGAACATAACGTTCCAATCCTTGCGCGCCATCCGAAGCTTCATCCACTTCGAAGCCAAATTCTTCCAGTATCTTCCGCGTCAAACGACGGGCCAACCCAGAGTCGTCAACGATAAGGATTTTGCTCTTCATAATCGTTTACAGATTTCATCCGCCATTGATGCAAGCGGCACGGAGGCATCGCTCAGACCGCTCTCAACCACGGAACGCGGCATCCCGTAGATAATACAGCTCTCCTCGGACTCGGTCAATATAATGCCCCCTTGGGCTTTGATCCAGGCCGCACCTTGTTTGCCGTCATCCCCCATCCCCGTCATCACCACACCCATGGTGCTGCCGCCATAAACCTCGGCGGCCGACTGGAAAAGCACATCCACTGATGGCCGATGCGGCTTATCCGAGGGTTGGAGCGAAAGTTCAACGATGATGTCGCCGCGGGCGGTTCGCCTCAAGGTCAAATGCCGTCCTGCGGGGGCAATGAGGGCTTCTCCGGCCCGAACAGGGCACCCTTGATGGGCTTCCCGGACTGAAAGTTTGGAGATTTCCGCAAGTTTTTCCGCGAAAAAAGCGGTGTAGCCCACCGGCATGTGCAAGACAATGACCAATGGCACCGGAAATTCCGCTGAAAACTGAGGAACAAGATAACGCAGTGCTTGAGGTCCCCCTGTGGAAATTCCGAGCACAACTATGCCGATTTTGGACGGGGCGCGCTGCGCGGCCAATGGCACACCTTTTTGGGCTGCTGCCTCAGGCAAAGCCAGAAATGAGCGCGCCCCAGCCGCCGCCTTGACCTTCGAGCAAAGCTCCTGGCGAATCTCCAGAAGATCGTCGTTCGCAAGTGCCGTTGGTTTCCTGATGAAATCGATCGCGCCAGCCTGCAAAGCCGCAAGGACATGTTCGCCGTCCTGCGGAGACGCCGTTAAAATTAATATTGGAACCGGACTAATGGCCATTTGGCGTCGAACGAATCCCACACCGTCCAATTCCGGCATATTTAAGTCACAAGTAACAACGTTGGGTTTTAGTTTCGCGATCATTTCCAGACCCTCGCTGCCGTTACGGGCGGATCCCACAACTTCGATATGAGGATTGCTCGAGAGCATTTCTCGGACGACTTTCCTGACGAAGGCCGAGTCCTCCACGATAACGGTTCTTATGAGTGGCATGATTTATTCAGATACGCACATAGGCCAAGGCGCCCGCAATTTCCCGAAGTTCAAAATCCGTGGTCATCCGCAGAAGTGACTCCGCCGCGCCCACGAACAGGTGTCCGCCGGGCGGCATTCTTAGGGCCAACATCGCAACGGTTTGGCGAACTGCATGGGGTGAAAAGTAGATGAAAACATTCCGACAAAAAACGACGTGCGAGCGTGCTAGGGGAGCGATCTCAGCAAATTCAAATAGATTGACGCGTCTGAATTCAACACGGTTTGTAATTTCGGAACACAGTTTCCAGCCACCTGATACAGGAGTGAAATATTTTTCTCGCAAAGCCAAAGGGAGCGTTCGGAACGATTTTTCGCGATAAATGGCAGCCCGCGCCTTTTCCAACGCATTGGGGCTGGCGTCGCTGGCGACGATCTCAATTGGATTCGAACCAAGCCCGGCTTCTACCAACGCAATGGCCAGTGAATAGGGTTCTTCACCAGTCGCACACGCTGCCGACCAGACCCGGAATGGAATGGCATGCTTTTCAAACCATGCGGGAACGACGACTTTAACAAAGGCATTAATCTGGGCATTTTCGCGCCAGAAATAGGTTTCCTGGACGGAAAGGGATTCCCACGCCTGATCCCACTCGCCAGCCTTGTTGTCTTTTAGGACGTAATAATACTCCAGGAACGACTGGCATCCGAATTTTTGAGCGCACGGCTCTAGCTTTTCCAGAAGGACATCCGTTCGGCCATCTTCGAAATAGATACCTGTCCGCTCATGAATCAAATCACGGAGAAGCCCGGGTACCCCTTCTGGTACGCGAAGGCGATTTTGCCCACCATTCGTCGGCATAAGATTTGGATTCAGACGGCGCCGACTTTCTCAGTAGATGGCGATTTCGAAATTCGCTTGGCGTTACTTGGCTTAGAGGCAGGATTTGGCACCACTGCAACACCGGGGGTCTTTTGGATGCCGGTTACGAGTTCGACGTTTTTTTGGTAGAGCTCGTTTAAATTGTCTATCTTTTCGAGAATGACGAACGTAGATTTCGAATTATCGACATTGGCGCTCGTTATCAACTGGATTTGTTTCGTGATGCTCGCTGAGTTGGTGGTGGCGGATCTGAAGCTTTTTGATTGATCCTGCATGGCTCGAGTGGCTTGCGCAGCCTGTCTTTCGAGATCATTGGCAGCCACCTTGATTTCCTCACAATTCTTGTTTTGTTCCATCATGGACTTGGCCAATCCCCCGAACTGAGCGGTCAAACGATCTGTTTCTTTAGCCACTTGTTCGACTGCCGTGGTTTGCTCGGTTATGGCTCGAACCGTCGAGGCCGCTCCCTTCCTCATCGAATCTACTGCCAGCACGATTTGTCCAGCTCCAGCAGCCTGCTCAATCATAGCTTTTTTAAGTTGGGACGCTACGCTCTTGGTAATTTGAGCGGATTTCATCACTTCACGCGCGGCCCGAGCCTGCTCGGCGTTAGCTTGCGCCACCTCTTTGGCGCCTTTGCGCATTTGCGTTGCTGCCTGCACAATCTGAGCCGCGCCTTTGGCCTGCTCGGACGTGGCCACCGCTATTTCGCGCGCTTGGACGCTCGCCGTGCCAACGGAGGAGGCCACTTTTCTAACTGCCAGGGTTTGCTCGTCTGTGGCTCGACTTAACTGAGAAACCAAACTCGCGCTTTCAGTGGTCCCTCGAAGGATCGTTTTAAGGCTGGCCAAACCTGCCTCCGAAAGCCGATTGCTTTCTTCGGCGATTCGGCCTCCCGTGTTCGCTGCCTCGGTCGCTTCACGAGTCGCATCTTCAAGACCTCGGACAATCTCAGAGATATCCGACGTGGCCTTGGCGCAACGATCGGCCAGGTTTCGAATCTCTTCTGCGACGACTGCGAAGCCGCGTCCGGCGTCCCCTGCCCGGGCCGCCTCAATCGAGGCGTTCAATGACAAAAGATTTGTCCGTTCTGCAATGAGACTGATCGTGTCAACAATTCCACTAATGTCGCACGTTCTCTTATTGAGTCCCCGCATGACTTGCGTGGATTGTGTCATGGCCGTCGCAACCTTCGAGATTCCTTCAATGGACTTTTGAATAGTTTGCCCTCCGTCTTCCGCCTGGCGGGCAACTCGTTGTGTTATTTCCTCAGTTTGTTTGGCGAGAGCATTGGCCGTGCGGCTTGATTGATCCATTTCCGAGGCGTTGTTGGCGGCTTCGGTAGTGGCTTTATTGATGGTATCTCCGTTTTTAGCAACTCCTTGGATAGACCGCGCCATTTCCTCGATTGAAGTTGCAGTCTCCTCAACTGAGGCGGCCAGATTTTCGCTCATGCCACCGACTTCCTCGATCGAGGCGGCCATTTCATTAATCGAAGAAGAAGTTTCCTCAGAAGCTGTGGCCAGTTCTTCGCAACTGCGAGTCACGTTGCGTATCGATTGGCCCATCTCTTCAATTGCTGCGGCGTTCTCTGTGATATTTGTGGACAAATCCTCCGTGTCCCTTCTCACGGACTTGGCGGAAGCCGCAATTTCCTCCATGGCAGTCCGTATTTCCTGCCCCGAACTGGCCATTTCCTGGGAACTGACGGTAACAGCTTGAATCGAGGCAAATAAGTGCCGAACAGAACCTGTGGTTTCCGCCGAACTTGTAGCGACCTGGGCAACGTTGGCCGTAACCTGCTCCAACGTGGCCGCCACTTCATTCAACGAGGAAGTGCTCTCTTCAGCCGATTTGGCCACCGAGGCCGCCTTTTCGGAAGTTTGCTTGAGGGAAGTTGCTAGTTCCTGGGTTTCGTTTTTTGCCGCCTCCAGGTTGGATTTCCCATTTTGCAGACCGAGCGCGACTCGCGACAATACGTCGCTTAAACTGGAAGGACGTTGCTGGGCGCGTGGAGCACCGTTAATCGTTGACCGAAAAGGAGAAGATTTTTTTTGAGTCATAAGTTTGGTGTCTTCAAGAACTGGTGTTTTGAGTCATGGCCGCCGGGACTGATGAAGGCGACTGAACTTCATCCACGTTGAGCACCGCCTCCAAATCCAGCATAAGAATCAGACGGTCACCCAGTCTGGCGACGGATTTCAAATACTTTCCGCTGATACCTGTCAGCGTTTCTTCTATGGGGCGAATCGTCTCATTTGAAAAACGGCGAAATTCTCTGGCCGAATCCACTATGAGTCCGACCGTCCGATTATGAATTTTGGCGAAAACGATTCGGGTCCTAATCGTGTTTTCCCCTCGAGGGAATCCAAATCGCAGACGAAGATTCAACGCCGGAATCACCTGTCCACGTGAGAATACCACGCCATCGATCGCTGGATTTGCGTTTGGAACAAGGGTGACGTGATCGAACATGTCGATATGGTGCACGCTGTCGGTCGGAAGCCCAAAATAGCTGCCGGCCAGTTCAAAAATCACATAGGATTCTGCTATAGCATTCATGATAGCGTTACGTTCCAATGTGAGACGCGTTACTAACCAATCCGCGTTGGTTAGGCGGCATCACGCTCCCTCTCGTTAGAGCGGCACCATCCAAAATCAGCACGGGCTTTCCGTCTCCAAGCTCGGTGGCCCCCGAGATTCCAGAAACCTGGATCAAAGGGTCTTGCAGAGCGCGGACGACGATCTCTTTCTGCCCGAGGACTTTTTCAGTCAAAAGCCCCACGCTTCCCCGGTCCGACTCAATAACGAGCATACACGCATTGGATTGTGACACACTATTTAAGCGAAACAAGCCAGCCATCCGAACAATCGGCAGCACTCCCGCTCGATAGGGAATTGCCTCGATTCCATTGACCCTTTGGACCATCGCGTCCGAAATTTGCAGGATTTCTCTAACAAGTTTTTGCGGGACTGCACAGGTTTGCCCGGCTGCGGAAACAATCAAGGTTTCGGCGATGGCTAACGTTAATGGAAAGCACAGCGTAAACTTCGTGCCTTTCCCTTCCTCGCTCTCCAACGACATCGTGCCACCTAGTTCACGCACGGTTCCGGCCACCACCGATAGTCCAACACCTCTTCCTGCAACCCGATCCGCGACGTCCCGGGTAGAAAATCCAGGAGTGCACAATATGTTCAAGATTGAGGAGTGGTCCACGACTTCCGGAATTTTCAGACCCTGTTTCTTCGCATGCTCAATGACAGAGTTCGGATTAA
>Ga0206802_1200_pt1 | contig 13579 bp, 10 predicted proteins | sample Alteio_BWOrgCont_63_FD_152902 | JGI IMG/M metagenome (GOLD analysis project Ga0206802, IMG submission 152902) | Enriched cells from forest soil in Barre Woods Harvard Forest LTER site, Petersham, Massachusetts, United States -... | ecosystem: Environmental > Terrestrial > Soil > Temperate forest >... | reverse complement strand
AAATTCTGGTTTCATGGCTCCGGCTTATGTGGTATTAGCACCTGGTATTGATTGGGTGCCCAAACCATGGTTTTCTGTATTTGCTTCTCCTGCGGCCACGAGATGGACGATTGTAACGAATGATCCTTACAGTTACGCAAATGGCGGTGAATTTCCTGATGCAAGTAGTCCTACAGGCTATGACAAAGAAACACCGTTGGCCACATTATACGGTGTAGATACTTTAAAGAAGGTCAAAACAGAATTTGGTGCATTTGTAACGATCAGTATGAGAAAGGATATCTTTAAAAACGTGAAATATATTGGCAGGGTAGATCTATATACTAATTACCTTGGTAATGCTGCCAATGTAAGCATTCTTTCTACAAATCAGTTCCTGCTAAAAGTGAATAAATGGCTACAGGTTACGTATGAGATCGATTTTTTGGATGATGATAATATCAAAAATCCGAACCGACCAACACATGCGGAAGGTTTGCAGGTTTTATCCACACTGGGTGTAGGTTTTGCAGTTAAATTGTAATATCTCTTAACTTATTTATACATTTGTCTCCCGCCATGGCGGGAGATTTTTATTTCTAAATTTTTTCAGTGAACGCTCCTACATATCAAATAAAACTCGACCTGTTTGAAGGTCCATTCGACCTTTTGCTATTCTTTATTGAAAGGGATGAGCTGGATATTTACAATATTCCTATCACTAAGATTACGAATGATTTTCTTGATTTTATTCATAGCTCTGAAAAACTGAATATTGAATTGAGTAGTGAGTTTATTTTATTCATCAGTACTTTAATGCGCATTAAAGCAAAAATGTTGTTGCCGCGTAAAGAGATCGATGCGCTAGGAAATGAAATTGATCCAAGGCAAGAATTAATTGATAAAATATTAGAATACAAAAAATTCAAAGAAGCATCTGCTCAGATGGCCGAGATGGAAGCTTTGAGAATGATGGTGGTAAAGCGCGGCAACCTGCAAAAGGAGTTATCAATGGTTGGCGAAAATGCAGGAGAAGGAACGGAGATACAGGCTGTTACTTTATTTAAGCTGATGAAAGCCTTTGAAAAAGTTGTTCAAAGATTACATGATAAAAACCACAAGCCGGTCCATACAGTTGTTCAATATGAGTACACAATGGAAGGAAGCCGTGAGTTTATGCTGGATACCTGCAGATTAGCAAAGACAGTTTCTTTCGAAAAACTGTTTGAAACTTGCGAAAATCGTATTCACGCGATCTTTCTTTTTTTAAGTCTGTTGGAGTTAACACAAATGAAATTTTTGATGTTATCAATTGGTGAAGGAAGAAACAATTTTATTGTTGAGTACAATGAAAACCGCGAAGAAGATAATAGTGAGATTTTGCCTTATGATGATATGACTTCTTTTTAATGATAAATGAATGTTTGAATTATAGCTCCTGACTTTTGTTGGGAGTTTTTGTTTGTCATGCAGAGCGTAGCGAAGCATCTTATTCTTGTATGAAAAACGAAATGGTTTGGAATTAGATTCTTCGCTACGCTCTGAATGACAAGGTGCCACCTTTCAGTAAAGCAACTATATTGCTATTCTGTCAGCTATTGACATGCTGGCATTTGTTTTGAAGTTTAAACATCAAAAAAAGGAAAATTTCATGAAAACAGTAATACAAAGAGCAGCCGATAGAGGCACAGCCAATCACGGTTGGTTAAAAGCAAATTATTACTTTAGTTTTTCGGGATATAACAATCCTGAAAAAGTTCACTTCGGATTATTAAGGGTTTTGAATGATGATCATATTGCAGGTGGTGGTGCATTTCCAACGCATCCACATGATAATATGGAAATTGTAACCATACCATTAAGTGGTGCTATACATCATAAAGACAGTACAGGTGGCGAAGGCGTTATTAAAACAGGCGATGTACAAATTATGAGTGCCGGTAGCGGTGTGCAACATTCTGAAAGCAACGATTCAAAAACAGAACCGATCAATTTGTTTCAGTTATGGGTATATCCAAAAGTTAGAAATATTACACCTCGCTACGATCAACGCACATTTTCTTTATCCGACAGAATTAATAAATGGCAATATGTGGTGAGTCCGAATGAGGCAGACGGCGGCTTATGGATCAATCAGGATGCTCGTTTTGCTTTAACTAAAGTAGAAGCAGGAAAAGAAATTACGTATACAAATGCTTTTAAAGGCAACGGTGTTTATATAGTAGTGATAAAAGGAAAAGTAAACATTAATAATATTGAATTGGGAACAAGAGACGCATTAGGTATTTCCGAAACAGATATGTTTACGATTACTGCAAGCGAAGATGCAGAATTGTTAGCCGTAGAAGTTCCAATGGATTTCAACGATTAGTTTTGGTTTTTGGTGTTTAAATACAACCACTGGGCATTCGTGCTTAGTGGTTTTTTTATTTAAGCTACCTTTGCACATCATTTACTAATTATGACTTTCGACGAATTAAATTTAAACACCCCATTATTAAGTGCTCTGGATGATCTGGGTTATCGCAATCCAACAACCATTCAGCGTAAGGCATTTTCTGTGATAATGTCTGGAGTTGATGTGTGTGGTATTGCGCAGACAGGTACGGGTAAAACATTTGCGTACTTATTGCCGGTGCTTCGCCAATGGAAATTCTCGAAAGATAAAGATCCGCAGATATTAATTATTGTACCAACAAGAGAACTGGTAGCACAGGTTGTAGAAGCCGTTAAAGAATTAGGCGCTTATATGAGTATTGATGTGGTAGGTGTTTATGGCGGTGTAAATATTAAAACACAAGTATCGCGCGTTGAAGAAGGTGTTGACGTATTGGTTGGTACACCCGGCAGATTATATGACATCATGCTAACAGGCTCTTTAAAATTAAAGACAATTAAAAGAGTTGTGATAGATGAGGTAGATGAAATGTTGAATCTTGGGTTCAGGACACAACTAAAAAATATTTTAGATCTGCTGCCACCTAAAAGACAAAACTTAATGTTTTCTGCAACCATCACAGATGATGTGGAAGCATTGATGGATATTTATTTTAATGATCCGGTAAGAATTGAAGCCGCACCAACAGGAACGCCTTTAGAAAATATTATACAAATAGGATATGAGGTTCCGAACTTTTATACGAAAGTTAATTTGCTGGAACTATTGCTGACAGAAGATGCCGACATGACCAAAGTATTGGTATTCGCTGCAACAAAAAAACTGGCAGATGAATTATACGAACAACTGGCAGAAAAATTTCCTGATAAAGTTGGTGTGATACATTCCAACAAAGAACAGAACCATCGTTTTAATACGGTGAAACAATTCCAGGAAGGAAACTATCGGTTCATTATTGCAACAGATATTATTGCACGCGGTTTGGATATTGCAGAAGTAACACACGTTATCAATTTTGATACACCGGAAGTTCCTGAAAGTTATATCCACAGAATTGGTAGAACAGGACGTGCGGATAAACAAGGTATTGCCGTTACTTTTATTGCAGATAGAGAAGTTGAAAATAAAGAACGTATTGAGGCATTGATGAATTATGTAATCCCTAAAAAAGCATTGCCTGCAAACTTAGTGATATCGGATGTGTTGACAGAAGATGAGAAACCAAAAATTTTCATGAAGATCATTAAGCTAAAAGCGCCCGAAGCTGCCGGTCCCGCTTTCCACGAAAAATCTGCCAAGAACCAAAAGGTAAATTTTATTGTGAAGAAGAAAGACAGGATGATGAAAAAATACGGCAAGCCGATTACAAGAGGGCAAAAGAAGAAAAAATAATACAAGACATTCATAGTTTGTTCGCCGCCGTCTGGTCTCCGACCAACGGCGAATTGATATCTTAAAAAGGTTACACAACTCCATAGGAGTTGCCTCTTTGTAGAAAAGAAGAAACCCAATTGTATTTAACTCCGTAGGAGTTACCCCTATAATTTAATCAATGGGTTACTCCTACGGAGTAATGAAAATGTTGTTCGTTATTTCTACAAAGAGGTTGCTCCCATGGAGCAAATACAAGATATTGCTGATCTCTATTATTAAAAGCCTTCGGTTGTTATTCGTTATAATAAAATAAATTAAATGATAAAACAATGCTTACTGCTACTCCTTTTATTATTATTTATTCAATCCGCAAAAGCGACTGATAAGAAAGATTCCATTCCTTATACAAAAATTATTGTCTACACTACAGCCGATAGCTCTTCCTTACGACTAACGCCAACGGACACACTAGGATTTCATTTCTTCGGACAACCATTAGAAAGCGAACCTTGCATTTTTATCGACCCTACAAAAACCTTTCAAACATTTGTTGGTATTGGCGGCGCATTAACAGATGCAGCCGCAGAAGTATATTTCAAATTGCCTAAATCAGTAAGGAAGCAATTCATGCAGGATTATTATGATCCTGAAAAAGGGATTGGTTATACATTAGGTAGAACAAATATTTCCAGCTGCGATTTTTCTTCGGAAAGTTATAGTTATGTAAAAGAGAATGACACTACATTAAAAACGTTCAGCATTGCGCACGATAAAAAATACCGTATACCTTTTATAAAAGATGCCATTGCAGCTGCGGGAGGACACCTTACTTTATTTGCATCGCCCTGGAGTCCGCCGGCCTGGATGAAAGATAACCATGATGTATTGCATGGCGGTAAATTATTACCAAGCTGTTACCAAAGCTGGGCAGATTATTATGTACACTTTGTAAATGCGTATAAAAAAGAAGGCATACTAATTTGGGGACTAACCATACAAAATGAACCCATGGCCATACAGCGATGGGAATCTTGCATTTACACTGCAGATGAAGAAAGAAACTTTATAAAATTTTACCTTGGAAAAACATTGTGGAGCGCAGGTCTCGACAGCATACATTTAATTGCATGGGATCATAATCGCGACCTTATATATCAACGTGCCTGCGATGTGTTAGATGACACCTGCGCAGCAAAATATGTTTGGGGCATCGGTTATCATTGGTACGAACATTTTAATGGCGACATGATCTATGATAATGTAAAGCGTGTTGCGGAAGCATATCCAAACACACATTTATTATTTACAGAAGGCTGTACCGAAAGTTTTGATAGCTCTCAACTCAACAGCTGGAAATTTGGCGAGACCTATGCACGCTCGATGATAGAAGATTTTAATAACGGCACAGTTGGTTTTACAGATTGGAATATTTTGTTAGATGAAAAAGGCGGACCTAATCATGTAAACAATTTTTGTTTTGCACCCATACATGCCAATACAAAAACGGGAAAACTATCTTGCCTCAGTTCTTATTATTATATTGGGCACTTCTCTAAATTTATTCGTCCGGGTGCTAAAAGAATTATTAGCTCCAGCAGTCGCGGGCAGTTATTAACAACGGCCTTTATTAATACTGATGGAAAAATTGTTGTGATAGTAATGAACCAAAGCAATCAAAAATTTACTTATGATCTGTGGATAAATGGGCAGGCAAGTTTGATTGTTAGTTTACCGCATTCTATTGAGACGTTGGTGGTGAACTAACCTTACCAAGGCTATTCAAAATTTTTAAAAAACTCTGGTATAATTTCATAAACAATAACAGATTTTAAGCCTAGTTTATATTTTTCAAAAAGAGAAACTAATTTTTCTCCATCTATTAATTCTATTGGGGGAACACCATCTCTACTTGCTTCCTTTTTTGCTTCTTGCGTGAAACGTCCTGTACTTATCATCAATCCTTTGTCAGCTCTGCCTTGCATCGCACCTCTAAAATCTCTAATGTGATGAGGTCCAACAACTTCCTTATATCTTTTACATTGAAAGACAATATTAAAATTTACAACATCATTTAATTTAATTAGACCTATTCCATCAATTCCCATATCACCACTTTGACCCGTAATTACTATATCATGAATTCCTATTTCTGTTAAGAGCCGTTTGCAAATTTTTTCAAATCCATCAGGTTTCAGTCCTTTTAAGATATTTAATAGAACAACGGAATGTTCTTCATCCTCTACAATCTCATTATCTAAATCTTCACTTTTTTCTTTTGTTTTTTTAGTATTGCTCTCGAATAATTTATGAATCTTTTTAAATAATTCATAAACAAGATCTGAAGTAAGAGTTATATCATAGCCTTCTTGTGTTAATTGCCATTGTCCTCTTTTTTGTGTATCAATCAAACCTGCTTTTGCTAAATAAAATCTAGCCCATTGTATTCTATTTCTTACTCTGGATTCGCCAGACGGGAGTGCTTCAGCAACGATATTATCAGGGATATTTAACTTTTCAATTACCTTATCGATAATTTCTGATGCATTTCCTGAACCCCCATTTTCTTTTAGTACATTGATTAAGGGAATAGTGTAGTCTAAAAATTGGGGACCTTTACTTTTAGCCATAAATAGGATTATTTCGATTTACACTTAAGAATTACTGTTCAATACTTTTAAACAACCATTTAACATTGGGTTTTCGCTCATCAAGATATAATATTATTGCAGAAATATTATAATAAATAAATGATCTCATATTTCGGAGCAACGCTTCCACAACTTTCCATTCATAAAATAGGTAGTAAAGCTTTAGATGAACCGGTTACTTTATCAGAACATCCATTACAAATTGAGGAAGATATTTTAAATGACCTGTTGATGCAATACTTTTTGCGGCCTTTCGAAAAAGTAAATGAAGTGTATCGTTTGTATCATCCTAACGATGATCTTAACCTGAATGAAGTTTTTCATTTTGCTGAAATGATATTTGCTGATCCGGAGAGCTTTCATAAAAACTCACAACAGATCGCGAAGCATTTGTATGATATTTCTTCTCACCCCAAAATAAAATCGGGCGAATTGTACATTGGCTATTTTGATAACCTGCAAATTGAAGGTGAGCTTTGGCCCGCTATCGGAATTTTTAAATCTGAAACCAAAGAGACTTATTTAACTGTTCAGCAGGAGCAAAAACAATTTCAATTACATTATCAGCAGGAAGCTATCAACATTAAAAAATTAGATAAGGGTTGTCTCATTTTTAATACGGAACACGAGCAAGGCTATAAAGTTGCCATCATCGATCAGACAAACCGTTCAGAAGCTGTTTATTGGGTAGATGAATTTTTGAAACTAAAGATCCGTAATGATAATTATACACAAACGCAAAATGTGTTGAGTGCATATAAAAATTTTGTTACTACAGAAATGGATGAGTCTTTTGATATTTCAAAAGCAGATAAGATCGATCTGTTAAACCGTTCTATCAAATACTTTAAAGACAAAGATCATTTTGATATGGATGAATTTTCTAACGAAGTAATTTCAAATCCCGAAGGAATAGAAAAATTTAAAACTTTTACAAAAAATTACGAAACAGAATTTGATGCGCCTATCAATAATTCGTTTGATATTTCTGATGCTGCGGTTAAAAAACAAGCACGTGTTTTTAAAAGTGTGTTGAAGCTGGATAGAAATTTTCATATCTACATTCATGGAAATAAAGAACTAATTGAAAAGGGTTTTGATGCGGAGAAGAATATGAGTTTTTATAAGGTTTATTTTAGCAATGAGCAGTAGTTTGTCATTCTGAGCGTAAGCAAGGAGTCTAATCTTTAAGCAATTTTTCTGCTGGTTGAGAATAAGATGCTTCGTTCCTCAGCATGACAAAAAGCACATGGAGTAAAAGAACTACCTTTCCATTAATGGACAACCAATTCGATCTTTTAATAGACTCTTATCTTGAAAACAATATTGGCATTGACGCTAATTTTTTAACGGATAAACTTTCTCAAGGGCTTCAACAAAACATACGGCAATTACAAAGCGATAATTTAATGGTGGCTGCGGGCATTGGAAACAGTGATGTTAAAGACACGCAACAAAAAATGCGCAGCGATACCATTTATTGGATGGACAAAAGCCACGATAATATTTTTGAACAGGAGTTTTTACACCAGGTAGATAATTTTGTAGAGCGATTGAACAGTACTTGCTATACAGGCATCAATAGTTATGAATTTCATTATGCTGTTTATGAAGAGGGTAGTTTTTACAAACGCCATAAGGACCAATTTAAAACGGATAGCGATAGAAAGTTTTCTTTGATCAATTATTTGAATAATGACTGGTTGGAAACTGATGGTGGACAATTGTTAGTTTATCAAAATGATTCCGTACAAAAAATACAACCGCAATCTCAAAAGGCAGTCTTTTTTAAAAGTGATGAAATGGAGCATGAGGTCTCTTTGTCTCATCGTACACGAATGAGTATTACCGGTTGGTTGAAGCGTGTATAGTTTTTTATTGTTGAGGCAAAAAATTCCCACTTTACTTTCTTCTCACTAGTATTTATAATAAGGCATACTTATTGTTTTGATTGCAATATGAAAAAGATAAAAATTTTAATTGCCATATTTGCCATGCTTATTGTGTCGGCAACAACATACGCTCAAGTTAGTGTAGAAGTAACAGCTTCAATAGCTCCCCCACCTTTAGTTGTTTATTCGCAACCTCCTTGTCCGGAAGATGGATACATTTGGACCCCTGGATACTGGGCTTACGACAGTGTTGATGGTTATTACTGGGTTCCGGGTGTTTGGGTAGCGCCTCCTGAACCTGATTATTATTGGACACCATGTTATTGGGGTTTTAATGATGGAGTCTATGGTTTTTATCCGGGATACTGGGGACCAAGTATTGGTTTTTATGGAGGCGTTGATTATGGGTATGGTTATGGAGGTTATGGTTATAGCGGTGGCAGATGGGAAGGCGGCCACTTTAGATACAACACGGCAGTTACAAATGTGAACAGAGGACAAGTGCACAATACTTATGTAGACAGGTCTGTAGCAAATACAAGACAAATGCGTACACGTACCAGCTTTAATGGTCCGGGTGGAATAACAAGAGCGCCAAGAGCGGAAGAACGCGCTGCTACGAATCAATCGCATACTTCTTTTACACACGAACAAGAATCACATCAACAAACAGCCAGACAAAATAGAAATCAATTGGCATCAGTAAATCATGGAAGGCCGGCTATTGCCAGCATGAATAAAGTTGGAGGTAGCCGTTTTAATAGTCAGGGACATTCTGCAGTTGCACAAAGTCATCCGGGTGCAGGTTCGCATCCGCATACAATGAATGCTGCACCACAACATATGTCGACTGCTCATGCACAAACGCATATGCAGTCGCACCCACAACAACACATGACGCAATCGCATGCACAAACACAAATGCGTGCAGCACCGCAACAACATATTCAATCACATCCACAACAGCAACATGTGCAGATGCAATCGCATCCTCAGCCACAAATGCATTCAGCACCACAAGCCGCACCTCATATGGAATCACATCCTGCCGGTGGCGGAATGGAACATGGCGGTGGAATGGAACACGGAGAAGGTGGTGGCGGAGAACATCATAGATAAATAAAGTGCGGGGATCATATATAAATGAAAAAGTTTAGTGAAATCAATCACTAAACTTTTTTAATGCTAAATATTTTAAAAATCAGTTTGCAATCCTATGAATGAAAAAAAATATTGTCTTTCTTGGTTAGCCGGTGTAATAACCTGTGTCCCTATTGATCCAAGAAAAGTAAATGTTTTATTAAATGTATATCTACAGCCGTAATTCATAAAACCTGCTGTTGCTATTGTTGGATGAATACTTTTCTGTAAAAAGAACTCACCCATTATCTCCCATTTTTTGGATGCTTTATAACTTAACAGATTTCCATTGATCAGGCTGCCGGAATCTTTTTCGATAAATGAATATCCAACTTCTTCGCCAATAACAAATTTGCCGATTGTTTTTACCAATAACAAAGGAAGCAGAAAACCTTTTTGAGTACCGGTAACGGTTACCTGCGGATAAGTTGTTGCTGACAGAAAATATTTGTCTTCACTAACAAAATGATATTTTACTCCAAATAACGGATCGATAAATTTTCCGGATGAATGTTTCTGTTCATCAATAGTGATCTGGTAAGGCATTTCTACCTTTAGCTGAAGATTATTATTCACCCCATAATTTGCATCTACATAAGGAACAGCTAACTGTACTTCTTTTGTTATTTGTGAATTGATGGATGTATTTATTTCAAATGTTCCTTTATCTAGTGTTGCAGGATCATCTGTGAGCATTGGCGGCCCGCCGCCTTGTGCGTAGGCGTTAGTAAAAGCTAGTAGACAAATAATTGCTAAAGGTATGTTGCGTAACTGTTGCTTCATTCAGATCCAAAATCTAAAGTTACTGTATAAAAAAACAGCTGCTTAAAATTTTAAGCAGCTGTTGTAAGAAATAATTGTTATTATATTAATGTTTATTGCCCGTTCCGTTTACCTGGTAACAACCAGCATCAACTCCCGGAGCTGTAATTTCTGATGAACCATAAATTGGGTCTACCGGCACATTACTGAAAGGAACTAAACTTGTAGAACCTTTGCTTATAGCAGGTGAAGATGTTGCTAAATGGAAATCGAAACCTGATGTGTAAGTATAACCTTGATAGCTATAATTAGGCAAAGTAAAGTTTTTAAACAATCCGCTGTTTACACTTATAATATTTATAATAGGCATATAAAGAGCTCCAGGCGTGTAACCTACTGGCAAATAAGTTGATGGCGTTGGGATATCAGTAGTTTGAGGATGTGTTACATCTCCTACAGGATAAAAGTTATTGCAAACAACTGCGGAATCTCCATAATAGAAGCTGTTGCCATAATGAGTGTTTGTTGTATCCGGAGCACTAGAACCTGAAACAACTCTTAATCCTTTTTTACAGTTTACAAAAAGATTATTGTATAAATTTCCTTCCGCACCTTTTTCAATATCAATTGAACCACCATGAGGAGAAGTGCTTGTCTGACGATAGCCACAATCAACATAAGTGTTATTATAACAATTAACATTGCATTCAATAGGTGTTAATCCGGCGTTTGAAATTTTAGTACCGTTAGTTGCACTTCCTATAAATAAATTATAAGCAATATTTCCTACCGTGCCACTTTTTACATTTAATGCCTCACCACTGAACTGTCCTGTTTTTTCAAAAGTATTTCTCATGATATTTACTTTTCCATCAGTTACACGTACAGCATCATCAACAGTTCCATAGATCCAGCTATCTTCTAATATAAATACACCATTAGCGTTTTGGAAGAAGATATCCCATGATGGCGTATTTGGTGCAAGGCCAGCTAAAGGTGCTGATGAAAACGTTTCGCCCGAACCTTCAACATGCGTATATTTCATCACAAATAAAGCGCAGGTAGTATCGCAATTGATACCGTACCATTTTCCTGTGAAAGCTGAATCCGTTAAAGGATTTTGTCCCGGAACATCTGTTTTAGTTGTTAAAGAAGTGATAGTGTTAGGTTGTGCGGCAGTACCTGCAGAAATGAAAGTACCTCTTACTATTACAAGAACGTTAGGATTTACTTTTACAGTTACACCAGGTTGTAAATATAAAGTGTCACCTTGATTTACAGTAACGTTACAACCAAGGATGTAAGTTTTTCCTGTAAGCATTGTTCCTTTGATAGATCCGCAAAGTGGTGCAGAATCACTTACGGCTTGTCCGATTTGGAAAGCCGGCTTTGACAATGTGATCGATTGATTTTTTTTACACGATGCAAACAGTATTACTCCTGCTGCGAGGTAAATGATTGGTTTGAGTAATTTCATAATTGTTGTTTTATTGTTGAATATTTATTTGAGTTTAAAAATGATACCTGATGCCAGCTAAATATGTTTGGCCATAATATTTTTTCTGAATTAAAATTCTGTTGTTCCGGTTTTTTAGTGACGGCCATTCGGTATTTAGACCTGAATTGTTAAAATCCATTTCAATAATATCTGCTGTATTTAAAAGGTTGCCGAGCTTGGCATAAACTGAAAAGTGTTTGCCCAATTTTTTCTCTCCCGAAAAATCCATGATCACAGATCCTCTTTGCCAGTAATCCATATTGTCGTAAGGAGATAAAAAAGTCATATGCCTGCCCGTATAAATTGTGGCCAGTTGTAGCTCAATACCACTTTTGCCATCTTTATACAATAAAGACAAATTGCCGATATGTGCAGCTTGCCCCTGCAGTGGAAGATTTTCTTTTACTGTTCTTGTGGTTGTCTGATATGCGCCTCCTAGAGCAGAATCGGGGTAATTGAAAGGATGTTTTTTAAGTGTTGGCGCATTAGAATAAGTGTAGGTATAATTAGCAGACACTCCGAATTTGTGAAAATATTTTGTGTACACTAATTCAAAACCAATATTCGTTGCGGTTGCGCCATTTTCTGGTCTAATATAAGTACTGCTTACAGAAGGTCTTTCATAAGTTAATTCAATAGGGTTTTGAATATTTTTATAAAATACACCAACTAAAATTTGATTGGCTCCGCCGGGGAAATATTCATATCGTAAATCAAGGTTTTGTGCCTGAGAATGAAGCAAGCTATCATTGCCGGCTTCTGTATAATATTCGCCGGGTTTTTCAGTTGGTACGATCTCAAAAAAACCCGGGCGACAAATAGAACTGAAATATGAAAAATGAAAGGCGGTCTTATCATTTAATTTATACTTGATGTGTAGGCTTGGCAAAGGATCTACATAAGTTTGAGTTCCTTCTCTGCCCGCGATTGAGCTATCTACCTGTGTTTGTACATATGATTGCGTGGTACTTTCAAATCTTACACCGGCAAGTATGTTCCATTTTTTATTAGGTTCCCAGCGAATATCGAAATAACCCGCACTCACATCTTCAGTAGCAGTATAAATATTCTGAGTATTAGGAGTTCCTTTTCCTTGTGACGCGTTTGTAAATACAAATGGAGCATTATAAATATTATCAAATGTTACCGGCGTAAGGGAAGTTATCTGGAACGTGTAAGTGTTATCGTAATTATTTCTTTCCTTATGTCGTGTCATTCCGCCTGCACTCACATTAAAATTTTGAGCGGCAATATTAAATTTGTAATGAAGATTAATGTATCCTGCAATATCATTATCTGAATTATGTTGCCATTCGCGTGTGAGCCCTGGGCTTGCTATTGCCATTGCAGGAGAAGCGGGATCCGAAGATATTTTTCCAGTAGAATCTTTCGTAAAGGTTTGTGATAATGTTAACTCGGCCTGATCGGGAGTTTTTTGCGTTGCAACAGAATATACGCCGGACCAGTCTGCTGATAAATGTTCCGTTATCTGGTGTACTCCTTGTAATGTTAAACTAAGAATATTTTGAATATTCGTTTTAGACCGATATTGATAATTTACCACACCTGTTCCCGGTCCCATAATGCGAGACTCATCAGTAGAATCAGTTATTTGTCTTGATTGATAATTTGTTAATTGAGTAAAAACAGTAGAGAAGTCGATTTTATTATCAGCGTTGATTCTGTAATCTATTTTACCAATAAATGCAACACGATTATCGGTGATAGAATACTTACGCGTTTCAACATCTGTTAATGATGGTACACCGCCGTCGTTGGGTGCGTTATTAGGAACAGAAGGTTGCGGACTAACATCATTAAAATCTTCTTTATAAATTCTATCTAAACTGTTGTATGAGCCACATAAAATAACACCTAGTTTGTTTTT
>Ga0206802_1197_pt1 | contig 13825 bp, 11 predicted proteins | sample Alteio_BWOrgCont_63_FD_152902 | JGI IMG/M metagenome (GOLD analysis project Ga0206802, IMG submission 152902) | Enriched cells from forest soil in Barre Woods Harvard Forest LTER site, Petersham, Massachusetts, United States -... | ecosystem: Environmental > Terrestrial > Soil > Temperate forest >... | reverse complement strand
ATGCGGTACCGCGGATGACTGCGGCGAAGGATTGCGCTCTTTATACCGGGACGCAGCTATATCCGGTGTCGCGAGAGGGTGGTGTGCTGCGCATGGATGGGCTGGCGGAGTTTTTCGCGCTACAGACGGGCGCCTACGAGCAGACTTTTACCCTGGTTTTCGAGAGCGGATACGGCAATGTGTCCGACGGAGAGCTGATGCTATCGAAGACCGATAAGGGGGTATCGACGTATTTCGCGCATGCGATCGAATGGACGCTGAATGCGCCGTCGGATGTGGTGGATGCGTGGAATGCGAAGGCCAAAGCAGACCAACACCAGCAGCCGGCAGAAAGCAAGCCTGCGAGTTGGTGGAATCCCTTTGCGGCCAAGCCGGTGAGCGCGGCTGCCGGCCCATCGAATGCAGGAGCCGCGAAGCCGGCAGCCCCCGCTCCGGTGCCGCGCCGCGCCGACGATTGCCAGATCGTGGCGGTTTATCCGAAGCGTCCTGGAGGGCAGTCGGCGAACGATGTTGACGCGCCGCTGCTGGCTTACGCAGAACGCGAGCCAGCTGCCGGATGCAAGGCCGACTCAACGGGAGGCAATGCGGCTGCGGACGCCATAGTCCCAGGAGACTGAGGGCAAGAGTCTGGAGGCAATTGAGGCTGAAGCTTCTTCGCCAGTTGAAAAGATGGCGGCTTAAGGAGACAGCGTGAGGGACATGTTGCGGAAGTCGATGGTGTAGCTGGAGAAGATGCCCAGGATATTTTGACCGACAAGGCCAAAGAAGTTTTCGACCTCGGAGCCTGAGGGGCGCGCCAGGATATGCGGGCCGTTGAGCAGGATGAGGGTGTCGCCGGCGAAGAGCGGCACATTCTTCGCGCTGTAGGCGGCGATCGCATGGATGCCTCCGCCACCGGCGAGACGAGCGATTTCCGGTGGCGTGCCGTGGAAGGCATTGGTGTGCTCGGCCAGGTAGTGGTCGGTGAGCAAGGTGCTGTTGGAGCCGGTATCGAGCATGAAAAGCCGCGTGGCGGCCGAGCCGGTGATCTTGCCCTTGGTGAAGATGGGCTGAGTGCCAAGCTCGACAAGCAGGGAGTGGTCCGAGAGCCAGAGCGCGGCGCTTGAGTGAAGGTCGCGGCTGGGCGATTGGGCGTAGACGGTGAGCGAGCCGTCCTTGGCGAAGGTGAGACGGCCGAGGGCAGCGACGACCGAGTAGCCAAGCAGCGCGTTGGTCTGGCGCTTGACTTCAGCGATGTAGAGATTGGCGTCGGCGGTGACGTAGACGGGGATGTTGTGGAGCTCGGCATTGCCGATGGTGAGCGCGGGGATCAGGGCGGGATGAACGGGGAAGGCTCCGCCGCCGTAGCCGTGCAGCGTGGCGGAGCCGTCGAGCAGGGTTACGCCCCAGGCCCTGGCTGTGGATTCGGTGAGGAGAGAGATCTCCGCGCCGGTGTCGAGTTGCGCGAAGAATGGATGTGGGGATCGGCGGTTGGGGATGCTTACCGGGTATTCAAGACCGGTGCGCGGGAGCGTGAAGTCGGCGGAGATCTGGATGGTTTGCGGCGCAACATCTTTGAGCAGCGTAGCGAGATGGCCGTTGTCGCGAATCGACTGCTGGCCATCACCGAGACGGGAGCCGAAGACCCGGTCGATCTCGCCGTAGTAGAGGGCAGCGTCGTTGAAGCGGCAAAGCTTGAAGTTGATCTGGGCGAGGGTTTCTAGGGCGGATTCAACCTGCTCCGAGGTGAGGGATTTGTCATGGGCGTTGACGGCCGCCATGAGCGGCGCGGTGGCGCGGTCGAGGTGGCCGGCGTGGAAGCCCAGCATCCCGAGAAAATATTGCTGCTGGGCCGAGGTCAGCGTGCCGGCTACGAGGCGCGGGATGGCCGTGGAATAGCCGATGTAGTCGTCGCGATCGAGCAACTGCTGGAGCGAGGTTGCGTCGGGCCGCTGCTGCGGCGCGGCAGCCAGTGGGGCGGTCTGTGCGATGAGGCCGCAGGAGGACGACGCAACGAACGCGGACGATGCAATGAGCGCGAAGAGAAGCAAGGGCCGCGCGGTACGAGGGCGTTTGATCATAAGGGATCTGCGTAGTGGACGGACGTTGGCTGGGATGCGAGGAGGGAGACGGTCGATATCCAATCCCCGGTTGAGCCGACCCCCCGGTTGGCCCTCAGCGGAAATGATAGGCCATGCCGGGGTCGAAGGCCAGTTTTCATTCCTCTATTTCGGATGTCGCTTGGGAGGTATAGAGTTCTATACTTCTCGGCGATTGAGGTTTTGAGCATGATGCGCAAGTCAAGAGTGGGCTATTTTCTTTGCATGGCGGCGATGGGCATGGGCGTGGTGAATCCAGCAAGCGTAAAGTCAGCGGGGCCGGCTTCAAGCACGGTTGCGGTGGTGCTGCCGGCGGGCGGCGAGGCGCATGACAGCTGGTGGAAACATGCGGTGCTGTATGAGATTTATCCGCGCAGTTTTCAGGACTCGAATGGGGATGGGATCGGGGATATCAACGGTATCACTTCGCGGCTCGATTACTTGAAGGACTTAGGGATCGATGCGATCTGGATAACTCCCATGTATCCCTCACCGGGCGTGGATTATGGGTACGACATCGCGGACTATACGGCGATCGACCCTGAATATGGGACGATGGCGGACTTCGACCACATGGTGGCGGAGGCCAAGGCGCGCGGGATTCGCGTGATTATGGACTATGTGATCAACCATACTTCGGATCAGAATGCGTGGTTCAAGGAGTCTCGCGCTTCGCGGGATAATCCGAAGCGGGATTGGTATATCTGGCGCGATGGTAAGGTCGGGCCGGACGGGAAAATGGGTCCGCCGAATAACTGGCAGTCGTGGTTTGGGCACTCGGCATGGACTTGGGATGAGGGGACGAAGCAGTACTACTACCACTATTTTTATGTGCAGCAGCCGGACCTGAACTGGCACAACCCCGAGGTGCGCAAGGCGATGTATGGGGTGTTGCAGTTCTGGATGCAGCATGGGGTGGCGGGCTTCAGGATCGATGCGGTTTCACGGCTGTTTGAGGACCCGGAGATGCGGGACGATCCTTATCAGCCGGGGTTTAATGCGTATGGCGATCGCAACATTCAACATAAGTACACGGATGACTTGCCGGAGGTGCATGATGTGCTGCGCGAGGTGAGGTCGGTGGTGGATGCATTCCCCGGCGATCCGGTGCTGGTGACGGAGGCCGATGAGCCGAATGTTGCCGAGCTGACGAAGATGTATGGCGTGGATGGAAAGAACGATGAAGTGCAACTGCCGATGGACTTTCAGATCGCGGATGTGAATGAGCTTTCGGCGGTGAAGTTTCGCAAGCTGTTCAATGAGGTTGAGGCGAATACGGCGCATGGGCAGCCGGAGTATTTCTTTTCGAATCACGATCAGCGAAGACAGTGGGACAGGTATGGCGATGGCGTTCACAACGACCAGATCGCGAAGCTGATGGCGGCACTGGAGCTGACGACGCGGGGCACTCCGCAGATGTATTACGGGGAAGAGATTGGGATGCGGACGACGGATCCAGCGCGGATCGAGGATGTGCACGATCCGATTGGCAAGCTGGGCTGGCCGAAGGAAAAAGGGCGCGATGGCGAGCGGACTCCGATGCAGTGGGATACGGGTGTTCATGCGGGGTTTACTACGGGCGGGACGCCGTGGCTGCCGATTCCGCCGAGCGCCAAAACTTATAACGTGCAGGCGGAATCGCAGGATGCGGATTCGATTTATTCAACGTACAAGCGGCTGCTGGCGCTGCGGCGAAGCGAGCCGGCGCTGCGGGATGGCTCGTATGAGGCGGTGGATGAGACGAACGAGCATGTCTTCTCGTATCTGCGGAAGAGCGGGAGCGAGACCGTGGTGGTGGCGCTGAATATGAGTGGGCAGGCGCGGACGGTTTCGTTCAAGGCGGTTGGGGCGAAGGCGGATGTTTTGTACCGGTCTCCGCTGGGTAAGGGCGGGACGGTGTTGGAGACGGTTTCGCTGGGGCATGTTGAGCTTGCGCCGTTTGGGTTTGTGGTGGCGCGGGTGAAGTGATGGCGAATTCGCGGCATGAATGACACAACCAGGAAAGAAATCCAAGTAGCCACGCGGCGCATGGATCGAGGGATGCTCAGGAGACGGCACTGGCTGTGTCTCGTGGCGGCAGGGATTCTCGTGGTTCTGTTTTTGGCGGGGGAATCCAGCGTTGGACAGCGTATTTTGCAGGGCAAGCCTGTGCCCAATGAAGATCATTTTGCGGCCGACGATCACGTCATGGGTGCTGGCCTTGCGCCCCTTATTTACTGTCTTGTGCCAGCGGTGCTGTTGATGACCTATGCGGGCGGCTCGCTGGCAATTCAAGTAGCGCGTCGGCAATCACAACGTTAGAAACGAAAACGCCTCGGGGCCGAAAGGCCCCTCGGTCTGCGGATTTATCTGCGGGTTGAATGCCAGGGCTAAAGCCCTGGCCTACCAGCCTTGACCTACCTCGCTCGGCCCACCTCGTACGCTTCGGCTAGTTGCAGCCTGGGACTTCGCTGAGCTGGTTGAAGACTTGCAGGCCGCGGGCTTGGGCTAGGCGGACGTCTTCGTCTGCGCCTTTGGAGGAGCCGGGGAGACGCAGGACTGCGTCGCAACGGGTGATGAGGCGGTTGGCGATGGGGTAGAGGATTTCGTCGTAGATGGCGTCGCCGGGATGCTTGCTGCCCGCTTCGCGGAGGAGCGGGAGGGCGAGCCATTCGCCGATGAGCGGGATGTGTCCGGCGCGGTAAAGGGGCAGGGCTACGGACTCGAGCCTGCGAAGATTGTCGGCCATCTTTTCGGGGTCGTCGTTGGTGCCGCTGCGGTAGGGGCCGGCGATTAGGATCATGAGGGATTGGCTGGATTGGGTCATGTGGTGGTCCTTTCGGCGTATTCTTGCCCGGTATTGCACGAATGCGAGAACAATTTCGACGATATCGTGCAGTTTCGTGCAATGTCAAGTATGATTGTGCATGAGGGGTTATGTTAACTACGCAGCGGAAGCAGCAGATACTGGGGATTTTGAAGCGCGAGGGGCAGGTGATCGCGAAGGATGTCGCGGAGGCGATGGAGGTCTCCGAGGACACGATCCGGCGCGATTTAAGGGAGCTGGCGCAGGAGGGGTTGTTGCAGCGGGTGCATGGCGGGGCGCTGCCGGCTTCGCCTGCTGTAGCCGATTTTGCGGGGCGCGAAGCGCTGACGGCGGAGGGCAAGGTGGCGATTGGGCGGGCGGCGGCGGGGATGATTCGTGCGGGGCAGGTGGCGATTCTGGATGGAGGAACGACGGCGCGGCAGGTCGCGCGGCATATTCCGCTGGAGTTGAAGGCTACGGTGGTGACGCATAGCCCGACGATTGCGCTGGAACTGGTGAATCACGCCGAGATCGAGGTGATTCTGATTGGCGGGCGGATGTTCAAGCATTCTGTCGTCGCGGTGGGAGCAGCGGCGATCGAGGCGATTGCGGGGATTCATGCGGATGTGTTTTTTATGGGCGTGACTGGGGTTCATGCGAAGACCGGGCTGACTACGGGGGATTTTGAAGAGGCGGCGGTGAAGCGGGCGCTGTGCCGGGCGGCGGCGGAGACGTATGTGCTGGCTTCTTCGGAGAAGCTGGGGGCGGCTTCGCCTTATGCTGTTGTACCGCTGGATGAGGTGAGCGGGATCATCATCGAACACGGGGCGGAAAAGGCGCTCACCAAGCCGTTTGAAAAGCGTGGGGTGACGGTGATTCGGGCTTAGTGGTGAAGCAGGTCCTTCGACTTCGTTCCCGTTGGTCACTTCGCTCAGGATGACAACTCTTTCCCTAGGGTAGGACAATTCCTTATTCGTTCGTGCGACCTAGTTGAGGAGGTGGAGTTTTATGAGCTTGAGTTTTCCTGGGGAGTCGGCTGAGTACCGGGTGGCGCGGGAGCGGCTTTTGCAAGAGGAGATCGCTTTGCGTCGGGCTATGGAAGCGGTTGCTGTGGCGCGACGGGCGCTGCCTGCGGGTGGCCTGGTGCCGGAGGATTATGTCTTCGATGGCCTCGATGCTGATGGGATGCCGGTGAAGGTGAAGCTGTCGGAGTTGTTTGCGCCGGGGAAGGATTCGCTGGCGATTTATAACTTCATGTTTCCGAGGATGCCGCAGGATGAGCGCGATGGGCCTACGGAGGGCGTGACGGCGGCGCTGAAGCGCGAGGATGGGCCTTGCCCTTCATGCACGGCATTTTTGGATTCGCTGGATGGGATGGCGAAACATGCGGTGGCGGGCGGGTTGAATTTTGTGGTGATTGCGAAGGCTCCGCTGGAGCGGGTGATTGGCTTTGCGAAGGACCGGGGATGGAGGAATCTGCGGCTGCTGTCGGCGGCGGGGAATCACTTCAAGCGGGATTATCTGGCGGAATCGGCGGAGGGAATACAGTTGCCGCTGATTACGGTGTTTCATCGCGATGGAGACGGCATCCGGCATTTCTGGAGTTCGGAGATGATCTTTGCGGGGAACGATCCGGGGCAGGATCCGAGGCATAACGGGACGATCGAGTCGATGTGGAATCTGTTCGACCTGACGCGCGAGGGACGGCCGATGGAGTGGCATGAGCAGGTGAGCTATGGCGCGGCTGAGGCGGATTGCTGCCATGGGGCGGCGAAGAAGCAGTTTATTGGGGATGGGTTTGCTTCGATTACGGTAGGGACTAGGGACTAGGGACTAGAGACTAGGGACTAGGGAACAGAGAGCTATAAAGAGCTGTAAAGGACTTATAGGTACAAAGTATCCCACCCTTGCCGCAAAGAACGCGCCAAGGATGGGGCACCCGCTTTGGCGCGGGCGCGGCTTACTGCGGGGCGGGAAGATAGAGATTGAGGTTTCTGGCGCGGTTGAGCTTGAGGGTTGCTGTGCGGTCGATCTGGCTCATGGAGATGCGCAGGTGGCGCTCGTCGGGGTCGACGTAGTGCAGGCCGTCGTCGGAGGCGAAGACGGTCAGGGCGGAGAGGGTCGAGCCGTCTTTGAGGATGATTGCGAAGACCTGCGGCTCGGACTGGGAGGGGGACGAATCCGCAGTTGCGGCTGGCCACTTGTACTCTGTGACGACGGGATGCCCGGGCTCTGCGGCGCGCTGCACGGGCGGCTGAAGGATGATGGGTGGCTGCTGAATAAAAACGGCGGGCTGGGGCGCGTAGGCGTAGGCGGCGCCGGAATCGTAGCCATAGTCGGAGGGCAGGTATGCGTAGCCGTATCCGTAGGGTGAGATGGCCCGGCCCCGGCTGAAACCGTAGTTGCCACGCGCGAAGCCATGCCCTGCTCCGCCATGGCGCTGGGCGCTGGCGTCGTACGCCGCGCTTGCAGCAAGAAGCACACACAAGCTGAGCAGGATTGTTCGCCGCATGAGCAGCCCTCGTGAGCCGGAGTCTAACAGCCGGGGTTGCGGTTGTAAATCCTGTTGTGGTTGGGGTAGGGCTACATTTCGTATGCGGCAACCTTTGGTGGGTGTGCGATGATTTGCCCACGATGGCTGATGTTGAGGTCTCTTCTGAAGCTCAAGTGACGACTGGCACTGGCGATCACCGGCTGCGGCGGCAGCTTGGGGTTTGGGACCTGGCGCTGGCGCAGGTGCTGTGCGTGGTGGGCTCGACGTGGGTGGGCGTGGCGGCGGGGCTGGGCAAGGCGCAGACGCTGATGTGGATTGCGGCGATGGCGGTGTTTTATCTGCCCATGGCCGCGGCGGTGATCTGGCTGAACCGGGCGATGCCGCTGGAGGGGGGCCTCTATGTGTGGGCGCACCGGGCGTTTGGCGATCTGGTCGGATTTCTTACGGCGTGGAATTTGTGGGTGTATGGGATCGCGGTGACGGCGACGATTTTGTATGCGACGCCGACGGAGATTGCGTACCTGATTGGGCCCTCGGCGCGATGGCTGCCGGAAAATGCGTGGGCGGCGTTTGGGATTGTGGCCCTGATTGTCGCGGCGCTGACGGCGGCGGCGATACGGGGCCTCGAGCTGGGCAAGTGGATCCATAACGTGGGCGGGGCGGCGATGCTGGCGGTCTTTCTGGGGCTGATTCTGCTGCCGGCGTGGGGCCTGGCGAGCGGGCGGATTCATGAGGGGACGGTCTTTGCGCCGGCGCTGCCGGAGATGAATTGGCGCATGGCCTCGATGTTTGGGCAGATGCTGTTTGGGGCTCTGTGCGGGTTGGAATATATAGCGATCTTTGCGGGGGAGAGCCGCGATCCGGCGCGGACGATTGCGCGGTCGGTGTGGATTGCTTCGCCGGCGATCTGCTTGATGTTTATTTTGGGGACGAGCTCGGTGGCGGTGTTTGTGCCGCGAGGGCAGCTGGACTTTATTGCGCCGATTCCGCAGGCGATGCGCGCGGCGCTGGGGCAGACGGGCGTGGGGAACGTGCTGGCGATGGCGGCGATTGTGCTGGTGGAGATCAGGCTGCTGGGCGCGGCGAGCTTGCTGTTTACGGGGATTTCGCGGCTGCCGATGGCGGTGGGATGGGATGCGCTGGTGCCCAGGTGGTTTACGCGCCTGGATGCGAAGCGGAAGATGCCGGTGAATTCGATTTTGTGCTCCGCGGCGCTGGTGCTGCTGATGGTGGGGATGGCTTCGGCGGGTGTTCATGCGCAGGAGACCAATCAACTGCTGTCGAACGCGAGTTTGACGCATTATGAGCTGACCTACCTGGTGATGTTTGCGGCGCCGATTGTGGGAGTGCGGACGCTGCGAAGGCAGATGCCGTTGTGGTTGAAGTGGGTGTGCGGGGTGGGATTTTGCTCGACGATGTTCAGCCTGCTGATCTCGGTGTTTCCGTTTGTGGATGTGGTGAATCCGTGGGTGTATGGCGGGAAGATTTTGGGGACGGTGGTGGTGAGTAACTTGATTGCTGTTGGGTTTTATTTCTTTAGGAAGAGAGATCAGGGGGCAGAGATATTGCGTCAGGAAAAGCTATAAAAGACTGTAAGAGGCTTATAGATACAAAGTATCCCACCTTAGCCACAAGAACAAAAGCGTGGCGAAGGCGGGGCACCCGAACGGGATGGTGACTTGATGCGTGCTATGCGAATAAATGATGCGGGCTGGGATCGGCGGCGGTTTTTGAAGGTGCTGGGGACTACGGCTGCTGCTGCGGGTTTTTCGGAGAAGGCTTTTGGTGAGGCTGCTGCTGGGGTTTGCTTGGTGGCCGATCCAGCGGATGAGATTGCTGGGTCCGGACCTGCGAAATGGGCCGTGGAGCGATTGACGCAGGCTCTTAAGGCGCGTGGGGTTGCGTTGACGCGCGTGGCGAGACTGGAAGATTCGGGCTCGGCGGCCTTGTGTGTTGTGGCTGCTGGGGCTGCTAGTGCTATAGCGGCGCGGATGTTGCGGGAGGCTAAGGTTTCGGTGGTAGCTACGCCGGAGGCTTTGGGGATTGTGGCTGCGCAGGAGAGTGGGAGGCGCGTGTTATTGGCTTGCGGCTACGATGCGCTTGGGCTGGTGTATGCGCTGACGGAGCTGGCGGATGTGGTCGAGAATGCGCCGGATGCGGTGGTGGGGCTTGAGGCGATTGCAACGCTTACGGAGCGGCCGGCGAATGCGGTGCGCAGCATGATGCGGTCGTTCTGCAGCGATGTGGAGGACAAGCCTTGGTTCAATGACCGTGAGATGTGGCCGCTGTACTTCGACATGCTGGTGGCGCAGAGGTTCAATCGATTCAATCTCGCATTTGGCATTGGATATGACTTTATTCGCCATGTTACGGATGCTTATTTTGAGTTCACATATCCGTTTCTGCTGAAGGTGCCGGGGTATGACGTTCGTGTGCCGCAGTTGGCGGATGCGGAGCGCGAGAGCAATCTGGCGATGCTGAAGTACATTGCTGCGGAGTGCGTGAAGCGCGGCCTCGCGTTTCATATGGGGTTGTGGATGCATGGGTATGAATGGGTCGAGAGCCCCGATGCGAACTACACCATTGAAGGATTGGATAAGACGACGCATGGGCCCTATTGCCGCGATGCGGTGCGGATGCTGCTGAAGGAGATTCCGGAGATTTCGGGGTTGACGTTTCGTATTCATGGCGAGAGTGGGGTGCAGGAGGGGAGTTTCGATTTCTGGAGGACGTTGTTTGACGGGGTAGCTACGTGCGGACGGCGCATCGAGCTCGATATGCACCCCAAGGGCATGACGGCGGAGATGACGGAGATTGCGATTGCGACGAAGCAGCCGGTGACGATGTCTCCCAAGTATTGGGGCGAGCATATGGGGATGCCGTATCACCAGGCGGATATTCGCCAACTGGAGAAGCCTAAGGCGGAGAACAAGGTTGGGTTGATGGCGCTGAGCGAGGGGACGCGGAGCTTTTTGCGCTATGGCTATGGCGACCTGCTGCGTGAGGACCGGCGATGGAAGGTGGTGCACCGGATATGGCCGGGGACGCAGCGGATTTTGCTGTGGGGCGATGCGGAGTTTGCGGCGGGGTATTCGCGGGCCTTTCAGTTTTGCGGGAGCGATGGCGTGGAGATCATGGAGCCGCTGACCTTCAAGGGAAGGCGCGGCTCGGGGATTGCGGGGAGCCGATGCGGGTATGCGGATGCTAGCTTGAATCCGCGATGGGATTGGGAGAAGTTTGAATACTCGACGCGGATTTGGGGAAGGCTGCTGTATGACCCGGAGACGAAGCCGGAGGTTTTGCGGCGGCCTTTCGAGCGGCAGTTTGGGAGGGGCGCGACGGCGATGCAGTCGGCGCTGGCGAGTGTGAGCCGGATACTTCCTATCGTGACGACGAGCCATGCTCCTTCGGCGGGGAACAACATGTATTGGCCGGAGATGTATTGGAACCAGTCTCTCGTAGACGCGAAGGATTATGGGCCTTACAGCGATGCGCTGGAGCCGAGGGTCTTTGGGAATGCTAGTCCGTTCGATCCGGCGATGTTTTGCTCGATCAACGAATATGCGGAGGAGCTGTTGTCGGGGAGTTCTTCGGGCAAATACACGCCTGTCGAAGTCGCGCAGTGGATCGAGGATTTTGCTGCGACGGGACGAAGAGCGTTAGCGGCAGCCAATACAACTGCAACTGGAAGAGACTTGGCTGCTTATCGGCGTATGCGGGTTGATGTTGAGATTCAGGCTGGGTTGGGTGAGTTTTTTGGGGCGAAGTTTCGCAGCGGGGTTTTGTTTCATCTGTACGAACTGAGTAAGGAGCGGGCTGCGCTTGGCGCGGCGATGGCGCAATACAAAAAGGCGTGTGCGGCCTGGGCTGCGTTGGCGAAGGTGGCGACGGGTGTGTATGTCAACGATGTGACGGTGGGCGAGCAGAATTATCTTCGCGGGCATTGGATGGATCGACTGCCGGCGATCGATAAGGACATTGCTGCGCTGGGAGCGATGTTGGATTCGGGTGCTGAGGCTTCGCCGAAGATTCAGGCGACGATTGCGGTGGTGCTGGGGCGCCCACAGCGGGCGCGGCTCGCGGTGCGCCATGCGGCCCCGGAGCGGTTTACGCGCGGAGATGCGCTTGCTCTGGAGATTACAACGGAGGACGCTTCGGAGGTTCGCTTGCATTATCGCCATGTGGATCAAGCGGAGAACTATGTAGTGATTGCGATGGAGGGGCGAGGCTCCAAGTATGCCGCGAGCATTCCTGCGGGGTATACGAAGACGGAGTTTCCTTTGCAGTACCTCTTTGAGGTGCGTATGCGCGATGGGAAGGCTGGCTTGCATCCAGGGTTTACGCCGGAGTTGACGAACCAGCCTTATTTTGTGGTGAGTGGCGGGTAGGCGCGCTGGAGCAGGCAGTGCGAGCGGGTATTACTAGTTTATAGGGATTTTAGAGGATCGATTTGGAGGCAGTGGGAATGACGAAGGATGAGGCGTGGGAGCTGGCGAACCATTGGGTTGCGGCGTGGAATGGGCATGATCTGGAGGCGATCATGACGCATTATGAGGACGGGGTTGAGCTGACTTCGCCGGCCGCGGCGCAACTGCTGGGGAGGGCCGACGGCAAGATGGTTGGGAAGGCCAACCTGCGGGCTTACTTTCAGCGTGGGCTGGAGGCTTTCCCTGAGCTGCATTTTCAGCTTGAGGATGTGCTGTGGGGCGTGAACAGCGTGGTGCTGTACTTCATCAATCAGAAGGGGACGCATACGGCGGAGTTCATGGAGCTGTCGGCGGCGGGGAAGGTAGCTCGGGTGGTGGCGAATTACAGTGCTTAGACGGCGATGGATTCCGTTTGCGCGAGCTCGAAGGTAAGGCTGACGCATCGCGCGCCAACGGGCCGGGTGCAGTGGCGGACTCCGCGAGGGACGGTCAGCAATTGGCCGGGATCGAGCTCGAGCGATCCGCTCTCGAAGTCGATGGCCAGGCGGCCTTCGATGACGAGGAATGTTTCGTCGGAGTTTGGATGGAAATGCCAGTGATAGGGCTCAGTCATGGTGGAGATGCGGACGACGTGGTCGTTGATGTTGGCGATTGGATGATTGTCGTATGCGGCTTGGGGAGACTCTGCCTTGAGCGTGATGATCTTGGGAAGGTGCTCGTTCATTCGCTGGCCTCGCGCTTCGATTTTAGCGTTGTGCGGGATGGTTCGGGCTTTCAGCCCTGATGGTTTGGTGCGGCCTTGGACCCAGCTCGCTGGGCTGGGCTGGTATGGCGGCGCGCCGTTGGCGCTTGGCCGGGTTACCAGACGCGGCAGGATGGGGTGTGGACCATGGGCTGGCCGGCTTTGCAGTGGAAGGCTTTTTGGAACTCGGGCATGTTGGAGACTACGCCGTCGATGCGGGCGAAGCCTGGGCTGTGGGGGTTGGTGACGGCGCTTACGCGGAGGTTTTCAGGGGGCTCGTTTTCGCAGGCCCACTGGGCCATGCCTACGAAGAAGCGCTGGTCGGGGGTGAAGCCTTCGACTGGTTGAAGCGACTGGCCTTCGGTCTGCTTTTTCCAGGCGATGTAGGCGAGGAGGGTGCCGCCGAGGTCGGCTACGTCTTCGCCGCTGGTGAGCTTGCTGTTGATGTGGATGTCGTCGACGATGGTGAAGGTGGCGTACTGATCGCGGTCGCAGTTGATGCGGTCTTCAAAGCCCTTGGCGTCTGCGGCGGTCCACCAGTCGCGAAGGTTGCCCTTGGCGTCGAACTGGCGGCCTTCATCGTCGAAGGCGTGGGTTAGCTCGTGGCCGATGGTGGCTCCGGTGTTGCCGTAGTTGGGGGCGTCGTCTTCCCTGGGGTCGTAGAGCGGGGGTTGGAGGACGCCGGCGGGGAAGTTGATGTCGTTCATCTGCGGCGAGAAGTAGGCGTTGACGGTGGGCGGCGACATGCCCCACTCGTTGAGATCGACGGGCTTGCCGAGCTTGTTCCAGTTGCGGGCGCGCTCGAAACGGTAGGAGCGGGTGACGTTGCCGATGTAGTCGTCGGGCTTGACTTCGAGGGCGGAGTAGTCGCGCCAGTGGTCGGGGTAGCCGATCTTGTTGCGGATGGCGTGGAGCTTGCGCAGGGCCTCCTGCCTGGTGGCGGGGCTCATCCAATCGAGGTTTTCGATCTCGTGCTGCATGGCGGTTTCGATCTGCTCGGTCATGCGCTGGGTCTTGGCTTTGGTATCTGCCGAGAAGGTGCGGCGGACGAACTCCTGGCCCAAGGCTTCGCCGAGGCTGCGATCGACGGCGCGGGTGCAGGTCTTCCAGCGCGGAGGCATGGCGGGGACGCCGCGCAGGGTGGTGGAGAAGAAGTCGAAGGTGGCCTGCTCATAAGGGTGGGCGAGATAAGGCGCGGCGGCGGTGAGCAGGTGGAAGCGCAGATAGCCGCGCAGGGCGGCGAGGTCTTCGCTGGCTAGCTCGGACTCGACGGCTTTGACGAAGTCGGGCTGCGAGACA
>Ga0206802_1196_pt1 | contig 13829 bp, 18 predicted proteins | sample Alteio_BWOrgCont_63_FD_152902 | JGI IMG/M metagenome (GOLD analysis project Ga0206802, IMG submission 152902) | Enriched cells from forest soil in Barre Woods Harvard Forest LTER site, Petersham, Massachusetts, United States -... | ecosystem: Environmental > Terrestrial > Soil > Temperate forest >... | reverse complement strand
ATTGTTGACATGCCAGATAATAAAATTGATTTGTTTATAAAATGTGTGATGCAAAATAATGGGGCTTTATCTAGTAACAAACAAGATAAGTTTTTTGCATTACTGACAGATGAAGAAATCACACGCCTTACCATGATAATTAATGATGTAATGATGGAAAAAAATTAGATTAATTAAACAAACTAAGCATTTAAAGCTTAAAGGGTTAACTAACTGTGCCATTACTTGACCTAGTAGAATTGCTTTCGCCAATTAATTTCATATTGACACCTTCTTTTTTTCTAGCAACTTACGAATATTAGGTAATGCTTTTTTTGCCGCCACTTCACCAGCATGCATTAATTTGGCACGCCCATTTTCTTCAAACATATCAATATATCCTACATCTGGACGAATAATGATATCCGCGCCCCGGGCACTACTTTCATTTAACTTCAACAACATCATATCGAATCCGCGCAAGAATACTCTTGGAGAACTTGATGGCAAGGAATTGGGTAAAGGATAATCAAGCATAACAGCAATAATAATCTTAGGGTGAAATTGTTTCGCCACATCAACAGCAACTGGATCAATTAGACCGCCATCGACATAAGTTCTACCATAAATTTTTACTGGGCGAAAAAATGGTGGCGCCGCACTGGATGCATTCACTGCGGGTGCAATTGGTCCACTTTTGAATACATGGATTTTCCCCGACTGTAAATCGACAGCCACAGCAACAAAAGGGATTTTCAACTGATCAAACGAAGCAGCGTGAAGATTTTTAATTAAAAAATATTGTAAACCTGCACCACTGACAGCACCAGATGGGATATTTAACAAGGAGAAATCAATCACCTCATTACGTTTAGCCGTCAATAATATATTTTGCAATGAATCTGCTGAAGGATTGTCTGCGTAAAGTGAACCAACGATACTACCTGCACTCGTACCGACGATAAGATCGATTGGGATATGATTGTCTTCCAACACTTTCAACACACCTGCGTGGGAAAATCCTCGAGCACTTCCACTACCAAGAACCAAGACGACTCTAGGATGTAAATGGTCAATTTTTTTAGCTGGTGGTTCAGTATTTGGAATATCAATTTTGGGAAACTGTGTAGCGCAACTAGATAGCAACAATACGAATATAAAAAAAATCATCGATAATTTTCTAATTTTAACAAAAATAAAATGCTGGCCTAAATTAATTAATTTTAAAAACATGCGCTAGCTTCCTCTACACCTCATCAAGATTGTTGATACTTTTCCGCCACCTCTTTAACTACCTTTCTCAACCAACAATATCCGTTATCACTATTTGTCGAAGGATGCCATGCTTGTAAAAATGGGATAGGAGGAATAGTAAACGGACAAGGTTGAATCGATATATCTAATAAACGCGCCGCCTCATTAGCAACCCCTTCTGGTACTGTAGCAATTAAATCACTGCTTGCGATGGTATACAATCCAGGAACAATATGCGGCAATCTTAAAACTATACGTCGCCGATGGCCACTCTCATGAAGTATTTGGTCAATGCTTACTGATGGTTTTTTTTGATTGATGGTGAGAGAGATATGTTGAGCCTCTAAGTATTTTTTTAATGTTAAGCGTTTTTTAAAAAATGGATGCTTTTTTCGACCAATACAAACCAATCTCTCCTTAAACAATAAATCATGATGAATATGTTTTGATTCTTCACTCGGTTGAAAAAGACCTATTGCCAAATCAATTTTATGGGATTCTAACATGATATGATCTTCAAAAAAGGGAACATGCTTTACTTCAATCTCCACATTAGGTGCATGTTGGCTAAGGTAGGCGTATAAACTAGGAAGTAAAACAAAATTAGTATACTCTTCCATACCCAAAATAAATTTACGCTGACAGGTAGCTGGATTAAATACTTCAGGCATAAAAATGTGCTCTGCTTGCAATAATATTTGCTGAATTTTTGGATACAATTCTTGTGCCCGTAGTGTTAATTGCATATTACGGCCTTTCATCACCAAAAGTTCATCTTGAAATACTTCACGTAATTGCTTTAATACATTACTCATCGCTGATTGGGTAATAAATATTTTTTCACCCGCACGAGTCACATTTCGCTCGCTTAGTAACGCATGTAATGCAACGAGATGATTAAGATTGTTTTTTACTATATTCATAAAACAAATACCTAGTATTTAAATAATCCATTTTGTAAATAGTTATCGCTATCATAAACTATTTCCCATCTAAATCAAACCAATCCATAGGATGCGCAAATGAGTAAAGCTATTTTAAAAAAAACAATATTGTCTTTCTTTTTACTATTCTTTCCAATGATAGGCTTAGCAATTAACGGCCCGTATATAACAGCAGAATTCGGTGGCATATCTTCAACTAAATCACTTATATTTGATCATCAAGCTGGTTACGGCGGTCGAATAGCAGGGGGGTATTTGTTTGGAGAGAATCATTTTAACTATGGCCTTGAATCCGGCGTTTTGTACTATCCTCATTTATCCGGTACTGATGGTCTTTTTTTTGTAACTAACGATGTGGTTAGCGGCTATAATATTGATCTTTTAGGTGTCATTAAATATACCTTTGACTGCCATTTCTTAATTTTCGGGAAAGCTGGAGCAGCTTATGTAAATCAAAAAATAACGGGTAAATCTAATGTTGGCACAATAACAGTAACAGAGAATGATAAATACAGGTCAATAACACCAGAAGTCGCTTTAGGTGTTGGCTATCAACTTACACCTAAAACAGAGATAAACCTGACAACGAGCACTGCACTCCCCAACAATAGCGCCGCTATCACTACGCTAATGCTAGGGCTTTCCTATTCATTCTAAGGATAACAACGCCAACCAAATTAAATCAGTCTAACCGAAGAACTCGATCACGATTACTTGAACCCGAGGGTTAGACTAATTTTCATAAGAGAACGGTGAAATAAGACAAGATGTGTTTATAAATTATTATTCAATAATATCAATCCCCACCCCACCAAATACTTCCTCAACCGTTTCATCCGCAGCATCTGCCAGACTATAACCCGACTCACCAAACCAGCGTCTGATAGCCACTAATTCACGACTGCGCAAGAAAATATAAAACGACAGGAAAATAATCTCTGGGTCTTGCATGTTTTTTACATCAAACTCATAACGCTCAGCAAATGGCAGCGGCTTCTTTGACTCTGACAAAGTATATTCAGACAAGACGTTGAATGCTTCTTCAGCAGTTTGTGCATGTTCACATTTTTCTTTGATCTTATTATAATCTTCAACGCGTTGATTCAAGATGCGTTGTAATTCGTCTTCTTTAAATAATTCTGTAAAGCCATGCGGCAATTTCTCATCAAGACCACACACTTTATTGATGAAGTCTGCTGATTGCACACAAGCAATTTTTGGATCCATTGTTTTGTGGAAAAAAGATACTGCAAGACAAGCGCGTTTAAAAGAAGGCAGATTGATATACAAATTATTTCCATTCTGCGTTAGCGTACCTAACCTTAAAATCTTATTGGGGTCTTTTCGAAATGCAGTAATCGATTCAAAATGCTGCTCATCACACTCATCCTTCCATTCCCACGTCCAGCTGTGCGGTGTCGTATTTTTTTTGATACAGTGAATGCCCTCTAAAATTTCTAGCAACTTTTCCTTGTTGAAGACATCATAAGTTAAGCGGATAGGTTGATAGGCTTCCCCTGTTTCAACGGTTAAAAATGGTTTCTGTAACCGATCAAACATATTTGTCTCCTGACTTTTTATGTTTTTTAAGTATCATTTCAATTTCCGTATATTCTGTTTTGGCGTCTCTTCGGGAGAGCGTCCCAGCTTTTCACGAATCTTTAATTCTGCTTTTTTTATTAGCTTGTTATTAGCATCGTATGTTGCCATATTGTTCTTGTCCAGACTTTTACTTGCTTGTTGCAGAATGGGCTCAAGTGTCTTCAATGCCACATGATCAGCAGGGGTTAGCTGCACACCTGGTTTGGCAATTTGTCCTAGACCCCTCACTGCAGCATTTAATTGCTCCCGATTATAATCATTGTCATCAACTGAAAGTTTCATCAGCGCAGTGATTAACCGCTCGACCATCTGGCTAATTTCCTTCGACGCGCCAATGGTTACCATTCTGAGATCATTTAATACTTTGTCAATTTCACCTCGTGGCGTCATCTTATTTCCCCCATACCAAATAAGCTACGTATCTAATAAGGTCGACTGTTTAGAGGCTCTGCCATTCACTTTAAACAATTTGTTTTGTGGTAGCAAATCCTTCTTCAAGTATAGATGCAAAACCACTTCTAGGGGCGATGCCTGTAACCGATTGATTAATATCGATATTAGATTTTTTTATTTCTTGCTAAATTCCTTCTCTTTGCTTTCACAGAAATAACAGGACTAGTATAATCACTTCTAATACTAACCCCTAGGAATTAAGTCATTATGCATAAAAAAACACTCGGCTTTACCTTGATTGAAGTCATGGTCGTTGTCGTTATTCTCGGAATTCTTGCCGCGATCATCGTGCCTAAAATTATGAGTCGCCCAGAACAAGCCCGCATGGTAAAAGTAAAACAAGACATTCTTGCCATCCAAAGCGCGCTCGATCTTTATAAACTCGATAACAGCATTTATCCAACCACTGATCAGGGACTGGATGCGCTTGTTAAAAAACCAACAAGTTCACCGACCCCACAAAATTGGAAATCGGATGGCTACTTACAACAATTACCAATCGATCCTTGGGGACAACCTTATCAATATATGAATGATGATGAAAAACTCCGCATCTTTAGTTACGGACCCAAAGGCAAGGAAGGCCATAACGAAATTGGCAACTGGAACATGGACAATAGTTCGTGACGAAAACGCAATCTGGTTACACACTGATTGAAATTCTTATCGTTATTCTGATTGTCAGTATTGTTGCTGCCGTCGCTTTACTGACAACAAGTTATAATCAAAACAAGCAAATCCAGACCTTATCTGAGGAAATAGCTAATTTACTTTCCCTAGTCTCGGAAGAAGCCATGCTAAGACCTGCGACAATCGGCTTAGCTTTCACCCCAACCACTTTTGACTTTTATCTTTACCAGGAAAATAACGAGCATAAACTTGTCTGGCAACCCATTGCCAAATCGCCGTTGAATTTACATCATTACTCAAAAAACATCAAAATCACGATAAAAATCCATGATAAAGTCATGCCATTAAATGGCAAGCCACAAATTGTCATTACACCAAGCGGAGATTCCGCCACTGTTACCATTTTATTTGGCGATAAAAATGGCAGACCTCGCTATCAAGTGATCGAATATCTGGATGGCACAATCAAAAGTGAACCCTATTATGAGAAATAAGTTCCACACACAACAAGGACTCACTTTAATTGAAGTTTTGATTGCCTTGATGATTGTGAGTATTGCTTTCACTGCTATTATTGTTTCTACATCACAAAATATTCGCAATACTCAATATTTGCAAAACAAAATGATTGCTAACTGGGTGAGCCTGCAAATCATCAATCAAGTCCGCGATGAAGTACTAACCATACCTGAATCTGAACCACTAACGGGAGAAAGTGAAACACTAGGACAAAAATGGTTTTGGAAAGCCAGTCTCACGCCCACCCCCAACCCCAAGATTCAAAAAATTGCAGTCAGTGTCGCCCAATCAGAACAAGGGAAAAGAATAATTAATTTGACGAGTTATATTTACCATGAACAACAAAAATAATGGCTTTACGCTGCTTGAAATCCTCATCGCCCTATTTGTTTTTGCCATTGTTTCTCTGATGATGGTCTCAGCGCTGCATAATATTCTCAACAATCAATCCCGTGTTGAGCAACGCAGCAAATCTTTTGCTGAATTACAACTGGCACTGCTACTACTTGAAAATGATTTAGAGCAAACCATCAACCGCCCTATATTAAATGCGCACGGCGATCAAGAAGCTGCTTTTTTAGGCGATGCCACCAACATCACCTTCACCCATACTGGCTTAAGCAACCCCTTCAATCAGTTACACCGCAGCACATTACAACGAGTCAGTTATCAATTTTCAGAAAAAAAACTAACACGAGTAGTCTGGCCAGTACTCGATCAAGCACCCCATACACAATCTAGCCAAAAATTATTATTAAATGATATCTCAGATTTGCGCTTCACTTTCATGGATCAGGAAAATCACTTCCAAAAAGAATGGCCGCCAACTGACAAACAAAAAACATCGCTTCCTCGCGCCGTGCAAATTTCTTTTACGTTAAAATCACGAGGTAAAATAACTCAATTTTATCTGATCCCTGTGCAAATACTTCCGCCACAAAATGAATCGCAGAACCCAAAAAAGGCTGATGACAATGCAAATAAATAAACAACAAGGCACTGCCATCATTGTCGCCTTATTTATTGTGGCACTGATTGCGACAGCTGCAATCGCCATGATCCAGCGATTACAAATTGATTTGCGAAAAACTGAACTCATCATTCGATCCGACCAAGCCTATTTATACAATCAAGGATCACTTGCCTGGGCAAAAGAAACACTTAATCAAGCCTGGAAACGCCATAAATCCAACCAAGTAATCGATGGCATCTCACCTATTTCTTATCCAACAGCCAAAGAAGGACCCTACACTATTTCTGGCTCCCTCATTGATATACAAGGTCGCTTTAATCTGAATAATTTAACAGACCCGCAATACCATGTAGTTTTTTCACGATTGATACAAGTTGTCTCGCCCAATATTGACCAAGCTACTTCTATGGAAATGATTAAAGCCATCGTCGATTGGATCACCCCCGGATTAAAAGAAACACCGTTTGATGCTTATTACTTAAAACTTAACCCTGCTTACCATGCTGCTCATAATCTTATGGCTAGCGTCAGTGAGTTACTCTTAGTAAAAGGCATCACTCCCGATTTATTCAACAAGCTTGAACCTTACATCACTGCGCTACCTACACCGACACAAATCAACATTAATAATGCTCCAATACCAGTCTTAATGAGCTTAAGCCCCACCGTGCAATTTGATACCGCAAAACAAATCGCAGCCTTGGGCAAACGCGCACCTTTTAGCGATCCTCAGAAATTTCTTGCTCTTGATATTGTTAAAAATAATCAAATCCCACCCGGCATCATCACCGTCACGAGCAACTATTTTTTGCTAACAACAAATGTTACAGTAGATCAGCAGAAAATGACGATTAATACGCTGCTCAACCGAGTTGCAAAAGAGACACAATCTAGAGTATTAACTATTTGGCAAAGCAAAGGGACCTCATAATGGCAAAGCAAACGATTTTAATTTATTTGCATTCCATAGAGCCACCCATCGCTAGCTGGGTAATTTCTGATGCGCAGGAAATTATCCTGCAAACAACATTGCGCAGTGATTTATCTAAACTATCTACAACTAATGAACAAGAAATTACTGTCGTTATACCATCAACCGATATTTTATTAACCTATGCCGAATTACCCAAGCTAAGTCAGCATCGTTTACAACAAGCTATTCCTTTTGCGATCGAAGAACAATTAATTGATGACATATCGCAGCTACATTTTGCTGTCGGCAAATATAGCTCAGAAAATCTTTGGCCGGTTGCTGTTGTCAGCCTTGAAAAAACAAACCATTGGATAGAAATATTAAAACAATTGCAAATCCAGCCCAGCACCATCATTCCAGCGCCATTAGCATTACCACTAATCGACAATCACTGGACTGTCAGTTTTATGGATGAGTTTTGCTTCGTCAGAACTAATCATTATTCCGGATTTACTTGCGAACGCGAAAATATAATTGCTTACCTTGAATCGAAATTAAGTGAGAAAATACAAAAACCAACTGAAATTGATGTCTACGCTAGCAGCAAGATTGCTCTCGCCATTAAAGACAATTGCCAAATCAATTATCACAAAATATCTGAAAAACAATTTATCGAATCATTACTCGAAACAACCAAAACCTTGCCATCCATCAATCTATTGCAAGGACCCTTTCGACCAAAACGCAAAACCATCGAGTCAAAAAAGCTTTGGCGGCATGCCGGCCTTGTCACTCTTGCATGGATAAGCATAGGATTTTTTAGCCATTTATTTTCAGTGATCCTATTGCATCACCAAACCGCCAAAATGGAAAATAGCATTGAAGCCATTTATACGCGCAACTTCCCCGATGCTAGCTCAATGATTGCGCCGCAAGATCGCATGGAACAAAAATTAAAAAAACTAACGACTCAAGCAAGCAATGAATCTTTTCTTGTATTACTTGCCAATGTTAGCAAAGCTTTTTCTGCAAGCCATGGGATACGCTTACAAAATCTAGACTATCGCGATAAGCAACTCACCCTAGAAATATCTGCAAACACATTTGATAACCTAGATAATTTAACTCACTTACTTCAACAACGCGGTTTGTCAGTTAAACAACAAAATGCAGAAGTGGTTGCTGCAAGAGTCAAAGCAACCCTACAAATCAATACAGGCAACCTATGAAAGATTTAAAAATAAAAGAACGCTGGTCAAGTTTATCACTTCGCGAAAAACGCATTGTGACTGCAGGTTGTGGCATCGTCATTGTTTTATTTTTTTATTTATTAATTTGGGCCCCGATTGCAAATAAAGCCATCGCATTGCGCACTCAAATCGAACAAGATCAGAAATTACTTTCCTGGATGCAAGCCGCAGATGCTCGCATTCAATCGATGCAGCACAGCTTGCACCCTTCTGCTACCACTTCTTCAAAATCCATCCTGAGCATCATACAAAATGAAATTAACCAACCTGATTTTGTAAAAAATCTTTCTACGCTAAAACAAGTTGATAACCATTCTGTGCAAATTAATTTACAGAATGTTCCTTTTGATAGCATGATTACTTGGCTGACACAGCTTTCGAAAAATAAAGGATTACAAGTCACGCAGATGAGTGTTACACCGACGAATACGAAAGGGCTAGTGACTGTGGAGATTGTTGTCAGATAAGCCTATCATTACCATTTGTGGCAGATCTATCCTTAGCACCAGACTCTAGCGCTGTGGGTAATGATATGAAACAGACATGGCACTAATTTGAGAAAAATATTAGCGCTGTTTCTTCTTATTTGCCCTAGCATCGACTGAATTCGGAGCCTTATCTTTATCCCTTAATATGGCAACCACATCACCATTCATCAAAGATTGCGTTGCACTACTGCCTTCCATTTGTGGTATAGGCTTGCCCTCTCCTACTAATTCACCATGTATTGCTACAACGGGAAGTGTTTCTTTCATCTTTCCATGTTCCCTAGCATTGATTTCCTTCAGAGGCTCAAGTTTCTGCATGAAAATAGCAGTTAGATCACCACTAAACAGACGGCTCCACGTAGTACTAAGGAAAGTATGTTGTTCGCCACTGGGAGAAGAGTGGGTAATATGTCTATCTTCGCCTCGCATTAAAGGAACAGTTTCTTCATCATCATTAAATGAACCATAATTCGTTTTACGATCAGTTGTCATTGTTATAATAGCCTTAAAATAAACCAGCTAAAATTGTACCAGAAAACATCAATTACTGGCAACAAGGATAAAAAAACCACCCTTATTGCTCGCTACCTTACACAACCGTCCTTAACTGCTCAACCGGCCGAACCCAAGGCTGCATATCACGCACAGAATCCGGCAATTTAGCCAATGCAGACCGTGCGTCAGCAACCGATTTGAATTCACCATAAGTAAGCACAAACCACTTCTTACCTTCACGCTCAGTACGCCACGAACGCGTCAATTGTTGCGAAGCTAATCTTGATTGCAATTCTTTTACATTACTTAAATCAAAACTACCAAATAATTGCACGGTGTAATTTGTTTTAACCGCTTGTGGATTTCCAAATTGCTTTATTGGTTGCGAAGAAGCTAGCGACTGTAACACTTCATCTTTCGCAAGTACCTTCGCATTCGATGCGGTTTTAACAGAGACGGGCGGGATTAATTTTATCGGTTTTTTTTCAGCAGGCGCCAATTCCAATTTATCATTTTGTGACGTTGGAAATGCACGCAAACTATCATGTTGCGGCGCAACGACTGTGCGGACAATTTCACCTTTCGGTGAGTATCTTTGCTGACATCTTGCTTTTTCTAAATTTTCTTCTTGAATCATATGCAGTGCATTTTGCGCAGGAATATAGCCTTTTTGTGCCGCTTTAGACATCCAGAAAATACCTGACTCCGTATCTGCAGCAACACCATAACCATTGTAATACATATAGCCAACCGCATACTGCGCCTGAGGATTCCCTTGGCACGCTGCAACCGGCAACAATTCATGAAAAGCTTGTTTGAAATCTCCCGCGGCAAAACTCATTTTGCCCTGCTCTAACTCTTCCGCCATTCTAGGCGATGCGCAGGCTTGCAAAATAAATGCCAATAAGATGATAAACAGCATTTTAACTAATGACACATTAAGGTTCCTCGTCATCTAAATCCAAATCAGGTTTAGGCCTCATCATATCAGGTGATCTATCCGCTTTATTATGTATGACAGCAGGCTCCCTTGCGATAGGCGGCTTAAATTTCGCCTGGAAATTAGGTGACGTACGTCGCAAAGGCAATTTTTCAAATTGGCCACCATTTTCTAACACCACGCTATCTGCAGTAATCGCGTAAATTTTTACTCCTGATTCTAAGGCATCCCCTATTTGATAAACTTTTCCCGGCTTACTACCTTCTGAAATAATTACGCGCGACAAACTATCCGGCGTGGCCTTGATAATACCTTTTAAATCTAACTGCAAACTGGTAATCGGCAATCTTGCGCTTTTTTCAACAACTCCATATTCTCCAAACAAATGTTGCTTGGGAATTTCGGCAACCAACAGAGCAACATTATTTTCAGAAATAGCAGATGCAGTCTTTGTTGCATTTAACACAGCAAAATTATGATACCAATCAGTCAATGCACTGACGACCATATACAATAAAATACAGCCTGACAAAACCAAAGCACCGAGTGGTGCGTGTTTTCCCCATTCTGTTGCAAATAATGGCGATACAACTTCATCAAGCTCATCCACTAAGGGATGTATTTTAGCTTGAATCAATTTTATTGCATCTCTTTTATCCATTCTGCAGCCTGCTTTGCATAATAAGTTAAAATAGCATCAGCTCCCGCCCGCTTAAATGCCATCAACGATTCCATGACCACGACACGCTCGCTTAGCCAGCCATTCATTGAAGCTGCCTTTAACATAGCATATTCACCACTCACCTGATAAACAAACGTAGGTACCCTAAACGCATCCTTGGTCTGACGCACGATATCCAAATAAGGCATGCCAGGTTTAATCATCACAATATCTGCACCCTCTGCTAAATCAAGGGCAATTTCATGCAATGCTTCATCCGCATTCCGTGGATCTAATTGATATTGGTTTTTATCTGCCTTTCCTAAAGTTTGGGCTGAACCTATCGCTTCACGAAACGGCCCATAAAAGCTCGAAGCATACTTTGCTGAATACGCTAAAATCCCAGTATTAATAAATCCCGCTGAATCTAAAGCCTGCCGAATAGCACCAATCCGTCCATCCATCATATCGGATGGTGCCACAACATCCGCTCCTGCTCGCGCATGCGATACCGCTTGCTTCGCCAACACTTCATTCGTCTGATCATTCAATACATAACCTTTGTCATCGATGATCCCATCCTGACCATGGATAGTATAAGGATCCAATGCAATATCAGTAATAATCCCTAAATCAGGAAATGCTTTTTTAAGCTCACTCACAGCCCGCTGAACCAATCCTTCCGGATGATACGCTTCTGCAGCACCCAACGTTTTTTTTGCTGCCTCAATCACTGGGAAAAGCGCCATCGCAGGAATCCCTAGCTTCACCACACTTTCCGCTTCCTTAAGCAACAAATCCAAACTCAACCGCGCAACTCCCGGCATAGAAGTAATCGCTTGCTGCTGGTTTTTCCCCTCAACTAAAAATACTGGATAAATCAAATCATGGGTAGATAACTGCGCCTCAGCAACCAATAACCGCGAAAATGACGAAAATCGCAACCGCCGCATGCGGGTACTAGGAAAACGCCGAACAGGAAATGCAAATGACATACACAAAAACCCTCCTGGAAATGGCGTAATGATAGCAGATTCTTGGTATTAGCTTAACAAATAGGTTTTAACCTTCATTTTCTTGGCCGTTTTAGCCAGATGTTTATGTTCGCAAGCTGGCGTTGTGGATAATGATATGCTTAACTTAATGCATTATTTTTTTGGACTCCAGCAATTGATCATCGACTTTCTTTCTAAAAAACTAACCTACCGCCGCAAACAAGCGACAGTAAAAAACGAGATCCTGGCCAGAGCACTCGGCTTGAAAAAAACTTCTGCGCCACGAATTATTGATGCAACCGCAGGATTGGCACAAGATAGCTTTATGATCGCCTGCCTTGGATTTGCAGTGACATTGATTGAACGGTCGCCTGCTGTTTATGCTGCAATTAACGAAGCTATGATGCGTGCGAAACAAGATGTGGTCCTATTGCCTATCATAAATCGTATGAATTTTATTCAGGCAGATTCTATTACTTATCTCAGTTCACTCAAACTTGATGAGCGCCCAGATATTGTTTACTTGGACCCTATGTTTCCCGAACGTAAAAAATCAGCTTTAAATAAAAAAGCTATGCGGACTTTACATGATTTAGTCGGTGAAGATCTTGATGCAAATCAATTGCTTCAGGCGGCGTTAACTTGTGCCACCAAGCGAGTTGTGGTAAAAAGGCCTCGGCTGGCGGGACCCTTAGGCAACACTAAGCCCTCCCATTCCTTAACAGGTAGTAGCAGCCGTTTTGATGTTTATCAAATAGGAACATAATGGAAACGCTTCACAGTTTATTGAATATCATTTTAAATCTTGATCAACACATGGCGCTGTTTGCTGCAGTTAGTGGTGGCTGGACTTATGGCATTCTGTTTCTGATTATTTTTTGCGAGACTGGTCTGGTAGTCACACCCTTTTTGCCTGGTGATTCGTTATTGTTTGCAGCGGGAGCTGTTGCTGCCAATTCTGCTAAAGTGCTAGACATTCATCTTTTATTTTTATTACTAGTAGTCGCATCTATTTTAGGCAATAGCTTAAATTACTTGGTTGGCCGTTATCTTGGACCCAAAGTCTTTTCTTCTACTCAGTCACGATTCTTCAATAAACAGTATCTGCAAAAAGCGCATGCGTTTTATCAACGCTACGGCGGAAAAACCATCATTATTGCCCGGTTCATTCCTATTATCCGCACCTTTGCACCCTTTGTCGCTGGCATTGCTTATATGGGTTACCGACATTTCTTTATCTATAATGTATTAGGTGCTATTTTATGGATCGGCAGTTTGCTGTATGTTAGTTACTTATTTGGCAATATTCCCATGGTACAGCAGCATTTTTCAATCATTATGCTTTCAATCATTGGTCTTTCCATTTTGCCACCCATGATCGAGATTGTCAGAAGAAAATACTTCAAACCCTCCACCTGAAATTGCAGACATCTGCAGCTAAAATGCAAGAACTTGCAAACATCTAGACAAAACTTCTGAGATTAGGCACAATGCTTCCTCACATTACTAATCGTGGCGATTTTTAATTAATTATGGCAAATATCCTTATTTTACATGGCCCTAACCTTAACTTGCTTGGCACGCGCGAGCCGGAGCATTATGGCGACGCCACTTTACCCATGATTGACGCCAAATTGGTGACTCTTGGCAATGAGCTTGGACACGCGCTCCAAACCCTACAAAGCAACTCAGAAGGGATTTTAATTGACCGCATTCACCAAACATTATCTGAC
>Ga0206802_1194_pt1 | contig 13915 bp, 10 predicted proteins | sample Alteio_BWOrgCont_63_FD_152902 | JGI IMG/M metagenome (GOLD analysis project Ga0206802, IMG submission 152902) | Enriched cells from forest soil in Barre Woods Harvard Forest LTER site, Petersham, Massachusetts, United States -... | ecosystem: Environmental > Terrestrial > Soil > Temperate forest >... | reverse complement strand
GCCCGCCACCATTGAAAGCGCCTGCGTGAGCGGACATGGGTGCGCCGCGCTCGTTCTGGAGGGAAATACTCATGCCTAATATTGATTCGACGCTGAAAGAAACCCGGCTTTTTAAACCGGCGAAAGAATTTTCAAAAAAAGCGCATATCCAAAGCCTCGCGCAGTATCAGGCCTTGTGCCGACAGGCGAAGAAAAATCCGGAACGTTTTTGGGGGGAACTGGCGAAGGACCATCTCACCTGGTTTTCCACCTGGAAGAAAACGCTGATCTGGAAAGCGCCGTTCGCCCAATGGTTTGTCGGCGGAAAAATAAATCTCAGTGTAAATTGCCTCGATCGCCACGTGGCCTCCAGCCACCGCAACAAAGCCGCGATTCTCTGGGAAGGCGAACCCGGAGACAAGCGCACGCTGACCTACCAAGAACTCGCTGATGAAGTGGGTCGGCTCGCGAATGGTTTAAAAAGTTTAGGGTTAAAAAAAGGCGACTGTGCCGGCATTTACATGCCCATGGTTCCGGAAGCCGCGGTCGCAATGCTCGCGTGCGCGCGGTTGGGACTTACCCATACCGTGGTCTTCGGCGGATTTTCCGCGCAGGCCGTGCGTGACCGCATGAATGATGCGCAGGCCAAAGCGATTCTCACCGCCGACGGTGGATATCGTCGTGGGACTGTCGTGGCGCTCAAGGCTCACGTGGATGAAGCATTGAAAGATGCGCCCACGGTGAAGCACGTCGTGGTTCTCAAGCGTACGGGGCAAGAGATTCCCATGATCCAAGGGCGCGATCACTGGTGGCATGATTTGGTCCCAAAACAATCCGCTTCCTGCGCACCGGAAAAACTGGACAGCGAACATCCGCTGTTCATCCTCTATACCTCCGGCACGACGGGAAAACCCAAGGGCATCGTGCATTCGACGGCGGGTTATCTCTTGGGCGCGATGCTCACGACGAAATGGATCTTTGATTTGAAAGACGACGATATTTTCTGGTGCACCGCCGACATCGGCTGGGTCACCGGCCATAGCTATGTGGTCTATGGCCCGCTGGCCAATGGCGCGACCGTCTTCATGTATGAAGGCGCGCCAAACTTCCCTGAACCCGACCGCTTCTGGTCACTCATCGAGCGGTGGAAGGTGAATATTTTCTATACGGCGCCGACCGCCATCCGCGCGTTCATGCGCTGGGGGGAAGAATGGCCGAAGAAACATGATTTGTCGTCGTTGCGCCTGTTGGGATCAGTCGGCGAGCCAATCAATCCCGAAGCCTGGATGTGGTATCAGCGCGTCATCGGAAATAAAAAATGTCCGATCGTCGATACCTGGTGGCAGACAGAAACTGGCGCGATTATGATTTCACCGCTGCCGGGCGCAACGCCCACGGTTCCGGGAAGTGCCACGCTGCCGCTGCCCGGCGTGGAAGCGGACATCGTGACGCGCGAAGGAAAACCCGTCGGCCCCAAAGAAGGCGGCTTTCTTGTGATCAAAAAGCCTTGGCCCTCCATGCTGCGCGGCATTCACGGCGATCCCGCGCGCTTCAAAGAACAATACTGGAGCCAGATCCCGGGTTCCTACTTTACAGGGGATGGCGCGCGGCGTGACAAGAACGGTTATTTCTGGGTCATGGGCCGCGTCGACGACGTGATCAACGTCGCCGGCCATCGTTTGGGAACAATGGAGATTGAAAGCGCCTTGGTGAGCCATCAATCCGTCGCCGAAGCCGCCGTCGTCGGAAAACCGGATGAGTTGAAGGGCACCTCCATTGCCGCCTTCGTCACGCTGAAGTCCGGCATCGCCGCGACCGACGACCTCAAAAAAGAACTCATTCTTCACGTCGGTAAAGAAATCGGCTCCATCGCCAAGCCCGACGACTTACGCTTCACCGACGCCCTGCCCAAAACCCGCAGCGGCAAAATCATGCGCCGTCTTCTGCGCGACGTCGCCGCCGGCAATCAAACCGCCGGCGATACGACCACACTCGAAGATCTCTCTGTTTTAGCGAAGCTCCGTCAAGACGAAGAGTGAATGGAACGGCATCGCGGATGGGCGACGCCTGCTCCGCATCTGCGTGGGCATGCGGCTTGAGCCCACTCCGGACGCTCCGCAGCCATCGCCCATCCGCGATATTGTCTCCGACGGCTGGTGATGTGCCAACTGCGGGTTGTTATTCCAATTAGAATTATTCTAAGTGGAATAACAACGGGGGTAATGCCTGCCCTGCTTCCCATAACAGTGCGTTCGTGATAGTCTTTATACATGAGGACAACAATTCGACTGGACGATCACTTGCATCGCGAGCTTAAGCAGGTTGCTTTTGAAACGCATCGCACATTAACAGCTGTTATTGAGGACTCTGCGCGTGAAATGCTGTATAGGCATAAAAATAAAATACGGCGCGCTCCGGTGGAATTGCCTACTTTTAGTGGTGACGGGGTGCATCCAGGGGTTGATCTCAACAATAGCGCCAGTTTACAGGATGTGATGGAATCTTCGTGTGATCTTCGCCGGCGTTATTTAAAATCAAAATAAATCTTTCCGAAAAATTCGTTTGTCGCGCGAGCGGCAGGTTGGGCTGAAGTGAGCCTTGCAGAATGCAGCGAACGCAAGCCCGACCTGCCGCTCGCGCGTGCCGTTAGGTCCGTGGCTGGTATAATGTAGTAAGAACACTCCCATGAGCAAAAAAATCATTTATTTGGATCACAATGCCACCACGCGCCCTCGGCCGGAGGTGGTGGACGCCATGCTGCCGCATTTGAAGGGGCATTTTGGGAATGCGTCGAGTATTTATCAGCTCGGGCAGGAAGAACGCCGGGCGATTGATCATGCGCGTGAGCAGATGATGCATTTGATTGGCGCGGCGGCGCCCGAAGAGATTGTGTTCACGGGCGGGGGATCGGAATCCATCAATTGGGCGCTCAAGGGCGTGGCGTTTGCGAACCGGGAAAAGGGTCGCCATATCGTGACCACGAACAGCGAGCACAGCGCGGTTATGAAAACCTGCAAGTATCTCGAAACCATGGGCTGGCATGTGACGTATGTGGCTGTCGATATTCATGGCCGGGTGAACCCGGATCACGTGAAAGAGGCCATCACGAAAGAAACCGTTCTAGTCAGCATCATTCATGCGAATAACGAAATTGGCACGCTGCTGCCGATCGCGGAAATCGGGAAAGTCTGCCGGGAAAAAGGAGTCTATCTGCATGTTGACGCGCTGCAGACCGTCGGTAAAATTCCCGTGGCGGTGGATGCGCTGGACTGCACGCTCTTATCCATCGGCGCGCACAAATTTTATGGCCCTAAAGGTATTGGAGCGCTCTACATTCGGCCCGGCACGCGCATTCAGCCGCTCATCCATGGCGGCAGTCATGAGCGCAACCGCCGCGCGGGGACGGAAAACGTGGCCAGCATCGCCGGGATGGGCGTCGCTGCAGAACTCGCTCTCAAAGACATGAAGCACGATGAAAAACACGTTCGACAAATGCGCGACCGCCTGGAAAAAGGACTTTTGAAGCGGATCGAATGCGCGCGCGTCAATGGGGATCTCGAGCACCGTATGTTCAACACATCCAATCTCAGCATTGAAGGTGTTGAAGGCGAGGGGTTGATCGTCGGTTTGGACATGCAGGGCATTTGCGTCTCCTCTGGCAGTGCCTGTTCATCGGGCGCGACAGAACCTTCGCATGTTTTGAAAGCCATTGGCTTGCCCATGGAATTATTGAAAGGATCGGTCCGGCTGTCGTTAGGTCGGGATAATACGGACGAAGAAATTGACCGCGTTTTGGATTTAATGCCCAAAGTCGTCGAACGCCTGCGCGCTATTTCACCCATCTGGAGCGATTACAAAAAGGGCCTGCGCAAATCCGTGGTTCAGGGGATGGCGGCATGACAATTGGAATTGTAGGGGCGCACGGCTGTGCGCCCAATCCATCGCGATTAAATTTCATTGGGTTTTCATTGGCATTGGAATGTCATGGGGTGGGCGCACAGCCGTGCGCCCCTACATTCCTTATTATCTTGGATTCGATTTATGAATAAAAAGGTTGTCGTTGCCATGTCCGGCGGTGTGGACAGTTCTGTCGCCGCTGCTCTGTTAAAAGAGCAAGGGTTTGACGTCTACGGCATCACCATGAAGCTGGCCAACTGGGAAAGCACGGAAGGCCGGACGTTTGGCGGCTGCTGCGGGTCCAAGGATTTTTATGATGCGCGCTCCGTCGCGCAGACGCTGGGCATTCCGCATTACAGCTTTGATTACGTCGATCACTTCAAAGAAAATGTCATCGATTATTTCAAACAGAGCTACATGAAAGCCGAAACGCCCAACCCCTGCATCGCCTGCAATCAGCATGTGAAGTTTGACCGGCTGCTTTCGCAGGCCATGGCGCTGGGCGCGGATTATTTGGCCACCGGCCATTATGCACGAATTAAAAAAGGTCCTAAAGGCTTTGAACTGCACCGCGCCGTCGACGCTTCGAAAGATCAGTCTTACGTGCTGTATCACCTGGCGCAGGAAGAGCTGGCGCATCTCATGTTCCCGTTGGGGGATTACAGCAAGACGGAAATTCGTGAGCTGGCGCGCAAATATCATTTACGCACCGCCGACAAACCGGACAGCCAGGAAATTTGTTTTGTGCCCAACCTGGATTACAAGCAGTTCATCGAAGAGCAAGTCCCGGCGGCGGAACGTCCCGCGGGGCCGATCCGGCATGTCGATGGGAAAGTGCTCGGCCGGCATCGCGGCCTGCCGTTTTACACTATTGGACAGCGCGAAGGCTTGGGGATTGCCGTCGGGCGTCCGCTCTACGTGGTGGCGCTGGAGAAAGAATCGAACACGGTTGTGGTCGGCGAAAAAGAAGATGTTCTGGCGCCGGCCGCCGTCATTCGCGAGATCAGTTGGGTGACCGGTCACCCACCGCTGAATCTGAGTGAGCTGGATTTAAAAATTCGCTACAAGCATACGGGCGCGCCCGCGGATCTGGAATTAATGTCCGATGGAACCGTGAAAGCGCATCTGCGCACGCCGCAGTCCGCGATCACGCCGGGACAGGCCGCCGTGTTTTACGACGGAGACAGTGTGTTGGGCGGAGGGGTCATCGACCATGTCGTCCACGCCGAAGTTTGAAATTTATTTCGATAACGCCGCGACGTCGTACCCCAAACCGCCCAGTGTAGAGCGGGCGATGATCGATTATCTGCGCAATATTGGCGCCTCCGCCGGTCGCGGCGCATATCCGCGTGCGATGCAGAGCCGCGATATTCTCGACAACACCCGCGGCGCGCTCGCGCAATTGTTCAACATCCGCACGCCGCAGCGCATTATTTTCACCTTGAATGCCTCCGATGCGCTGAACCTGGCGATCAAAGGCATCGATTGGAAACCGGGCGATACCGCCGTGGTTTCCGCGATGGAACACAACTCCGTGTTGCGTCCGCTGAATGCATTGAAGCGCAAGCTAGGCATTCGCGTCGTGAAGGTCCCGGCAAACTCCGAAGGCTGGGTGGATCCCGCGGGGTACGTGAAGGCGATTGACGCCTCGACAAAACTCGTAGGACTCTTGCTCGCTTCGAATGTCTCCGGCACGATTCAGCCTATCGCCGAGGTTGGCGCTTTAGCGCGCACGCATGGAATTCCATTCCTGGTGGACGCCGCGCAGGCGGCCGGCGGCTTGCCCATCGATGTCGAAGCGATGAACATCGATCTCCTCGCAGTCCCGGGCCATAAGGGACTTTTAGGTGCGCCGGGAACCGGAGCGTTGTATATCCGTGATGGCATCGATCTTGAATGTTTGCGCGAAGGCGGCACGGGCAGCGTGTCCGAGCATGACATCCAACCGGATTTTCTGCCCGATAAATACGAGGCGGGTTCGCACAACACGTTGGGTCTCGCGGGATTGAAAGCCGGCGTGGAATTTCTTCTAGAGAACGGCGTGGCGAAGATTCGCACGCATGAGGAAACGCTCATCGCTCAATTTCTGGAAGGCGCGCGAGAGATTCCCGGACTGACCGTCTACGGGCCTCTCGATGCGTCGCGACGCGTCGCGGTTCTTTCCGTTCGCCTGGAAGGGCATGCGCCGCTGCAGCTCGCGCAAAAACTTTATGAAACCGCAGGTCTCATGACCCGCGCGGGCCTTCACTGCGCGCCCGGCGCGCATCAGGCGATCGGGACCTATCCCCAGGGGACGACGCGGTTTTCCTTCGGATACTTCACTCAACTCCAGGACATCGAGGCGGCTTTGCAAACCATGGCACAGCTGACTTCAAGCGCTGCGCTTCAACGTTAACGAACTCGCTCGAATCCGTTGAAGGATCGATAGTTCTCTGGCAGACAAAACAGACGACATCATTCGCCAGCTGCGCGGCGGATCCGCAAAGAAATGATGCCTATTGTTTATTTCTTGAGATAGAGCATGGTGCAGGGCGCTGTTTTTTTCCTGGATAAATAAGCCAACCATGCGAATATAAAATGAAATATCCCAGGGTTCTTCCAGGGTTTTTCCGATTTCTGCAAGAAGACGAAATGCCCAGGAGGGCGAATAGTTTATTCCAGTCGCCGGAAAGTAGGCGATAGTCTGCAGTAATTCATATTCCACAATGGGGATGAACTGTCCAACTGGTTTTAGGCGGTCTTTGGAATGAGGCTTCTCTTGTGCCGCGCGGCGCGTGGCTTCCCGGATGATTTCTCGCTGACAGAGTAAAAGCCATCGCAAGAGTCTGGCCGCTGGGATGTCCGTGGTCTCATACAGCGTCCATGCCCAGTAGGCTTGAAGAGAATTTATCGTATTGTTTACAAGCGCGTCTCTTAAAGGCTGCAGCTCGACAATGTCCGGCAGTTGAAGCGGCCAATTGGACTGCAATGCGGAGACTTCGCTCCGGTAGTTCAGGAAATCATTGAATGCATTGATCATTCGTTTGTCCGTCATTTCCGCTTTTTCGCCGATGGGTCCGATTTCTTCTAGAAAAACACTCAAACGATCCAGGGTAAGCGCTCCTGATTTTAGAGAGATTCGAATCTCTTGCGTTAGGTCTGCCGGGGGAATGCGGCCAAAATATTCTAAGAATTTATGTTCAAACCCCATTTCCGCCGAGCGTACCTCTCTTTCGTAATCCGCATGCGGCATACGCAGCGTCGGATCATTCCAAAGCTTTTCGAGTGAAGAGTTTGGAGAAAAATTGGCCTCCAGGCCCGGTTGCGTCTCTTTCCCTACGCTCTTCAGCCAAATATTGTCTCCAATGACCGCGCTTAATGTAAGCGGCGCAAGTCCTGCATTTAGGAGAATGACGACGAGGGAGCTTAAGTGGGATGGAGATACGGGGCCGCTTTTAGCTCGCTCATAAATGTGGCTGCGCAATGCGACACGAAGCTCCGCTTCACTCATCGGTGACTCACTCTGAGACTCTTCGGTAAGTTCTGTCAGATCTTGAATTTTGCGAACCATCACCCACAGGGGCGCCGCAGGAAATGTCGCTCGTAGTTCTTTCACGAGCTGTCCCATCAAGTCCACATCTAAGGAATTACGCGAAAATCCATCATTGACAATACGGAGAACGGGCCAGCCCATGCTGTAACGGAGCCTCAGCCAGCCAATAACTCTGTTGCGCGAATTCGTATCTTTTAATTGAAGAAGCCAGCTTCCATCCCAGGGAGAAAATTTTACGGCCGTTATAAATCGATGATCCGATTTTGTGGATGACAGGGTGAGGCCTTCAAGATTCTGAAACGATTGAATGCCAAAGTGAAAGCGCGGAAGGTACGGGCGCAACCATGCCAGGCGATTGTTATCAAGGAAATAGTCAGGCCGTTCTATGAAGAGGACATCCCACAGATCATTCATGACGGGCAATGAAAGATCGTGTTCTCGCGCATATCCCAGGAGCTCGACTAGTTTCACACGTAGGGCAAATGGATAAATAAAGCGCAATATGCGGAGAGCAACAATGCGCAAAAATTCAGGGATGTCATACAGATAATCAAATGTGGAACGTTCGTGGATTTCCCGCGATGGGTTGTTCGGTAAACCTGCGTCGTGCCGTAGTTTTATGCTGACACGATTAGCCACACTGCGCGGCACATGCGCTGTCATGTGAATGATCACATTCTCGTCGTTCCTCTCTACTGAAAATTGACTTACTGAGCAGCGGGCGTCCAAGTTGAGCATGGCCTGGAGCATTAGCGTTCGCCGACTGGGATCGCCTGCTTTGCGATTGCGTGCATCCATGCGGAATTCCAGATGAACGATCTGCATCCCAGAAAAACGGTCCACGATGCGCCGGCCTAATTCATAAAGAGACTCCATGCCGATAATGCGGTGTCCTAAATCGGGGATCGCTTCCAGGGATGTCCACAAGGCGATGGCTTCCTTTTCAGTAAGACCGACCACTGTTAATTCCATGGCCGTCTTGGCTCTGCCAGGATCTTCGTGGTTAACTTTTACGAACTCAATATTCGCTAGATTCCCAGCGTACTGGTCAATGACGGAAGAGATGGCTAAAAGGAGACCGGGCCGATCATTTTCAGCGGTCAAGCGATAACTTGCCGTAGCGGGACTAGTTTTGCTGACGGCTGAATATCCTTTAAATCGGACACGCAATTTTTTTGCATGGAGAACCAGAGATATAACGCGGCTTGCAGACACTGCGCGGTTGGCGATTGCTGCTAGAAGAGATCGCTGGTTATGTAAATAATATTTTTGAAAAAGCCCCAACGTCGCTTTGATTTCATCCCAAGGAAGAGATTTTTCATTCTGGTTCGCGCTTTTCCAGGCTTTCAGTAACGTCTCTTTCCCGTTATCTTGGGCTGCTTCATAGCTTTCTTTCGACATCAGTTTTACAGGCGGACCCTCTTCCGTTCCTGGTGTATCAAGATCTTTTGATCGCACAACATCGAGTTGGTTGACTTTCCACGCCAGAGGGGTTGCATTAAACATTTCTAACTGGTTGTCCCGCTCAAGGCGTCGACGTGCTTCGTCAATGCATTGGTTCTGCAGCGGTGTGACGACCCACTCTTCCAAATGGGGGTCCCACTGGCCGCGAATGAATTCCAATGTAATATGCGGGACTTGGATTTCCGTATCGTGCGGGAAATACGCCGCATAAGCGTCCTGAAGGGCAATAAAACGCAGGTTGTCTTTGAACGTCTCCCACTTTAGCTCGATGGCAATGGCAGGGGTTCCGACAACGAGTTTCCGGATGCGTCCATTGTGAAGCAGAATAATTTCGCGTCCAAATCGCGCAACATCGCGTGTCCGCTTGGCAATTTGCCGTCTCAGATTCCAGGACCGAAGATTGTGAAAATATAAGGAGGTGTCATTACGGATGCCGGCGACGGTAAAGTGAAAAGCGTCCGGATCCAATTCGACAAGACATGCTTTGGTGGCTTCTAATTCTTTTTTTGTTTGCTCCGAAGATTCTCCCGGTGGAATTTTCCCGATCTGTTCACGAATGATCTCATCCAGCAACTCTCTATATTTCTTTTGAGTTGCAATGAGTTGTTGCTGGAAGACGGGATCATGCAGAGTCAGTGACAGAATGCCGAAATACTCGGATTTTCGTTTGGTCCCATCGGGTTGATAAACCATCCGTGTCAGGCTGGTCATCGGAATAATAAATCCGCCGCGATCCACCAGGTTTTGAAGGGCCTGTGCGCGTCGCCCTGCGTTATAAGGCGCCGGGGCATCTCCCGTGAATGCCGCTTTGCTTCGAGCATGCCATTGTGACCTAAGGGATTTCAGTCTGGCGGAAAGCCTTAGAGTCGTCACTCCGTATCGTCCTCCCGCAGGTTCCGCGGTAAGCGCTTGCTGTGTGATTTCTGTCAGAATGCGATTCGTATGATGTGACGCGTCCGGCATTGCGATGAAGGCAGAAGATATCTCTGGATTTGCTGTCACTGTCATCAGGGCAGCAATAAATAGCGCGCCCAAGCGGCGCGGAAAATGGCCGGCATTTTGCACCATGCTACAAGAATACAAGTAACTTCACCGTCGATGCCATAGGGCTTTTGCCGTGGAATACTGGGCCTATGGCCCTGTCTTTTTATAGGATCTTATGCTGATGAAAAAAGCATCTATTTTTAGTGTCATTTTGGCGGGGGGGGGCCAGCAGCCGGCTTTTTCCATTCAATAAAATCCTTTCGGATTTAACGGGCGCGGGACGCACATTGATTCAGCAAGCCCAGGCACGGGCCCAGACCCTCTGTTCCAGGCGCGAGACGTATGTCTTGGCCGTTAAGGATCTCAAGACTCCCATTAAAGGTCAGTTGAAATTGTCCAATGAAAAAATTTTCGTGGATCCGGTGCGCCGTGGAACCTGGCCGACGCTCTTGTGGGCGATGGCGCATTTGCGCCGGTCGAATCCAGAGGCGGTGCTGGCGGTGCTGACCGGCGATCAGATCATTCCGCGTCTGGCGCCATTTCGGCGCGCCGCGCGACAAGCCTGCCGGCTGGCGCAAGACCATGCGGCGATCGTTATGCTGGGCGTGGCGCCGGGATCAAACGCGGCGGCCTGGACGGGCTTCGGCGTATTTCGCGTGGATGGCCATCGGGTGACCGCGTTTTCGGAAAAACCGTCGCTCGCGCAAGCGCAGGCCATGCTGCGCGAAGGCGGATGGGAGTGGAACTCCGGCATGTTTTTCTTCCGCATTTCAACCGCGGAAAAGGCGCTGGCCCGATTTCAGCCCGCCATGCACGCGGTGTACGAACGCCTGTGCGACGCGATTTCCCGTCGGAAAATCAGTCAAGCCCGCGCGCTTTACGCCGAATTCCCAGCCAAAATTCCACATCCTTTGGAGCCTACGCGCGAGGTCGACAATTCCATCGATTTCGCCATCATGATGCCGTTGGTGGGACGCTGTAGGCTTGAGGCTCCAGGGTCCAGGGTGTCTAGAGCCTACAGCCTGGAGCCTCGAGCGCTGGCCGTTACCGGCGGCCTGCCCGAATGGACGGATCTGGGCCAGTGGGAAACGCTGTGCGAGCGCATCCGGCCCGATCCGCGAAAAAATAGTTGCGTCGGCACCGTGAAAAAAGATGCCGCCACGCAACGCTGCATTCTTGCGGCGGATCGAGGGTTTACGTTGGATGTGCGCGGTCTTACGGATGCGGTCGTGGCTGTTTCCGAACGGGGATTGCTCGTGCTGCCGCGGCGCAAGCTGCCCCGGATTAAGGACTACGTGGCCCGCGCTCCTTCGAAAAAATTTCTTATTGTGAACGCGTTGTCGCAGGTTCGGATCCAGCGGTCTGGACGGCGGGTTGTGGTTTCGGGAGCGGCTTTTATAGGATAGCGGGATGACCGTCCCGTCGGAAACCTGGAACGCCCTCACGCGCGGCTGCGCGGAAATCATCTCGGAAAAAGAGCTGCGCGCAAAGCTCGAAGAAGGACGGCCCCTGCGCATTAAACTGGGCGTGGATCCCACGGCCGCTGATCTCCATCTGGGTCACTACGTTGCGCTGCGCAAGCTTAAAACATTCCAGGATTTAGGGCATCATATTGATTTTCTTATCGGCGACTTCACGGCTCGTATCGGGGATCCTTCGGGTCGTTCGGAAACTCGTCCTGAGTTGTCAGCCGAACAGGTGAAAACCTATGCGCTTACCTATCAGGAACAGGTCTTCCGTGTTTTGGACAAAGAGAAAACGCATGTCCATTACAACAGCGAATGGTTCAACGCTATGGGCACCCTGGGGCTGGTTCAGCTCGCGGGTCACGCCACCGTCGCCCAGATGCTTAAACGTGCCGATTTTAAAAAACGTCTGGAAGTTGAGGGCGGCGATATTTCAATGCTTGAGTTCATGTATCCCATCATGCAGGGCTATGATTCTTACGCGTTAAATTCCGATCTCGAGCTGGGTGGCACGGATCAAAAATTTAATTTGCTCATGGGACGCGAAATCCAGAGAGATTATCAGAAGGATCTTCAGGTCGTTATGATGATGCCGCTTCTTGAAGGATTGGACGGCGTCAAAAAAATGTCCAAGTCGTACGGAAACTATGTCGCGTTCAACGATTCGGCCAATGACCAATTCGGCAAGCTCATGTCCATCCCCGATACGCTGATGTCCAAATACGCGGAGCTACTGACGGAGCTTGATCTGAATGCGCTAATGGCCCTGCACCCGCGCGAAGCCAAGGCACTGTTGGCGAAAACTATCGTAACGCAATTCCACGGCGCTGAAGCCGCGGCGCTCGCGGAATCGGAGTTCACGCGGGTTTTCTCCAAGAAGGAAATCCCGGTACAAATCGTTGAATTCCAAACCTCCCGTGGCATGCATCGGTTGTCTGATCTTTTAGCCGCCGCGAGTCTGGCGCCAAGTAAAAAGGAAGCGCAGCGTCTGCTCGCTCAGGGTAGCGTGCAGGTTGATGGGCAGCGCAGGGCGGATCGGGACACGGTCGATTTACAAGCTCCGGTTTTGATTCAGGTGGGCAAACGGCGGTTTGTAAGGGTCGTTCCGACATGATGACGGTGAAGAGCGTGAGGAGGGTGAAGAGGGTTGGGAGAGTTGATCGTTTTAAAGTCAAAACCCTCCTCACGCTCCCAACCCTCCTAACTCTTTTCGTTCTCCACCCTCCGCGGCTGCACGCTGCCCCCGAACTCATTTTATCCACCAGCACACTCGCTCCTGGCGATACCCTGCGCGTCGAGCTGGACAACATTTCGCCTTCGGATAAATTAAAGGCCGTTTTCCGCGGGCGCAGCTACGCCTTTTTTCCCCGTCGGTCCTAATGCGCAGCGCGCGTTGATCGGTGTCGCGCTCGGTTCGCCGGCCGGCGATTTTCAAGTCAAAGTCCGTCGATCGGGCGCGCCGAATGAGGATCTTCCCGGTCTGGCGCCCATGGCGGTATCGATCGCCACGCATTCCTATATAGTCGAAAATGTGAATTTACCGGAGGCGAAAAATAAACTGGTTCCCGCGGAATCTAGGGAAAGCGCGCGCATTCGCAAGGCCAGCCGGATGTTGTCATCGCGCCAATATTGGGAGGGAACGTTCACGCCGCCCGTTCCCGGCGTGGAGATCGCGGCGTTCGGGTTGAAACGCGTGCATAATGGCAATGAACCGGCAGGTTTTCATAATGGGATCGACCTGCGTGCCGCCGCGGGAGCGCCCGTCGCCGCGGCCAATGCCGGCATCGTTATTTTTACGAAAAGTTTCAAGGCGCACGGCCGGACGATCCTCATCAATCATGGCCAGGGAGGGATGACGATTTATCTCCATCTGCAGTCGTTCGCGGTGAAACCGGGTCAGCTCGTAACCAAAGGCCAAACCATCGGCAAAGTGGGATCCTCCGGTGTGAGCACCGGCGCCCATATTCACTGGCAGGTCTTTTTACACGGCGTTCCCGTCGATCCGCATCAATGGCAGCAGACGGAATTTTAATGGCGATTACGCCGCTCGAGATCAAATCATCGGAAAATGAAGTCACCATCCTTTGGTCGGACCAGCATCGCAGCCGCTACGATCCGCGCGCGCTGCGACTGGCCTGCCGCTGCGCGGCCTGTGTCGACGAATGGACGCATGAAAGCCGCATTCATGCGGATCAGATTCCCGCGCAGATGAAAGCCAAGGGCATCCAGGTGGTGGGAAATTACGCCCTGCAATTCACCTGGTCCGACAGTCACGCCACGGGAATTTACGCTTACGATTTTTTACGCGAGGTCTGCGGGTGCGACCTTTGCCGCAAACCGAGGGAATTCGATGTTTAAATTGTTAGGAAATAGGAATCAGGAATCAGGCGTTAGGAAACAGGCGATACGAATGGTGTTCCTTCTCCTAACGCCTGGCGCCTACCTCCTAACGCCTTCATGGGCGGGCACAAAATCCAATACGGCGATCAAAGCGTTTAATGATGGCGTGGGTCTTGTGAATAACAATGATTACCAGGACGCGGTCGAACATTTTGACGATGCCATCGCGGCGGACTCGGAATTTGCCGAGGCG
>Ga0206802_1132_pt2 | contig 13953 bp, 13 predicted proteins | sample Alteio_BWOrgCont_63_FD_152902 | JGI IMG/M metagenome (GOLD analysis project Ga0206802, IMG submission 152902) | Enriched cells from forest soil in Barre Woods Harvard Forest LTER site, Petersham, Massachusetts, United States -... | ecosystem: Environmental > Terrestrial > Soil > Temperate forest >... | reverse complement strand
GTTACCGATCTTTACGTCACCGGCCGGGAGAACGAGATTGGACTGATTCAGCGAACGTACCACGTCCATCGGACTCAACTGCCGGGCTTCCAGCTTGTAGGGATCAATATAGAACTGGATCTGCCGCCATGGGCCGCCGAACGGCTGCGGAATGGAGGCTCCTGGCACGCCGGCGAGTTGATTACGCACGAAGTTTTGCGCAATGTCTTTCAGAGCACCGTCAGTCATGCCATCGCCGTTCATCGTAACCAGGCAAACTGGAAGGCTCGACGCATCGGACTTAAGAACGACCGGAGGGAAAGTGCCCGGAGGCAGATCCTTCATATCGGAAACGGCTAGATTGGCAATAGTCGCCGCATCGGTGTCTGCATTCGTATCCGGCTGAAAATAGATGCGGATGATACTGACGCCATTGAGAGAGCGCGATTCAATGTGGTCAATGCCGCTGGCTAGAGTAAAGAAGCGCTCCAGGTGATACGTGATATTGCCCTCGACCTGCTCTGGAGGCATGCCGGAATAGAACGTTGCCACGATGACCACCGGAACATTCATCGTTGGGAACATGTCGACCGGCATTCGCGCGATACCGCTCACCCCAAGGACCAGGATGATCAGGCAGGAAACGATGATGAGATAAGGCGTGCGAATGGCAAAGCGAGACATGGATGATCCTTGGCAACTACTCGATGCTTACTCGAAATGCGGCTGAACGCGTGCGCCATCCTGAAGACCTGAATGGCTCCCAAGAATGACGGTTTCTCCTGGTTGAATTCCAGATATCACCTGAACGAATTGCGGAGACTGAATGCCGGTAGATACATTCCGAATGTGGACTATGCCGGCAGCATCGACGGTATAGACCTTATTCGTATTTCCGGAACTGTCGAGCGCGCCGACCGGCACGGCGACGGCCTTTGGAGCATCCGCGAGACTCAGTTCCACCTGCGCGTACATGCCAGGGATCAGATCGAGTTTCGTGTTCTTCAGATCGACCTCGGCCGTCATGGTGCGTGTTGAGGCCTGTACACGATCCGCGAAGCGCGTCACCTTTCCGGACAAAGTCCTCCCCAGCGCTGGCACTGTAACGGTAACGGACTCGCCATTGTGGATGATCCCCACATAAGCCTCTGGAACCGGCAGCATCAGGCGCAGAATGTCGTCCTCGGCAACATGAACTACGGGCATGGCCTGTGTATTGGAAGATATTCCTGACTGAATCATTGCGCCGTCGCTCGCGTTGCGCTGAGTAATGACGCCGTTTAGAGGCGAAGTGATTCTGGTGTATTCAACGAGAGCGCTTTCGTGTTCAAGGGCAGCTCTTGCCGCCTGCAATCGGCTTACGGACGCCTGTATGTTTTGCTCGGCAGCCGCGACCTGTGCTTCCGCTTCGAGATCGCGTGAATGGGCTACATCGACCTCTTGTAATGGCACGAGACCGGGCTCTTTTTTAGACACATCCAAAATGCGCGTGTAGGAAAGGTGGGCGATCGCCTCAGCCGCCATGGCGCGTTTCCGGTCCTGTTCCGCCGCCGATTGCTCCGCAGTTGCCGTTTGTACGTCTGCCTTCGCACGCTGCAGATCGTCTTGCAATTCGGGAATTTCGAGAACGCAAATGAGCTGACCTGCTTTCACATGATCGCCAATATCTACGAGCATGTGGCGTATATAGCCAGCCTCCTTCGCCATCACGTCGACTTCGTAATAGGGTTCAAGCTCGGCGGTTAGCGTCACGTCGTTCTTCAAATCCGTGCGGACAGCATGACTGGCCGCAACGACTGGGATGTCCTGGGGTGCCGCGCTGGTCTTGGTCATGCAACCGCTGCACACAATTGCCGCTGCAAGCAGCACTGCTAGGCAAGCTCTTCGTTGTGCTACCAATATCACGTCGTCCTCCTCGGCAATCAATGCAAGTCACCCAGCGCAAATCGAAATGCGGCCATCGAACGCAGGTAGTCAAATCGTGCGCTGGCGGCGGTAATGAGTGCGGACGTTTGGTTCAACTCAGCCTGATTGAGTTCCACAATGCTCCCGAGGCCGGCATCGTATCTGGCTTGGGCGAGCCGCATGGCAACGTTCGTTTGATCCACCAGCCGTTGCGTCACGTCGATTTGGAGATAGGCATCTCGCGCGTCCGCCCATGTCATCCGCACGTCGCGAACGATTTCAACTTCTCGAAGTGAAGCGTCTTTGTCAGCCGCCTTGGCCTCAAGGCGGGCTGCTGCTGCGCGGGCGGTATATAAGCCGCCATTGAATATCGGAATATTGATGTTGATCCCGGCCGCGCCGTAGTCGTGATGGATGGTCGAGTCGTGAATCGGAACCTCGCCGCCTGTGGCCAATGCGTTCACGGTTGGGTAGTTCAGGTCTCTTTCAGCGCGGGCCTGGTCGGTTGCCGACTCGCTTTGAAGCCGCAAAGCCTTGAGGTCGGGTCGATTTCCAATCGCTTCGTTGATGTAACCGGCAGGATCGGCATCCGGGCTAGGAGGCAGCGATTCCTCTGCGAGGATGTAATTGCTGTTTTCTTCTTCTCCCATGGACGCCGCAAGCTGAGCCTGAGTCTTCTGTACGTTGCTCTCGGCGCGCACAACCGCTAGTTCCGCTTCCGAGACCATCACTTGAGCAAATTGCACATCAAGAGTGGACCGCAACTGACTCTGAGCAAGAGCAGTCAACTGGCGCAGTGTGACGCGCCTGAATTCGAGAACGGCCTGGGCTGTTTTCTGGACACTTTCTGCGGCCTGTGCTGCGAAATATGCATCCTGCACCTGCATCAGCACGGATTGGCGAATGCTCTCTTCGTCCTGTCCAGCAGCTTTTGCCCTTAGACGAGCAGATTGCACGAGGTTCGACGTATGACCGAAGTCCGTGATCATTTGAACCAGCGAAGCTCCTCCCGCCGCGCGAGTGGAGATACTCGACGTGGTCAGCGCACCTGCGGCGACCGCGCTATCTCCGTTGGCATCGACAGCAGTGAGGTTGCCGAACACCTGTGGGAAATATCCGGAGCGTGACTCGATGACTCGCTTGTTTGCTGCCTGCGCGCGAAACCGCTCTGCAAGAAGGCGTGGCTCATTCTTGAGTGCTCGTGCTTCAGCGTCGGCCAGCGTCAGATTTGCTTGCGGATTATTTGCGCTTGGCACGCTGACAGTCTGTGGAGCACCCTGTATCTCAGCGGAAGGCGCCGCTCTCTCGATCGGAGTAGAAGGAATTGCATTCGCTTGTGCGTTCGCCGTGGATTGAATCAGCATGGGAACCAAGCCGCAGAGCAGTGCTCGGAGTAAAGACAACCTCATCCGCTCGTGTCCTTCCGCTCATTGGGTTGGGCAAGTTGTGCAACGTGGACGATGCTAGTTGTTTGAATTTCTATCACCCCGTCTGTCACCAGTTCGATCAGCTTTGGCATTAGGTTCCCAACTGTGTCTACCGATTCAATAAACTCGACCCGTATGGGAAGGTGCTCACCGCTCATGCCCGGCGCCCCGTGTGTATGGATACGGTGGTGAGATCCAAATCCCGAATGACCACGCAACACGGTCGCTCCCGAAACACCTTGGGCAAAGAGGAAGGAGACTATCTCCAGGTGAAGGTAGTCTCCCTCGGAAGCTGCGTCTTCGTTCAGATGAATCACGACCCTTTGAGCAGGTCCGGGTGAAAGCATGTAGCAATCCTCTGTGCGGAATTTACTTCGTCTCGTTGACCTGAAGGAGAGCTGTGCTTCCCGCATAGAGCTTTACGGAGTGACCGCGCAGGGCCAGCGTAAAGGTCCCGCTGCCGTCTCGTCCGTTATCTGCCAGGTAGTCGCCCCCAAAGCCATAGGCTCCGCACGCGTCAGGCGAGAAGATCGCAACAGACTGCTCCGTATTAGTTCCATTGCACGATCCGGATGGAATCAGCCTGGCGAAGACTCCTGTTCTGCGGTTGTATCCGATGGCGTCGCCGTCCTCCGATTGGATCATCTTGTCCAACGGCGAGAACGTTCTTCCACCAATCAGGGTCATCGTTCCGGCATGGTCCGTTTCGTCTATGCCATGCGGATACCCAGCTTCCCTGGAGTCAATCGTGCTCGCGATGGCACGAACCGAAAGATTGACTGGGATCGCTGCGTCGCCTGTTTGCAGCTTGTCAAAGTGAATCGAAAGCATCGACGGCTTCTGATGTGCGTAGGGTGTCTGGTCGAAACGAAACGCGTCGAGAGCTGCAACATGGCCGACCAGAAGGGCTCCCTTGGCAATGCTTTTGCCGCCAGGAAGAGCAACTGCCTGGATCGTCTTCGCAGTAACGACGTCGCCAACCTTGGCTTTCTTTGTGTCTATCGAGTGCTCAAAACGGACGGGTATAGCGGTGGACTGGGGCAATACTTGCGATTGTGCGGGCACCGTGGTGCCCGCAGTGCATACGGCAAGATTTGTTACTCCCAAAACAAGGGTTCCAAGGATTGAGGCAACGGCAGTTCGCATCTTCAAAGCTCCTAAGGGAAGACTCCAACCCCTTGATCAAACCACGGAGTAACCTTAAGAGATTCTGAAGTTTGCCTTAAGTCTTGGTGGTGCTGTGCTCATAGCCCGGTTGCTGCATTACAGTTTTATAAGTGAGCTATGCGAGCGAAATCCGGCCCGAAAACACCCTGAGAATCCTCGTCATTGAGGACGAGCGGAAACTTGCCAGCGCAATCGCAGAAGGCCTCGAGGGAAACGGGTACGAAGTGGCTCTGGCAGACTCAGGAGAGACGGGAATCCGGCAACTGCGCAATGCCGCCTTTGATCTTGTTCTCCTCGACGTCATGTTGCCGCGGCAAGGGGGCCTCGAAACGCTGCGCGAGATGCGTCGAAGTGGCTTCAGGACACCCGTGCTGATCCTCACATCAAAAGGCTCGGTGGACGACCGGGTCCGCGGCCTCGATGCCGGAGCTGATGATTATCTGGTGAAGCCGTTTGCGTTTCCCGAACTCCTGGCGCGCGTTCGGGCATTACATCGGCGTGCTCATTCTGAAATTGCCTCAGTCCTCCAGCTTGCAGATCTCCGCATGGATGTGAGCGGGCGCGTGGCCACGCGCGGAAGCGCGGTTCTGGATCTGACCGGCCGTGAGTTCGATCTTCTGGAATACCTTCTCTTGAATAGCGGCTCGGTCGTATCGCGAGAGATGGTCGCTCGCGATGTATGGAAAACTACGGTTCGCTACACTTCTCTCGACAACGTAATCGACGTGCATATCGCGCGAATCCGCAAGAAGCTTGACGATCCATTCTCGATAAAGCTGCTGCACACAGTGCGGGGGCTTGGCTTTATCCTTCGCAAAGCGGAGGAGTAGTAATGCGTCTCAGGCCTCGGTTCATTCGCGACCGCCTCACACTTTGGTATGTCGGGATATTCGGCGCTGTGCTCGCAATTTATATTTGCGGGGCCTGCGTACTCCAGTACTGGCAGTTAAGCGATCAGCTTCACCACGCCGAGATTGAAGACCTGGAGACAGTCGAGGGGTTGTTGTACTTCAGTCCCGACGGTCATCTTCTTTTGCACGAGGATTATCATAGCCATCCTCAATCACGCCTTTTGCTCGATCGATACATGGAGGTGCTCAGTCCCAGCGGAGAAGTTCTTTTTCGTAACGAGCGGCTGGACGACATGTACCTGGATGGTGCGCCAACCCCGAAGGAAGGTGAGGTAGGCTATGCATCGAGACGAATGCGCCTTGCCGATGGAACGCCGGTTCTTGCAATCAGCCATCTTCACTATTTTGGGGGCAAGCCACTTCTGATTCGTCTCGCCTACAGCACGGTACCAATTAGGGCGCGTCTGCTCGAATTCATTGGATTACTTATGCTTGCTATGCCGCTTGCTCTGATAGCGGCTGGATTCGCTGGCTACCGGGTCGCGGGCAAAGCGCTCAACCCGCTCGAACAAATGGCCCGTCAGACCGAACAAATCACCGCGATGCGACTGAACGAGCGCATTCCCATGGATAATCCGAACGACGAGCTTGGGCACATGGCCCGTGTCCTCAATGAATTACTCGCGCGCTTGGGCGAGTCGTTCGAAAAGCTTCAACACTTCACGTCGGATGTATCCCACGAGTTGCGCACTCCACTGGCCGCAATGCGCAGTGTTGGCGAGGTTGGGTTGCAAGAGGACCATAGCACCGAGAAGTATCGCGACATTATCGGCAGCATGCTTGAAGAGGTTGCGAGACTCACTTCGATGATCGACACGCTTCTGACAATAGCCCACGCGGATTCTGGAGTGATCGAGCTGCAACGATCTGTTTTTCCAATGATGGATCTGGTACAGGAATCAGTCGGGGTTGTGGGTGTGCTTGCTGAAGACAAGAAACAAACGATCTCGGTTGCCGGCGACAATGAGATTTCTATATTTGCGGACCGCAGTTTCCTCCGCATGGCGGTGATCAATCTTCTTGACAATGCCGTCAAGTACTCGCCCTCGGGGAGTACCATCCGTCTGATTCTGTCTGTTGAGGAAAGCTCCTCCAACCAAACGGTGTTTGTGCAACTGGCTATCGAGGACGAGGGCCCAGGAATTCCCGAAGATAAGGCATCCCGTGTCTTTGACCGGTTCTTCAGGGTCGACGAAGGGCGCACGCGAGATGCAGGCGGCGCAGGTCTCGGACTGGCAATTGCAAAATGGGCCGTTGAAGTACACGGCGGCACAATTACCTTGTCTCCGCGACAGCCTCGTGGTTCTATCTTCGCAATCCGGATGCCAGCCGCATGATTCGCAACTTGCGAGATGAATTACTTGCCAGCGGCAATCTGCTCGGTGCATCGTCCTGCAGCATAAAGATTGAGCCGCGAGTACACGCCAAACTCTGATCCGTTGTCCAGAAATCCGCCGCCCGGCCCTTCGTTTCAGTGAGGATCTTATCGGCCCGCTCCGGGCTCAAAGAAGGAAAAGCCTGCGCCAGCAGATATCCGGCCTTCGGGGCCAGCTTCTCTACATCTTCCAATATGCCAGCGTTCTTGGGATACACCACGGGCAAGTTGTAGGTCTGCGCTACATCGTGGAAAGCTTCATCGGCGGCAGAATTGTTGAATCGCTCCGTGTCTTCTTTAGCGCAAGCTTCAATCGCGTTGCCGCATTCGCTCTGCAAAGAGGCTAACAGTTCGGCGCGCGTAGTTTTCACTGCACTCTGAAAGCCCTTAATCGGCTGAGCTCCATGTACGGACACCCCCATGTATTCCGGATCGTTCGCCAACAGATGCGCCATATCGTAGAGTGCAAGTGTACGTCCTCCCATCACATCCATCGTGTAGTGCGCACCCATGATGATGCGGTCGTTTCATACTCCGCGCCTCGTGTGACCATCTGTGCATATCGTTCCGGAAGCACAGCAGGCAGGACCGCTCCGATACGAAGGGCTACTAATTCAGCACCATCCTCTGATCTGGATTATCCAGCGAAAACGTCGGTATCTCAATATCAAACCGCTCGCCGGTTTCGCTCTCCATCTGGTAAGCCCCGCCCATCATCCCCGAAGACGTGTTGAGCGGTGCGCCACTCGTGTATTGATAGCTCTCGCCGGGTCTGAGCACTGGTTGCTCTCCAACCACTCCCGGCCCCTTCACCTCGGTCAAGTCGCCTCGCGCATTCGTGATCATCCAGTGCCGGCTCAGCAGTTGCACCGTCTCCGGCCCCTGGTTCTCAATCGTCACGCGATAGGACCAGAAATACTGCGAACTGCGCGGCGAAGAATTCGCCTCAAGATAAGTAGGTTCGACGCTTACCGCGATTCCCCGTGTGATTGCCCTATACGGCGTCCGATCTGTCATAAAGACAGTGTAGAACCGGCTACCCACTCTCGTGTCTAAGACCACCACTGTACGCGAAGCATGAAATCAAGCTCCGCCCGCGTTCAGAGCGCCCGGATTAATGCTCCTTATTCGTCTGCATGAGCTGCTGGTAAATGACCTTCCAGGCCAGGTAGATAATCTCACGATTATGCATCTCCACCAGTTGGTTCCAGCCTACGATTGTTAGGCTGTCGTTCCGCGGAACGTAGGAACGGTCATCGACAAAAGCCAGGTCATAGATGCTCAAAAGCCACTGGTTCGGTGAGAGGTTGATGAACGCATTCAACATTCGCTTCAGTGCCGAAAACCCGCAATAGCAGCCGCGGTCGAGCACCCGGGCAATGAAATGGGGACTGATTTCGAGCTCAACCGGCAATTGATAGGAAAGACGGCTGGCCAGTTGATAGTTGCCGTACGTTGGAGTGCCGACCGGGAGTCCCGCTGCGATGAGAAATACCGTACAAAATCCGCAATGCGGCTCAGTCGTACTGAATTGGGCAAGGGTAATGCTCGCCTCGTCGTCGGCCCAAACAACTTCCCCCAAATAGATCTTCCAGTGGCCATTTTGGATCATCCATCGGATTGCCACCATCTCGGAGTGCATTTGATCGGTAGTCGTGCATGTTTTCTTTTCCCCGTTGCGTAACGTCACGGTCGTCGAAGCACTTTTGGCTCCTTTCATGTCGTAAGGCTGGAAAGTCTTGCCGCAACTGCCGCGCAGCCAATCCAGCGATTGAGAAACCTGTCCTGCGACCAGGCAAGTCCCCTGCATCGTTTCAGGCCCCGATCTTGTGCGAAAGACGTTCCTCGAGCTTTGCCCCTGGAGATGGTCCCAAACTTCGCGCAACGGGCATTCGTTCTCAAAGCAAAGCGGAAAATCGCCAGTGCCCGGTTCCCAGCTCTTTCCGCATCCAAATTTTGTGCATTGCGGCATCTTCATATCCTCCTTTGGAAGGCCGACCGGCATGGTGCCAGGGCGCCCGATTCATGTTTCGCACAAATCCTGATCCTCCAAACCCTGAACCTGATCGCTTGCAGCCAATTTACCTCCAAATCCGCAAGATCGAAACTGTCAACGCCTGTAGCTTGCTGAAGCAGTAACAATCCAGGCAAATACGCTAAGCTAAGTGTCACCAGGAGCAGTTTGCCATGAACCGTTTTCTTCGCGCCAGCCTCGCCGCAACCGTCCTGCTCTTCGCCTCCGCCAGCTCCTTCGCCGCCGAAAACATCTTTGACCCAACCCGCGACTCCGCCAAAGACCTGGCAGCCGCAGAAACCCAGGCCAAAGCCGAGCACAAGCACATCCTTCTCGATGTAGGCGGCAATTGGTGCTCCTGGTGCCACCTTCTCGACCGCACTCTCCACGAAAACCCAGCCCTGACCTCAGCCCTCGAAAAGAACTACGTCGTAGTCCACGTCAACTGGGACCCGGATCACGAAAATCAGGCTTTTCTCAGCCATTACCCCAAGACAGAGGGCTACCCCTACCTGCTCGTCCTGGCCGCGGATGGCAAGCTCCTACACGCCCAGCCCACCGACGCTCTCGAGGCCGACCACCATCTCAACACCGGCTACAACCAGTCCGCCATCCTCGAATTCCTGACCAAATGGGCTCCAGCAAAATAGTTCTTCAGGCGGCAACTGCGGAACTCTCCCCCATCTTCGTTCGTAAACCACAAGGTGCGAGATACACTCAAGCAAGGAGCGAAATCCTATCTCCCGGATCGTCATCTGCCTTTCAGCTTGAATCCAGCTAAACTTGTTGAGCGCATGAAGAACAGAGAGACAGTCGCAGCGAAGCTTAGAACCTGGCTGATCCTCTTCTGCCTGATCGTTCCAAACGCCTTGTCTCAAGCCGCCCAGCCAAGCGCACCCAGCGTCATGCGCGACGAATTGGTAGTTCCGGCCACGATTCACGGCGCCATTAAGATCAACGATCAATGGCGGTTTCATGTAGGCGACGACCCAGCCTGGGCCGACCCCAACTTCGATGACTCCGCCTGGAACAAAATCGACATCACACAAAGCTTCGCCGAGCAGGGAATCGAAAGCTACACCGGCTACGCCTGGTATCGCCTGCGTATTCGTCCCGCGCCCGTGCCAGATTCAGGCATCCTCTCATTGGCGCTCTTGGTCGTTCCCAACTCTGTCGGACAGTTGCAAGTGATCGCCAATGGCGTCGAAGTAGGCCGCACCCAGGGCATGCGTGACCGCCCAGCCATGTACCAATCTCCGCCTTTCACCGTTGCCGTTTCGCAGGCCGCCGCCGACGGTACAGTCGTTCTTGCTGTCCGAAGCTGGACCGGCCAGTCCTATGGCCACGGCCCGCTCCGCCGCGTCGAACTTGGAAATCCCGAAAGCGTTGGTGAAAAGCTCAATCTCGAAAGAGATTCCTACTGGGACAAGCACGTTCTCGCGGAAATGATCCTCAGCGCCCTCTTCTTCGGCGTCACAGTTCTCGGCTTCACGCTTTATCTGGCCCAGCGCAACCACATGGAGTACCTGTGGCTGGCCCTGCTATGCCTCTCCGTCACCATCCGCGCTTGCGTCGAAACTGCCTTCGGGCTGGCCCTCTTCTCTCTTTCCACCTTCGAAATCCTCAACCCCTGGGCCACCTGGGTCTTCATCGCTGTCACTCTCGAATTTGTCCTCCACTTTACTGGCAACCATTGGCGGCGAGTGGTCCGTGTCATGCAGGTCGCTGCGCTTCTGCTGCCAATTACCGCCATGCTGCACCTCACCGATACCAACAAATACCTTTCGCTTGCCTCGCAGTTCTTTTTCTGCGGCCTCATCGTCGTCATGCTCTTCCGCTCCTGGCGCCGCGGACGCCCAGAGTCCGGCGTCATGCTCCTCCCGTTCTTCCTTGCCGCCACCGCGGATTCCAGCAATATCTTGCTCGACTTCGCCGCCAATCGTGGCTGGCTCCCGGCGCGCTTCGCCAGCCACCAGTTCTACTTCGGCTCCATCCAATACAGCATCAGCACCGTTACCTATCTCGTCTTCCTGGGCAGCCTCATCGCCGTCATCCTCTACCGCTTCGTCGACGTCAGCCAGGACGAGCAGCGCTCCGCCGCCGAAATCGAAGCCGCCCGCAGCGTTCAGGCCCTGCTCATCCCCACGCAGCTACCCTCCAACCGCAACTTCATGCTCGAGAGCGCCTATCTCCCCGCCAACGGCGTCGGCGGAGACTTCTTCCAGGTCCTCCCGCTCAAAGACGACTCCATGCTCATCGTCGTCGGCGATGTCAGCGGCAAAGGCCTGCAAGCCGCCATGAACGCCAGCACTCTCGTCGGCGCACTGCGCAACGAGCTCTCCCACGAACCGGCGACCGTCCTTTCACATCTCAATCAGGTCATGCTTGGCGCAACCTCCGGAGCCGTCGCCGGCTTCGCCACCTGCCTCTGCGCCCGCATTCACCCCAACGGCAAGATGATCGTCGCCAACGCCGGCCACCTGAGCCCCTACCGCGATGGCCGCGAAATGGAGCTCGCCGCCTGCCTGCCGCTCGGCATCATTCCCAACGTCGAATACGAGCAATCCACCTTCCAGCTCAAGCACGGCGATCGCCTAACCTTCGTCTCCGACGGCGTAGTCGAGGCCACCGACCCCAAAGGCGAGCTTTTCGGCTTCGAACGCACCCAGCAAGTCAGCCACGAACCCGCCCGCTACATAGCCCAGATCGCCCAGCGCTTCGGCCAAACCGACGACATCACCGTAGTCAGCCTCTACTTTGTCCCGGCATAGGAGATTGGAACGCATGTGCCTAACAGACAATAGCTCATCGGGTGACGAGCAAATGGTCGAGGAACTCGATAATGATGAGTCCATCGAGGCAATCACCCCCTACGTCATTGAGGCTCTTCGCAAGAGAAAGTTCTTCGAGCGTTTAGACGATCTGCTTAGTCCTGTCGATGCTTCGATACCGGCAAAGCCCTGCGCTCACACATACGATATTTCAACGGCAGTCCTAAAGCAGTGTGGATTCGATGCCGCCGAGATTGAAGATATCAAGCAGGTTATCTCTCAAAATGGCGGCTGTTGTGACTGTGAGATTTTGTATAACGTTGCGGAAGACAGCCGCCTAAAATCCAAGTATTGGAAGGGAAGGCACACAACCCAATCTGGAACACCGTCGGAATAAATCTATTGGCATCCGCCTTTAGATATTTATCAGCTATTAGACTGCGATTATGCCGGAAATCAAGAATAGTACGGATGAAAAAAAGCAGAAGGTGGTTGTTTGCCTCAACAAGGGAACGGTCCACCGAGTGAAGGAGATAGCGAGGCAGAGATCTGTATCTGTTAGCAGCCTTGTAGCCGAAAGGCTTGAGATTCTTTTCGCAAAGCACGAACTGCAGGAGAGGGAAAATTCTCCGGCTTCAACGTGATCTGGAAAATTCCCGCAGTTCAAACCCAACGACCGCAGTCACAATACAAGCCCATCGTGAGCGAAACGTAGACTAGCCCCTGCTACAATCCCACCTATAGTTCCGCCACCATCCACTATGAAAACCTCAATCCTCATCGCCGCCCTGCTCTCCGCCAATCTCATGACCATCGCCCAGACCGCCCCAAAGCCATCGAAAATGACCCCAGAGCAAGTCCATCGCAACGCCCTCGTCATCGACACCCACGAAGACACCCCGCAACGCTTCGTCGACGACAACTTCGATTTGAGCGACCCCTTGAACGGCGGCCAGATCAACCTAGACGCAATCCACAAAGGCAACCTCGGCGGCTCCTTCATGTCCATCTGGGTCGAGCCCGATCTCTTCAAAGGCCACTACGCCCGCCGCACCCTGGAACTCATCGATGCCTCCCGCGAACAGGCCGCCAAGCATCCCGGCCAGATCAAATTCTCGACCACCGCCGCCGATGTCGAAGCCGCACACCGCGAGCACAAATACGCCATGCTCATGGGCATCGAAGGTGGCCACTCCATCGAAGATTCCCTTGGCCTCCTGCGCACCTACTACGACCTCGGCGTCCGCTACATGACCCTCACCTGGTCCAACTCCAACGGCTGGGCTGATTCGTCAGGCGACGACAAGGACACCACCGTCCCGCACACTCAGGATGGCCTCAGTGATTTCGGCAAGAGCGTCGTCGCGGAGATGAACCGCATCGGCATGATCGTCGACATCTCCCACGTCAGCGACAAAACCTTCTACCGCGCCGTCGCCGTCAGCCGTGCCCCGGTCATCGCCTCCCACTCCGCCGCACGCGCTTTGTGCGATGCCCCGCGCAATATGACCGACGACATGCTCCGCGTCGCCGCTAAATCCGGTGGGCCCGGCAGCAAGGGCGGCGTCGTCATGGTGAACTTCTACTCCGGATTCATCTCTCAGGCCTATCGCGACGCCCAGCGCGCTCAGAAACCCGAAGTCGACAAAGCAACCGCCGATCTCAAAGCCAAGTTCAAAGCCGAAGGCAAGGAGATCACCTACTCTGATCTCGAAACGCTCCAGCGCAAGATGGCCGATAGCATTCCTCGGCCGCCCCTCAGCGCCCTGATCGACCAGATCGACCATATCGCCAAAGTAGCCGGCATCGACCACGTCGGCCTGGGCAGCGACTTCGACGGCGTAAGCGGCCAGCTCCCCGAAGGCATCGACTCCGCCGCCGACTTGCCCAAGATCACAGCAGCCCTCATGGCCCGCGGCTACTCGCCAGCCGATTGCGACAAGATCCTCGGCGGCAACTTCATGCGCGTCTTCAAGGAAGTAGAAGCCGTTTCAAAACAACTTCAAGCCGAGAAACGCCCCTGAATCACCGAAAAGCAGCCCTTCGGTAAATCTCATAAGTAGGAGAGCAACAATAATTACTGTGCCGCGGAAGAAGCCTCAAGCGTCTCCTTCGTCCCAGAGTGGAAGCGGTTCAAAATCATCCGTCGCGCAGGTGTTTCCAGGCAGTAAAGGCTCAAAACACTTAAGCCGACACAGGTTCCCAGATACAGTGGGTAGTTCCACGGAGAACCGGTCCAGTGTAGCGCCTGGAATGCATGCAGCACCGGCACATGAATCAAATAGAGCCCATAGCTCGCCTCGCCCAGCACCACAAGCCAGCGAGCGCTCAGCAGCTGCACCAACAAAACACGGACGGAGAAGTTTTCGAGTCCTCTGCCGCAGTATCTTTCTGACCGGTTCGG
>Ga0206802_1193_pt1 | contig 14062 bp, 10 predicted proteins | sample Alteio_BWOrgCont_63_FD_152902 | JGI IMG/M metagenome (GOLD analysis project Ga0206802, IMG submission 152902) | Enriched cells from forest soil in Barre Woods Harvard Forest LTER site, Petersham, Massachusetts, United States -... | ecosystem: Environmental > Terrestrial > Soil > Temperate forest >... | reverse complement strand
AGGCCTGATCGGCGTAGCCATCAAAGCCTACGAATCCCTCACAGGCAACCATGTCCCCATCCAATTCCCCGAGATCCCCTACCTGCACAGCAACGGCACAGCCGTCGTCATGTTCGCAGCACTAGCCTTCTCGCTCTATCACTTCGCGCGCAAGCCAATGAACAAATCCTGACCGCTCCGCTTACCGGCTCGAAGCACCAGCAACGCCCAGCGTAATCTGCGTACCACTATCCAGGTGGACGTTTTTCTTCGCCGCGAACAGCGTTCCTGATCCGGAAGCTGAGCCCATCCCTTCGCTGGCCAGCGAAACACCCTCGACGCCAGTCGTATGGGCCACCACGGTACCCGGGGCGCCAGCAACCTGATGCACCGAACTGCCGACATGAGCCGTAGCCTCCCCAGCAACTCCCTCGGAAGCGCGTTCCGTACCGCCAACCGTGGAACCCGCAACCGGGCCCAGTGCCGCAGGCTCGCCCGTCGTAGTATTCGCACCGCCGCCAACGGTTCCCCGGACAGGCCCGCTGGACATCGCGCCACCAGACGCACGTCCCCCAGCCACGCCGCCGCCATATCCAGCGCCGGCCGGCATCGCATCTATCGAATTCTGATTCTGTGCCGCCAGGTCCACCGGCGGTTCTACAGACTCAATCACCGAGTGGATTGCCAGGCTCTGCCCGCCCTTCAGCTCCGCGCGATCGAACTCCAGCGCCAGCCGCGACTCCGCACTGCCCGCCCCATGCGCCTGAACATCGGTCACCCGCCCCACCAGCTTCGCACCTTTGGGAATCTCTGTCCCATCCGCGGTCTTGACCGCCGCCTTCGTTTTCACTACCACGGTGTCGCCAACCTTGGCCGTCTTCGAGTCCAGTTTCTCCTGCAGCTCGCCGCTCACCGGACGCAGCTCACCCGCGCCGCCAGCGTCAGCCTTGCCCGGCGCGCTCGCCCGCGGATCGCCGGCGCTCGCTGAAACTCCCGTTCGTGTGGTCATATCCGCCTGTTGCGCCGTCGACGGCAAACTGGAGACGGCCACTGCCGCCGCAACTAGCATCAATCCCAAATTCATAGAAACATCTCTCATGGATCCTCTCCTCAGGTCGCACCGTTCGCTCCTCCCCGCGCCACGCTGGCGCTGGTTTCAATGTCTCGGATGCAAGAAATTGCAAACAGCTCGCCAAATCTCAAGGACCGACCTTGACGGCATTTAAACCGTTGATAAATAAGGGCAAATAAGGAAAAGTAAGGAAAGCTTGCAGCACATCTCGGGCTTCCGGACCGCTCTGGAGGACGATTTCCTGCCGCTTCTATGTAAATATTTCCAGCCAAAATTTACCTGCCCGCCCAGCCGTTACCCGGCTTGGTATTTCCGCCCTTTCCAAGCAATCGGGCGGCGAAACACCTTGCGCAGCAGCGCATACCACTGCAGCATCAGCAGGACCAAAACCCCCAACGGATGCAGAAACACGCTGCGCCAGAGCTGTTGATAGCGCCACGCGCAGAAGCAGCGCACCAAAAAGCTAAGCAATACCCCAAGCGTCGCGAGATTGAAAGCCCATGGATGCTTTGCGTTATACAGCAGCGCCACTGGAAATGCGATCACCTGGCCAACAAAGAGCAGCACAGTAAAGATAGGAAGCCGCAGCGGCGACGCCATACCCTCGGTCGCGTTCTTGGTCAGCCCGCGCCAAACCTCCCCGGCGCTCCGGTACATCCGGCAAACCGCATCCCGGCTCAGGTCGTAAACGCTGGTGCGAAACCCATGCTCGCGAAAAAGCTTCGGCAAGAGCAGCCCATCGTGCATCGTCCTCGGATTCGCCGAATGGCCGCCGCTTTCAAAATAAGGCTTTCTCCGTACCATCATGAACTGTCCGCAGCCCGCGGCAAACGCGCTGCTTCCGCTCCACCGCTCGCCCGCCAGCGGCAAAAATCCCAGCAAAACAAAGTGGATCAGCGGCAGCAGCAGCCACTCCAGAAACGTCCCCGTCACCTGTCGGGGAAAGCCGCTGACCAGGGCTCTTTCCGGTTCCTTTTTGGCCACATAGTTCAGTTCACTCGCCGTGCGATAAATGGCTTCCGTGCCCACCCGCACATCGGCATCCAAAAAACAGAAAACATCCCGCGTAGCCAGCCCTGCCAGCACCCAGCAAGCATGTTGCTTGCCGTTCCAACCCTCCGGGAGCGGCGGAGCCGTCTCCAGCCGGACCCTGGGGGTTTGCTCGGCGATCTTCTTCACAATCTTTGCCGTGCTGTCTGTCGATCCATCGTCCAGAACGATCAGTTCCAGATCCACTCCACGCGAGGCAAGAACCGCTTCGATCGCCGCCTTGATCGATCGCTCCTCATTCCGCGCCGGGATCAGCACCGATATCGGAGGCAGCAGGCGCTTATTCCAGGGCCTTCCTGGCCGGCGAAACAACCACATGTTGACGCTGAAGAGCAACGCCGGAATCAACGCGCAGATGAAGACGACCCACACTGCAGCCGTAACATTGGCATTGCTCGTCAGCGCCGAATAATTCAGGTTAACTATCGAACTCAGAGTCAGGGGCAAGGTCGTCAATCGTGCAAGTTATGGTGATCGTGAGGATAAGGCCGGCCAGTTACGGCACATGTAATTCGCTTCCAAATTCCGTATGCGCCGCCAACGCCGCTCGATCCGTTCAGAATCGTCTCAAAAGCATCGGGATCGCGCTCCACCGCCAGCATGGCCAATTCATCCAGTGTAGCCGCCATGGCGTACGAAAGCAGGTTGGTCCAGGTTCGCGCGTCTTCCATTCCCCCGTCGGCAATCTCCAGCGGTTCGCCGATATTCACCAGGATCTCCGGCAGGCGTTCCTCCCAGTACACATATTCAATCGCCACCGGGACGCACGTCATCCGCCCCAGGCGGCTCATCAACGCACCCAGGCCGGGCCGGAACTCGATTGGCCGCTTGCGCACATCCTGAAACTGGCTTTCAGGGGTAATCCAAAGCACCGCCCCAGGACGCGTCAGCACCTGGTAGCCCGCCCGCAGCAACTGCGCCGCTCCACGGCTCGAGGCATTGTCCACCGGAAAGAAGCCCATAGGGCGAAATATGCTGTAGTGGGCCAGCGCCGTCTCATCCATCGGCGCGTAGTGCTCGCGCTCCGGCAAAATCCTGCGCCCCAGCAGCATCGCCGTCAGCGGATCCCACCACGAAGCATGATTGGCAAACAAAATCAGCGGCTCGGCCTGCGCCGAAATCCGCCCTGCATTGGCCACGCGCAGCGCATGAAAATGCCGTCCCAGGTACCAGCGCACATAGACCGAAAACAAGGCCGTGGCACGCCGCGAGGGCACTCTCAGATCGCCCCCCGCCTTGGCCGGATTGACCTGCGTTCGTGTCATACCGCCGTCAGTCGCTCCTCGACAACTCGCCGGCTCGCTTCAGCCGCCTCTACTCCACGATACCGCTGATCCACGGCATCTGCTGCAATCCACCCCGACATTAACACCATCGGCATTCCCGGTCCAGGATGAGCTGCGCCTCCAGCCAGAAAAAGCCCATCCGGATCGCGCCTCCGGTTCGACGGCTTAAACGCCCCATTCCATCGCCCATGGCTCGAAAGCCCATAAATCGCACCATTCAACACCTTGTAGCGCTCATGAATGTCCTTCGGCGTCAGCGCCCGCTCAAAGACAATCCGCTCCTCCAGATCCGGCATACCCGCCGTCCGCTTCAGCTTATCCAAGATAACCTGGCGGTAACTCGGAAACATCGCATCCCAGTCCTGCCCAGGTCTCAAGTAAGGCGTATGCACCAGCACATAGAGCGCATCGCCGCCCTCCGGAGCAGTCCCCGCCTCCGTCCGCGTGGTCGAAGCCAGATAGCAAGTCGGGTCAGGCGCCGGCTCGCCAAGATCGTAAATATGGTGAAATTCCACCTCAGGATCGCGCGAAAAAACAAAGCAATGATGCGCCAGGTGCTCGTACCGCTTCTTCAGTCCCAGATAAAGCACCACCCCAGAGCAGGCCGGCTCATAGTCGCGTTCCTTCTCAAAGCGCTTCGCCGCCGCGCCGCCCACCAGCTCCCGGTACGTCCGCACCGCATCCTCATTCGAAACCACGGCATCGAACCGCATCGTCTCGCCACCAACCACAAGCCCCGTAACCTTGCCATCCTCGATCGTCAGCCGCTCAACCTCGGTCGGCGTGTGGTACTCAACCCCCAGCTCCCGTCCCAACTTCACGAGCGCCTCCGGCACCGCCCGCGTCCCGCCCATCGGATACCAGATCCCCTCCTCCGATTGCATGTGCCCAATCGCGCAAAGGATCGCCGGCGAAGCATCCGGCGACGACCCCACATACTGCGTGTAGTGGTCCAGCATCTGCGCCACTCGCGCATCGGGAATAAACTCCCGAATCGTCCCGGCCACGGTCTGCCCCAGACGCATCCGCATCACGTCTTTGAGCACGGCAATCGAGAACGCGCCCTTCAGATCCAGCGTGTCCATCATCGAACCCACTGGCCGCCAGAAGAAAAACTTGTTGCTAATCGTATGCAGCTGCTCCGAAAGCTCTTGAAACCTCAGAAATCCCTCACCCATCCCCGGCCTGAGCGAGTCCAAAGTCCCGGCCATCGCCTGCAGATTATCTTCAAGATCGAGCACCAGCCCATCGTCGAAAAAACAGCGCCACTGCGGGTCCAGCCGAACCATAGTGAGATAGTCTTCGAGCCTCCGCCCAGCCTCAGTAAAGATGCGCCGCAGCACCGAAGGCCGAATCAGGATCGTCGGCCCCATATCGAAGCGAAACCCATCTTCCTGCAAAACCGCAGCCTTGCCGCCCAGCCACGCATTTTTCTCGAAAACCTCAACCTGGTAGCCGCGCGCCGCCAGCGTAACCGCAGCAGCCAGCCCGCCCAGCCCCGACCCAATCACCGCGATCCGCATCGTCCCTCCCCAACCCGCGCCGTTGTCATCCTGAGCGCTCGGGGTCCCCACCGACAGGTCTTCGTCGGTGGGATGAACAAGCGAAGGATCTGCTTTTGCTGTTGCCCTTGCTTTTCTGTCTGTCATTCCCGAAGGGAATCTGCTTTTCTCGATGCCCAATTCGTTAACAATGAGCGTCACCTTTGGGCATTTTTTGCACTAAGGGCGGGCTACCGCAAATTTCTTGCCGCGCGCACCAACCGCTTCAATCCATCCCATCGATTGCCAATTCCATCTCCGTAGAGCATCTTGGCCAACCCAGCAAACAACCCCACATGCCCATCCCCTGCAGCTTGGTAAGGGAACGGAATGCGTCCATGCTGCACCTGCACCGTTCGCGGCGTAGTCATCGCCAGCAACCCCTCCGCACCGCGCGTCACACCAAACCCACTGCGTCCGCGCCCTCCAAACGCTACCCGCGGATCGACCGTCGGAATCACAATGTCGTTGATCAACACATTGCCCACGCGAAGCCTTCCAGCCAGCCTCCGCGCCTCCGCCACCGGCCCAAAAATCGCCGCAGTCAACGCGTAAGGGCATGCCCCGTTAGCCGCCAGCGTCTCGCCCAGGTCCGCAGTCCGCATCACGCTCAGAACAGGCGCGAAAATATCCGCCTGCATAGCCCGCATCGCCGGAGTCGCTCGACAGATTAACGTCGCGCCCGCTCCACGGGGATCGTCGCGATCCTCCAAACCATCCAGCGCAATCTCCGCTCCCTGCCCGCGCGCATCCTCAACGAGTTCTTGCAACAGCTCTTCCGTCTTCGCCGGCAGCGGAACCGGCGCAAGCTCTCTCGCCATCGCAGCCAGCCGCGCCTCAACCTGCGCAACCTCAACCTCGCTCAACCCAACTAGAAAAACCCGCCGCGGAGCCATGCAAGTGAACGATCCATTGAAGCGCAACCCAAACCCAATCGCCCGCGCCAAATGTTCCAGCTCCGCGCCCGGCAGCACAAAAACCGCATCGCACCCCGAAAGCTCCATCGTCGCCGGAGTCAGCGTCTCGGCAAGCTGCCGCATCACCGCCTTCCCCGTCTGCGCCGATCCGGTCAACACCACATGATCCACCCCCGCCGCAATCGCCTCCGAAACAGACTCCACATCCGTCTCAAGCAACGTAAGCAGATCTGGATTCAACCCGCACTCCGCCAGCAGCGCACACAGCGCATAAGCCGCGCCCTCGGTCCCCGGTGCAGGCTTCCAAAGCACGGCATTCCCCGCCACCAGCGCCTGAATCGTCTGCACCCCCGCCAGCAGCAGCGGATAGTTCCCCGCTCCCACCACCAGCACCACCCCAAGAGCGGCGCGCTCAACCTCCGTCTGAACGCCCGTAAGCCAAATCGGCCGCCCTCTGCGCCCCAGCCTTTTCGTCTTCAGAATTCGCCCAGCCTCCCGCTCCAAAAACCGGCAAGCCGCAAGCAGCGGCACGATCTCCGAGCCCAGCGTATCGGCCACCGTCCGATGCAGCCCGCCAGCCAGCTCCGTCGGCACCGTCTCAGCCAACGCGCGCGCCCCCAAAGCCATCCTCTGCCGCAGTCTCGCAAGGACAGCAATCCGCGCAGACAAGGGAGTCTCCTCCCACTCTCTTTGGGCCAGCACAATCTCTTCCCGGCGACCAAGATATTCGTTGCGCATTGTTCGCTCTACCTGCTGCATTCGATTCTCTCGCATCCCTCGCCTGTACAAATTGGGTTGTCATCCTGAACGATTTGTTTGTCATCCTGAGCGTAGCGAAGGATCTGCTTCTCCGCGATGCGTCCCTACCGCACAGCCTCATAAGCCGCTCTGCTCTTAATCCGCGGCGCCGCACTCCACCCCGGCTCCATCTCCAAGTCCTCCAACAGCAGCCGCGCAGTAATCCGCGCCGACTCAAAGATCACCGGCAACCCGCTCCCCGGATGCGTCCCTCCGCCCACCAAGTACACGCCCTCTAAATCCTCAAAGCGGTTATGCGGCCTCAGATGCAGCATCTGCCTCAGCGAGTGCGCCATGCTGAAAGTCGCCCCCAGATGCAGCCCGAACTCCGCATTCCATCCCGCCGGCGTCAGCCTCCGCTCCACGAGAATCCGCCGCTCCACATCCGGTATTCCAATCTTCTCCAACTGCCGCAGTATCACCGCGCGAAAACCCGCTACCTCCCGCGCCCAATCCACCCGCGCGCACTCATGCGTCACCGGCGCCAGCACATACAGCGTGCTCATCCCCTCGGGAGCCAGCGTCGCATCCGTCACACAAGCATTCTGCACATAAAAGCTGGGATCGTCCGTAGTGAGCCGATGCTCCCGCTCAATATCGCAAAGGTTCTGCTCATAATCCTTCGAGAGATAGATCGTATGATGCTTCACCTCGTCATAACGCCCCTCGATACCCAGGTACATCATGAACGTCGAGCAAGAAAACTGCTTCTTCGCAATCCGCTCGTCCGTCCATCGCTGCCGCAGCTTGTCAGGAACCATCCTCTGCATCGCCTGCGCAAAGTCCGCATTCACTACCACCGCATCCGCCGTCAAAGTCTCATCAGCCGTCCGCACGCCAGTCACGCGCCGCCCATCAAAAAGCATCTCCTCCACCGGCGTATCCAGCAGCACCCGCACGCCCATCGCCTCGGCAATCCGCGCCATCGCCTGGGTTACCGCACCGCATCCGCCCACCGGATGAAAGACCCCATGCTCATACTCCAGGAACGAAAGAATACTGAACAAACTCGGACAGGAAAACGGCGACATGCCGAGATACTTCGACTGAAAGCTGAATCCCAGCCGGATGCGCTCATCCTGAAAATACTTCCGCAGATCCGAGTCCAGCGAACGCCACGGCCGCACCAGCGGCAGCATGCGCAAAATCTCCGGACGCAGCAGATCCCGCCAGCTCTCAAACGCCGTCTGCAAAATCGGCGTAAACCGCTCCAGCTTTTCACGATTGTCTTTGAAATAGTCGTCCAGCCGGGCCGCATCCGCCGGCGCAATCGCCGCAATCTCCCGCTTCATCCGCTCCACATCAGCGGTCGCATCCACCTGCCCGCCACCGCCAAACACCAAGCGATATTGCGGGTCCAGCCGCACCATCGGCACTTCTTTTTCGAGAGAGTACCCGCACGCCGCGAAGATCTCCCGCAGCACCTGCGGAAACAGAAAGAAAGTCGGCCCCACATCGAACCGAAAGCCATCCACCACCATCGTCGAAGTGCGCCCGCCCACCGTTCCGCGCTTCTCGACCACCGTAACGTCGAGCCCCGCCTTGGCCAGCAACATCGCGGAAGCCAGTCCACCCGGCCCCGCACCCACAACAACAACCCGATCCGCCCGACGTTTCCCGCTCATGGTTTCAGTACGCGCCAGAAGCCGCAACGGTTCGAAACTCCCGGCGGAAAACCTGCGCTCTAAGTCAATGTAGTCCGCGCAACAGCACCCATCGGCCAGTCCATCAAATTAAGTTTTACTGTAAAACAATTTAGCCCCATCAAATTTGACGGGGCTTGATCGAGTGCAATTGAGCACGGGTTTCATGTTCAGGCCAGTTGTGGATCAGGTACGAAGGGTGCGGGCTTCAGCCCGTACATAAACCCTGCAACAGGAACAGGGCTTAGCCCCTGAGGGATGCATTTGTTCGAACTCTCCTATCTCAGGTCTCGATATTCGTCGATCTCAGGCTCTCTTCGCGCTGTGCTTCAAAAGCCCCAGCCGCACCAGGCTCTCCGCCGTAGCCAAAATGGACTCCTCATTCGACCTCGGCGTCCAGCCCAACACCCTCCGCGCTTTCGCATTCGAAACATCTCTCACCTTGCCCAGCTCCGGCACAACCATCCCCACCGTCGGATCGAAGACCGCCATCAACCGCAGCACCCAATCCGGCACCGCACGCGCAGGCACCCATTTCCCCGCCTCGCCCATCTCCCGCTTCAACAGCCTGGCAATCTCCAGAAATGAAATGGAATCGCCCGCAACCGCCAGAAACCTCTCGCCCTTAGCCGCCGGGTCCGTCATTGCTCGCAAATGCATATCCACCACATCGCGCACATCCACCGCGCCAAAGCTCAACCTCGGGCAGCCCGGCACCGTGCCATCCATCAACCGCTTCACAATCTCAATCGAAGCCGAAAAATCCGGCCCCAACACCGGTCCGAACACACCCACCGGATTCACCACCGCCAGCTCCAGCTTGCCGCCTTCACGCGCCATGAAATCCCACGCCGCGCGCTCGGCCAGCGTCTTCGACTTCATATATGGCTGCACATGCCCATTGAGGTCTGTCCAGTCCGCCTCGGTAAAAGGCTTCTTCTGCGGCGCATGGCCATACGAGATAGCCGCGGACGAAGAGGTCAGCACCACCCGCTTCACCCCCGCGCCCCGTGCCGCCCGCAGCACCCGCAGCGTTCCCTCGCGCGCCGGCACAATCAGCTCGTTCTCGTCCTTGGGCACCTTCATCGGCAGCGGCGAAGCAACATGCAGCACATACTCGCATCCCGCCGCAGCCTCCGCCCATCCCGCATCGCTCAGCAGATCGGCGGCAAAGAACCTGATCCGTCCGCTCGCAGCCATGCCAGCCTCCACGCCGCCCACGCACAGCATGGCGCGTACATCGCTCTCGCGTTGCAAATTCCGCACCGTCGTGCGCACATCGTATCCCGCCGCCAAAAGCTGCACAAGGACGTGGCTGCCGATGAATCCCGAACCGCCCGTAACCAGAACTGTCGTCATAATCGAAATTCTATATCACTAGACCGAACGTTCATTCTATTTTTACTGAAACTTCTGAATAAATAGGTCTTGTAAAAGGGCACGGCTTCAGCCGTGCCGCAAACCGAACAGAAAGAACGTGGGCTTCAGCCCCTGAGGAATTTGTTCAAGCTGAACCCCAGCCTGAATTTTGCATCACTCCGCCCGCACCGCTAGCCAAACCTTCTCCGCAACCTCGCGCAGCAACTTCGAACTCAACTTCTTAGGCTGCTTCGCCAGCCGCGCCACCAGCCCCAGCGTCATCTCCTGAACCACCTCCGCGGGCAGCTCGTTCAACACTCCGCCCTTCGACCGGCTCCGAAACCTCCGCTCAAACGCCACCGTCTCCTTGTCCAGAGCCGCATCCTCATCCGGCTTGCAAACAAAGCCCGCGATCTCGTACTGATCCAGAAAACGCATCTCCCGCAGATGCTTGCGATAGAAGCGATACATATTTGCCGCGATCAGAAGGAACGCCTCTTTCGCATCCATCTCCGCCGAATAGCCTTCCAGCAAACTCGCGTGCTTCAGCGCCCTTACCCGCTCATAGAGCGCCTGAATAATCTCCTCCTTGCTCGCGAAGTAGTGATAGATCACGCCCGCGCTCGCTCCCGAACGCTCCGCGATCACCGACATCGGCGCATCGTGAAAGCCCCGCTCCGCCACCACGTCGAGCATCGCGTTCAAAATCGCATCGCGCTTGCCCAGCTTCGTGCCGCTTCGCCTAGCCGCTTTCTTCATCTTCTTACTCTACGGCTTCCCCGCCCCAACCTCATCCTTGTAAACCTTCCCGCCCTTCATCACAAAGCTCACATGCTCCAGCACCTCAATCTTGTCCAGCGGATTCGCCGTCACCGCAATCAAATCCGCATACTTCCCCGCTTCCAGCGTCCCTACATCCTTGCTCCGGTCAATCAAATCCGCCGCGCTCGAGGTCGCCGCATGGATCGCTCCCGCCGGCGTCAGCCCAAACTTCACCATGTAGTGAAACTGCTTCGCATTGTCCCCATGCGGATACACTCCGGCATCGGTCCCAAACGCAATCTTCACCCCCGCCGCAACCGCCTTGGCAAAGTTCTCCCGCTGCAACCGCCCCACCGTCCGCTCCTTGTCGATCATCTCCTTCGGAAGCCCAAACTTCCCCGCCTCGCCCAGAATGTAATCGTCGTTGTAAATATCCGCATCCAGATACGTCCCATGCTCCTTCATCAACTCGATCCCCTCGGCGTCAATCAGGCTGCCATGCTCGATCGAGTCGATCCCCGCTCGCACCGCATCCTTGATGCCCTGCGTCCCATGCGCATGCGCCGCAATCTTCCGCCCCGCCCGGTGCGCCTCGTCCGCCGCAATCTTCAACTCCTCATACGAAAACTGCTCCGCGCCCGGCTTATCCCCCGCCGACAATACCCCGCCCGTCGCCAGAATCTTGATCACATCCACGCCATACTTCACCTGCTCGCGAACCACCCGCCGCACTTCCTCCGGCCCATCCGCAATCGCATAATCCTTCTCCGCCGGATACATCATGTTGCTCACCGCCGGCGCAAAGCCATTCATATCCCCGTGGCCCCCGGTAATCGAAATCGCCGGCCCGCTCGCCACCACCCGCGGCCCCGGAATATACCCCGAATTAATCGCATTCCTCAAATCCACCGCAAAAAACGGCTGCGAGCCCACATCCCGCACGCTCGTAAACCCCGCCAGCAGCGTCTTGTTGGCATTCACCACGCCATTAAACCCGCCCATGAACGGCGTTTCCTTCACCTCATTGATCGGGTCGTACTTATCCGCCCGCGCCTCCAGATGCGTATGGCAATCGATCAGCCCCGGCAGCACCCAATCCTTCGAGAGGTCCACCACTGTAGCCCCCGCCGGAATCGCAACCTCCGCCGCCGGCGCCACCTTGGTAATCCGCTCACCCTCCACCACCAGCACCACATTCTCGCGCAGGCTATCCGAAGTCGAGTCGAACAAATGCCCAGCCTTCACATACACCGCAGGCGGAGGCGTAGAAGAGGCAGGCGTCTGCGCCGAGACCTGCCCGGCGGCGAAAGTGCTGAAGGCTACAGCGGCTGTGGAAAGAGAAAAACAAATACTACGCAAGGGTCTGCTCCTGAACTAAGTGGAATTCCGATGCATCCCACTCTATCGCATGCGCCCTCGCTGCCAGTATTTTCCCAGCCTAGGGCTGTCCCTCCACCATGCGCAAAAGCTCCACAACCTTCGGCGCAGCGATGTGCTGGTAGTCCGTCGATAACAGCCCGTAGCTCTCGACCGTATCGTATTTCCGCCCCGCGCCGCTCGACTGTGTGCCATTAAGCGGCCAATAACTCCACGAGATCTGGGGATTCTCTTGGAGCAGGCGGATAAACAGCTTGAGCCAGTCGGAATTCGCCCCGCAGTCCAGCGTCTGGCACGCGCCAAACTCACCCACCCAGATAGGAGTCTCCGGCTTCGAGTGCAGCAGAAACAAAGCGCGCGCTTCGTAGGCCTGCTTCAGCTCATCGAAGCTCGCAAAGGCGTGCCCCTCGATGTCATACGCGTGCGGTGAATAGACCAGCCTGTGCGCCACAGGCAGCACCACCGGCAGCTTGTCGAAGCCTGCGAAGTTAGTTGAGTACTCCGGGCTCTCCACCATGATCAGCAGCTTTGGATTCCCCGCCAGCACCGCCTTGCCGCCGCGCTCCGCTGCCGCGTGCCAGTCGAGCTTTGGGTCCGCGCCGCCCCAGGCCGCGCCACTGCGCAGCTCGTTGCGCAGGTCGGCCCCGACAACCCACGGCTGATTGCGATAACGGCGCGCCATGGCCTGCCAGTCTGCCAGCCACTTCGTCTCCGGGTATTCGCGGTTGTACCAGAGCCCATTGTCGTCGGTCTCGCTGCAGCACCAGTCCGCCCGGCTCATGTGGTTATCCAGGATAACCATGATCTGCGCGCGCGCCAATGCGTCAATCACCGCGTCCATGATGGCCATCGCATGTTTGCCTTTGAACTGCGGATTCGCGGCAACCGCATAATCCGGCACCGCCGGATTGCGCTCCAGCGTTTCATTGGCCCACGGCAGCCGCACCGAGTTCACGCCGATCTGCCGGATCTGCCCGAGGATGGCGTCGAGCGGAGCGTGGTCCAGGCCGCCCACCACGAATTCCTTCTGATCGAATCCGTACCAATTCACGGACGTGAGCCGCACAGCATGACCGGTGGAGTCGACGATCCGATAGCCCTCCGTATGCAGAGGCGGCGCAGCGCTCTGTGCCTGAACCCGCGCTTGGAATGCCATCAGAGCCACGGCTCCGCAGCTCAAAACAAAAAGCGAGGAACGAAGCGAATCCAAAGATCGAGGCAACGCAGACTCCAGCGCAGACAGGGATGAGCAAAGCAATCCAACGAATTATAGAGAACGCCTCTGCTACCCCGAAAAATTCAATCGCGATTCAGCTTCTAGCCAACCACGAAAACAACCCGCGATCCGCCGCTGTCCTTATTCCAGTTCTCTTCGACATCGGCAAGCGGCACAGTCTCCGTTTCGATTTGCAGCTTACCGGGCACGACGGCCTGCATCACCCCATGGATCGCACCCAGCAGGCCGGCCAGAGAAACGCTCCCGATGCCGCTGCCCATCAGCAACAGATCCGAGGAGCGAAGCGCCGCAGCGGGCAGTGAAATATCGCCACCACTCATCGAGCCAATGTTGACATATCGCAGTTGCACACCATCTCGATCCGCCTTCGCAGCCGCTACAATCAGCATCTCAGCGCTCTTGCCCCACAGATAGTCGAGCACCACATGCACACCGTCGCCCGCGAACTGCTCATGAAATGCAGCTTCCAGATTTTCTGGAGCCAACGTGAGCGGGATGACTACATCCGCACCCAACTCCTTCAGCTCTTCCAGCGCCTGCGCATTGCGGCCAGTTGCGATGATTTTCTTTGCGCCCATGTGCCTGGCAATCTGCACTGCCAGCTTTCCGGCAACCCCGGTAGCGCCGTTGATCAGCACATTCTCACCCGCTACAAGATGCGCGCGCTCCTTGAGAGCCGCCCACGAAGACATCCCCGGATTCGCAATCGCAGCCGCCGTCACATCGTCCACGCCATCCGGCAGCGGAATGCACTGCTCTCGCCTCACAGCGGCCCGCTCCGCCATCGCCCCAAACGGAGCCTGCGGAAGAACGAAATAAACCCGCCGTCCATCCGTGGTGCGTCCCACTCCGTCGACGCCCACAACCGCAGGAAACTGCCCCGACGAGCTGTAGTGCGCGCCCGATGCCCGGCCCTTCGTCAGTTGGCTCAGCGCCGAAGCGCTCACATGAATGAGCTCTTCGCCGGCCTTGGGCTCAGGCTCGTTGAAGTCGCCATAGATCGGTGTCTTGCCAGGTCCGGTTACGATTGCTGCCTTCATC
>Ga0206802_1076_pt3 | contig 14069 bp, 16 predicted proteins | sample Alteio_BWOrgCont_63_FD_152902 | JGI IMG/M metagenome (GOLD analysis project Ga0206802, IMG submission 152902) | Enriched cells from forest soil in Barre Woods Harvard Forest LTER site, Petersham, Massachusetts, United States -... | ecosystem: Environmental > Terrestrial > Soil > Temperate forest >... | reverse complement strand
TAGACAATAGCAGGTTAAATAGGAATAGCGCCAAAAAGGGGAAATATTTTTCAAAATAAATATTCTTCTTAGTCATGGCAATGATAATACCATAAACTAAAATCTTGTCGATAAGTTGTAATACTCTGGGAATGCCTTAATGGTTCTTGCTGCAGAAAACGACTATTGCTTTATCGTTGTACCTTTAAAATCTTCAACTTTACCTATCTGTTTTAAATACTCGGCTATTTTACTAATGTCGTTTTTGGTAGGAACATCCGCTACCCCAGCAGCATTAATCGCTTTTTTTACTGTTTGGCCATAAGCATTCCAAGGGTGATGCCATGGGTAAGCAGCTATATGGCAATTCATGCATTTAAGTTGCGCTTCAGGATAATCCTTTTTATAAGCTTTCATCACAATTGAATCTGCGTGTGCCGTGTTACTTAAAACGAACCCTAATAACATTGTCCATGAAAACACTAAGCTTTTAATTGTCATATCTTATCCTTTCAAATTCTTTATTTCATTTTTAACTGCATTAGATTTTCTTTGGTAAAGAATGAATCGGGGATATCCATTCTTTCTATTTCCTTATAGTCCATTACTGAATATTGATCATTAATGACCCCATCTTTTATAACTAAACGTGTAGGCCGCATTTCGCCTGCCAATTCTTTATAGTCCTTATAAAAACAAACTTTTAAAAATCGTCCGCTAACCGCATAAAACTCTGCTTTCAAAGGCCAAAAATTATCTACGGCCACCCATAATAAAATCCTGCCATAGGTGGCATTCTTATTCTTAGCAGTTAATTCTAGCACATCATATTCCTTGCCCTCTATATTCTCATGATGAACAATATTTGCATTGTAATCATAAGAAAAACTTGTTCTTGCAATATCCCCATTAGCAACATCTCCTGCCAATTTTTCTTGTAACGACAAGTGAATCGGTTTTGAAACCTGGGGAAAGAATGCCATAAAAGACTGCCCGTACATTAAAAGGCATATCCCGCGCTCTCCCTTTGGTTCTAGCGTCCTAATGACGGTCTTTTCACGTCCCTTAATAAAAAGCTCATATGTACTCGTATGTACAGGGCGATTTGGCTTATAGGAAATAACCGCTGCTACTAACCTATAATCAAAATCAGGACTTCTAATGTCATCAACTTTTTGAAGGATTTCATTGGCTGTTAGTTCTGCTTTTGCCCAGCTTTTCCCTATTAATAAAATAAGACAAGCTACTAAAAATAAACCTGCAATGCTATTTCTTAACATAAATGCTCCCATCTATCGATACCGCAATGCTTCTGTAATTACTAATCGTGATGCCCTATATGCGGGATAAAAAGCAGATAGTCCTCCTATAAATATTGAAAAAACAAACGTGGAAAATAAAACTTTTGGGACAATCATAGGGTGAGACAACCATCCCACATTTCCTCCAGGTGGCGGGGGCATAGTAATGCCAATACCTGACACTACTTGCACGATAGCACATCCTAAAATAACCCCGACTACACCTCCTATAACCCCTAAACCAATGCCCTCATAAAGAAAAAGAAGAATAACCCCCTTAGGCCTAGTCCCCATTGCCATGATCGTTCCAATCTCACTGATCCTTTCCAATACTGACATGCTCATCGTGTTAAAGATACTTAAAACAACTACAATAAATATGATCACTTTCATGATCAGATAAAATTTCTTAAACAGATCAACAGTTTGTGCATAGAATTCCGTTAATTCATCCCATGTCCGCATTTCCAAATTAAAATGCTTTTCTTGGAAAAGAGATTGTAATTTATTCTTAACTTCTTGTGTGTCATCAGTATGATGCAGCTTTATCAATAAAGATTGAACAGATTCCGTATTAAGAAGTTTTTGTGCAGTTACCAAAGGCAATCTTAAGAAAACTTCATCAAAACTTTTAGAAGATGTATAAAACACGCCCCTAACCTTCATATCTAATGCATTGTTAGAACCATCAACAGTATTCGTTAATAACGTAACTGACGATTGAGCCTTAGCATCTATGCCAGCAGCAAGACCTTCTCCTAAAATAACCCCGTACTCATCATTACTATCAAGGCCTTGACCAGTCTTTAAAGTGGTCACCCCCTGTTTGACTCCTTCTTTATATGCTTTTCTTAAATCTGCCACTGCTTCTTTAGACAAAGTCCTTTCATAGCGAGGGTCCACCCCTTGTCCAATAAAAGAAACTGTATTGTTCCCTGTACTTAAAAGACCGGAAAATTGAATGCGCGGCGTCACGTAATCAACTTCCGGCAATTGACGTATTACCGATATTACTTCACCACTATTTTCAATTAAATAATTAAAAGGATCGACCTTCCCTTTTTGATTGAATCCTACTTTATAAACTTGAATATGCCCGGTTTGCGCTTCAATAAAACCTTCTCTTAATTGTATAAAGACATCTTCAAAAAAACCTCCTATAAAAATAATAGCTACACAACCAAAAACAATCGTAGAAAGGGTTATTAAAGATCTTGTTCTATGACGGAAAATATTGCGGACGGCTAATTTCAAAATCATTATTTGATTTCCCCATCCCAAATTTTGACGACACGGTCTGCCTGATCTATTATCTTTTGATCGTGCGTTGAGAAAATAAACGTGGTTTTTCTCTCGCGATTTCTCTTTTTCATCAACGCAATGATCTCCTCACCTGTCTTATGGTCCAAGTTAGCTGTTGGCTCATCGGCCAATATAAACAATGGGTCACGAACAATAGCTCTTGCGACAGCCACCCGTTGTTGCTGCCCTCCGCTTAATTCCAGTGGCTTATGTTTTGCAAATGCTGACAACCCCACCATTGATAAGGCTTCTTGGGCCTTTTTTCGTTTTTCTACCTGAGACATTGGTTTGAATAATAGCGAGTATTCAACATTTTCAATAGCTGACAGTACAGGGAAAAGATTAAAATTCTGAAAAACAAAACCAATCTTCTGGGCCCGGACATCGGCAAGTTCATTAGGGGTCATGTTTATTATCTGTTGCCCATCTACAGACACTTCTCCTGAACTTGGTTTATCAATGCATCCCATGATATTAAGAAGAGTTGTTTTACCGCTGCCTGAAGGGCCTGCTATAACCAGGAATTCTCCCTTATTGATTTTGAGATTGACCCCCTTTAACACTTCGATAGATGTTTTATTCAGAGAGTAATTCTTGAATAGATTCTTTACTTCAATAAGATGCATTTGTTTTCCTAATGGCTGATTTAAAAGGTCTATACTATCGTCCGGGTAACCACTCCTAAAGCTTCACTCCATAAAGCGTCTGAGGTGTGGATCATATCTGTAACTTCAGTTATGGCTTTGACAAAATAATCTATCTGCTGTGCTGAGGTGACTAAAGGCGGAACAACTTTAAGTACCATAAAATCATTCCCGCAGATCTGAGTTAAAATTCCCTTCTCACGAAATAGCTGCATAACCAAAATCTGGCCGAAAATCGCAGGATGAATATGTTTGATGGTTTCAAAAGATATCTTACGGCGTAATTGCTTTGGTGCCTGCCACTCAATCCCGGTGAACATCCCTATCCCACGAACCGTCTTAAACATCTCGTACGGGGCCAGAGCCGTACTCAAACGTTCCCGCATATTTGATGCTAAAGTAGAACTTCTTTCACCCCATCCCTCAACCTCCAAGACATCAATCGTGGCAAGTATCGCACGCATGGACAGAGCATTTTCACTAAAAGTCGAAGCATGAATATTGGCTCTTTTTAAGGAACTATAAACTGCATTTGAAATCTTTTCTGACATCAAGACCGCCCCAACCGGCACCAAACCACCACTCAAGGCCTTAGCCAAGACAACCATATCCGGCTGGACATTATAATGATGAGCAGCCAAAAAAGGTCCTGTCCGCCAAACACCTGTCTGCACTTCATCAAGCACGAACAATGTCCCATAGCGGAGACACAATCGTTGAACCTCCTGTAGGTAATTCCCCTCAGGGATACGAATTCCAGCTTCAGACTGTATAGGTTCAAGGATAAAAGCGGCAAATTTCTTGGTCTTCAATTTCTCTTCAAGGCTCTTCAGATCATTAAAAGGAATTGCTTCCGTATCCGGCAACAAAGGGCCAAAACCTTCCCGCCATAAAGGATCACCCATCAAGGACAGAGCCCCACAGGTCAATCCATGAAAAGCACCATGACAATAAAGCAAGCCAGCTCGTTTGGTATACGCCCTTGAGAATTTTATGACAATCTCGACACCTTCACTGCCTGAATTACAAAATACGACACGCTTCAACTGTCCGCCAGACAACGCACACAGCCGTTGAGCTGCCATCCCAGCCAATTCCGGCACGTAGCTCTGGAGCATGACTGGACCTTTCTTATCCAGTTCATCTTTTAGGGCAGCAATAATCGATGGATGGTTGTGACCTGCATTGTAAACACAAAAACCTGTCAGAAAATCCAAAATACGACGCCCATCAGAAGTAAATAACTCAGTTCCTTCGCAACGCTCATACTGGACATTCATCTGTAAAAGGTCTAGAAGACGCACCCATTGTGGATTGATATGCGAAGCATATGCACCCGCTTTTAATCTCCCCGGTACAGCTTGTTCCATTCCCTTGTCTCCCTCTGCGACTCAACTATTCATAAATACAATGTTATACTGCACAGCAACTTCATCACTCACATGAATAAGCCCAAAAATACTAGGGGGCTTGAGCCCATAATCTTTTAAATGAATAAGCATTTGCCCCTCACACATAAGGGTATCCCCCTCCATATGACCTTTTGATATCAGTATTACAGGATGCGAAATATTATGCATGGTCATAATGCCTGTGAATTTAATCTCCCCCTCTTGATTTTCGATAATTTTCGTAATATCCGTATCATTAAAAACGAAATGAATCTGTGGATATAGAGTCGCATCAAACATCTGATACATACTTTTATCACGGCCAGGTTCATCAGTTGTTAAACCGGCAACATCTACATCAACAAAACCATTCGCCAAATTTTGACTTTGTTTAAGAATTCCAGATAATTTTTGAGCTGATCCATTAAAATCATGCAAGGTTGATTTACACATAAAACCCAGGCTGCTTTTTTCTGGCACAACATGCCATTGGCCGGATGCTTGAGCATACCCGCCACTAAACACAAATAATATATATAAAGCAATCTTAATAAATCTCGACATAGAAATTCTCCTTCTCAGTTAACTTATTACAGCTTATCAATTGATGGATATTTGATGTAGAGAAAAGCTGTTACAGAGGCACGAATTAAGGAAGAAAATTGCAGTTATGGACTTAAACCCTGCAAAATTTTTCAGGGATGGGGCTTGTTTAAAATTTTAAGGTTTTGATATATAAAATGATGCCAGTATTCGTCTATAGAAAGGATTAACAACCTTGATATAAATATCCTTCCGTCGTCTTTCAGAGGGACGCTCAATACTCCCATGTGTCAAAAATTGTTTAGTAAATTTCAAATCAGATATATTCATCTTATTTTTTAAATCAACCCATTCTTGCGAAGACAAGGCCGCCAAAATCGATTTACGATATTCTACTTTCATCATTTTATTATAGTTAATACCAAGAATATTAACACATACGGCGTTCATAAAACTTGAATGTCTGACTAGATCTCTGATGATGATTGCCCCATCGATCTTCACAACACGTTTTATTTCAGAAAGCATCTTTCCAGGCTCAGGCAGGTGATGGAGCATATTTTGACAAAAAACAGCGTCAAACGTTCTATCATCAAAGGGCAAGCCTTTCGCATCTCCTTTAATAAAATTAATTTTGTTAGAAACCCCTTCCCTAGATGCATTACGAGATGCAAGCTTAAGCATCTCATCTGAAAGATCAATGGCGGCAACCTGGACATTCGAGGTGTTCTTTGCGACCAGTATAGCGTCCCACCCGGTACCAGTGCCAATATCCAGAAACTTCCCTTCAGGTGGGCTAAAATTGATGACAGTTTCTGCAAAGCCTGCATGAACTACATTCAAATATCTACTTACAACCAGATCATAGGCCACTGCTTCCTCTGTGGACGTCATGACCTCTTTTTTAAGAATTCTCATAGGGTTAAATTCTTAATTTGAAATAATCATGTTTGTTGAAGATCCATCCGCGACTGCCATACAAAAAAATTGTTAAATACAAAAAAGCTGCAATTAACAACAAGGAAGAAAAACCAATAAACCTACTCAACAAAATACTCGTGGCGCTTCCGACGATGGTCATGTAGCCATTAAAACCCCAGGCCCATGGGATCAAGCTTTTTTCGTAAACACCCAATTCTTTTAATCCTTGCGGAAAAAACATTCCAAGAAAAAATCCAATCGGTAAAATTAATACCCAGGATATCACCAATTTAAGAAGAAAATTCATAGACAAAAAGTGCTGAATTAACCAGGGATTGAAGAAAAAATATAAGCATAAAATAGAAAAAGCAATTAAAGAGACCCTTTTGACATTCAGATACTCTTGATTAAATAAATAGTCCGAAGCCAAACTTCCAATTGCTGTTGAAACAAGCAAGCTCACTAAAACCAAAGAAAAAGAGTATATCGGATTACCCAATAAAAGCGTAAATTCCTGCATGACGGCTATTTCCGTAAAGACAAAACCAAGCCCAATAGTCGCAAAATAGGCCAAAAAATGGGAGGGATTTGATCCAATGTCAGTTTTTATATTAAATATTAATGGGTAAATTACGAGTACAAGACCTATGAGCAGCAACCCAATGGTAAAAAGCAGCATAGAAAAATTAAACACAGCCTGTCTAGTTGAATCATTCCAATTTCCGATTAAAACTTTCTTCCACAGATCTTTATTTAAGGCACTTTTTATGAGAAATCCATTATCAATGAATGGAGAATTATCTGTTGGGATTGATAAATCTTCATTGTATTGACGGCTTGCGACTTTAAGAAAATGATTGAGATTCTTACTTTTTAATATATCCTCAAACAATTTAAAATCCTTATGTGTATAAAAAGGATTGTAAACACTCATCCATCCCATTTGAGACAGATGATCCTCAATGGTAGCGACTTCTTCTTTCGTAAAATCAGTATTTTTAATCAATAAGAATAACGCATCTGTTCCGCAAAACATCTTTTTTTGAGTTATGCCATCTTTCACATCCTCCTGGGGGGCGATAACAATTACCTTATTGGTAACATGATCATATCCTAGCTCCTCCAAAGCCGCTTTAGCCAGAGCTGTAATCTTTAGCTTTCTACCGTAAGCAACACCTATTGTCCCGCCTGTCTTTAAATGCTTAAAATAGCTCATGAAAGCTTCTTTTGTGTATAGATATTGTGTTGTAGCACCGGAAACCCCTAGGTATTGGGAAGCTGAAGCCCCTCCGTATGAAAGAATGATGGAATCGAATTTTTTATCTATTGACTCAACATAACTACGTCCCTCCTGCACAACCAAATGAACATTTTTCTTGGCAAAGAAATCATTTAAATGATAGCCTTTAATATCTCTTGCCATCTTGACGACATTAGGATTTAATTCAACGCCAGTAATATCTGATGTGCCCTTGGAATAACTATAGGCCTCCACCATATCCTTCCCTGCTCCAGCCATTAAAATTAGGATGTCCTGAGGATTTTTTAATAAAAAACCTAATGTCGTGGGCTGAAAATAACTAAACAATTTCAAATAAAAAGGATCTTCTATCATAAATGGGTAAATATATCCTTCCCCATTGATGATAGAAAATGCATAAATATTATGATTTCTCCTTGTTGTGCTATCGACAAACAATGAAGCCCTTGAATATGCATTCCATTGATGCCATGATTCTTTAAAATCCACACCTTTTATTTTAGAGACATCAGCGACTTTCATCTTAACTTCAAGAAAATCTGTTTTAATATTAACCAGTAAAATGGTTATACAAGTTAACAAAAGAAATATAGCCGTTATCTTTCTCAATTTATCTTTATGAGTTGCTAATAATAAAATTATTGAAAATGAAAAAATGGCCAGTAAGATTAAAACCGAGCTCAACTGAAAATAGTTCAAACTAAAAGTACCAAAAACACACCCCATTGAAGCCCCTAATAAATCGAAGAAATATATCCTGGGAGTCTCTTTTGAATATAATTTGTAGATAAGGGAATAAAGCACACCAAGGCAAAAAAAGATAATGGTAGAAATTAAACCAACCATGAGTGAACTGCCCATTGTTTTTATTAAAAGCCTGTTCCAATAAATATCCCCCATTTCCAATGAATTTATGCCACCGAATTCTAATCGCGCATTAACGCAATGAAAATGACTTATTGCCATGGTAAAAAGAAGTAATAAGCCTCCTAACAGGCAAAGATATTCAAAAGCCTTTGATTTAAGATCTCCAACTGATTCTTTAGAATAAAATATGGATACGAATATCCCTGCTAAACTTAAACCCAAGAATGCAAAGGATATGGCAAAAAATGGAGAAAAGAACAATACGGAGAGCAAGATAGCCAATAATAATTCTAAAGATAAAAATATAAAACTTAAAAAAAATGTCAATAAATAGACTGCGTTGGGACTCATATTATGCGCTCAAAAGGTTAGTCATGACTGCCATTATCCAAAATTCTTATTACGCGATCACGGCCACACCGTGTCAGAAAATACTCAACCACACTCATCGTTGGCCAATAGCCCAAGGCGCCGATATTGATTATTTTTAATTCCTGATAAGTTTGACGCAATATCCTTGTATCCAATTGCGGATCATCTATATATTCTTTAGAATTCTTTCGATAGGATAAATTAATCATGATTCTTTCACCAGTATGCAAGTTTTGGTTATTGAAATTAGCTGTCCCCATCCATAGGCAGAAATAATAGCTACAAAAGGCATTAAAGGCATTCTAAATCGATCTGCAGCGACCGATATTTCGCTAAAAATACTCCCAGCGACAAAATAGATAATGACTAGCAGTAAAAATTTATAATAAATATTATCGCCTACCTTAAGAGAACCCCATAAAAATCCTATCATCCAAAAAATCATAAAAGGATAGGCGAAAACCTTTCCAATAACTGTTAAAGGATGGCAATGATAATATTTCAAAGAACCAGGTCTTGACATAATGGCCCAAAAACCACGCCAAATAGCATCCAAATAATACAAGAAAGGAGACATCCAATGTGCTAAGTGATTACTATATCTTAAGTAACTGTGACATAATCCATTTTTAATAGGATCTTCAATTAAAATACTGCTAAAAACAGGAAATCCAACAAGCAGGTAATTTCTTAGCTGCCATGCCCCAAGCAAACTATACACAATAAGAATAAAAACCGAGGCGTGTTGAAAAGCTTTCTTTGGATCTTTAGGGGCATTTACATAAATAGTAAAAAAAGTAATAATAACACCAAGAAAATAGCATCCTGGCCTAACGTACGCTGCAAGAACAAGCAACAAAGAAGAAATAATAAGCAAATTTATCCTTCCATTCTTAATATATTGGACAAAACAAAACATAAACATCGTTAATAAAAAAATAAACAATGCTTCGGTTAGAATCATTAATGAATAAATGGATATTGTTGGACTGTACAAAACTATAACAGCACTCAAGAAACTTAATTTAGGATTAATTAGTTCAGCTGTTTTATAAACGATGCCAGCCACTGAGATCATCAAGAGTAATTGTATAAATATGATCCCACTTAGGGGGATCTTTAATACTCCATGCAAGAAAGCGATAAAAATCGGATACCCAGGAGTTCGCCTTATTTCATATTTCAATGATCCATCTACATTCTGTGTAGCAAATACTCCCCTACTGGCCAGCATATCTGCAGTTTTTAAATACTTTGATGAGTCATACATGAATATACTTTGGGGAACGTAAAATGTGGCTAATAAAAACAAGGCTATCTTTATTAGAATTGCCCCAGCAAAAATGACCAAGAAATACTTTTTATTTTCATTCAAATTTTTCATATAAAATCGAAGGTAATTTCGGCTGACGGCAGGACACCAACCCAAAAGGTAATCCGTTTAAATATTCATATACCCCTGATAAATCATTGAATTCAATACAAGAAAGTCTATGCTTTTTAAAATATTCTAAAAGGGTATCTTTAGCGAAAACAACGTCCGCCTCCTTGGCAGCACAAATGTCCGATCTTCCATCACCTATATAAACGATTGGGTTATTTTTTGAATGAGTATCGTCCATAAAATGTACCTTCTTACAATGTGCACAAAATGAACAGTTGGGATTCTGATAAGGAAAAGAAGGAAAAAGTCGGTCCTTATAAATTTTTAAATGATTGCCACAAATTTTAAAATCTTTAATGCCATTATTCTCTAGGATTATATCAATGATTGGTTCAAAATTATCACTAACAATACTGGACTCTATCTCTCTCATTCGAAGAAAATCAACTAACTTTGAAAAATAAGGATCGATTCGAACTGTTTTTAAATATTTGATAAGTTCCTGTCTAGAAATTCTCACCCCCTTCATCTGTCCCATCAGACACTCTTTGGTACTAATCTCACCTAATTGCCAAGCCTTTTCCAAAGCCATCCAATCGTCACTAATTGAGTAACGCCCAATCATTTCATTTAGTACATCACCCTTAGTCACGGTATTGTCAAAATCAATAAAAACTCTCATACGATGGCCTCCTATTGACTATCTTGCATAAAATGCACTAAACGCAAAGTAACCCATTGAGGGAGAAAACGTACGCTTACTGCCATAAACCTGTTTAAAAAGCCATGTATAGCCACTACCTGCCCTTTTAAAGTAGCCCTATACCCATATTTGGCCACTTCTCTGGGACTAGAAAACTTATTGCCATGGTTAAGGCGAATTTCTTGAGAAAAAGTTGATGCCTGAAAATTCGTGGCCGTTGGCCCCGGACACAAACAAGTGACACTTACACCTGAACCTTTTAATTCTTGGGCAATAGCTGATGTAAATGAAAGTACATATGCTTTAGTGGCAAAATAAACAGCCATTAAAGGTCCCGGTTGAAAAGCTGCTGTTGATGATACATTCAAGATTTTTCCTTGCCTGCGTTTGACCATACCTGGCAAAAAAAGTCGTGTTAAATTCGTCAAAGCAATAATATTTAACTGCAACATTTCCCCTTGCTTTTCAATATTTGAATCAACAAAAATTCCCCAGTCCCCAACGCCAGCATTATTGACAAGAACATCTATTTCTAAATTCATTCTTTTGATCTGTTCATAAACGTACCCGCAAGATCCAGGTTGAGATAGATCACACACAATAACATAAACTTCGATCCCATAAGTTTGGAGAAGATAATTTTGAATTTCATCCAATTTAGATTTGGTACGGGCTATAAGAATAAGATCATGACCATTCTCAGCCAATATTTTTGCGAATTCAAACCCTATTCCATTGGAGGCCCCTGTGACAAGTGCTGTTTTACTCATTCATATCGCCTGCATTGAGAGTTTCTTGACCATAAATACCCATCACAGAAGCTAAAACAAGAACAAATATTGAAAATATAAAAATGATTCCTACCACAGATATGATGGCTAATTTCATATCGGCTCCTTTTTTATTTCTTCCCAATTTGTTGGGCAACGCCACCTAACATATAATGCCTGTCATAAATATTCTTAAAATCTTCCCTAAACATCATGTGCATAATTTCTTTGGAATCTGGGAAATACCTATTGGATATGCTTAAATAAGCAAAGGAATTATATTCGTTACGATGAAAAAAGACCTCTCCCAGCCAGGGCATTAATCTTTCATAATAAATTTGATAAAGAATTCTCTGCCATTTACCTTCCGGCTTTCCTAAATCCAATGTGGTAAATATTCCACCCGGTTTTAGCACCCGATACATTTCTTTAAGACCCAACGAAATATCCTTTAAATTACGAAGACCAAAACACATCATAATGGCATCAAAGGTATTGTCCTCAAATGGCAATTCCAAAGCGCTGGCCTCATAAAAACTAATGTTCTTTAATTCCAGTTGATTGACCTTATCCTTGGCTAATGATAACATCTCTTCGGCAACATCTACCGCATCAATATGTAACCCCTTGCACCTCTGACTCATATAAATGGCCATGTCACCGCTTCCAGTACAAACATCCAATACCCTCATGCCCTGCTTTAAATTTAAACTACTAATAGCGGCATCTCTGTACTCTTGCTGCTGGCCTAATGAAATAACATCATTAAGTCGATCATATTTAGGCGCCAACTGATTAAAAAACAATTTATTAGCTTCTTCCCAGGAATCTGTATGAAAATACTTATCAAAACCAACCTGTTTCATTAATTCCATATCTTTCATTACAGCTCCTTTCTTATTCTGACCATCGTAGACATGCCGCATTGACACTTACCCCTGCCCCATAACTAACCATTAACGCAGGTGTTCCGTCCGTAAACTTTGTCGTATCCATCCATCGTTTTAGAATAAATAAAACGCATGGGGAGGACATGTTCCCATATTCAGAAAGAACATAACGACTTGCTATTAGAGATTTGGGGTTTATACTTAATTCCTGTTGTAGGGTATCTAATATCAACCGCCCTCCAGGATGAAATACTAATGTTTCCGGCAATTGAGTTATTTGCATCCGTGACAAAAGTTCTTTAACCCCTCGAGCTACGATTTGAGGGACATCTTTTCCTAAAACATTATTCAATCTGGAATTGACCGTTTTGAATCGTAATTGTTCTCTATGTTCTGGTACCAGCAAACATCCATGCCGTTCTAATAGCCATCCTGGTTTTTCACAATTGGTGACTATGCAAGCGGCTGCCCCATCCCCAAAAATGGAATTTGATAGTATTAAATCAATGGCTTCCCCATGAACAAAAGTCGCGGATGACACTTCAACCGCGATAAATAAAACATTTGCATCTTTCTTTGTTAATAAGAATTGATCGGCAATACGTAACCCTGGCACAGCCGCACCACATCCATGACCAACAACATCCAGTATGAATATGTCTGGACTGATGCCCAACACTTCCCCTACATGCGATGTTAACCCAGGGCACAGATAGCCGGTGCAGGTAGTAATAATCAATCCATCAATTTGTTCAGGCTGAAGACCCGCTGACTCAAGACACTTCCTTCCAGCTCTGACAGCCAACTCAGTTGCCATTTTTTCAAATCGCAAGACAGATTCATCGCAATTCTCAGTGGCTAACACCTCCATACTATCTAAAGCGAATGTACGCGAACGAACACCGTGGTCAGAAAGGAAGCGATTATAGAATTTCTTACTTCGCTCAGAATAGTCTTGAAACTTCATTAATTCGATTAACTCATTTTGATCCTTACGTAATGAAGGATTTGCTGTTTCTACACATGTGATTCTAGACTTCACTTAAGACCCCCTTCGCAGATACAATCTTGTTTTTTGTAACCCTTGGGCGAGAATAATTCATTGCTGATCGCCTAAATTTCTTATTGATATCTAAAAAACGAATAACCGCATCTGCAATCCAAGGATAATGTGCAACACGACCGAATAAATCAGCCAAACGTCGTTGTTCCCCGAAATGCTTCTGGTATTCATTAGTGTAGCCCTTAAGCCTTTCGACATCATGGCTATAAGTCGTCATTGACTGGGCTAATAATTGACCGCTTTGTAAAGCAACACTGATTCCGACACCCATCACGGTATCAATAAACGCGGACGAATTACCGACCCGCCATATACCATTTTCGTAATGAACTATTGAATGTCGCACCTGAATTTGGACAGCCTTCCAGGGAGATACTCTTGTGGCTCCAATCATTACATTCTGTAAATGTGAGCTCTCCTTGATCCAACCCACCAGCACCTTTTCGGGATCTTGCCCTTTAGCTTTAAAATATTTAGAGTCCACGACATAACAAACATTGACTTGGTTCTTTTCAAATGGATTGATACCAACATGCCCTCCTTCACAGCAATGAAGCATCACACGTTTAAATGATCGAGGAATACCCTGATAGTTGGCGCAAATACCAAATTGAACTTTTGTTAATTTTACCGATGGAGAATGTTGGCCACTGGCATCAATAAGATGGCGGGTTCGCA
>Ga0206802_1191_pt1 | contig 14152 bp, 14 predicted proteins | sample Alteio_BWOrgCont_63_FD_152902 | JGI IMG/M metagenome (GOLD analysis project Ga0206802, IMG submission 152902) | Enriched cells from forest soil in Barre Woods Harvard Forest LTER site, Petersham, Massachusetts, United States -... | ecosystem: Environmental > Terrestrial > Soil > Temperate forest >... | reverse complement strand
TTTTGTTTTTAACCAGCTTGACTGCCCCTGACAATGTTATTAATTGTTTTGAACAAGGTGAAAATTATTTAACCAAGCCTATTTCCAGCAAGCTTCTTTTAAAGCATATCAATTTAATCCTCAAAGACTTTAACCTCTCCCATTAATATGCACGACTTAAAATTTATCCGTGAAAATCCAGACAAGGTCAAAACGGGGTTAGCTGCCAAGCGCGTTACCGTTGATTTGGATGAGTTATTGCAGTTAGATATCCGTCGACGCCAGTTTTTTGTTAAAATCGATGAGTTAAAAGCAAAAAAAAACGCGGCCAATGATGATATTAGCCGCTTGATCAAAGAGAAACAAGACCCCAAACCCACCATCGCCTCAATGAAGACAATTGCCGCTGAAATTGACACCCTTGAGCCGCAAATCAAGGCCTTGGATGAACAAATTCAAAATATCCTTTTAGGGATCCCTAATATTCCTCATGATTCAGTCCCGCAGGGCGGCATGGAAGCTAATAAAATTATCTCTCATTGGGGAGACAAGCCGGTCTTTGATTTTAAACCCAAGACACATGTTGAAATCGCGGAAAACTTGGACATTATCGATTTTAAACGCGGAACAAAATTAAGCGGCTCGAATTTTATTCTTTATAAAGACATGGGTGCCAGGCTTGAGCGTGCCTTGTATAATTTTATGCTGGATTTGCACACGAGCGAACATGGCTATCGTGAAATGTCACCGCCTGTCCTGGTCAATGCCGCCTCGATGACAGCCACCGGCCAGTTGCCTAAAATGAAAGACGACATGTACCGGCTTGAAGGCGATGACCTGTACTTAATTCCAACCGCCGAAGTCCCGGTGACGAACATCCACCGCGATGAAATGCTCAATGAAGAAGAACTGCCCTTGTATTATACGGCCTATACCACGTGTTTCCGCCGGGAAGCAGGTTCCTATGGCAAAGATACAAGGGGGCTCGTGCGCATTCATCAATTTGACAAGGTGGAACTGGTCAAATTTGTCCGTCCTGAGACTTCTTATCAGGAATTAGAGACCCTTTTAGGCAATGCCCGCCGTATTTTTGAAATGTTAAAAATCCCTTACCGGGTTTTGCTTTTAGCCAGCGGGGACATGAGTTTCGCGGCTGCCAAATGTTATGATATTGAAGTTTATGCCGCTGGTTTGGATAAATGGCTGGAAGCTTCCAGCTGTTCTAATTTTGAAGATTTTCAGGCCCGTCGCGGGAACGTTTCCTATAAGGGCAAGGACGGCAAGAAAAAAGGTTTTGTGCATACCTTAAACGGTTCTGGTGTCGCCTTGCCGCGCACCATGGTCGCGATCCTTGAAAATTATCAAACTGCCGATGGGAATGTGATCGTTCCTGAAGTTTTACGTCCTTATATGGGCGGGGTGGACAGGATCACGCGCCGTTAAGGAGTCTCTTGTGAAAGAAATTTTTTGGGCAATTTTGAAAATATTAGGTTTTCTGCTGATCCTGCCTTTAATCATTGCTTCTTTTCTTGCTTTTCAAAATCAAATCCTATTATTACCTCCCAACAAAGAAGTCTGGGTTCTTTGGGGTGTGGGCTCATACGCGGCGCTGAATCTCTTTGTTTATGATTTTAAAACTGTCTATGATTTCGGAAAATCCCTGGTTGAAAAAATTCTGCCTTTTTTTAAGCCCGCGGGGTACATAGTCCCTATATTTACGATTTTCCTGATCATCATCTACATCATTGCCTTGATCCTGGGTCATGGCGTTTCTTGGCGGCCTTATTTTTTATTTTTCATCGCTTTTACCATCGCCATGCATTTGATTCTAACAGCGCATGAAATATACGAATCAGATAATAGCCCTTTAAAAGCGCATTATTTTTTCACTTACGGGGCTGTTCTTATAATCAGTTTTTTTATCATGTCTTTACTTTTAACATGGGCGATCCCGGAGTTTTCATTCGTAGGTTTTATCAAATCTTTAGCCTCCCAAACAGTACATCTGTATAAATCTGTCTATAAAGGGCTTTTTGTAGACTCTTCTGTTTAAAATAAAAAAGCATGGGAAGCTTTGGAGAGGTGGCAGAGTGGTCGAATGCGGCGGTCTCGAAAACCGTTGTCCGGCGTAAGTCGGATCCTGGGTTCAAATCCCAGCCTCTCCGCCAGTTAAGATTCGTGTCATTGCGAGCGTAGCGAAGCAATCTTTAAAGAGATTGCCGCGTCGCTACGCTCCTCGCAATGACACAAACAAGGATTAATGAATAAAATAAAAATCATCATTCTTTGCCTGCTTATTCCTTTTATTATAATTACTTTCATTTGCTTGAAAATAAGGAATAAAGAAGCCATTGAGCTGAAAAATAGGAAGGCCTTAGAAGGTTTGATGGTCGATCTGTACAGGGCGCGTAAAAATAGTTCTTTGGGGGCACCTGCCGACGGCCTTTGGCATGACCGTGCCGCTTTTGGCTACCACTTGCGTGTCCGCCGCCAAAATTTGACTCCTGATATTTTGGAAATCCAAATTGAAGCCCAAAATAATGTTTCGCAAATATCTAATTTAAAAATAAGGATCCGCTAATAATATGGATGTCCATTCAGCCTGGGAAAAAGCTTTACGGGAAACCAATATTGTCCGCTCAAGGGTCACAAGCCTGCAGACCTTCAGCGAAACACATGTTCCCTATATCCTTTTATCACCATCCACCGTCAATGAAGGCGACACGGTCGTGCGCACAGGGGAGGTGCTTGTCCATCGCCCGTCGTTGATCTTACCGCCGAATATTCCCCAGCTCGAAGGTTTTAATTTTGAAGGTGATGATTCTTTTAAAGAAGACAGCATGATCAATTTTTTAATGGTGCGGGGAATTACCTTGCCTTCCATGAAATATGATAATAAAATCTCCTCTTTGAACGTTTTTGAGGGTAAAATAGATGACGCCATCGGGGTCTATGGCAATCGCTTGCAGCGGGAAGAAAATACCGCCGCCGGTTTGATCTGCGGGCCTGATGATCTCTGGCAGCTTTCGCTGTTGATTTTTGTTTGCTCCCAAATCGCCAAAAATTCATCCACGGACATCCGCCGTCTTTTGGATGAGTACCACAAAAAGAATGATTGAGTTTAAATAATGAATAAGAATGATCACCTGGAACTAGAAACATTACTCCTGCAAAAGCTCAGCGGAAGAATGTCCCTGATGCTGACAGACAATGAGCGGGAAAGCCTGGTCAGAATTGCCTTGCAGGAAGTCCTTAATGATGAAGGCAAGGATTTCGTGGGCGCTTTAGCTTCGAGTGATATAAAGAATGATTTTATTAAGAAATTCTTGTCCTATGGCATTATTGAAGAGCTGCTTTATGATTCTGATGTTGAAGACATTATTATCAATGCGCTCAAGCCTATTTATATCCATCACGGCCAAAAGGGTTTTATCCGCACCGATAAATGTTTCCATCATCAAAAAGAACTCAATAATTTTATTAAGAAGATTTTAGTTTTTTCCGGCAGGAAATCTTATCACAAGATCGCGAACCTGGAATTGGCCAATCTCGCCGGACGGGTCAACATGGTTGATTCTCCTTTGGGGGTCCAGCTGACCATTACCAAGGCCAAAACAGACCCGATAAGCATCATTGACTTGATCCGCCGCGGAACAATGAGCTATGAAGCTGCCGGTCAATTGTGGCTTTACCTGGAAGGTCTTTCTATCAGGCCGGCTAATATCATTATCTCCGGGGGCCCAGGTACCGGCAAGACCACCTTGCTCAATGCTTTGTTAAGTTTTATCCCGGAAAAAGACCGTTTAGTGGTGATAGAGGATACCTTGGAATTGAATACTTTTATGGAAGACAGCTGTTCACGCCTGGAAACGGATGATGAATTGACCCTTTCGGATCTGGTCAAAAACAGCCTGCGCATGCGCCCGGAGCGTATTATTGTCGGGGAAGTCCGGGGGAGTGAAGCCCGCGACATGATCACCGCGGTTAATATCGGCAAGTATTGCATCGGCACCATGCACGCATTGAGTGCGCGCGAGACCATCACCCGCCTGCACAACGAGCCCATGAATGTCCCTGACGTGCTGATTAATTTGATCGATGTTTTTATTATCCTTAAACGTTATCATGTGAAGGGAAAATTATACCGTGTTATCGATGAGATTTCTGAAACCAGCGGCATGGAATCAAGCAAGGTGCTTTTGTCCCATGTTTTTAAATATAATTACGAACAAAATCATGTTGCTGCTGTCTCTCCCAGCACTGTTTACCGCGATCGCCTGGCCCAGGAATCAGGCCTGACACCGCGCGATGTCATTAATGAAACCTGGATCCGTGCCGCGATACTTAAGACTTTAGATAACAAGGATGTCCACACCATCAAAGAAGTTTCCACCTATTGCCGTTATTACGCCACCCATCCCAAAGAAGCCATGTCTAAAATCGGCCTCGACCGCGAGCGCATGTTAAAAGATCTGGGCAAATAAAATTGTTCCCATAAAAAAATCCTATCTTTTCCTTTTGTATCCCCGCAGAAGAGTTATAATTAATAAGAATATATGGTAAACACATTCGCATTCTCCATGATACGTTTGTTTCAGCGTTTATCTATTGTTTTGACGCTGGGTTGTTTGGCGTACGTGATTTTATTTTCGCTCTCTAAAAATCAGGACGACGCTATTTCTGATAAAAACAACATTGTTCCCGCGAAAGGTATCGGTTTGATTACGCCTTCACCGGTATTTGATTTGCAACCATATGAAGCATCGGCTAATAGTCAGGCCCGGGATATTTTTTCTTTGGCCACGACAACACCTTCCGGCGCTGTTGAAAGTACGCCTAAAGGACAGCTTCCGGACCACCTTAAAGTAGTCGGCATTCTTATCGGTCATCCATCTCAAATAGTCATTGAAGACACCTCATCTAATTCGAGTTATTTTGTGGATGAGGCGCATCCCCAGGGGGGAATTAAAATGGTGAAGGTAGGGCATGATCAAATGGTCATTAATTACCAAGGACAGGATATTATTGTTCCCATTACTAAAAATTAAAAAAATTGGTGAAAAATGTTTAAATACTTAAAATTTATTTTCTTTACCTTCTGGATCTGCTCTTCGACATTCACTTACGCTCAGCTGCCGGCAAACACCCCGGGGGAGCAAAAAGCAACTGTCCTTGATACGCTCGAGATAAAAGACATGGACATTAATGATGTCCTCAAACTATTGTCCGTCAAGTCAGGCTTAAATATCATTGCCGGCAAAAGTATTACAGGCAGAGTGACTATCTTTTTGCAAAACGTGGAGGTGCATGACGCGTTGACAATCATCCTTAAGGCCAATGACTTGGCTTACATGGAAGGCCATGGGGTGATTCAAATCGTGACCGGAGCTGAATATGAACAGACCACCGGGCATAAATTCGGGGTAATTACGGAAAGCACCATTGTCTCTCTGCAGTCGGCAAAAGCCTCGGATGTGGTGGCAGTCCTAACCCAAGTCAAAAGTGCCAACGGAAAAGTGATCGCAGATGATTCTTCCAATAGCGTCATTATTGAAGATGTGCCGGAAAAGATGGACCAATTGCTTGATTATATTAAAACCATTGACGCCCCCACCCAAACAGAAGTGTATAAATTACAGCATATTCCAGGAGACGCTTTGGTGGCAAAATTGACGGACATGGTAAGCCCCAAAATCGGGAGTGTAAAATTTGACAGCCTTTCTAATAAATTATTTATTAAGGATACCCCTAAAAAATCAGCGGAAATCATAAAATACCTCACTCAGGTTGATATCCCCCGTGAAACCAAGGTCTTCAATATCAATTACGCGAAAGCTGATGACCTGGCGAAAACCATCGGGCCCATGCTGACAAAAGATGTAGGCAGCATCGAATTTGATGCCCGTTCCAACACCTTGGTGCTGATGGATATCCCATCTAAAATAGATGAAATCAGCGCAATGATCACCGCGTTGGATAAGAAAGATACGGAAGTCTTTATTGAAGCCAAAATTGTCCAGGTCGCCTTGGGCGATGAATATCAAATGGGCATCAATTGGTCAAAACTCATTGTTAGGATTGGAAATACAGGAGTAAATTTCAGCAGTAACTTTCCTATACCTGGCGGAATAACTTCTGAAATAGGTACCGCATCCATCGGGACATTAAATAACAGCGCTTTTAATAATGTATTGCAAGCCTTAGACACTTTTGGTAAATCGCGGACTTTGTCCAGCCCACGTCTGGCCGTGATCAACAATCAGGAAGCAAGTATTTTAATTGGAACGACCATACCTTATACAACCAGCTCAACGACAACTCCGGCCGCGGGGACACCGACCACCGCGGAAAGCGTCAGCTTTATCGATACCGGTGTCAAACTACACGTGACACCGACCATTCATGATGATGGCTATATAACAATGAAAATCAAGCCGGAAATTTCTAACCAAGAAGCTCAAAATTTTACAGCTCCTGATGGTTCTAAAATCCCTATTATTGATACGTCAGAAGTTCAAACCACCGTCCGAGTTAAAGATGGGATCACCATTATCATCGGCGGCCTGATGAAGGATGAGCTTATCAATAATAAATCTAAAATCCCTGTCCTGGGGGACCTTCCTATTTTAGGCAAAGCCTTTAGGAATGAAGACCGTAATTTGCAAAAAACGGAAATCGTTATTTTCTTGACCCCGCACATCATCAATGGGGATGTGCATACTGACCCTGGCGAATATATCAATACTACTTCGACACTTAAAGGCACCAAAACTTATTATGACCCCTTGCCCAAAGATGAATCTACTGTTCCTGTACCCTGATTAAAATGACCCCGACGTAATGTCGGGGTCATCCTGAGCCTGAAAGCGAAGGATCTCTAAAGGAATTATATAAAAATATGGCAAAGCCACATGTTTATCTAGGAGAGCTGCTTGTTAAGAAAGGGGTCATCACCTCGCAACAGCTGCTGGATGCTTTAGAAGAGCAAAAGAAGACCGGTGAACCTTTGGGTGCCACCTTGATCCGTATGGGGATCATCAGCGAAGAGCTGGCTTTTTTGCCATCGCTGGCTGAAAAATTTAACATCAGTTTTATTTCATTAAAATCTACTGTCATTTCCCAGGAAGCCTTAACCCGCCTTCCGGCTAAAGTCGTCAATCATTATAAAATTTTTCCCGTCAAATTTGAAAATGGCACCCTGACCGTGGCCCTGGGCAATCCCTGGGACATCGCCATTCTCGATGATTTGGCCATGCTGGCCCGCGCGCATATTGAACCTGTTTTAGCCGGAGAAAAGGACATCATCGAAGCCATCCGCGAGCATTATGGGTTGGGTGCTGAGACCATCGAGCGGATGATGTCCGACACGCAAATGATGACCGCGGATGCTCCGGTGACAGAGTCTATTGATGAATCTTCTTCGGAAGCTTCCATCAGCCAATTTTTAAACCAAATTTTATTTCAAGCTCACCGCGACTCCGCCACCGATATTCACATCGAACCCTTTGGCAATGAATTGCGCATACGCTATCGCATTGACGGGGAACTCTATGACGCGCAAGTCCCTGAAAACATCCGTTTTTTCAAAGACGCGCTGATCTCGCGCATCAAGATACTCTCAAGCTTGAACATCGCTGAAAAACGCCTTCCTCAGGACGGACGCTTTAAAGTCAAGGTGGAGAATGCCGACATGGACCTGCGTGTTTCTTTTTTGCCAACCTCTTTCGGTGAAAGCTGCGTTATCCGCTTATTGAACACATTCCGTTTATATAATTTCGAAGAATTAGGCATCGTTGGGTCTGAACGCAAGCAGCTGGATGTATTGATCAAAAAACCGCACGGGATCATTTTTTTGACCGGTCCCACGGGTAGTGGAAAAACAACGACCTTATATTCGTGTTTAGCCGCCGTCAACGCGGAAGACACCAAAATCATCACTGTTGAGGACCCTGTTGAATACCAGTTAAAAGGAGTGGTGCAAGTGCAGGCTAATTCAGCCATCGGCCTGACCTTTGGGGCGGCACTGCGTTCCATCCTGCGCAATGACCCTGACGTGATCATGATAGGCGAGGTGCGTGATTTTGAAACCGCACAAATCGCCATTCAAATGTCTTTGACAGGGCACCTGGTTTTTTCAACATTGCACACCAATGACGCTGCTTCAGGCATTACGCGTTTAGTCGATATTGGTATTGAGCCTTATTTGATTGCCTCTTCGGTTGAATGTTTCTTGGCCCAGCGTTTAGTAAGATTATTATGTCCCGCGTGTAAAAAATTGACGCCATTTACCGACAATATTAAGAATGAATTTGAATTAGGCCATCTTATCAGCCAGGACCCTGTGATTTATGAAGCTGTGGGGTGCAAGGAATGCCGCATGACAGGTTATAGCGGCCGGCAGGCCATTTGTGAGTTTTTGGTGCTCAATGAAAAAATGCGCAGCATGGTCACCGGGCGGGCAAGCAGCAGGGACATTAAACAATTGGCCGTCTTAGGCGGCATGAAAACATTGCGTCAGCACGGATGGGAAAAAGTGGCATTAGGCCTAACCAGTCCCAGCGAAGTTTTAAGGGTCACCGAAGATAATTTATAATGCCCCAATTTATTTATAAAGCTAAAAGCGGCCCCAAGGATGTGACCAGCGGCTTGATTGAAGCGGATACCATTGCCGAAGCCGTAACCAAGCTCACCAATGCCGGCCAAATGCCCATTGATGTCAAGCTGTACGTGAAATCATCTTTGCCGGTCATTGAAAAGAAAACAAGATTAGATAACAAAGTTTCGCAGGCGGCGTTGTATCAGTTTACCAGGCAATTGGCGGATTTAATGGAAGCAGGGATACCTTTAGCCCGCTGCATGGAATTATTGTCCCGTCAACGCCAGTTTCCCCTGATGGTTGAAGTTATAGAAGCCATGACTGTTCTCTTGCAGCAAGGAGGGAGCCTTTCGTTGGCTTTAGCCAAATACCCCCGGATATTTTCTCCCTTGTATGTCCATACCGTAAAAGCAGCGGAAGCCAGCGGGCAATTGCCTTTGGTATTAAACCGATTGGCCCAATTCTTAGAATCAGACATGCAATTGCAGGCAAAAGCAAAATCGAGTTTATTGTATCCCGCGATCATTTTTTTAGTCGGGCTTTTGACACTTTTTGTCCTGCTTTCTTTTGTCCTGCCTCGATTGACTTTGATGTTTGAAGATTTTGACGCCCAGCTACCATTAGCCACAAGGATAGTGGTGGCTGTAAGTCAAATATTCGCGCAATTTTGGTGGCTTATGGCAGGTCTCATTACAGGCTTTGTTTTTTGGACGCGTTCCTATTTAAGAACACCTAAAGGTAAAGCCGCTCTCGACGGAATGACTTTAAAAATTCCGCTATTAAAATCATTTATCGAAAATACCCAATTAAGCCGCTTTGCCAGGACACTGGGGATGTTGTTAGAAAGCGGCGTGCCCATCGTGACAGCGCTTGAATCAGTGACCCTGGTTGTTGATAATAGCGCCCTGCAAGAAGAAGTCAAAAAAATGACCATTAAGGTAAAATCCGGGATGAGCCTGACACAGGCCATTAAGACAAGCGCCTTATTTCCGGAGATGGCTGTTGATTTGATTGCCGTGGGCCAGGAAAGTGGTAAACTAGAAAAAGGATTGTACAAATTGGCCGCTAACTGTGAACGTTCCAGTCAGGATACAGCCCAGGCCTTTGTGACGATTTTAGGACCAGCAGTGCTGGTGGTGGTGGTGGGCATGGTAGGATTCATGATCGTCGCCATGCTCCTGCCGATGTTTCAGATGAATATGATTATAAATTGATTGCACACACGTGTCATTGCGAGGAACGAAGTGACGAAGCAATCTCTATAGGAATGATAAATTCTGTTGAGATTGCCACGCTCCTTGCAGTCGCTCGCAATGACACATGAAGAATGGGGGTTTTATGTTTCAAAATCAACGACGCGGGTTTACCTTAATTGAAATAATGCTGGTGGTCATCATCATAGGGATATTGGTGGCGATGATTGTCCCTAATATCGCCGGACGCAGCGAGCAGGCGCGTAAAACAGCTGCCCGCACGGACATTGAATCCAATTTATCCACGGCCCTGGATTTGTACCGCATGGATGCCGGCCAATACCCCACGACCGAACAGGGATTAAGCGCCTTGCTGACGGCGCCAACGGCCTCTCCGGTACCGGCGCAATGGAATGGGCCTTACTTAAAGAAAAAGAAAATCCCAAAAGATCCCTGGAACCATGACTATGTTTACGTGTCTCCGGGAACGCATAATCCTGAAAGCTATGACCTTTCATCTTTGGGGGCCAGTGGCGTTGAAGGCAGTGATAATGTCACTAATTGGGAAAATGAAAATAAATAAGGCCTTTACTCTCATTGAAATAATGTTAGTGGTTATTGTGATCGGAATTATTCTGGTACTGGCAGCTCCTAATTTTTCAAAAGGGTATTCGCGTTTCGAGTTAAATAAAACGGCTGATGATTTGCTTAGTGTCAGCCGTTGGGCCCAGGCCATGGCAATAGGAAAAGCCCAAATTTACGCTGTATCTTTTTCAGATGACCGCCATTCTTATGACCTTACGCAGGAAGAGATCAATGAAGAGAACAATGACGCTCCCAGCGATCAAGATAATTTTAAACCTGTCAAGGGAGCTCTTGGGCGCATGCATCTTATTCCCCAAGCCATCCGTCTTGACTCAAAAGATGATCAAATTAAATTTTATCCGGATGGTACCATCGATCCGGCAACGATTCAATTAGCTTCCTCTGATAAAAAAGTTGAATTGTCCTCAACCCAGATTCGCGGGATGATGACGAGGGTGAATGATGAATAGAATGAGATTGCTTCGCTGCGCTCGCAATGACACTTTTAAATCCGGGTTCATGCTGCTTGAAGCTATCCTGTCGGTTGTAATCGTCAGTATTTGCCTGACCTTTATAGCCCAGTCCTTATTGACAAATTTCCGTACGGGTGTACGTTTTCAGGAAATGACCAGGTCTTTAATAGTCATGGAAAATAGATTAGGACTTTTGTACGCGACTAATTTATCCGAGGAGGATTTTAATCCCTATCCACAGCCGCTGGATAAACCCTATGATAAATTCGCGCTTAGTACCCGAAAAGACACTATTAATGATCATCTAAAAAAAGTAGAACTGCAACTAAACTGGCCTGTTGATAAGCCCCAAGGCCATTTGGATGTGACAACGATTATTTATAGTCCCGATGAAAATTAAAGGATTTACCCTTGTTGAACTTATATTGGGATTGGCGATTGCCGCTATTATTGGTTTATGTGTTTATAATATGTTTTGGCAGGCCATGAAGCTGGATGATAAAATGCGTCACGTCCATGAAAATTATATGGAAGTGCTTATGGCAGATCAGGCATTCTCCCATGACTTGGAAAACGCGATCACCCTTGATTTTTCCGCCAGCTATCCTGATTCAGTCATATTTGACGGCCAAAAAACAGAGTTTTCTTTCTTAACACAAACACCTAAGGGCATAAAACGCGTGCGTTATTACAGCGGGTTATTAGACCAGAATGGCGTCACAAAAACAATGATTGGGCGCGTGACTAATCCATCGAACAATATGGCAAAAGGACCTTTACCTGTTGAATTTTTATTACGCCAGGAAAGCAGCCTGGCTGATTGGCTGAATGAAACCACCGATGAGACGTCCACCCAGATTGTGGCTGCCGGATTAAAAAAAGAAAGTTTCAATTGCCTGTATGCCCCTTTTGTGAAAGATTTACATACGAGCGGCTCTAAAGGAATAGATTACAAAGATTCCTGGGACAGTAAAGGTCTTCCTTTGGCTGTTTCTTGCAATTTTATTTTGTACGACCCCAAGAATCCCCAAGAGGGTCTTATGTTTAAACGGGACATATTCTTAGCCCCAGTGGGCAGCTATCATAATGAACAATAAAGGGGTCGTTTTAGTCTTGGTGTTGTGGGTATTATTGGTATTGTCTTTGATCGCTTGGGGTTTAGGCAGGCGTTCATCCCTGGAAGTGTCTTTATTAGAAACGTATCGGGGGAAATTACGCAGTTACGCGGCCGCGCGCGCGGGGCTCAATAAGGTCCTTGATCTTTTACAAAAATCTCCCTCGTCTAAAGACACCTTATACTCGACAGGGATCAGCATAGACCAAACTAAAAGTCCCGAGGACATTTTTTCACACATAGATACAGGGCAAAACGCGTATGCGATGGTGCAATGGAAAGCCCAAAATTTCAACACAGGGGACAGTAACCCGCATTTCGAGTATGGGATGAGGGATGAGCAAGGCCGTATCAACCTCAACGCGCTTGGGGTTGTGAATTATCAAATTTTAAGCGCTCTTTTGCAGCTCAAAGGGTTGTCACAACCTGATGGGGACAAGTTAGCGATGGCTATTATTAATTTTACCGGCGTCAACGCCCAGGTGAGCAATAATTCCTTTATGAGTTTAAATGATTCGCTATTAAAGTCCAAGAACAAGCCCTACGAAAACATTTTAGAATTATTAGAAGTAAATGGCATGACACAGGAAATTTTTGATAAAATTAAGGATGATGTAACGGTTTATGGGGATTCTCAAAATGGATTATGGATCAATACGGATACGGCTAATAATGATGTGATTACGGCTGTCGCGAATGCGACCAATCGCCTCAATCCATCCATCAACCCGGCGGATATCATGGCCCAGGCATATACGATCCGCGACGGCGCGGATAATCTTTCTTTTAGTTCCGATGACGGTGTGGGGTCTATTGCCACCGTCAATGATCCTAATTGGCCGACAAGCCTGCAAGAAGGTGTTTCAAGCTATTACCGGGCGCGGGTGGTTGGTGTCGACGGAGATAGCGGTACGCGCACAGTATTAGAGGCGGTCATTCATCACGCGCAAGGCGCCCAGGGAGAAATTGTTTCCTGGCAAAGGGATTAACAATAGTTATGAAATCAAACGCGGTTTTTTCTATAAATGACGGAATGATCAAATTCCTTCAAGTGTCGGCCACACAAAAAAAACTTGTGACCGCCCTGGACGTGATCAATATCGCCAATCAAAGTGACGCCCAGATCAGCCAAACTTTAAACGCTTTTATACACTCACGAAAATTAAATTTTTCTGAAAGCAGGGTCACTCTTGTGATCCCGCGTTCCCGGATCATTTTACGCTTCCTGGTATTCCCTTCACAACAGGTAGATGAAATCCGCACCATGATTGATTTACAAGTAGGATCACGCATTCCTTACGAGCGCCAGGAAGTTGAGATCGATTTTCAAATATTGTCCCAAACCGCGGAAGGCTACTCTAAAGTCGCGGTGGTCATTATTCCTCAAGATATCGCCACGCGTTATTGGAAAATTTTCGCGGATTCCAAGGTCAATGTTCATGGAATGACGATCTCTTCCATAGGTTTATGGTTATTGTACCAGCAGCAGATGGCCCCTTCAGAGAAGCCGTCTGCTGTTTTTGATTTGGACACGGACCACAGTGAAATCTGTTTATGCTGCAAAACGCATTGGTTGACTTCCAGGGAAATCCCCATAGGCTTTGAACAAATGCAAAAAGACGGGTACGTTGAAATTTTAAAACAATGGGAATTGACACAAGATAATAACAGCGGCGATAAATTAACTGAAAGCCTAAAATCGGTTTATTTGGTGAGCACTGCCAACAGGGCCTACGCGCTCGGCCTGGAAATGGCAAAGATGCAGAGTGATTTGGTAATCAAGGAAATCCATTTAACAGAAATCTTGAGCCTGGCTCGAGGCGTCAAATGGCCAAATCTGATAAAAGATGACGGGATCTCAATAGCTTCATTGGCGGGTATTGCGTTTAGTTCCCAAAAGCCGCCTATTGATTTAATTCCAAGGGCAGTAATACAAGCCCAGGATCAGCGCGCTTATAAGCGCCAGTTGGTCATTTTAGGAATTTTGGTCACCGTGGCTTTGATTTCTTTAGGATTGGCGTTTGGAATGGGATTTTTTAAAAAAAGCGCGAGGTTAGCCCACCTGGAAGATCAGCTTCGTGACGCCAAGCATGATGCGGTTACGGTTGAGAACCAATTGAAAAAAGTTTACAATATTGAAGACATGATCAAGAACCGGCTGATATTTTCTGATTTAGCCCGTGAAATTTACCGTTTACTGCCGACTCACGTT
>Ga0206802_1190_pt1 | contig 14172 bp, 9 predicted proteins | sample Alteio_BWOrgCont_63_FD_152902 | JGI IMG/M metagenome (GOLD analysis project Ga0206802, IMG submission 152902) | Enriched cells from forest soil in Barre Woods Harvard Forest LTER site, Petersham, Massachusetts, United States -... | ecosystem: Environmental > Terrestrial > Soil > Temperate forest > O... | reverse complement strand
ATCGCATCTGGAGCACCGTTGATCGCGTTGTAAGAGGCCATCACCGATTGTGCGTGGCCTTCCATGATGGCGGCCTTCCAATGCGGTAGCCAATATTCCATCAGGCTGCGCTCGTCCACGTCGGCAGAGAGCCTCTGACGGTTCGTTTCCACGTTGTTCACAGCGAAGTGTTTCACCGTCGCGGCAACCTTCAGATAGCGCGGATCGTCGCCCTGTAGCCCCTGGACATACGCAACCCCCATGCGGCCTGTAAGAAAAGGATCTTCGCTGAACACTTCCTGTATTCTTCCCCAGCGTGGATCGCGGCTTACATTAATCACGGGCGAGCGAAATACCAGGCCATGCTTCGAACGAGGACCATCCGCGCCAATGTTGTACAAGGCTCTCGCTTCATCCGACATCGCACCCGTGATCGTTCGAACCAGTGCAGGATCCCAGGTTGCACCCATTGCAATAGCGGCAGGGAAGAGAGTTGTCGGTTGCTTGGACCAAACGCCATGCAGAGTCTGGTTCCATCCGCTCCATGCAGCCACTTTGAGGCGCGGAATGCCAACATTCAGATGGTTCAATTGCTGCGCCTTCTCTTCGAGTGTCATGCGCCCAATCAGATCCGCAATCCTCTGCTCGGTTGGCTTGGAGGGATCTAGATAAGCCGGCCGCGCCGCGTCCTGCGCAGATGCACCGCGCAGGCAAAGCAAAAGAGTGAAGGCAACAACTACTGTTTTCATAACGAAGATCTCCTTGAGCAACTCATGCGGTCCAATAGATGCGTGAGATGGCTCTATCGCGCGAACGACATTACCTGATCTACCTATCGGTTCTCTCCTCGTCTAGTGCGCAATGGCTCGATCACGGACGCCATATCCTCATCGCCATACCCCTTGGCGATGGCCGCTTCAAACAGGCTTCTTGCGATTTCGGCAGTCTTCAAATCAACATCACAGTTGGCTGCCTCGACCTGCGCATAAGAGAGGTCCTTAGTCATAAGCTTGAGCAAAAAATTCACTGCGTAATCGCGGTTGACCATCCGCGCCGAGATGGCCCCAAGCAGTGGACTGCCTGGGGCACCCGACTTCAATACGGACAGAGCCTTTTCCCGGTCGAGTCCACTGCGCTCAATCCACGTCAGCCCCTCCGCCAAGGATGCTACCTGTACCCCGCAGAGAAAGTTGTTGATCAGCTTCATCTTTGCGCCGCTGCCGACTGGTCCCAGATGGATAATCTCCTTGCTCATTGACTTCAGCGCCGGAGTGGCTTTCTGGAGCGCCGAATCGTTTCCACCCACCAGAAAGGAGAGTTGGCCGGCCTGAGCCTGCGCGCGGCTACCCGTCACCGGAGCATCCAGTAACTCCGCTTCACGCTGTACCGCATATCCCGCAAGCTCCGATATCCATCCCGGGCTTACTGTGCTTGATTCGATTAGAACCGCGCCTTTTTTCACGGTTTCAAGTACACCATCCTTGCCTGTCCACACTTCACGCGACGCAGCATCATCCGCCAGCATTCCGATGACAATCGACGCGCCGTCCGCAGCCTCGGATGGCGTAGATGCCAGTCGCGCGCCCGCGTCCACTAGCTCCTGAGCTTTGCTTGCGGTGCGGTTATACACAGTCAGCGAGAATCCGGCCTTTAACAGATTCATGGCCATGCCTGCGCCCATCGTTCCCAGTCCAAGTATCGCTACATTTTCACCCATAGAATTGGCTCCCGTCGGATATGTCATCAGGCCAGCGAACGAACTTGTATCATGCGATTCGAGTCTTTTTTTTCCACCTGGATTGGATTGCGCAGCGCCCGCCCGAACCCCTCGAACCACACTTCCATCCAGTCCCCATCTCTCAGCGCAACGCCATCACCAAAACTCAGAGAGTGCGCGCCAAAGAAATGCACATGCACGTCACCCGGCTGGCGATGGCCCTCGAACTTGAAGTGATGATGCTCTAGGTTTTGGAGGCTATGGCACATATTTGCCTCTCCTGTCTCGATCGTCTTCGACCAAATGGTCTCCGTTCCGCGTTGAATCTTTACCTCTCCAACGATCGCCCCAAACTCAGTGCCAATCACCAGTTCAGGTCCGAGGCTGCATGTGCGTAGCTTCGAGCCTGCAAGATTGAGGTAGTTACGCTTCTCGAATTGATGGTCGGAGAACTCATTACCCGCAGCCATGCCGATGCGATACGGCGCACCATCTTCGCCAATGATGTAGACGCCAGCCACTTCAGCTTCTTCGCCGCCATCCTCAGCGTAGGCAGGCACAGTCAACGGCGCAAAGGGTTCGCGCAACATCGTTCCATTGCCTTTGTAAAACCACTCCGGCGCGATCCCAATCTCGTTCTTCGCTGGCCGTCCGCCCTCAAGGCCCCACTGGAACATCCGCATGCTGTCCGTTACCACTTCGGCAGTCTTTGGAGATTCCTTAAGATGCATGGCCTGTCGATCCTTCGCGCTTCCAAGGTGGGTCAGTCCCGTTCCCGCGACCAGCAGCCGTGACGGCTCTCTCGGCACATCGATCGGCGCCAGCAGCTGCCAGTTGGAGCTTCCCGCATACACCGCGCCGTAATCCAACATCTCGCCATGGGCGAGCGCAATCGCCAATTCGCTAATCTTGCTTCCGGCGCCTAAACAATGCTGCGCCAGTTCGTAAATACTCTCCACTTCGGTGAGGCATCGGAGATAAGGCTCCTCCACCATCGCAACCCGGCGCGACGAGCCATTGCCAATCTGAACCAGATGAATCGTCACGTATTTTCCCCTACTCGATAATCGTGAAGCGTTTAAGCGATTCTTCGTTAATAGTGAGGCCGAGACCTGGAGTATGTTCATCGAGATCGATCCATCCATCCACCGGAACCGGCTCGCCGTCGAAGATGTACCAGAACAACTCATTGCCAACTTCGACATCGACCTTTGGGAAAAACTCAGCCATTGGAGAGTTCAAGCTGGCCATCACCACATGGTAGTTATGCATTTGCCCCGCATGCGGAATCACCGGAACCTGATATGCCTCGGCCAGTGCTGAGATCTTGCGCGCCTGGCTAATTCCCCCCACCCGGTTGGTGTCGAACTGAACGTAGTCGAGCGCATTCGCCTCCAGCAGTTCACGAAATCCAAAGATCGTGAACTCATGTTCCCCCCCTGCAATCGGCACTCGCCCGTGGGCTTTCAGCTCCTTATAGCCGCGTGTATCGTCCGGAATCACAGGCTCCTCAAGCCATCGCAGATGGAATGGTTCCAGCAGCGGCAGCATGCGCTTGGCATAGTCGAGCGTCCAGCCCATGTACGCGTCCGCCATCACATCGATACCATCGCCCACTACCTCGCGAACCGTGCGCAGCAGCGCTACATTCTTCTGCATCCCTTCGGCGCCATCCACCGGACCCCAGCCGAAACGCAGCTTCATTGCTTTGTAACCCTGATCTATGTAGCGCTGCGCCTCTACCCGCAGTTCGTCCAACGGCATGCTGTAGAGACGGCTCGCATAGACCGGAATTCGCTTCTTCGTCCTTCCTCCCAGCAACCGGTAGACAGGTTGTTGAGCGGATTTTCCCAACAGGTCCCACAGCGCAATATCAACCGCGCTGATCGCCGTCATCCCCACGCCCTTGCGTCCGAAGGCCATCGTTCGACGGTACATTTGCTGCCACAGATATTCGATATCCCATGGATCGGCGCCGAGCAACAGCGGCTTCAGATAGGTATCGATGCAGGTCTTGGTCACCAGTGGCGACAAAGCCGCATTGCCCAGTCCGACTAGCCCCGCATCCGTGAATATCTCCACCAGCACCCATCCATGGAAGGCAAAATTTCCCATCGATGCTTCGCGGAACATCACCAGGTCCATCGGATTCGTACAAAAGTGAGGAGGAAGCGGCGTAGTTTTGCCATCCCATTGAACGACGCGTGTGCGCACTTCGGTGATCTTCATGATGGACTCACTTTCGGTAACAAGTATGATGACGCGAGCGGCTGCACTCTGCCTCCGAAGAACAGAATCGCAAGAAAGCCGATGAGATGAAACGATCCTACGATGACAAACAATGTCCCGTATCCAAATCCATGTCCCAGCAGGAATCCGGCGATAACACCGAAGATGGCTCCGCCGATAGCTCCGCCAAATCCGACCAGCCCCGACACGGTTCCCACAGCGGACAGCGGAAAGATGTCTGCGGGCAGAGTCATAATCAACCCGGACCAGGACTGCTGACAGAAGAATGCAACGCTGAACAACAACAGCGCCCATCCTACCGGTACGTGCGGCACTAACATCACGACCGGCATGAACACTGCGCTCAGTCCGAGAACGAACTTACGCGAAAAATCGAGCGATCGTCCGCGGTTCAGCAGCGCGCTCGACAGCAACCCTCCGAGGAAGCTTCCGATCCCAGACGCCGCATATGGAATCCAAGCATAGTAGCTCACATGCTTTACATCGAAGCCGCGCACATCATAGAGATACTTAGGCAGCCAGAACAGGTAGAAGTACCACGCTGAGTCGCTCATGAACTTGGCGAAGACAAGCACCTGAACCCTCCGCATGCTCACGAGATCGAGAAACGAGAACTCTTGCGCAATCAGCCGCGCGTCGATGGTGGCGGTAGTTGCAACGCCGCTTCCACTGTAGCTGAAATACCACCACACCACCCATGCCAGCCCCACCGCGCCCGACGCGAAGAACACCATTCTCCATCCGCTGGTTAAGAGCACCACGCCTATGAGCGGCGGAGCAAGCACCGAACCCACGGCCGTTCCAGCATTGATAATCCCCATCGCCGTCGATCGCCGTTCGAGCGGAACCCACTCCGCCACAACTCTGGTAGCTGCGGGAAACCCTCCACCTTCACCCATCCCCAGCAGGCAGCGAGCCACCAGCAAGAAGCCGAAGTTCATCGCCAGCCCATGCAGAGCGCACGCTCCCGACCACCACAGCATGATCAGCAGGAATCCCCGCCGCGTACCCATCCTATCCAGCAGCCGCCCACCCGCCACATACAACAGGGCGTACGGAATGAGAAACGCAAATTGCAGCCATGAGAACTGCTGATCGTTCAGCGGTATGGTTCGTTCGATAGCTGAGATCGCCACAGGCAGCGTCTGCCGGTCAAAGTAGCTTATGGCAATCGCCGCCGTTACCAGCGCGACAAAATACCACCGTACTTCAATCGGACCAGAAAGGATCGAACTGGACAATCCCGGCCGCTGGTCTTCGCTCAAAATCGTTGCCACCTCGTCACCACGTCAATCGCATCAGCGAAGTAGCCTGTCGTGGAAGATTCGTGCCCATGGATATCTTGCCGTCGTGTACCTCGATCCATTCCGGCGAATGCAGAAGTTGGAGTTGTCCCGCTTCTTTCAACTGCGCATATTGCTCTGCCGTCGGTGTCTGCGGAGAACCCATCGCCTTCCACACGCTATACGAATTGCTATGTGTGTCGTCGATCCGATAGTGCTCCAGCAAGACTTTTTTCACTCCTGCCGGAATGCCCGAGATCGCCACTTGCACCGCGGCGCCATCCGCGGGTAAGTCATCATCATGGTAATTCCACAGCATCACTGCTGCTTGATGCTCGGCTTTGGTTGCGATGGCGTCCACATCCGGAGCCTGTTTCACTCCCGAACTCAAGATGTCATCGAGCGGAATTTGCCCAGTGCTGCTGGTCCTCACACGCTCTCCGGACATCAACGCGGCCATTCGGAACACATTGAGCACCGGCTTATCCACCCCATTCGTCGCCAGCGTGCGAAACCCTTCAAAATATTCTTTTCCTTCAAACTCAAACGACCACGATAGCATCGCGAGCAGGTTCACTTGAGTGCGGTCCTGCAAATCAAACAGCGCCTTGATAGCGGCCGCCGTATAAGTCGCATACAGCGGCCCATTTCGGTATGCATTCGCCGGATTTACCTTCATCGAGCAAGCCGCGCACCCCTCCGGATCTGCCTCGCTCAGAATGATTGGCAGATGAATATACTGCGGATATTTGGCGACGATCCGAAAGCCCGCCTCGCTGGCCTTTAATTCATTGGCCAACCCCATCGTCACATGACCCTGCACCACAGTAGGCCGCCCTTTAGGATGGAACGAAATGAAATCAAGAGGAATTGGCTTGTCATCCGCCGCGCTCTTGTTGTTCAGGCAATGCTGCAGGAAGTTATCCAGAAAGGCAGCAGCTTTGTCCGAAGCCGGCCCCGTGCTCGCAGGTCCGCCCACCAGCGCGTTCGGCAGCGCCGCTCGAACTCCTGCTACCGCATAGTCGTAAAGCTTGTAGTACTCCGCGGGCGTGCCATGCCAGTACGCAATATCCGGCTCATTCCAAACCTCGAAGTACCATGTACTCACTTCCTCCTTCCCATAGCGCTGCACAAGATGCTCGGTATACTTCCGTATCAGCTCGCCCCACGCCGCATAGTCTTTCGGAGGATTGTTCGAGGCCCCGGAGATTGTGCTGGCTGGGTAATGTACCTGGTATGCATCTACTCCTGGGACCGTCGCGGCAAGGTCCTTAGGCATAAAACCAAGCTCCACCATCGGCCGAATTCCAGCTTGCTTGAATTCGTCGAACGTCTGGTCGGTAATGGTGAAGTTGTACACCGGCTTTCCATTCGCGTCCAGCGAGTAGACGTTCGATGAGCTCCACTTGAGTTCCGCCACTCCATTTCCCGAGGTCAGCAGATGATGCGCGCGGATATGCACCGGCACAGGGCTCAGGTCGTGCAGTTCTCCCAACAGTTGCTTGCCGTACTTCATCGTTGTGTAGTTGGACTCGTCATAGCCGAACCAACTGTAGATCGGTTTATACGCCCCCTGGGGCTTATCAAGGTCGACTTGAATAGATACAGGATTCGACACGGGAGTCTGTGCCACCCCCTGTATCGCAGCGGCACAGATCAAGGCCATTAGAAGTATGCGCATCGGCGGTTGCCCTTTGTCGTTTAGAAATCGTATTTCAACGCGAATTGTATGTCTCGCGACGGAATCGAAGTTGAAGTAACAGCGCAGCACGAAGAGGAAGTAATCGTGGAGCCCGGCGCACTGAAGCTGGTGGTATTTGAAATGTTAAAAGCCTCGGCGCGGAAAGAAAGCGTAGACTCACCCGGCAGCGCGAAGTTCTTGAAGATCGACGCATCGTACTGTCTGTGCATGTCGGACTCCAATACATTCGCGCGCACCGTTCCATAGGTATATTGCGGAGCGGCAACATAAGCCGTCGGGTCAAACCATTGCTTCAGTGACTTCTTGAACGTCTTCGATCCTCCCGCTGGATTCAGATTCGGCCGCTGCGATCCGACACCTGTGTTCGCCACGTCCGACCCTACCACTGGCGTATAGGGAACTCCACTACGCAGCACAATAATAGTCTGCACTTGCCAACCGCCCAGCACGGCGTCCACCGCGCCGTTGCTCTTGTTCAGAAAAGATCTCCCACGACCGACCGGCAACTGATACGTCCCGCTGATCGCCAGGTTCTGCGGAATGTTGTACGGAGAGTAGGTGTGCTCATAACCCAGATTCCCTCCGACAGCTGGTGTTTGTGCCTCTTGCAGCATTTTGGACCAGGTATACGAGACCAGCGCTGTCAACCCATGGGAAGCGCGCTGTTCCAGCTTGGTCTGCAGCGACTCATATGTGGCATCCTGATCCTGGGACTGGTTTACAATCGCTCCCCATGGCTGGTAAGGACGCCGCGCCTGCACAGCGCCCGGGCCGGGTGAAGGATCGTTGAAGTCGTCGGTGGCTTGTAGATGGAGCGCGTGATTTCCGACCCATGCAGCTTCGAACAGAGTCTTCGGCGTAATCTCCTCCTCCACTGCCAGGCTGTAATGATCGTTCTCTCCCATCTTGAGATGTGTGAGCGTTGGGTTGATCGCAGGATTGGCGTCTGCCGAACCGAGAAGAGAACCGAGGAAGAAATTCGCAGTCGTACGATTGGGGACAACATTGGCCGTTTGATTGACTGTTTCCAACAGCAGGAACGGCAGAATATTGCGGTTCACGCGACCGCCGCTGCCCTCCGGCTCATAGTACATGCCATAGCCGCCACGTATCACGGTCTTGTTGCCTATAGGCCGCCACGCGAATCCTACCCGCGGGCCGAACTGCAAACGATCTGTATAGGTTAAGTTATATGGCAAGCCGTCCTGCTCGGTGGTCTGGATGTATTGCCCGAAGAACTGGTAAGCAGCGGGAGCAGCATACTGCGAACTCAGATTCACCTGGTTGTTATGGCTCGCGACGATGATCGGTTTCGCCTTCGTTGGATCAAATGTGCCCAACTGTCCGAGGTACCCCTCCATCCAGGGCGTATATTCGTAGCGTAGACCAACGTTCACGGTCAGCCTGTCGTTCACCCGGATGTCATCTTGGCCAAAAAACTGTTTGTACCACTGTTGTCCACCGAAGTTTGCGCCCGGATAGGCACGCTCCACCGAAGCAGGATAGCCCAGCAGAAAATCCGCGAAGGCATCGCCCCCTTTGGGGCTGCCGCTCGGGTCCTGAGTTTCAGCACCGGTGAAACCAAAGAGACCGGCATACACGGAACTGTCGTAGCCAAGCCATTGGTAGTACCGGATGAGGACGCCGAACTTAAGCGACTGGCGCCCTTCGAGGATCGTGAACGTATCCGTTGGCTCAAACGCCCGGCGGTCTTGCGACTTAGGCCGTTGATCGAAGGTAGAGCCTTGCAAGGCCGCATACCCGCTCCATGAGTAATCGGGAAAAGAGCTTCCCGTACCCGGCCGCGATAACCCTGAAAACCCTTGAATGTTATTGGCTGCATTAAAGTCAGGTCCTTCCAGGAATGCGGAAAGCCGAACATGGCTGGGCATCCCGTGAATACGGAAATCTTGTACTTTGTTGGCCCCTATATTCGTAACCAGTCCAACCGCAATGTCCTGACCATTCGATGTCAGGGAAGCGGTCTTCAACAAAGGCGCGAAGTTGGGGTCCGTCTCACGCTCGTTGATATACTCCCAGCGGCCGAAAAGCCGGTTGGATGCATTGATCTGGTGGTCAATCCTTATCGTGAACTGATCCCAATTGATTGATTGCGACGGAACTGCCTCAAACGTCGTTGCGCCAGCATTCGCCTGCGGATAGTAAGCCAGTATGGCCGTGGCTTGTGGCGCAATCCTTCCGGGGCAGATGACATTCAGTACTCCGTTGCAACTAATTTGTTGGCGCGAAGTTACCCCTCCTACGGTGGTCGTGGTCAGCGGATCGTAGATTGGATTCAGCCCTGTCGCGCTGAAATCCCCCGACCGCTGCGCATTCGTTGGAACCGTGCCGCCTTCGACCAACCCTTGTACAAGCCGCTGCGCCTCGTAATCGACAAAGAAAAACGTCCTGTCCTTCCCTTGGTAGAGATGCGGAATCGTAAGCGGGCCGCCAATATCGCCGCCGAACTGGTTGCGCTTCAGCACCGCACGATTCAAAGAGAAGTAGTTGCGGGCGTCGAAGATATTGTTGCGGATAAATTCAAAGACGCCGCCATGCAGATGATTGGTGCCTGACTTAGTCGTTGAATTGAAGCCCGGTCCGCCCCGGTTGAACTCTGCCGAGTAGGCATTCTGCTGCACGCTGAACTCCTGCAGCGCATCGATCGATGTCTGCATGAACGTGCCGCCCTGATGCTGCTCAGTCACGTCCACGCCATCCAGAAGGAACGAGGTCGCAAACCCATGCACGCCGCTGATCACGTTGCCGTTTACAATCTCCGGCCGGATCGCCAGTGAGTTGCCCGTAGCCGCCTGCAGCGACGCCCCTGGCGTAAGTTCGGCAAGTTGGTAAAAGCCACGTCCGTTCAGCGGTAAGCTCGTAAGCTGCTCGTTGGACACTACTGTCCCTATCGTCGCCGAATCGGTGCTGATCAACGGAGCCTCGGTCGTTACCTGGATCGTCGTCGACGAAGCCCCAACTTTCAAACTCAGATCCTCGCGGACGATCTGACCTACCTGAACTTCGACATTGTTCGTCGTGGCAGTGTCAAAACCGGGCGCCGCTACGCTCAACGAGTAGACTCCAGCCGCGACCGGCGTAATGACAAAATCGCCGATTGAGTTGGTGATTGCAGCCTGCACAATGTTCGTTCCGGCGTTGGTTGCCTTCACTGTCGCGTTGGGCACTGCTGCACCCTGGGCATCCGTGATCCGTCCTACAAACCGTCCTGATTCCACCTGACCGAAGGCCGAAATCGCCGCGCCCAGGAGAAGAGCGAGCATAACCACTCTCTGTCCTTTTGTAATGAACTTCCAAATCCTCACACTGACCTCCTGGTGTCGAATCCGCAGAGCCGGTCGCCGGGGAAAGAGAACCGGGTGCCGATTGTGCATCTTGTCTTCAAGCGAAGCCAAAGGTAGTACCAATTCCGGAGATCTGTCAAGAGGGACTTTTCGGCATCGTCGTAATCACTGGCAGTTCGACAAGACGTATCGCCGTCGTATGATCCTGAAAATTGGGTCGGAAAATGATATGCAACTTCCAATAAATACAGTAATTTAGAAGCTAAATTCTCGACTTCCAATGGGTGAAGGCTTGCGCCTGTTTTGTTCGGCCGGAGGCGCGGCATAGCCAGGAAAATCCAAACTTGAATGCCGCTTTCCCTACAGATCTTTTAGGTAGTACCAATTCAGACGTTTTCTTGCCTCATGGAATTCCGATTGATAGTTTGACATCAACCTTGCCCTTGGCCCAGTATTCAGGAATGAGGGAACATCGAAAGTCCCCGATGGTCAATGTCGGGCATATGCTCACCGACAGGGACGATGTAACTCATCTGCTCATCCTCCGCTTCCAGCAACTGCTGAGCGATGGATTGCTCTCTCCTGGCACCAGGCTGCCACCCGAGCGTGAACTTGCTGCAAGCTTCGGGGTTGCGCGTTCATCGCTGCGCCCTGCATTAAAGGTTCTGGAAATCATGGGTGTCATCACCCAGAAGGTGGGAGACGGCAGCTACCTCAACAAGGACGCGTCCTCCGTCCTCGCTGTCCCCATGGAGTTCCTCTTTCTCCTCGACGACACCTCGCTTCAGGAACTTACCGAGATGCGCCTCATGATTGAGCCCGCCCTCGCCGCCAAGGCGGCCGAGCGAGCCAGCGCGCAAGATATTGCGCTCCTCAAGCAATCCATCGCAGACTTTGAAAGTAGCACCCACGACCGCGTCCGCCTTGTGGCTTCCGATCTGCTCTTCCATCGTGCCATCTTCGAGGCTTCGAGAAATCGTCTAGCAGGCCGCCTCTTCCACACCATCCACCGCGCCATGCTCAACATGATCATGGTCACCTCGCAGCTCGTCGATCTAGAGCACACCCTGCAATTCCATCGGCCGATCATGTTGGCAATTGAACAGCGCAATCCCGAGCTCGCTGCGCGCCTTATGACCGACCATCTAAAGGACGCGCGCGATCTATTGCATCACGACAGCCAGGAGGAGAAATCCCGCCAACTCCGCGATCACCTGGCCTCCGGCGCTTCAGTCCGCAAACATGCCGCCAAGGTCGGCCCAGTTGCATCTGCCAAGACAGTCAAAAACTCAAAGCTTGCAGGTGAGGCGCATCCCTCCCGAAAGTAGACGTCCCTTGAAAATCAACCCAGGCGGCAAACATAGATATGAACTGGGTGGAACGAGGACGGATACGAGGTCCATCGACGCAATCTCGATCCAAGTATGAGCGGTCGGCTTACATGCAAGGAACAAAATCGAGGCATGTCTCACGCCAGCCGTAATCCTGTTATCGACATCGAACGAGTAATGCGCTGGCGCGGAGAACTCCCATTGCAGCTCGACTAATCGCAAGCAGGCAGTTTGGCGGGCCAATTATGGTCTGCCAATTCTTGTGCAATACCCTTTGTAATTTAGTTTGCCGGGGGCACCTCTGAGGATCGTTGCGTAAACGCTCGCTTGCGCAAGCCGCCGGAGCCGCCCATCTCTGGATCGCTGATGTCAGCTCCACCCATAGCAATCGGTGGACTCGTCGAGTCCACCTCCGCGCAATCCAATCCCGGAGCGGTCGATCCATGAACGCATCATCGCTTGGGTGACCCTTCCCTCACGCTTGCACTCGCCGGTCTTGCGATCGTAGACTCCCGTCGCTTCCTTGCGACCCATCGAGCGACCGGTGCCATGAACAGTGGAATAGAGGCTGTACTTGGCATCCTCATTCTCCACGCCTTCAAGGATGACGGACTGCTCGCCCATGGAACCGTCGACAAAGCCCTTCTCTCCGGGAAATGCCGGCGTAGCGCCTTTGCGAACAACCCAGAACATTTCATCGCCATGCTTCTCGTGCCAGGCGAAGTTGTGGTAGTTGTGAATCACCTCCACAATTTCTGCACCAAGAATCTTTGCCACACGGTCGCAGACCCAGTCACGGCCCGCATACGCGTAAGCGCCGGCAAGACTCATGGCCAGAAGATACTGCGCGCCCAAATCGCTGTTCACGTCCAGGACACACGGCTCAACATCCATGCCATCTTTCGCGCCTGCAGCCTTGAGAAACCACGTCGCTACTCCGTGGCCGAAGCCGCGAGATCCAAAGTGTACCCCCATCCAGACGCGGTCGTCCTCGTCTGTAAAGAGATCAACGTAGTGGTTGCCCGATCCAACAGTCCCGAGCTGTGCTGCCGCTTTCTGATAGAGAGAACAAGTTGCTTCGAGACTCCAACCATGTTGCGCTTTGTCTAGCACAGCGCTGTCCACGCGCTCCGCGTTCCTGCGGCCGACTCCAAAGCTGATCGTGTCCGATATTTCATCCATGATGCGGCCGATGTTCAAACGCAGATCCGCACCAGTCATATCAAGTCGGACCGCCTTGTTGCCACAGCCGATGTCGTATCCAACGCAGGTAGGGCTGATCGCATTCCTGTAGGCGACGACACCACCGATCGGCACAGATGGTTATCGGGCATCAGGGCAACCTTGTCCGCGGTCTTCGCACAAGCACGTATCTGCTTTAGAGTCCTCTCATCCGCTACGCCAAACACCGCTATAGTTCCATCGATCAACTGCATTTCAGTTCCTCTTTCTTGATGGAGCACCTGGCAGGACTCGAACCTGCATAGAGGCTGTTGACTTCAACCCGCGTTCGTAGTGCGGCGGCTAATCCAGTTCACACCACAGGTGCTCAACGTATGGTCTGCGCGGAGAGATTTGAACTCCCGTGAACTCGCTCCCAGGGCGAGTGCCTCAAACCAGGCTAGGCTACGCGCAGACAACTTGGTGGCTTCGGCGGATTTCGAGACCGCGACGCTCACGCCTTCAACGTGACGCTCTACCATCTGAGCTACGAAGCCGGAAATTGGTGGACCTGGAGAATGTCGAAATCTCGACCTCCGCATTGCAAGTGCGGCGCTCTGCCAACTGAGCTACAGGCCCACGTAAAACTTGGAGGGAAAGGAGGGAGTCGAACCCTCTAAAACGTGATCCACAATCACGCGCCGCACCGTTTGGCTTCAATCCCCATATTGGAGCCGGTAGAGGTACTCGAAACCCAAATCAGCGGTTCACAAAACCGCCGCTCTGCCGCTTGAGCTATACCGGCCCATCTTCATCCGCGAATGGCAAAGCGCCGATCGCCATCGGAATCGGCATACAAGTACCGACCCCACTCATTCACTTCGAGACCCATCGACCGCAGAACGAACCTGCCGGTGTGAACACTCGCCGGCAGTGGCCTACGCAACAGCGGCATGTCTGCCTCTTCAGGTGTCCTGTCCGCCTTGCGGTGATTGTCCCTTCGGCAACATGCCACAAGATTCTCCCAGGAATTCTTTCCGCCCTGCGATCTGGGAATGACATGGTCGAGCGTTAGGTCACTCCCATGAAACTTCAATCCGCAATACTGACAGCGATATGCGTCCCTCACAAGAATGTTGCGGCGCGTGGTGACTTGTAGCCGAACGGGAACGTGCTTGTACACCACTAATCGGATGACGCTCGGTAAGTGAATGCCTGGATAGATCAACTTACCGGTGGCTAACTCCACCGTGGCCTTCCCCGTAGTCACAAGCTTCAGGGCCCGCATGGCTGGAATGATGCGAAGGGCCTCATAAGATGCATTCAGTTGTAGTACCGGTCTTCGCATCAGACTCATTGCCATCCTCCTTGTGAACTTCTCTGGAGCCCCATTGACGCCTCGAACGCCAATCCTGTGATTACGAAATACAAGCTCTTCCGGTTG
>Ga0206802_1189_pt1 | contig 14288 bp, 14 predicted proteins | sample Alteio_BWOrgCont_63_FD_152902 | JGI IMG/M metagenome (GOLD analysis project Ga0206802, IMG submission 152902) | Enriched cells from forest soil in Barre Woods Harvard Forest LTER site, Petersham, Massachusetts, United States -... | ecosystem: Environmental > Terrestrial > Soil > Temperate forest >... | reverse complement strand
TCGCCGGGAGTTGCTCGACCAGGCCTTTCTACTGGCAGAAGGCGCTGACGAAATGGAAAAGGCCGTGGACACGGCGTTGCTGCCGGGAGCATTGGCCGCAGCGCTGGCCGCGCGCTACGCCGCCTTGCTCAACGGCTGGGACGGCGAGCCGGACGAAAAGTTTGAGGCCCAACTGCGCATCTTGCGCGGCCTCAACCGGGACATCGCGGTGCTGCAAAAGACGATGCACCAAGCCATCCAGCAGAAGCGGGAGACGGAGGAAGCGGAAGAGCAGCGAGACCGTCGTGAAAACGAGGAACTGAAGAACCGAACACTGAACATGATTCAGTCCGTTCCAGAGCGGGAAGCGCTGGCGGCGGCCTTGGGCGGCGGCCAGCGCGGCTACAATTTGGCCAAAATGATCACCGCGGTGAAGTACGATCTGCCGTTGGCGAAAGGTGAGCACCTCGCGCCACTGCCTGATCCGACCGAGTCCGGGTCAGTCCGGCCAAATCAAACCAAATCAAGACGGGGCAAGCACCAACCAACCCGCCCGAATCCAGTGGAATCTGGTGAAATGGAGACAGAATCAAGCCAGCAGGGCTCAAGGGACTAAAGCATTTTAAATAAAACTGTGGCCTAATTCTCGGTAGGGCGAGACTCTGTCGAGCCGTGACTTTCTCTCGGCGAAATCGAGTCACGGCTCGAAGTTAGAACAACACAAGAGAGGCCCGCGTTGCGGGCTGGAGTCTCGCCCTACCGTAGTTGACTTTCGGCTAAAGTATTTATTAAACCGCTGTCAAGAAGCGGGTGCGGCTTTCAAGTCGTGCCGAACGCTCCTATTCAGGTCGGCAGCGTCGCAAGAAATTGCGGCGATCTCCGCGCTTGCGCCAGATGTTCGAAGGCGAACGCAAGGGACAAAAGTTTGGGTTCGCTCCAGGCGCGGCCGAAGAACGAGAGGCCGACGGGGAGGCCGTTGACCGTGCCCATCGGGACGGTGATGTGCGGGTAGCCGGCCACGGCGGCGGGAGTCGTGCAGCCGCCGGTGTCGCGATCGCCCCAGAGCAGGTCGGTGCGTTGGGCCGGGCCGGTGGTCGGCGCGATGAGCGCGTCCAGTTTGAGGCGGTCCATGACGGCGTCAATCCCCTCCTCGCGGCCGAGGCGGCGGTTTTTGGCCAGCGCGTCGAGATACGTTTTCTCCGTCAGCGGGCCTTTGGCTTGCGCCCGGTGAAAAAGTTCCTGGCCAAACCACCGCATTTCCTTGGCCTGGTTGATCTCGTTGAACTGGATGATATCCGCCAGCGATTTCACCGGCGCGGAGGGCCCGAGCCACGTCAAGTATTTGTTTAAATCCGCCTTGAACTCGCACAGCAAAACCTCGTCCTCGGCGTCGCCAAATTTGCCGTGGCTGGGCAGGTCCGCCGGATCGCTGATGAGCGCGCCCTGCCCCTTCATGGCGGCGATGGCGTCTTCCATCAATTGGTCCACGGCGGGCATAAAGCCAAAGAATTTCCGCGCCACGCCCAGTCGCGCTCCGCCCAGGGCGGCGGTGTCCAGGAATGCGGTGTAGTCGGGCGCGATTTTGCCCGCCGCACCGGCGGTGGCGGGATCGTCCGCATCCGGGCCGACCAGGCAGCCGAGGAGAATGGCAGCGTCCGCGACAGTGCGGGTCATGGGCCCGGCCGTGTCCTGGCTGTGCGAGATGGGCACGATGCCGGAGCGGCTGATCAGGCCCAGCGTGGGCTTGAGGCCGACCAGGCCGCAATAGGACGAGGGCGAGGTGATGGAACCGTCGGTCTCCGTGCCGACCGCGACGGTGCACAAATCGGCCGCCGCCGCCGCGCCGGAGCCTGAACTGGAACCGGACGGATTGCGATCCAGCACATACGGATTCAAGGTCAAGCCGCCCCGCCCGCTCCATCCGCTGGTGGAACGCGTCGAGCGAAAATTGGCCCATTCGCTGAGATTGGTCTTACCCAGAATGACCGCCCCGGCGGCGCGCAGACGTTGCACCAGGAAGGCGTCGGAGGGCGGCTTCGCTCCAACCAGCGCAAGGGAACCGGCGGTGGTCATCATTTTGTCGCGCGTGGCGATGTTGTCCTTGATCAAGACCGGGATGCCGTGCATCGGCCCGCGCGGGCCGCGCGTTTTGCGTTCCTGGTCCAGCGCCTCGGCCAGCGCGAGGGCGTCGGGATTGACTTCGATGACCGCATTGAGCTTGGGACCGCGCTGGTCGAGGTCACGGATGCGGCGAAGGTAGTGGCTGGTGATGGCCGCCGCTGTGACCCGCCCTGCCAGCATGGCCGAGCGCAATTGGCTGATCGTCGCCTCGGACCATTCAAAGGACCGCAGATGCGAGAGTGGATCCAACGCCGTATCGGAGTTGGTTGTGCAGGAAGTCACCAGGGCCGCCGCGCTGCCGGCCAGGCTGGTTTTGAGAAAGTCGCGCCTTTTCATGCGCGCCACTTTAGCGGCGACGTGGAATTTCGGCAAACGTATTGGACAGAGCGGCTTTGCTGTGTCATCAATAGGGCGGTTTAAATCCGGTCTTATGAAAAACACATCCAGGAAGATGCTGGCCGCGGCCGCCATGGCCGGGCTGCTCAGTGGCGCGGCGGTCTGGCAAGGTTGCTCCGAAAGCTCGACCACCGCCACCGTCGCCACCAATAACAACGCCGCGCCGGGCAAGCCCGCTCCTGTCAAGAAGACCCCGGTGGTCCACGAATGCGCCGGTGACAACGATTGCAAGGGACTGGGCGGCTGCAAGACCGACGCTCATGCCTGTAAATTCAAAAACGACTGCAAAGGCAAAGGCGGCTGCGCGCTGAGCAAGCAAGACATTGAGGACTGGGCGAAACATCAGTAGGAAACTGGCGCATTGAGTCGCGCGGCGTGTTTCTCAAAGGGAATTGCATTTTAAGATTCGATGGTGAATACTAAGAATATGAGCGACAAAGAGCTTGCCTTGGATTCGATTCAACGACTGCCTTCAGACGCCAAACTTGACACCATCGCTGAGCGATTGGAATTTCTAGCGGCGATCCGCAAAGGGTCTGAGCAAATCGAGCGTGGGGAAACCGTGCCGCACGAAGAAGTCAAACGGCAATTGGCGGCATGGCTTTCAAAATAATCTGGTCACGTCATGCGCGAGATGATTTGCGCGATATCGTGACTTTCATCGCTGCGAAAAATCAGTCCGCGGCCGAATCGTTTGGTTTTCGGCTCATAGCTAAAGTGGATTTGCTGGAGCAATTCCCTCAGGCCGGGCGGATGGTGCCGGAAGAACAGGACGAAAATGTCCGCGAGATAATCCTCCCTCCTTACAGAATTATATATCGTATCCTGGCGGAAAGCCGCGTTGTCGCCGTCACACGCATCTGGCATGGTGCGCGGGGCGAACCGGAGATTCCAACGCGTTTGGAATTTTGAGCGGCCCGGCAAGCGCACACAAACGTGCATAATGTCTATCGCAAAACACGGAACGAATCAACCCACGGATCAAACCGGCAAATGCCTTGATACTCGCACTTGTCGCAGGCTCGTTCGGCGCCCTTCTGGTATGGATTCAAACCGATTTCGCCGCCGTAAATCTCACCGCCCATCCGCACTAATTCTGACTCGACGTGATCGAGCATGGCCTTAAAAGTGTTCGAGGACATGAGGTCGCTGTTGCGAGCGTCGGGTTCGCCGTTGACATTGAGCTTGTACTTGAATTGCGTGCCTTCGTTGGTTTGGCGGGAGTCGAGATATGGCAACGATTGCAGATCAAATCGGCCTGAGTGCTGGAAACGTCTTTGCCGAAAAGCCTCGCGCTGCGCAAGAAGGTCCCGCCGCGAGTTCCCGTGCTCGAATTGTCCGCGTAAATTGACGTAGAAAACTCCCGCCGGAACGAGACGCTCCACGCCGAAGAATGGCTGCGCGCCGCTCAAATGCCGCAAGACGCTCAAGTAGGCGGGCAGTTGCAAATGCAAACCGTGCGCCATCATGATTTTGTCCAGCTTTCGGGCGCTGGATTTATAATCTACAACCACCGCCAGCGCCTCGTCCTCGCGCCCGGCGCGGCACAAATCCACGCGGTCAATGATGCCGCGGAAGACCAGGCGCCGGCCGTCGGCCAGACTGATTTCCCACGCCGGCAGCGGCCCGCTCTCGACGCCGAATCCTAGCTCCACTTCGCATGGGTCAAATTCGTAATGGGCCATCCACTCGACCGTCGCAGCCACGAAATCCTGCAACGATTCAGTGACCGTGCGTGCCGCGAAACGGGCAGGCGCGCTGGAGCGCAGGAGCCCTTCGCGAAATTGCGGCAGAACTTCGTCCACGCTCTCCTGCACACGGCGGCGGGCTTCGGCTGTCGAGATGTCGCGCCACTTCTTGTTCTCACGTTGCAAGCCCTGGTGAAAATGCGCCAGCACGGCGTGCTGGAAACTGCCGCGTTCGCGCACGTCCAACTCGAATCGCTTCCGCTCCTCCGCCCGCAAACCCGAATGGACGAAGAATTTGAAGGAGCAGGCCGCGAATTCCTCCAGGCGGCTGACCGACGTGCGCAGGGCCGGCCCATAAAGTTGCGCCGCCAGCTCCGGCCCCAGGGGCCGAGGTTCGAGAACACCTGCAAACGAGGCCATTTGTTCGCGCAAGGAGGCAAACCTTGGCCGGTGCAGGAGTTCGCCCAAGACCGGAGCGCGATTATCGGCGCGCGCCAGCGGCCCGGCCAGTTCGCTCAGGTGTTCGGCATCGCGCCAATCCGGCAATGTGTACTTTTCCACTGCACCATGGGAAAACATCCGCCGCAGGTGCGCGAAAAATGGAGAAGGATTCAGCGCGGCTCCGTCGCCGTCCTCTCTGGCGCAAGTCACCACCAGGCGTTGGGAGGAGCGCGTGCAAGCGATGTAACCCAGGAATCGTTCGCGTCCCAGAAACTCGCGCCGCCCTTGGCCTAATTGAACTTCGTGCGCGGCCAGTTCCTCCCGGTCCGCCTCGCCCAGCAAATGGCCCGAGGGCGGAGCGGCGGGAAAGACCGTTTCATTGACACCCAGGAGCAGGGCCAGTTTCAATTCCGGGTTGCGCGAGCGGTCAACGGCGCCAATCAAGACCTGGTCCAGCGCAGGTGGAATCACGCCCACGCTCAAACCAGCAAGCCCCGCTTCCAAGATGGGGAGCCAGTCCCGCAACGCCATGATTTCCCCGGCGAAGGCCTGTCCCAAATCATCCAACCACAAGGTCATCTGCTCCCAAACCGTGGCGTGAACGGCGCGCTCAGGATCTTCTCTCAGCCTCCAGTCATCGAGGGTCTTTTCGACGTTCAGGTCTTGCCATAATTGGCGCGTGGCCCGAATCAATTGAGGACCGTCAATCCGAAATTGTTGCGCAGCGAAGAAGTTCCTGAAATCGGCAAAGGGCGCGATCCATTTTCGGCGCAGACGTTCGGCCCAGTCGGACTTTCCGCTGTCAAACGGGAGCGGCGCGAACCACGCCTCGCCCTTCCAGCCGCGCGCCAAGGCCTCGTTTTCCAGGCGGTCAATGTCCTCTTCCTCGGGCGCAACCAGACCCGTTTTGAGCGCGGCAAACCAATCGTCGTGCTGCCAGCCAAAGGCCGCCGCCCGCAAGGCGCTGCGGGTCAATTCGGCCAGCGGGTGCTGTGCGACGAACCGGCGGCGATCCAGAAAAAACGGAATTTCGTAACGCGAGAAAACGCGGCGCAAATGGTCGTGGTAGCCGTCCATTTGACGCAAGAGAACCGCGGCCTCGCGAAATCGCCCGCCGCCATGCACAAAGCGCAAAATCTCGCGCGCGGCCAAAACCGCCTCCGCCTCCGGATTCGGGCATTCCGCGAGACGCAACGCATTGCTGGCGGCGTTTGCGTTGCTCGAAAAATCCTCGGGCTGCGTCCATTTTTTCTCAAGATGGCGCAGTGCGGAATTTCTGGAAAATCGGCTGCGCGCTGCCCCACGTTCCAAGACCTCCACCGTCATGTGCGCGCCCGCGATCGCGGAAAACCGGGTCTGGCATTGACGGAATGTTTCGCCGATGCTGGTCCAGATCGAGAGCCATGAACCGGGTGTTGGGCTGGGCGGGCGTTCAAGGCAAAAGGCCAGCGTAGCTTTTTCGCAACGCGCCGACACGGCCGCCAGCAAATCCAATTCTGGCGGCGTCATTTCCGCAAAGCCATCCAGCCACAGGGCCGCGGCCAAGGGAAGTGTCGCATCCGCCAATTTCAACGCGCCGGCAGCGAGATCCAGCAGGCACTCGGCGTCCTGCAACGAACGGCGCTTCAACCACTCCAAATAATCCGTCAACAACACAGAAAGATCGTGCAGCTTGCGGCGCAATGACTCGGACAAATCGCTCTGGGTCGAGAGCAAGCGCAGCACGTCGGGCGAAATTTGCCTTTGTTGCAGTTGGCGAAGTTCCAGGCTCAATTGTTGCGCGAAGCCCGGCAATCCGGCGCTGGCGTGAAAGATTTGCAATTCCTTGCGCCGCCGCGCGAGCAAGGCATGCAACACCATCACACGTCCGTCCTCGGACAGGAGCGGCTGGGCCACTTGCCCGGAGAATTCGAGCACGAATTTCGCGAGGCGTTCGAACGAAAGAATCTGCAAGCGGGTGTAACCTTGCAAATTCGCGTCCGCCAGAAGTTGCCGTTCCAACTGAAAGGTGGCTTGCTTGGGCGCCAGCAAAATCAAAGGAGGCCCATCCGGCTCCGCCAGGAGCGACTGGCGAATTTCCGCGAGGCAGCGAAAAGTTTTCCCCGCCCCGGCTGGACCAAGCAAAAAGCGCGCATGCACGATCAAAGTATTCGCTTAAAATCAGTCTTGGAAAAGCGTTTTCTGGGGGAACGCTATGCAACATCGCCTTTGAAAAGATCCTCGCCAAAAGATTCTGGGGAGTCTTGCCAATGACGGTTCGAGAGATTACCCTCAGTCGAATGGTGAGTCCGGCCAAGATTCGGTCCTTTTGCGATGCGGTGGCGAAGAAGTTTCGCCCCAGTAAAATCATTTTATTTGGCTCTTACGCTTATGGCCGCCCCACGACTGACTCCGATGTGGATTTGCTGGTGATCTTGCCTCGCTTGCGTCAACAAGGCGAACGAATGTCTGTGCGTATCCGTCACGCCGTCCCACGTGATTTCTCACTGGACCTGCTTGTGAGAACGCCATTGGAAGTGGCGAACGGTTTGCGTCAGGGCGATTTTTTTATCCGCGACATCATGGAAAACGGGAAGGTCATGTATGAAACTCACGACTCGTGAGTGGGTCAGAAAGGCGGAGAACGATTTCAAGGTAGCCTCGCAAATCCTTCGTCGCCGGAAAGACATTGTGCCGGATGCCGCCTGTTTTTTCTCCCAGCAGTGTGCGAGAAGTATTTCAAGGCGCGTTTAACCGAGGCCGCCAAAGTCTTTCCCCGCACGCACGATTTATTGCAACTCTTGAACATTTGCACCAGCGTGGAACCTCTTTGGGCATCCTACGCAAAAGCGGTGGACGCAATGTCAGACTACGCAGTCGATTTCCGTTACCCGGGCCATTCCGCGACACTGCGCGAAGCGAAGATAGCGCTTAAGACTTGTCGTTCCATCCGCGCCGAAGCAAGGCGAAGTTTGGGTCTGAAAGACTGAGCCTCCCTCATTATCTTTGACAAAATATAACGCCTGTGATGCAATCGGGACGGTGTGGCTGACAAGCATTTCCAGATAACGAAGGCGGGCCAACGCGGCTTCACACTCATTGAGTTGCTGACGGTTATCGCCATTATCAGCGTCCTGGCCGCGCTGCTGTTGTCCGCCTTGGCCAGCGCCAAGGAGAAAGGGCGCGCCACGCAATGCGTGAGCAATTTGCGCCAATGGGGTTTGGCCTATTCGATGTATGAGGACGATAATGAGGATTACCTGCCGCGCCGCGGCCAGGGTGTGCAACCGCTGGTGGAACTTGACCGGCCCGCCGATTGGTTCAACGCATTGCCGGTCTATTTCGCCCTGCCCATGTTCTCGCAGATGGTCACCAATAACACGACGCCAGCCGCGCATACCCAATCCATCTTCATCTGCCCCACGGCCGAGAATCCCGGCGGCACTTATTTTCTGCCCTACGGAATGAATATGAACCTTTGCCCTTGGAACCTGGCGGTGGCGGTCAAGTTTAACCAGGTGGTTCTGCCTAATTACGTCGTCACGATGGCCGATGCACCGGGGCCTTATGCGTCCACTTACCCATCGGTAAACCCTTACAGCATCGTTGCGCGTCATGCGGGGCGGATCAATCTCCTATTCCTCGCCGGAGAGGTGCAGGGCTTTGCTGGTTCCTACGTGGGCTGCGGCGTCGGCGACCCCGGGCTGCCCGATGTGCGATGGCTGACCGGCACAGCCAGCGATGCCACGGCTGCAAATTATTGACGGCAAAATTTCCCCATAATGAAGCATCAATGGTTGATTTTCCTGTTGTCGCTCTGGGGGCTCGTCACGTCCTCTTGCAGCCGCAAGGCGGAAGCGCCTTCGGATAGCCATGTAGTTCGTTGTGCGGTCATCGGCGGCATGACCATGACCGGCTTGTGGCAAGAGATCGCCAAAAGGTTTGAGGCTCAAACGGGCTACAAAGCCCAGGTCATTGTCACCGGCCCGCGGCCCATCCTTGATCAAGCCATGCGCGCTGGGCGAGTTGACCTCCTGACGATGCATTCGGGTGACATCACGACCGATCTGGTGGCCGACGGATTCGGCGTCAACATGCGTCCGTGGACGCGCAACGAATTGTGCATTGTCGGCCCGCCGAGCGACCCGGCGCATGTTCGCGGCATGACCAATGGCGCGGCGGCGTTGCGCAAAATCGCCCAAGCCCAGGCGAGTTTCGTCGATTTTCAAGGCATCGGCAGCCGCGAACTGACGCACACGCTGTGGGAGTTGGCCGACGTCGAACCAAAGGGCGATTGGGTCATCAAGGACGACACTGTTTCCAAGTGGAACATTCTGCAATTTGCCCGCACCAACAATGCTTATGTTGTGGTCGGCTACATCCCGGCGCATACGGGCAAAATGTTCGCCGAAGGGATGGAGATTCTCGTCCAAGGCGATTCCGTCATGCGCCGTCCATTTATCGTCATGGAGACGAATCCCAAGAGATTCCCGCAGGTGAACCAAGCTGGAGCGCGCGCCTTGTCCGACTTTCTGCTTTCCCCCAAAATTCAGTCATTCCTGCTTGAATTTGGCCGCCCGACCAATGGGCCGGGTCCTCTGTTTTTTCCCGTCGCAAATTCGGAACCTTAGTAATTAAGAGCACAGCTCGTTTATGAAATTATACCTGACCACACTGTTGTTGATCTCACTCACTGTTACCGCCAACGCAGCCATTTTCATGACCAACAGCCCCGATGCCGACGCGTTTGTGCGCGCCGCCGCGCCAACGTTGAATTACGGAGCGGCGGGAGCTTTGTCGGTTTCGGGTCCAAATGGCACTAATAGCTCTGGCGTCACCAACGGAGCATTCGACAGTTTTATTCGATTCAACACGGGAGCCATGGTATCGAATTTCAACGCAGCTTTCGGCACAAATAATTGGGTCATTACAAGCGCGACGCTTAACCTCACGGAAAACGCCAACCCAGGAAATGCCATCTTCAATATCGGAACAGGGGCTTTCGAAATCCGCTGGATTGCCAACGACAACTGGACCGAAGGCACCGGCTCGCCCATGGCCACCGTGACCAATGGCATAACCTATAGCGAAGAACCCTCTTTGCTTAATAGCAACACCGATGTAAACCTCGGCATCTTTACGAATGCCGGCAATGCAAAATTGAGTTGCGCATTGCCACTGCCCACCGCGTTTGTCACCAACATGCAGGCGGGCGGCGAAGTTGGCCTTTTTATGACGGCGATTGATTCGGCCGTAGGCTACGTTTTCTACTCCATCAACTTTGCCGGGAATGCTTCGTCGCATCCGGCTTTGGTCGTTTCGGCGGTCGCGCAACCGGGCTTAACTGGCACCACCTTGGCCGGCCCAAATCTTCTGCTGTCGGCGACGAATGGCGTGGCCGGCGGGACTTATTACGTTCTGACCAGCACCAATCTCACCTCGCCACCCAGCCAGTGGACGCCCGTTGCAACCAATGTATTAGCGGCCAGCGGAAACTTCGCGATCACGGTCACAAATGGGGTCAACACCAAAGCCCAAAATTTTTTCATTCTCCAGACTCAGTAGAACCCATCTCATAAATAGGAGTGGGGCGCGTGGCGCGAGATTTGGTGTGGCGGCAAGGCGCAAGGAGGGAGCAGAACCGCACGGATCTGTGACCGACGAGCAACGCCGCCGCCACGCCAAAGATCCGCCGGCCTGCGCGCCCCACTCCTATTTATGAGATGGGTTCTAATGGGCGCAAATCTGTTTTTGATCGGGACGACTGCTTGCGTTACCACAAAAGTGTGGTATGAGTGGATGGTGGAGACGCCGGTGCCCCGAAAAGGGCCAGCCGGCGCGTGTTTTTTGAAATCGAGGGAAAAGGGGTTTTAGTGGTCCGCCGCGGAAAAGACAGCCGAGCCAGCCATCGGGCGCCTACAGGTGGAGTAATAGGCTGGCGTGTGCGTGAATTTCACGCCTTCTCGGGGCCTCCCAGAGAAGGTTTTCCGCACCACAGGTCAAATGCAGGGTTGAGGCTGGCGCGTGGAAAGGCTCAAAAAGTCCAAAAATAGTGTGCGATGGCTGCTCTAAATCAAACCTACTAACGCCTACTAACGCCTACTAAAGCCTTGCGCTTTTTCGCGTGAACATCGGCGCAGCCGCCTCCAAGTGGTTAAAATGAGCCAAATGGCCTCAAGGGCTGGGCAGGCTCAAGGCCGTTGAATAGGCGATAGCAGGCTGACTAGCCGTCCCTGCCCAATCCAGATTTGCGCCCGGTTCTGATCCAGGTCCAACTTGACTCTTTCCTTCCCTTGCCCGCTTGGGTATTTAGGGGATATGCGAACGGCAATTTATCCCGGCAGCTTCGACCCTTTGACCAACGGCCACTTGGACCTCATCTATCGAGCAGCCAAGTTGTTCGACCATATCATCGTCGCCGTGGCCAAAAATGAAGGCAAGAAACCGCTTTTTTCCCTCGAGGAACGCCTCCATCTGGTGCAGCAGTCCATTGCCGATCTCCCCAATGTCCAGGCCGATACGTTCGATACTTTGCTGGTGGATTATGCGGATAAACAGAAGAGTCAGGCCGTCATTCGCGGGCTGCGGGCCGTGTCGGATTTTGAGTTTGAATTCCAACTCGCCTTGATGAATCGTAAGTTGAATGGGCGGGTGGAAACGATTTTTATGATGCCCAAGGAAACATATACGTTCCTCAGTTCAAGAATCGTCAAAGAGATTGCGCGCCTGGGCGGCAATGTCGAAAGTTTTGTCCCGCCGCATGTGGGACTGGCGCTGAGCGCCAAATTCGGCCAGCCCAACGGCCAAACTTGAGCCACAGCCCAACCGCCAATATGCCTTTGCAAGTCAATATACGTCATCTGGAAGCCAAGGAAATCGTGTTGCAGGGTGAGTTGCCGGTGGCCGAGTTGGATTTGGACCAGCACGACGAACTGGTGCACCCCCGCCTGCCGCTTCGCTACGATGTGACGGCGCAAATGTTGGATGCCGCGATTCTCGTGCAAGGCCGCCTCGAATTGACTTTGGATTGCGAGTGCGCCCGCTGCCTCAAGCCGTTTCAATTTCAGATTGAGCTGGCCCCCTGGGCGGCGCATATGCCATTGGAAGGCCCTGAAAAGGCAGTCATTAAAGATGATTTGGCGGACTTGACGCCGCTGGTGCGCGAGGATATTCTGCTGGAGTTGCCGCAACATCCGTTGTGTGAGGCCGATTGCGCGGGATTGCCCGTCCGAGCCAAAGAAAGCAAAACGAAAGGCGCTGGTCAGATGGAAAATTCGTCTGCCTGGTCCGAATTGAACAAACTGAAGTTTTAAGATAGGAAAAATATGGGAGTACCCAAACGAAAGCCGTCGCACAGCCGTCAGCGGATGCGCCGGGCTTACAACAGCACCATGAAGGTGCCGCAATTGAGCACCTGCCCGCAATGCGCGGCCCCCTACGTCCCGCACCGGGTTTGCCCATCGTGCGGCTTTTACAAGGGCCGCCAGGTCATTACCGTGACAGCGGCGGTTTGACCGTTTTTGGGGAGCGCGGAGGTGATTCGTCTCCCGCGCTTTTTTGACTATGCGAATTGTCGTGGATGTGATGGGTGGCGATCACGGGGCTCAGACTATCATCGAAGGCGCTCGGCTGGCGCTGCAAGCCAGTTCGTCCATCACCCAAATGCTCCTGGTTGGCCGCCCGAAAGACATTGACGAGGCCATCCAAAAGACCGGTTGTCGCGATCCTCGCGTCACCATTGTGCCCGCCAGCGAAGTTCTCAACATGGAGGACAAGCCGGTGGAGGGGCTGCGCCGCAAAAAGGATTGCTCGATTCTGCGCGCGGTGGATTTGATCAAGGAAGGCCTGGCCGACGCCTTGATTTCCCCCGGCAACACCGGCGGCATTGTCGCCGCCAGCACCATTCGCTTGCGCACCCTGCCGGGCGTGGACCGGCCCGGCATTGCGACCGTCATCCCGGCGCCCAAGAACGAATTCGTGCTGCTGGACTCCGGCGCCAGCGTGGAATGCCGCCCCGCGCACTTGCTCCATTTTGCCATCATGGGCAGTATTTACTCGCGCGAGATTCTAGGTTACAAGAATCCGCGCGTGGGCATTTTAAGCAACGGTACTGAAGTCAACAAGGGCACCGAACTGACTCAGGAAGCCAGCAAACTTTGCAAAATGGCGGATTTGAACTTTATCGGATATGTCGAAGGACACGATCTCTTCCACGACCGCGTGGATGTCGTGGTCTGCGACGGGTTTATTGGCAATATCGTGCTGAAGACATTGGAAAGTTTCGCCAAAGGGCTGGCCGGATGGGTCAAGGAGGAAGTCTCCAAGAATCCCAAGCGCAGACTCGGCGGTTTGCTGGTCCAAAACGCACTGCGCTCCATCAAGCGGCGCATTGATCCCGACAGGCGCGGCGGCGCTCCCCTGCTCGGCCTCAACGGCACCATCTTCAAGGCGCACGGCTCAGCCAGCGCGGTGGCCATCACCAATGCCATTGGCGAATGTGCCAAAGCCCTCCAACATCGTCTCAACGAAATGATCGTCTCCGACGTCGCCAAGGCCAACGCGCTCATCACTGCCGCTACCAAGACATGAAGCTCCCTGCCCGAAAGTTCAAAAACCCGCGCGCTCACCACGATTTCCAGGGGCGGACCTGCTCCATCGTCGGTGTCGGCTCCTACGTCCCTGACCGCGTGCTCTCCAATGCGGATCTTGAAAAAATGGTCGACACCACCAACGAGTGGATCCTCACCCGCACAGGGATCAAGGAACGCCGCATCGCCGCCCAGCACCAGGCCACTTCCGACCTCGCCGCCAAAGCCGCGCGCAAAGCCATGGAACGCGCCAAGATCAGCGCCGAGGAAATTGATTTGATCATCCTGGCCACCATCACGCCCGACATGCCGTTTCCCTCCACCGCCTGCCTGGTGCAGGAAAAGATCGGCGCGACCAAAGCGGCCGCCTTCGATATCCAGGCTGCGTGTTCCGGCTTCATCTACGCCCTGGAAATTGGCCAGCAATTCATCATGTCGCAAACCTACAATACCGTCCTGGTGATAGGCGCGGAAAAGCTTTCCTCGATCATCAATTGGGCGGATCGCAACACTTGCGTGCTCTTCGGCGATGGCGCGGGCGCGGCCATTTTGCGCAATCGGCCCGATGCGCATGGATTGTTGACTGCCTGCATGGGGGCTGACGGCGCGCAGGCCGGGCTTCTGTGCATGCCCGGTGGCGGCTCGGCCTTTCCCCCGACCCACGAAACCGTCGCGGCGGGGTTGCACTACTTGCGCATGGACGGCAAGGAAACTTACAAAAAAGCCGTCACGGCCATGCAAAATGCCGCCGAGGAAGCTCTGCGCCGTTGCGAGTTGGATATTACGCAGATCCAGTGCATCATTCCGCACCAGGCCAATCGCCGGATCATTGACGCCGTGGCGCAACGTCTCGGCGCCAAGCCCGAGCAATTATTTGTCAATCTGGAAAAACATGGCAACACCTCCGCCGCCTCCGTCGCCATCGCGCTGGACGAAGCCGTGCAAACCAAGCGCATCCAGCGCGGCGATTTGGTGCTCCTGATCGTCTTCGGCGCGGGCTTGACCTGGGGCGCCGCCGTCATCGAGTGGTGACCCGATTTCCGGTTTTAAATTTTAATCGTAATTTTCAAACAAAATCACGCTGTTCAGACGAAAT
>Ga0206802_1038_pt2 | contig 14373 bp, 9 predicted proteins | sample Alteio_BWOrgCont_63_FD_152902 | JGI IMG/M metagenome (GOLD analysis project Ga0206802, IMG submission 152902) | Enriched cells from forest soil in Barre Woods Harvard Forest LTER site, Petersham, Massachusetts, United States -... | ecosystem: Environmental > Terrestrial > Soil > Temperate forest > O... | reverse complement strand
GGACTTGCAACAAATAATTGACCCCTGAATCTAAATGGTCTGTTTTACTGCAGCTTGTCCAATAGAAAGCTTTATTCTTAAATAAGGCAATGATCTCAAAAGCAACCGGCTCCCCGTTTTTATCCAAAGCTTCCCAAATGCAGGCATGGCCTTTTTTACAAATACGTTCATAGATATTTATAAAGAAGTTTTTAGGATGAGGACTTACTCCTGTCCGTTGGTAATTTTCACAATGCACCTCATAATATTTTTCGATTCCAACCGCTGGACGGATGGTATAGCCCATACCTTGGGCTTTTTTCATTTGAAGCCGGGCATCTTTAGATAAATCTGAGAGGATCAATTCTTCTGATTTGGTCAAGTCGACGATAAAGGTATGCGTGGAGATATCTTTATAGGAATAATTAATTAATGGATTTGTTTGCCAACGGTCTCGTAATACTGACTCAGCTAATGGCGGTAAATAGATTTCAACTACAGGAGAAGCGTTCTGGCGCGCAAAATCTTCGATATGAGCATAAGTCTCTTTTAAGACTTTCTGGCGAAAGGCCGGGTCCAAGTCATTGATCAAAGCAACCCCGCAGGCCCCCATGAGATCAGATTTCAAGAATCTGGTTTTTTTATTCATTTGTAAGGGAACAATGCCGATGAACTTGTCATCGTGTTCCACAAAGAAACTTTTCCGTTCCCAATCACGGGCATTTTCTTCCAACTCAAGCCAATCATACAAATGAAAAAGCCATGCGTCATCAGATTCAAATGCTATTTTGTCCCATTCTTTAGAAAGTTCTGGTGTTAACGGTACAAACTTCATCCCACACCCTCTTCTGTTCTTGTCCATCGATGCGGCAGTTCGATCAATGATCGATGCGGCCGATTATCTGTCCACAAAACTTCTACTTGGCCGGCGGCCTCATATTTACGCGCAAGGTTCATTTTATTATCGGTGTATAAATAAACGGAATATTGATAAATCCCTACCGGCAGGTACAAGCAGTCAATGGTCACCTCAAAGTATCCGCGGCCTTGCAAGGTTTTAACCTCAAACTCGTCATATCCGGAATGTAAATTAAATATATAGTCGGTGCTGGAAACAAGCGTGTAGCGGGGATCGTCGTGATTAAAAGTAATGCCTATGCTGGGGTTTTGAATGGGGTGGCTAAACGCATAATGAAATCTTATACGCAACTCTTCGCCGGTTTTAAATTGGGACCTTACTTGGGAACTCTTGTCTAGAAGCTCTACTTTGACTATTTCTTCATTAGCAAAACCATTAATCAGTTTTTGACCTTCGTTCTCTTCATTCTTGATATCTGTTAAATACCGGTCAATAACATCCAGTGTTTTTCCTATTTGAACGGGCTTTCCTTTTTTAAGGTATAAAACTTGGCCACAAACATCCTCTACTGCGTATCTATTATGCGATACGAATATAACCGAACATCCATTCTTCAGGATATTGTTGGTGATGAACTTAAGGCATTTGGATTGGAATTTAAGGTCCCCCACCGCCAGGATCTCATCAATGAGCAAAATATCCGGCCTGCAATGGACAGCGATGGCGAATCCGAGCCGCACATACATGCCGCTGGAATAGAATTTAACAGGCGATTCTAAAAAGTCCCCGATATCCGCGAAATCAACGATGGAATCAAATTTCCCGTCGATCTCTTTCTTGCTCATCCCTAAGATGGCCCCATTGATATAAATATTTTCACGGCCGCTTAGCATGGGATGAAACCCGGCACCCACCTGGATGAGCGCTCCCATCTTGCCTGCGATGGTGATACGCCCTTTGTCGGGCATGAAAATACCATTAAGCATTTTTAAAAGGGTCGTTTTCCCGGACCCGTTAGGGCCAATAATGCCAAAACTTTCTCCCCGCTTTAATTCAAAAGAGACATTTTCAATGGCCCAAAACTCATCCGGGCGCAAGCGGTTTGAATCGGGCATCACACCGAAAGTACTGCCTGCGATGTCCCAAGCGCCATAGAGCATTGATTTTTTAAGGCTTTTAGAGAATTTCTTGCTGACAGCTTCGCATTGAACAACGGTATTGCTCAACTTTATACCCTCTCTGGAATTTTAGTTTCCGCCAAATGAAAAACGCGCCATGAAACAAGAAATATGAGTACGGATAAAACAGACGCGACCATAAAATGCCCTGGATGCCTGATGTGGCCAAAAGCGATCAGTTCACGGGGCGTTGAGACCAATGGAGATAATAAATTGAGTTGAAAAAATAAAAAATGCTTGGTCGGCACCGGGTACAGCACGGGTGTCAAAAACATCAGAAACATCAGCAGCAATGAAACAATATTTCCAATATCACGCATGACGCCATTAAGCAGAGACAAGATCAATGATAAACCGACCGTTAAAAATACAATAGGCAAAAGCACCAAGGGTAATAAAATTATTTTTAGGGAAGGATGAAAATGAAAAATAAAACAAAAAATCAGGATCATGATAAATTTAATCAAAAATTCAAAAACACTTTGGGCCATCGACGCGATGACCAAAACTTCTCTTGGAAAGTTGATCTTGGTAATCAAATCCCCTGCCCCCACTAAGCTATTGGCGCCTGAATTTAATCCAATGGAGAATATTTGCCAAACGGACAGGCCAATTAAAGCGTACAGCGGATAGGGCATTTGCGTGTTTCCGATATCCAGAATACCCGTGTGGGAAAGGTACATAAAAGTACCGATGGCCACAAAAGGCATGAGCACAGACCAGGCATTACCTAATATAGATTGCTTGTATTTTGAGGATAAATCCCGCATAAACAAACGCCAAATAAGCCCGCGGAATTCAAATAATTCCTGGAACATCTCTTTCCAGATTTTAATGCCCTGCTTTAATTGTTTATGGGGTTCATAAACACGGATTTGTTCCATTATCCAATCCCTTTGACAATATTTTTATTTGAATTCAGAAAGAATTGAGTGTTGCGCATGTATACTTTTTGTTCTTCTAAATTCTTAGGAGGTAGCACAGGTACTGTTGCTTTCTCTAAATATGGAATGACCATGACCATACCGGCTAAAAACCAATAAGGTTCCATGATGCGGATAATGATAAATGTGTTGGCTGACAAAGCATGGGCAAGCATTCCCCCATGACCTGCCAAGAAACCAATGGCCAAGCCCTTGTATAAAGGGTTTTTTGTTTTTTTATAGATCTTGAGGACCTGATGAAAAATGACAAATAAAAGCATCATGAAAGCAGCTAGTCCAACAAGCCCTGTTTCAACCAAGACCTTGATGAACTGGCCGTCGACGAACCTGACACCGGTCAGGCCAAAACCTAAAAATGGCTTTGTTTTCCAAGTTTGGAATAAATCGATCCAGTCTAAAATACGCGCCGAGGGAGATGCCCCTAAAGAAACGCCTAATAATTTAACAGTGGGGATATTTTGCTGATATTCAGGAGTCACCGCGGAAACCAGGCGGTGCATGACAAAATCAGGTTTAAAGATCAAGAATAAGACGACACAAAACGCCATGATGCCGACTAAAACTGTTTTGGTGGAGAATTTGCTATAAAAAATCAATGTCAGATACATCACGACAATCGCCCCATAGGAAGCGCGGGACAAGGTATGCGCGAATGGGACCAAGGTAAACACCGCCAGGCCGATCAGCGGCCATTTCCACTGACGTAAATTCACATGGGTCAAAATCCCCAGCAATACACCTAACATTAAGACCTGATACCCCCCTAAGGTATTGGGCTCCCCGTTCCCATGTTGAAAAGGGACGGAGACGCGGTCCACATGCCCGATTTGAGAAAAAGCATAGATATCGATAATGGCAAAAACAACCAGGAAAATTGTTAAATAGTTCCACATCTGCTTTTCATTTTGGATAATACTGCTGGCCAGATAGAAAACGATAAAATATTCAATATACTTAAACATAAAAAACAGGCCTTTTAAAAGCCCCACATCGCCAGTAATAATTCCCTTAAGGGTTGCCAATGTAAAAATGATGGTGTAAAAAAGAATAAAACGATTTAAGGGCATGCGCCTGATAAAAGATAGCCCCCGGGAAACAGCAATACGCGCCAACCATCCCAGCATAAAAACAACAATTAATAAATCCTCGATCCTGATGGTGATATCCTGTTTTCTCGAAAGTGATCCAAGATCAAGTTCCGGAGAAAGAAGCATGGCAACAATCAGTAATCCCATGGCCCAATCACTATGCGTAAAGGCGAGGATGAATAAAAAAAAACTGATGAGGATAATAAGAGGAATATAGGGGTGGACTGAAATGGTTTTTCCAATAGCAAGGCATAAAAAAATCGCACCCGCGATAAGTACCACCGAGGCGATGGCCTGGTTTCCTTTCATGTTCATTACATTTTTAAGCATTTAAAGATTGATCATCCTTTGAGTTCTTATTTTGAAATTGCTTGGTCAATTTCTGGATAAAATTTTCACTTTTTTCAGGCTTCTCCCCGTAATAACGATAACTAAACGCGGAATAACCCACCTGCGCTTCGGTCTTGATATTGTTAAGGATAATACCCAGCAAATTAGCCCTGGCCTTAAGCAAATTGGATTTGGCCATTTTCAAGACTTCTTTGGGTGTCTGCCCTACTTTATAAATAAGGACCACTCCATCAACACGGTCGCACATGGTGATCGCGTCAGGAACGGCCATGACCGGAGAACAATCGATGATGACCACTTCAAAATTGGCTTTTAGCTCCCTGATCAATTGGTCAAAAGCCTTGGAATTCAAAAGTTCTGAAACATTGTCCACGGCCCTGCCTGAGGTGATGATGCTTAAATTATCGATACCCGGGATTTGCAACAAGTCATCTATCCCGAGTCCCCCGATTAAAATATCCACTGATGTATTAATCGCTTTGGACCAGGTGGTGTTCCCCATTAAAATATCCGACACTCCAGGTTCCCTGCTTAATCCAAATGTTTTGTAATCACTCGGACGGCGCATATTACAACCGACCAAAACAGTTTTCTTGCCCAACTGGGCCATGGAAATTGCCACATTACCCACCGTCAGGGATTTTCCTTCCTGCATATCAGAACTGGTAAATAAAATCGATTTAATGTTCTTTGTTTTCATTTGCTGCAGTAAATTGGAACGGAGCATTTTATAGCTCTCCGCGGGCCATGACTTGGGGTTTGAAATGGTGATCAGGCGTGCCCTGTGCTGGCGCAGTTTTTTGTCAGGCTCATCAATGGCATCCTCAGAGGCGGATAAAATATAATCCGAACCTATATGCGGAATGATCCCTAAAATAGTCAGATTAAGCTCCTGCTCCACGTCATGAATGGTGCTGATTGAAGAATCAACACTTTCTTTGATAAACGCGAATATCATGCCAAGTAACAGCCCCACAGCGCAGCTGACTAGATAGTTAACCAGGGCATTTGGTTTAATAGGCCTTTGAGGCACTTCCGCCGGAGAAACAACCATGACCACATCGTCAATGACTTTAGCCAAGCTTAACCTTGCTTCATCGCGTTGGTTAATGAGCCCATCATAGGAATTCAGAAGCCTGTCCACGTTGCGTTTTAATCCTAAATATTCCACTTGATTAGAAGATAATGATCCTGAATCGCCATAAAATTTATTAACAATGCGGTAAAGGACCTCTTTGCGGGTTTCTAAGAAGAGTTTTTTGACTGCCAAAGCCAGGTCGCTTTCCAATTCAGGAGTGATGGGTTGATTAAGGCTGGTTTTAAGCGTCCTGACGATTTTAGTTTTGACCTCGTCAATGATCTTGTCCTGGGCTTTGACAGCGGGGTGTTTTTCGGTGTAATCGATTAAAAGTAAAAATCGTTCAAATTCAAGCTCTAAAAGGCGGCGTTTTAAACCGATAAATATGTAATTAGAGGTATCATCCGCCGTCATTTTGTCAAAAATATTTTTGGCCTCCCCGCTGGAAGCCGCATCCTCAAAAGCTTTTAATTCGTTATCAATCTGGATCATTTCACTTTCAAAATCAAATGTCCCCTGGATGGTCATGCGATCCAGGGTCTCTTTGACCTTGGGGGTCACTTCAAACACTTTTTCATTTTGATTGAACTTTTGAAGCTGGTTTTCCTGTTGTGATAATTGCTTGCGGTATTCTGCCAGTTGTTGATCGATATAATCGATCAAGGCCTGGCTCTGTTTTTTGCGGCCGGTGATATTTTCCATGCCATAGACATCGGCGATGGCTGTGGCCATTAATGCCGCTTTTTTAGGGTCGCTGGAGCGCGTGCTGATATTTAAAATATCGGTGCCGTGGATTTGGTCGACAGTCACATAATCACGGTAGCGTAAGGCCAGGACATGCAGGGCTTTTTCCCGTTCATCAGGGTCGGAGGGCAAAACTTCCATTTTTTCGGCCACTTTTCTGAGGACCGGAAGGCTGGTAATTAACTGCATGTCCGTTGTCAGGTTATCCGATTCCGCTGTTCCGTCGACCGGGACAGCCGCTCCCTGACCTGATGTGCTTACAGCTAAAATGGGTTGATGCCGTTCAATTTTTAGCTCTAATACAGCTTCATAGATAGGGGTCTGTAATTTAGTGAAAATGACGGTGGATATCATGACCAGGGCGAATATTGTCCCGATCGTCCTCTGGCGCTTGCGCATGATGCGCCAGTATTCTGAAAGTGTCAGTTCGTAATTTTCCATATTCGCCTTGGGACTAAGTTCCTAAATTATTTTGTTGTGGTCGTGTTCCCGTTAGTTGATGCTGCTGTTGTTGCCGCTGGAATGATCTGCGCCCCGCCTAAAGTATAGTAATCAGCGATCCAGGAAAACACCTTGCTTGTTAAATTATCAGCGTCGAAAAACCAGGTATTGGGAACATAGATCAAATCATTAGGCTTAACCGCAATATTATCGCTGCGGTCTCCTTTAAGCATCATTTTCTTCAAATTTAAACGCAGTATCTGTGGCTTGTCCCTGCCGCCGCGCATGACCAAGACAGTTCCCAAATTCGCGCGATTGGCACTATACCCGGCCTTTATAACAGCATCCATTAACGTCAAATCCGGCTCAAGATTAAAGACCCCTGGGCCAGCAGCACCCATCACAATGTATTTCCCCGATGTGTTGATCTCAATGGTCAATTGGGGATCGCGGATATATTCACTCATTTTTTCATTTAAAAAGCCCCTGGCATCTCCCCTGTTCATCCCCGCGACCTTGACATTCCCGATCAAAGGCATTGGAATTTCACCCTGGCCGTTGACTTGATAAACACCGCTGGCCAAATCACCGCGGTCTTTGAAAACAACTTTCAGGGTGTCCCCCGCAACAATAATATAACGGGTGTCTTCGTCCCCGGTGATGATGGTCAATTGCTGGGTGATTAATTTCTTTTCTTGTTCCAGGGCAGCGTCAGAATCTTTGGCATTGCCCTGGGCCAATGCTTTTTCAGTCAGATTGTGGATATCAACGGCCCTTTCTTCGACACTTAGGTCCGGATAAGAGATCGCGGCCTGGGCTTTAAAATTAGCCGAAAATAGCACTAAAATAAGGATGAATGTTAATCTCATATTATTTTAACCTCCGGTACTGATAGCAAAGGCAGCTCGCAGCGCCTTTTCTTCTTTGGGTTCAACGGTGCCATTGATATAAACCAAATGATCGTTTAATAAATTAATGACCCGGCCATCCGGCTGGGCTTGCTTTTCAGTGTTCATTAACACCCTTAAAATAGAACGCGTCGGGAATGCTGAGTTAGCGGCAATCACAATGGCGATCTCGCCGGTATTGATATGGACGAGGCTGCCGACAGGATAAATAGACATGAATTCGACAAATTTTTTTAGTATTTTCTTTTCAAAAATGATGTCTTTTTTCATGATGAGCATCTTGATGGCTGCGTAAGGGTTGAATTCTCCTCTAAAGGCGCGTTGATGCGTCAGGGCTTCAAAAACATCACACAATGAAACTATCTTTGCCAAAATTGAAATTTCCCCTCCCGTTTTACCTTTGGGGTACCCTTGTCCGTTGACGCATTCATGCATGTCTAATATCCCATCCAATACTCTTTGGTGAAAATAGGGCTTAAACATTTCTGCTGATTTTTGAGGGTGCTGATGGATGCTTTGGGTTTCCTGGGGTGTCAAGGCGCTTGTTTTTTGGAAAAATTCCAAATAATCTTTCATGCCAAAATCATGGCCAAAAGCGCAAAAAGCAGTGTCCTGGATTTCCTGCTTTGAAAGCCCAAGATGGGTGGCAAAAGCAACGGAAAGGATCACGTTGTTCACAATATGGCCATAGATATAATTGTCTTTGGAATTGGTGTAAAAATACAACAAAAGGTCATTATAAGGGTTATTTTCAAAAGCATTGATCACGCCAGCCAGTGCCTGCTCAATGCGTTCTTTATCGATCTTCTCATTCATTGAAAAGCGAACGGTATCAGTGAGCTCTTGATAAATTTTTTCTAACATAATTTTAAACCCCGGACCAGACAACCGGATCCAAATTGGAATCCTTGACTACCTTTTTGATAAGGGCTTCATCGACAATTTTTTTTTGCTGGATATAGCCTTCCAACAAAGCCAGGTCACAAATACCATTGATAACTCTTGGAATGCCGCCACAAGAGCGATAAATGAATTTCTTGGCACCGGCATCAAATATTTCCCCTTGCGCGCCCGCAATCCGTAAGCGATGGTCAAGATAACGCTGGGTGTCCTGTTCGTCCAAAGGGTTCAAATGATAATCAATGATCAAGCGCTGCTTTAATTGAGGAAGTTCTTTTAGGCGTTTGCGCAGCTCTGATTGGCCGATTAAGATCAAGGTCAACAAAAAACGGTCGTTTTGCTGGTAATTAAGCAGCATGCGCAGCTCTTCAAAAGTTTCTAAATCTTCAATGGATTGGGCTTCATCAATGACTAAAACAGTTTCTTTCCCCCGGGTTAAATTAGCGTAGAGCATTTCGTTAAAAACACGCAGTAGCTGTCCCTTATTTTCTCCTTTAAGAAGACCTCCACCCAATTGATAAATGATCTCCATGAGCAACTCATTGGCTGATAAGCGCGGGTTTGTGATTAATGCCACCTCAAAGCGTGTGCCGACCAATTCACTTAAGAAAACCCGGCTTAAAACAGTTTTCCCGCATCCATAAAGCCCTGTCAGTAACATCGCCCCTTTTAAGTCCTGGACGGTATAAATGAGCTTCATCAGCGCTTCTTCAATCTGCTTGGAATAATAAACATACCGGGGATCCGGTGTCAGTTCAAAAGGCCTCTCTTTTAACTGCCAATATTGGGTATACATATAATTGAGTGTCATTGCGAGCCCGAAGGGCGCGGCAATCTTTACTTATTTCTCCCTAAACTGCTTGAGGATCTTCTTTAAAGCCGGCGAATTAATATGTTGAACATCAAGAGCCGCGTCGTTATTTTCAGCCGCGCGTGCCACGGGCGCTTTGGGAATTTCCTTTGGAATTTCTCTTATAGGCAAAGGAATATTTTCCTCAACAGGGCTTACAGTCTTCATTACCGGCGGCTTGTGAAATATTTCTTCCATGATAGTGTCCGCGACCGCGGCGGGAGCTGCCGGTGAGGCCGCTGCTTTCGGAGTTGAAAATTCAAGCCCCTGCTCTTTATTGACTTCATTCATTTTGGGGATATGCCCATGCGATTTGCCCCAAAGTTTTTCTTCCCCATTCAAGCTTAAAAGATTATTCTCCAAAGAATCTGAAATTTGGCGTTTGATCAGGTCAAAATATCCCAGTGTTGTCAGGCATAAAGCTATTGAACCCAAGATGAAAACAAAAAGGATCATAAGGGCGGTGGATGGATTGACCGATTCTTTGAGCAAATCCAATGAAGAAGGTTGAGTGTCTTCAAGGGCTAAAATCCAGTTTAACTCATCGATGGATATATAACGGATGATCCTTCGCGGCGCGTTGAAATTCCATGCGCTTTTATCCGGGTATTCGATCCAACCGCGTTTTTGTTTTTGCATTTCATAAATAATTTTGGTTTTATAACCGTCCCATTGTTTTTGTCCGGTGTCCCCGCGATCGCGCCGGTCTACGACCACTGTCCCGTCTGTCTGGCTGATGATAAAAACACCAGGCTCGACATTAGTCCCGGAAAAAGGAACTTGATTCGCTTTTAACTGTGAAGCCATGGCCTCTGTAGAGGCATCCAGGCGCGTTTTTAAATCATTTTCTATTTTTTCTTTATTGTTTAATACCATAAACCAGGACACGGCAGCCAAGCTTAAGAAAAGGATGCCCACCTGGATTAAGACCAGGAGAATCTTATTATGATTTAAATTATTTTTTGGGGACATCAGGAGATTTTTTCCTTCCGATGAGCATTAATATGGTGATGTTAATAAAGATCATGATCGCTTGAATGACCAAAACCACGACCGGAAAACTGTTGCGCGCATTCGCGATGACAAGAGCGCTTAACCCCATCACAATGCTGGTTGAATAAATAAAAATCACTGCCGCGTCTTCTTTGAATCCCAAATGCATCAAGCGGTGGTGGTAATGGTCATGCCCCCGGTAATCAAGCCATTCTTTAAAATTATGGACATGGTTATTCCTGATACGGCTGATGGTGATATAAATCATGTCAAAGATCAATACACTAAGGATCATGACAGGAATACCCGCCGCGATCATCGGGTTCCACCTTGACCAGCCTCCGTATAGTGACAGGCAGGCCAGCATAAACCCTAAGAATGTGCTGCCTCCGTCGCCTAAATAGATCTTGGCCGGTTTAAAATTAAATACCAAAAACCCCAGGCCGGCACCGATAAGGATTGAAGAAATCAGGAGAATGCCAAATTGGTCAAGATGCAGCGAAATTAAGAAAAAGAAAATACCCGCGATCACCGCGAAACCTGTAGCCAGGCCATCAGCGCCGTCCGCAAAATTAGTCGCGTTAACGATACCTAATATCCAAATTGACGTGAGCAAAACTGACAGGCATTCCCCCCACCATGTGGGCGGGAAAAACGATACCTTCATCCCCACCGACATGACAATACCGGCGGCCAATAACTGGCCGAACAAGCGGATAACGGAAGATAAAGGTTTAATATCATCAATGGTGCCCATAACCACGATAATGCCTGACGCAATGACGATGGCCGTCATTTGGGCTGTCCATGGTTGATAAAATAACGCGACGATTAAAAAAGCGGAAAAAATACCAATACCGCCTAAAAGAGGGGTCGCTACAAGGTGTTTCTTGGCCCCCCCTGAAGAGTCTTGGATATTAAAATGCCGCGCTATTTTTATGCATAAAGGTATCAAAATCAAAACCAGCACGAATGCAAATAAAAACGACAGGAAATACTCATATAAATAAGAAACAAAATGATGGTAACGCGTGCTGATGTAATATTTGATTAAAAAGATGAACCCTACTAAAGGGATAATATACGCAAAAAAAGGCAGGTAGCCAGAGGAAGTTTTATACAAAAAAAGAACATTTTTTAGCTTCAGATCAGAAGATTTTGAAGGCATAAACTCCTGTGGTTATTCTATTGGTCCTCAAACCGGACACTCATAGCTATTCGCAAATTTGATACCCTGCCTGTCGCAGAGAGCGGCAGGCGAAGTTTAATAGCTTATCTATATTAAATTTTAAGGGATTTTAAGCTAATATTCAATGGGATTCGCTGAAATTTAATTACTGCAGTGATTGAGACGCAGGATCGCTTTGGAATTTTTTCTGATTATAAAATTCAAAGGAATCCGCGAGTCTTGCGGCGGATTGGGAAATGGATTCAGATTGATTATTAGAATAACTGCCATTATATGTAAAATTAAAGAATGAAACCACCATATACCCTGCGTAAATAGAAAAAACACAGGTGCTTACATTAAAGAAATTAAATTTCTTTAGGACTTTTGCCTGCAATCGCGAAGTTTTTCGCCTGTTTTGAGTGTTACTTGACATTTTGGAATAGGGCTTGAGCTTGTTGTAATTCTTTCTTTAGATCTTCAAAACGCTGGGTCCGTTTGATCATTTGATCTTGTAACACAGCTTCCTTCTCTTGTTCTAGTTTGATTCTATCTGATAAATCCTCTTTAGTATAGTTTAATTTGTCGGTTAAGGCTTCCATGGCTTGCTGCATGGAGTCTTTTTCTTTTTGCGCGGCTGCCAAGGAGGTTGCGGCGGTTTGTTTTTGGGCTGATAAGGCGGAAAGTTGATCGTTCATTTGTTGGATCGCGGATGCGTTATTCTTTAATTGGCTTTGTAATTCAGCAATTTTTGCCTCCAGGGGGTCTTGGGCATTTTTAACAGCAACGGAAACAGAAGCTTTTACATCATTTAATTGGGCAATGCCATTTTGTAACTGTGCTGATATATCTTCTTTTTCTTTCTGGAGTTGGGCTAATTTTGTTTGAGCTGTGTCCTTATCCTGTGTCAGTGCCAAAATGGTCGAGTCTTTTAAATTGAAAGTCGCTTGCTGGTCTTTTAATTGCCGGGTCAAAGAATCAATCTGCCCTTGTAAAGGTAACTTGGTTTGATTGATCTGTTGGATCGCGGATTGCCGGCTTAAATCCAATTGAGATTCTTTTTCATTAATATCCCTGATATTGACCGCGATCTGGCTGTCTAACAATTTAATTTTATTATTAAGATCATCAACAGCCTGCTGCTGGGATTGTATATGTTCATCCTTGAGCTTGGCCTGGGCTTGTAATTGTTGGATCTGATTTTGTAAATCCTGCCCTGCTTGATTTAATGATTGAACTTGTTTGTCCTTTTCATTTTCAAGTGAAGCTAGATCTTTATTGTCCTTGTCGATGGTTTGCTGTAAGCGCTCTATTTGATTTTGTTTATCACCGGCATCATTTTTAGCTTTGGTTAATTCGCTGTTGATTTCTTCTAACTGCCTTGCTTTATCAGTCAGGTTTTTATTAGTCTCATCAATTTGATTTGCCTTATCCGTGATTTCTTTTTGCGCCCTGCTATATTGGGCGCTTAATTCATTTATTTTTTCTTCCAAGGGTTGCTTGGCATCGTTGATCTTGCCTGGGAGCGAATCCTGGGCTTGTTGTAATGAAGTTTTAAGTCCGCTTATTTGATCCTCGTTGCCAATGATAGTTTTCTGTGAATTTGCTTTAAGATCGCTTATTTCCTTCTCCTTATCAGAGATCTTATTATTTGTTGCAGCTAAATTTTTATTGATCTCTTCTATCTGATTAGTTTTGTCAGCGATGTCTTTTTGCGCGTTAGCGTACTGTGTATTTAACTGGCTGATTTTATCTTCCAGAGGCTGCTGGACTTGCTTGAGCTTACTTGGCAAGGATTCCTGCATCTGGTTTATTTTATCTGTTAGTTGCTGCTTTTGCTGGTCCAATGAAGCTAAATCTTTATTGCCCTTGTCGATGGCTTGCTGTAAAGAAGCTTTAAGTTCGCTTATTTGGTTCTCATTACCAATGATAGTTTTCTGTGAATTTGTTTCAAGGTCACTTAATTGCTTCTGTTTATCGGCAATATCGTTCTTGGCCGTAGCCAAACTTTTGTTAATCTCATCAATCTGTTTTGTTTTATCAGTGATATCATTTTGCGCGTTTGAGTACTGCGCGCTTAATTCTCTTATCTGATTTTCCAAAGGCTGCCTGATCCCGTTGATCCTGCCTGGGATGGAATCTTGAATTTGCTTTAAGCTGTCTGCTAATTGTTGCTTCTGTTGATTCAATGAGGCCAAATCTTTGTTGCTCTTGTCGATGGTTTGTTGTAACTGCTCAATTTGTTTTTGCTTGTCGCTGGTATCGTTTTTGGCTGCTGTTAAATTTTTGTTCATCTCTTCTATCTGATTTGCTTTGTCAGTGATGTCTTTTTGCGCGTTCGCGTACTGTGTGTTTAGCTGGTTGATTTTATCTTCCAGCGGCTGCTGGACTTCTTTGATTTTCCCTGGAATTGAATTTTGGGTTTGCTGTAAAGAGGCTTTAAGTTCACCTATCTGATCTTCCAAAGGCTGCCTGATTCCGTTGATCTTGCCCGGGATGGAATCTTCTGTTTGTTTTAAATTGTCTGTTAATTGTTGTTTCTGCTGGTTTAATGAGGCTAAATCTTTATTGCCTTTATCGATGGCTCGCTGTAACTGCTCAATTTGTTTTTGTTTGTCGCTGGCATCATTCTTTGCTGCTGTTAAGTTTTTGTTGATCTCTTCTATCTGATTAGCTTTATCAGCGCTATTCTTTTGCGCGTTTGCGTACTGTGTGTTTAATTGGCTGATTTTATCTTCCAGCGGTTGTTGGACTTGGCTTATCTTCCCAGGGATTGAATTCTGTGTTTGCTGTAAGCTGTCTGCCAGTTGTTGTTTTTGTTGTGCTAATGAGGCTAAATCTTTATTACCTTTGTTGATGGCTTGCTGCAACTGTTCAATTTGCTTTTGCTTA